>JACYYJ010135095.1_pt1 | contig 18735 bp, 12 predicted proteins | sample 8236861 | NCBI WGS metagenome assembly JACYYJ01 (sample SAMN14103086, study PRJNA606662) | landfill metagenome | isolation source: landfill solid waste | place: India:New Delhi, Okhla landfill site | collected 2017-11-05
TGCTGCAGGCGTATCTGCCCGATGCGCTCAGTGCCATGATCCGGCTGCAGGAGTGGTCGGCGGCGCGCGTCGACGCCGGCGGCGCGCCCATCAAGGTGCGCGTCGTGAAGGGCGCGAACCTCCCGATGGAACAGGTGGATGCCGAGACCCATGGCTGGCCGCTCGCCACCTGGCACAGCAAGCAGGAGTCTGATTCGTCCTATAAGGCCGTGCTCGACTACGCGCTGCGCCCGGAACACGTGCGAGCCGTCCGCATCGGCATCGCCGGTCACAACCTGTTCGACATCGCATTGGCCTGGCTGCTCGCGAACCGGCGCGGCGTGACAGATGGTATCGAGTTCGAGATGCTGCTGGGCATGGCGACCGCGCAGGCGACCGTCATCCGCCGCACAGTCGGCTCGCTTCTGCTGTACACCCCCGTCGTGCACCCCGCCGAGTTCGATGTCGCGATCGCCTACCTGATCCGCCGGCTCGAAGAGGGCGCCTCCACCGAGAACTTCATGTCGGCCGTGTTCGAACTCGACGAGAACCCGGCACTGTTCGACCGTGAACGCGACCGTTTCCTCGCGTCGATCGACAGCATGCCCACTGAGGTTCCCGCCTCGAATCGCACGCAGGACCGCACGGAAGAGCAGCCGGTCGCCGCGCGTGATTCGTTCACGAACACCCCTGACACGGACCCGAGCCTGGCTGTCAACCGTGCCTGGGGCGACGGCATCCGCTCTCGTATGAAGTCGTCGACGCTCGGTGACGAAACCGTGCAGGCGAACACGCTGGCCGATTCTGCCGCGCTCGACGATGTCATCCAGACCGCGAAGGCGAGCGGCGAGGCGTGGCGCGCGCTGTGCGCCGCGGGTCGCGCGGAGATCCTGCACCGCGCCGGCGACATCCTCGAGGCGCGCCGCGCCGACCTGCTCGAGGTCATGGGCTCCGAGGCCGGCAAGGTCATCGAACAGGGCGACCCCGAGGTGTCCGAGGCGATCGACTTCGCGCACTACTACGCCGAGAGCGCGAAGCGTATGGAAAGCATCGAGGGCGCGACCCATCGCCCGGTCGGGCTGACCGTCGTGACTCCGCCGTGGAACTTCCCCGTCGCGATCCCCGCCGGTTCGACGCTGTCCGCGCTCGCCGCCGGTTCCCCGGTCATCATCAAGCCCGCTCGCCAGGCCCGCCGCTCCGGCGCAGTCATGATCGAGGCGTTGTGGGACGCGGGAGTGCCGCGCGACGTCCTGCAGTACGTTCAGCTCGACGGCCGCGAACTCGGACAGAAGCTGATCAGCGACCCGGCCGTCGAGCGCGTGATCCTCACCGGTGGGTACGAGACCGCCGAGCTGTTCCGCAGCTTCCGCCCCGATCTGCCGCTGCTGGCCGAGACCAGCGGCAAGAACGCCATCATCGTCACCCCGCACGCCGACCTCGACCTGGCGGCCAGGGATGTCGCGTACTCGGCCTTCGGGCACGCAGGGCAGAAGTGCTCCGCCGCGTCGCTCGTCATCCTCGTCGGATCGGTCGCGCAGAGCGAACGGTTCCGCCGACAGCTCATCGACGCCGTCGGCTCGTACCGGGTCGGCCGGCCATGGGAGGACTCCACGCGGATCGGTCCGCTGATCGGCCCGGCCGAGGGCAAGCTGCTGCACGCACTCACGACCCTCGAATCCGGCGAGAGCTGGGTTCTCGAGCCCGAGAAGCTCGACGACGACGGCGCGCTGTGGAGCCCGGGCATCCGTGAAGGCGTCACCGCCGGCAGCCCGTTCCACCTCACCGAGTACTTCGGTCCCGTCCTCGGCATCATGACCGCCGCCACGCTCGACGAGGCCGTGAACATGGTGAACGCGATCGACTACGGCCTCACCAGCGGACTGCATTCGCTCGACGAGGACGAGGTCGCCCGATGGCTCGCCACCGTGCAGGCCGGAAACCTCTACGTCAACCGCGGCATCACCGGTGCCATCGTGCAGCGGCAGCCGTTCGGCGGGTGGAAGAAGGCCGCGGTCGGCGCCGGCACCAAGGCCGGCGGGCCGAGCTACCTCATCGGGCTGTCGGACTGGGAGGACGCCCCCGTCACCGCCTCCGCGCCGACGGATGCCGTCTCCCGGTCGGCCATCGCCGCGCTGCGTGACGCCGATGGTCGCGGGGATGCCGACGGGGATGCCGAATGGCTCCAGGGCGCCCTCGCCACCGACGTTGCGGCCTGGCGCGATGAGTTCGGTGCGGTCAGCGACCCCACCGGGCTCGTGACCGAGCACAACGCGCTGCGCTACGACGCCGTTCCCGTCACGATCCGGCTCGAGAACGCCACGGCGGCTGAAGCCGTGCGCGTGATCGCCGCCGGCATCCGAACCGGTGCCCGCCTGAGCGTGAGCACGGCGAGCCCGCTCCCGGCGTCCGTCGCCGCGTGGTTGAGCGAGAACGCGATCGGCGTCGCCGTCGAGAACGACGAAGGCTGGTCGGCGCGCGCGACGCGCCTGGCCGAGACCGGCGGTCGGATCCGTCTCGTAGGTGGCGACATTGCGGCCGTAGCCGCGCACACCGGCGGATCGCCGGCGGTGGCCGTCTATTCCGGCCCCGTCCTGTCGGCCGGGCGGATCGAGATGCTGACGTTCGTGCGTGAGCAGGCCGTGTCGATCTCTGCGCATCGCTTCGGCACGCCGCACCGCTATGAGATCGCACCTCTGACCATCTGAACCGCAACTGAGGAGAACATCAATGAGGCCGAACCCCGACTACGAGCTCGACGACGTCGACGCGATCCGCGCGCTCGTGCGCGAGAACCCGTGGGCGACGATCGTGAGCTTCGTCCCGGGCAACGGCCTCGTGGTCTCGCACTATCCGATCCTGCTCGATGAGGATACGGACGGGATCGTCCTGCTCAGTCATGTCGGGCGGCCGGATGAGCGTCTGCATGAGCTCGGCACGCATGAGGTCGTCGTCATCATCTACGGCCCACAGGGTTACGTGTCGCCGAGCTGGTACGACACCTCGCCGGCCGTGCCGACCTGGAACTTCGCGACCGCGCATCTGCACGGCATCCCCGAGATCCTCTCCGACGAGGAGAATCTGCAGGTGCTGGAGCGCCTTGTCGACCGCTTCGAAAGCCCGCTCCCGGAACCGTTCCTCATGAATCGAACTCTGGAGAACGCCGACTACGCCTCGCGCATCGTGCACGGAACGGTCGGCTTCCGTATGCGGGTGACGCGCTTCGAGGCCAAGGAGAAGATGAGCCAGGACAAACCGGCTGACGTCATCGATCGTGTGATCGACGCGCTCAGCCGACCCGGACCGTACCGGAACCCCGCACTCGCGGAGCGTATGGCCATCGTCAACGAAAGACAGGGGAGAGCATGACCGCGTTCGTCGGCGTAGCCGATATGGTCCGGTGGATCTCGCGCACCGGCATCGAGACGATCCTGGCTGAGATGTCTGAGGCGATCGAAGCCGACTTCCGCCGTTGGGAGTCGTTCGACAAGACCGAACGCATCGCCAGTCACACGCCGTTCGGCGTCATCGAGCTGATGCCGATCAGCGATCCGGACGTGTACGCGTTCAAGTACGTCAACGGACACCCCTTCAATCCCGGGCGCGGGTATCAGACCGTCACGGCCTTCGGCGTTCTCGCCGACGTCCACAACGGTTATCCGGTCTTCCTCGCCGAGATGACGGTTCTCACGGCGCTGCGCACGGCGGCGACCTCAGCGATGGTCGCCCGTCACCTCGCACGTCCCGACTCGCAGGTGATGGCGATGATCGGCGCGGGCAGCCAGGCTGAGTTCCAGGCCATGGCGTTCCGGGCGGTGCTGGGTGTCGACCGACTGCGGATCTACGACGTGGACCCGGCGGCATCCGAGAAGTTCGTGCGCAATCTCGCGTCGCGCGGTTTCGACATCACGGTGTGCTCGTCCGCCGCCGAGGCCGCGGGAGGCGCTGACATCATCACGACCTGCACGGCGGACAAGGCCGTCGCCCAGGTACTGACGGATGCCGATGTCGCACCTGGCGTCCACATCAACACCATCGGCGGGGACTGCCCTGGCAAGACCGAGCTCGACCCGCTCATTCTCGACCGGGGCCCGGTGTTCGTGGAGTACACGCCGCAGACCCGTATCGAGGGGGAGATCCAGAACGTCGCCGCCGACTTCCCGGTGACCGAGTTCTGGAGGGTGCTCACCGGTTCCGCACCGGGACGCACCTCGTCCGATCAGGTGACGATCTTCGACTCGGTCGGATTCGCGATCGAGGACTTCTCCGCGCTGCGGCACCTGCGAACCAGCGTCGCGGGTACGGGACTGGCCCAGGAGATCGACCTCGTCGCCGAGCCGGAAGACCCGAAGGACCTCTTCGGTTTCGCGAACGCCCCCGTCCCCGTCGCCTGACCGGCGCCTGATAGTCCCCGGCGCCTGAAAGAATCGGAGCATCATGACTTCGCCCGCACCCCTCACCGTCCTCGGCGCACGACCCTACGGCTCTGCAGAGCCCATCGACATCGTCGTGCGCGACGGCCGGATCGCCGAGATCGGCGCGGCGGGGAGCATCGAGCAGGTCGGAGAGGTCATCGATGCGTCCGGTCGCTGGATCGGCCCCGGTCTCTGGGACAACCATGTGCACTTCACACAGCACGTGATCCGCCGCAACAGAGTCGACCTGACGGCGACGACGAGCGCCGCCGAGGTCCTCGCGGCCGCCCGCCGCGCGCTCGATGACGGCCACCCGCTCATGGACGGCATCCTCATGGGGTACGGCTTCCGTGACGGCCTGTGGGCGGAGCCTGCCTCGCTCGCGGCGATCGAGGCGGCCATACCCGATACGCCGGTGGTGCTGGTCAGCGGCGATCTGCACTGCGGCTGGATGAACCGTGCCGCCGCGTCCCGCCTTGGCGCAGACATCGATGAGACGGGTCTGCTGCGTGAGGGGCCGTGGATCGGACTCCTGCATTCGTTCGATGAGAAGGGCGCGCTGCCGGAGGGCGCGTACGCGGCTGCGGCCGCCGACGCCGCCGCACGCGGGGTGGTCGGCGTGATCGAGTTCGAGAACACCGACAACGTCGCGGAGTGGTCAGCGCGCACCGCCGAGGGCGTCGCCGGGTTGCGAGTCGAGATCGCCGTCTGGCCGAATCGGCTCGACGAGGCCGTCGCGGCGGGCTGGCGCAGCGGCGATCGGGTAGACGAGGCCGGCCTGGTCACGTTCGGGCCGCTGAAAGTCGTCGTCGACGGGTCTCTCAACACCCGCACCGCCTGGTGCTGGGATCCGTATCCGGGGATGGATCCGTCGCATCCCCTCGCCTGCGGCATGGAGAGCGTGCCGATCGTCGAACTCCGACGACTGCTGGAGCAGGCCCGGGATGCCGGCATAGACGTGGCCATCCACGCCATCGGCGACCGCGCCAACACCGAGGTGCTCGATGCGTTCGCCGAACTCGGGATGCGCGGCGCGATCGAGCACGCCCAGCTCGTCCGTGAGGAGGACTTCGCCCGCTTCGCCGAGTCGGGTCTGGTCGCCGGCATCCAGCCCGAGCACGCCATGGACGATCGTGACATCGCGGACCACCACTGGGCCGGCCGCACCGGCCGTGCATTCGCGTTCGGTTCTCTGCACGAGGCCGGAGCCGAACTCCGCCTCGGTTCAGACGCTCCCGTCGCGCCGCTGGACCCCTGGATCTCGATCGCAGCGGCGACGGCTCGCAGTCGCGGGGACCGTGACGCCTGGCACCCGGAACAGCGCCTTCCGCTGGACGTCGCGCTCGCGGCATCCGTTCGTACCACGCTCGAGGTCGGCCAGCCCGCAGACCTCGTTCTCACCGGTCGCGACCCGTACGCATGCGATCGCGACCAGCTGCGCGAGATGCCGGTGGTGGCGACCCTGCTGGGCGGCCGGTTCACCCATCGCGAGATCTGAGGAACCCGTCATGAGCGCGCAGCTGTTCACCAACGCGAAGGTGTTCACCGGTGAGTCCGAGACCTCGTTCGCCTCGGCATTCCGCATCGTCGACGGGATCGTCGACTGGGTGGGGGAGGCCGCGGAGGTCGCAGGTCAGCCGGCCACCGACCTCGGCGGACGCACCGTCCTTCCCGGCCTCATCGACAGTCACACCCACCCGGCGCTCATGGCGGGCACGGCCGCCGCGGCGGAGTGCTTCCCGCCGGCGGTGACCTCCGCCGATGAACTCGTCGAGGTGCTGCGCGCGCACGCAGCATCCGTGCTCGCACCCGGCGCCTGGATCCTCGGACGCGGTTTCGATGACACGAAGTTCCCTGGACGCCGCATGCCGACCGCGGCCGATCTCGACCGCGTCTCGACGGATCGGCCGGTGCTCGTCTGGCGGTGCGATGCCCACTCGGCCGTCTGCAACACCAAGGCGCTCGAGATCGCCGGCGTCACCGCCGAGACGCCCGACCCGGACGGGGCGCGCTTCGAGCGCGACGCCGACGGACAGCCCAACGGCGTTCTGACGGAGATCGCTGCGGTGGCGGCGGTGACTGAGTTCATCCCTGCGCCGACTCGCGACGAGCAGGTGGACGCGATCGTGGCGCTCGGCCACGAGTTCGCCTCCCGCGGGATCGTCGCGGTGTGCGACCTGCTCTCCAGCCGCATCGATGACCCGGTGGGCGCGTTCCGTGCCGCGGTCGAACGCGGATTGCGCACGCGCATCGCCCTGTACCCGGGGTGGGATCCGGAGCATCCGCTCGCCGACCTTTCCGCAGACGAGAAACAGGGGCAGGTGCGCGTTGCGGGTGTGAAGGTCATCCTCGACGGCGCCTATTCGAACCGCACCGCGTGGGTGCACGAGCCGTACCCGGACTCCTGCGACCACGGACTCCGCCTCGTGAACGACGCAGACGTGCTCGCCGCGGGGGAATGGGCGCGCCGCAACGGCGTGCAACTCGCGGTGCACGCGATGGGTGACCGGGCGCTCGACCGGGTCATCGAGCTGTTCGCCGACCAGGAGCCGTGGCTCGCAGGCATGCCATCGGTGCGCATCGAGCACGCGACGATCGTGAGCGACGATCACGTACGCCGATTGCGCGAGGCGCGGATGCGGTTCGGCATCGCCACGCACACGGTGTTCTTCTTCGCGGAGTACGACGGGTACGAGAAGGCGCTGCGCGCCGAGCAGGTGCCGGATGCCTACCCGATCGCCCGGCTGTACGCGGGCATCGAGGCGCTCGCGCTCTCGTCGGACCGACCGGCCACGGCGTGGAGCGGGGCCGACGACGTGATGCTGTCGGTCGAGGCGGCGGTGCGTCGGCGCACGTACAACGGCGTCGACTTCGGCCCCGAGGCGGCGATCACGGTCGGGCAGGCGCTGATGCTGTACACCGGCAGGGCACGGATGCTGTCGCCGCTGGAGAAGGTCGGGATGCTCCAGCCCGGCTACGACGGAAGCTTCGCGGTGCTCGACCGCGACGTGTTCACCGTGTCCGAGGAGCAGCTCTCTGCGGTGCGCGTCGCGGAGACGTGGATCCGCGGCGAGCAGGTGTTCACGCGCTGAGCCTGTCTCGGCTTCGACTCGCCTTCGGCTCGCTCAGCGAGTCGAAGCCGCGTTAGCCGAGCAGCTCGGCGTTGTGCTCGCCCAATCGTGGAGCACGCCCCAGCACAGCGGTGCCGTTCGTGCCGAGAGCCGAGCGGGCGATCAGGAGACCATCGTCGTCGAGCATCATGCCCATCGCAGCCGCCTGAGCGCCGCGCGCTGCCTCATCGGCGCGCCGCACACGCGCGATCAGCACGCGATGTCGCTGCAGCCGCTCGGCGATCTCGTCGACGCTGAGCTGCGCGAGCCGATCGCCCAGCAGCGCCTCGAGCGTCTCCCGGTCACGCACGCGTCCTTCGTTGCGCTGCCACTGATCACGCCCGAGCTCGTCCTCCATGTCCAGCGCCGTGGCGAGGCGCGCGAACATCGGATCGTTGGTCGCTCCGAGCACGGCATGGCCATCGGATGCGGCGAAGGCACGGTACGGCACGATCGACGGATGCCCGCTGCCCCACGGGCGCGGTGCGGGCCCACCCGCTGAGGCGCTGGCGATCACGGTGCCCAGCGACGAGAGCGCCGTGGCGAACAACGAGACCTCGATGCGACGCCCGCGGCCGGTGCGCGTACGCTCGAGAAGAGCTGCCAGAACACCGTTGATCATCGACATGCCCGTGGCGATGTCGACCATCGCGACGCCCGAGCGCACCGGCCCGCTGTCCTCGTAGCCGGTCAGTTGCATGAGCCCGGACTCCGCCTCCACCGTCACTGCGGTCCCCGGCTCCGCCCACATGGGTCCTGCGGGTGAGAACCCGCTGATCGAGGCGTAGACGAGGTGGGGGAAACGAGCCGTCAGAGCATCGGGTCCGACGCCGAGCCGCTCGGCTACCCCGGGGCGGAAGCTCTCGACGACCACATCGGCTTCGGCGATCAGCCCCATGGCCTTCTCGCGCTCGTCATCTCGAGTGAGGTCGAGGGCGACGCTCCGCTTGCCGCGGTTGATCGCGTGGAAGTAGGCGCTGTCGCCGTTCACGAACGGGGGTCCCCATGCGCGGGTGTCGTCACCGGCATCCGGCTTCTCGATCTTGATGACGTCGGCGCCGAGCTCGGCCAGGGTCATCGTCGCGTACGGCCCGGCGAGAAGCCGCGTGAAGTCGATGACCCGCACCCCGTGCAACGGCTGGAACGGCGCTGGCTCACTCGGCGCTGGCTCACTCGGCGCTGGCTCACTCGGTGCTGGCTCGATCGGTGCATCGGACATGCCGGTCAGGCTATCGGCATGGAACGGCCGGCTTCATGGACGATCGACACACGACCCTTACCGCAGACTGGTGCCCCGGCCCAGCGAGTGCGCGACTCATCTGGTGCCGAGCAACCGCACTCGGCACGCGAGCTCCACCGCGAACCGGACCTCGGGGTCGTCCAGGTCGACATCGAGGCGCTCGCGGATCTGCCGCATCCGGTAGCCGACCCCGTTGGGATGCAGCATGAGCTCGTGTCCCGCGTGCACGAGCGAGCCGCCGTGCGCGAGATACGACAGCAGGGTGCGCACCGCAGTGATCGCGCGCTCCGGGCCGAGGGCATCGAGCGGCTGCAGAATGTCGTGCAGGAGGTCGCGGCTGATGGGGGAGGCATAGACATCCAGCAGCACGCGCCGCAGCCCGGTGACGTCCGTGAGCTCCACCCCGCCTGAGCGCCCGGCGGCGATGGCCGATTCCGCCGCGATCCGCGCTTCGGCCGCCGATTGGCGCACGCCGATGGCGCCGAGCTTCGGCGTACCGAGGCCCAGGGTGTACGACCACCCGGGGCCGGCGAGCACGCGCGCCTGCTCCTGGATGCGTACCGCGACGTCGCGCACGCGGCGCTGGTGGTCGGCGGCGCCGTGCTCCTCGGTGCACACGAGCATGAGGTCGTCCTGCAGGAACGCCAGGTGCCACATCTCCTCGCGCTCCTCGACCAGCTGAAGGGCGAACAGCTCGAGCGCCGGCTGCACGGTCCGCGGCGCTCGGGCATCGGGGTCGGATGCACCGGTCGGCGCCAGCCAGGCGGCGACGTGCGACTGCTGCAGCGGCAGGCCCAACCGCGCGGCCTGACCGACGAACCCCTCCACGCGCGAGGACTCCGCCAGCACGAGCTCGATCAGCAGGTCGGCGCGGGACTGCGTGGAGGCGTAGCGGTCGCGGGTGGTGCGCTGCATCGCGCGCGAGAGCAGCGAGGCGATCACGGGCAGCGCGACAGCGGTGGCGGCATCCGGTGACGAGGCGACGATCCGGCCGACGGGCACCTCGCCGATGCAGACGGCATCGCTCTCGGCCCACGAGACGGTCGAGTCCTCGACCAGTTCAAGACGGATGCCGAGAGCAGCGGATGCTGTGGCGAGGATGTTCTCGATCGTGGAGCCGTCGGATGCGGCCGCAGTCGTCGCGCGTTCCACAGCGAGTGCGCCGCGCATCATGGCTTCGGATGCGCCGCCGGCGATCGCCCTGTCGATCGACTTCGCCAGGTCGGCGGCCTTGGCCCCCGGAGCGGCGAACACCGGGACTCCTGCGCGACCGGCCAGGACGGCGGCGGTCTCGGGCAGGACGAGGTCGGCGGCGAAGACGACCCCGGCCAGCCGCCGCGCGCTCGCCTGCCGCAGCGCGACGTCGATCCGGAACGGCGGTGGCTGCTCGTCGCCGGTGATGATGACGAGGGTGCCGGCCACAGCGGTGCCGAGCGCCTCGACGGCGACGAGATCGACGCGCTCGATCGCACGTTCGTCGACCGGGCCGGCCTCGTGGCGGAGCCCCAGTCGCTCCGCATCCGTGCGCAGATCCTCGATCGAGTACTGTGCCATGAGCACAGTCTGACACTATTCAGTGGACGCTGACGACATTGTCCCCGTGGGGTCGTCTCCGTACGGTGGGGACATGGCACAGACATCTGCTGCTGCACAGACAGCGGCGCGCATCACCGAGATCACCGAGGGCGACATCGCCGCACTCGGGGTTGGCACGGCGATCTTCGGCACCGGCGGTGGCGGCGAGGTGTACGGCGCGCAGACCATGGTCGAGCGCGACTTGCGCAGGCACGGACCCGTTCGGCTGGTCACCGTGGACGAGCTCGGCCCGGACGACGTCGTGCTTCTCATGTCCGGCATCGGCGCACCGACGGTCGGCATCGAGATGCTCTCCTCCGAAGGGCAGATCCACGCTCTGCGTGACGAGGCCGAGCGCCTTCTCGGTCGTCCCGTCACGACGCTGATGGCGGCAGAGATCGGCGGCAGCAACGGTGTGCGCCCGATCGGCTGGGCAGCCCAGCTGGGACTGCAGGTGCTCGACGCCGACGGCATGGGCCGTGCGTTCCCCGATGCCGCGATGGTGGCGATGAACGCCGCCGGAGTGCACTGCGACTGGGCGGTGCAGAGCGATGTCGTCGGCAACATCACCGTCATGAAGACGGTCGACCTGCACTGGCTCGAACGTCACGCTCGGGCGCTCACCGTCGCGAGCGGCTCGATCTGCATCGGCGCGCACTACCCGATGACGGCTGAGACCGTGCGCGGCGCCGTGATCGAGGGCACCGTCAGCGCGGCCATCCGCGTCGGTCACGCTCTTCTGAACGCGTCGGATCCGGTGGCGGAGGTCGCCGCAGAGCTCGGCGCCCGGGTGCTGCTGGGCGGCAAGATCACCGACTTGGATCGCCGCACGGTCGGCGGCTTCGTCCGCGGATCGGTGACCATCACCGGCATCGGAGACGATCGCGGCCGGCTGCAGCGGCTGGAGCTTCAGAACGAGAATCTGCTCGTGCTCGAAGACGGCGAGGTGCTCGTCAGCGTGCCTGACCTCATCACCATCATCGACACCGAGACGGGCCATGCCATCACGACCGAGATGCTTCGCTTCGGACAGCGCGTCTCGGTGCTGGCGTGGCCGTGCGATCCGGTGTGGCGCACTCCGCGCGGTCTGGAGTTGGCGGGTCCCGCTGCTTTCGGATACGACCTCCCCTACATCCCGTTCGAAGGAGCAGTCCGATGACCGCCCGTGATCTTGCGCTCGGCGTCGACGTCGGCGGCACGAACACCGATGCCGTCATCCTCGACGGGGCGGGCGCCGTTCTCGCCCACACGAAACGGCCGACGACCGACGACGTCACCGGCGGCATCCGAGCAAGCATCGCCGATGTCCTGACGACGATCGGTGCGGAGCGCACCCGGGTTTCCCGCGTCATGCTCGGTACCACGCACGCGACCAACGCGATCGTGCAGCGACGTGCTCTTGACAGGGTCGCGATGATCCGGCTCGGCGCTCCCGCGGCGACGGAGTTCCCGCCGCTCACGGGCTGGCCGCGGGATCTCGCCGACATGGTCCTCGCAGGCTCCGCCATGGTCGGCGGCGGCCACATGGTCGACGGCACGCCGATCGCCCCGCTCGACCGGGACGGCATCCTTCGTTTCATCGACGGACTCGATCGCTTCGATGCGATCGCCGTGGCCGGGATCTTCAGCCCGTCGTCGCCGGAGCAGGAGCTCGAGGTCGCCGAGATGCTGCGCGAGCACCTCGGTCAGGACACGCGGGTCTTCCTCAGCCAGGACATCGGACCGACCGGCCTGCTCGAGCGTGAGAACGCAACGGTGCTCAATGCCGCGTTGTACAGCGTCGCCCTCGCCGTCACCGACGCGCTCGTCACGGTCGTGGCAGAGGAAGGGCTGGAAGCGCAGACCTTCTTCGCCCAGAACGACGGCACGCTCATGTCGCTCGACTACGCCGCCCAGTATCCCGTGCTCACGATCGGCTCCGGTCCCGCGAACTCCATTCGCGGTGCGGCATACCTCTCCGGACATGACAACGCCATCGTCGTCGACGTGGGTGGTACGACCAGCGACCTCGGCGTCGTGGTCGGAGGATTCCCGCGCGAGTCCACACTGCCCCGCGAGATCGGCGGCGTGCGCACGAACTTCCGAATGCCTGACGTGCTGTCGGTCGGTATCGGCGGAGGCACGGTCGTCGACGTCACCACCGGCCGGGTCGGACCGGAGTCGGTCGGTTACCGCATCGACCGCGAAGGTCTGCTGTTCGGCGGGACGACTCCGACGTTGACGGATGCCGCGGCGATGTCGGGCAGCCCCGTTGCGGGCCGTCGTCTGCCCGCACTGCCGACTGCAACCTCCGCCGCGCTGAAAGACGCTCTCGCGGTCGTCACCGACCGGTTGGACGCTGCTGTCGAGCGACTGTCGCTCGGACGGGCTGACATCCCGCTCGTCGTCGTCGGCGGAGGGGGATTCCTGGTGCCCGATCGGCTTCCGAGCGCCGGTGAGGTGCTGCGGCCGGACCACGGCGGTGTCGCCAACGCCGTCGGCGCCGCGATCTCGCTCGCCGGTGGCCGCGCCGACCAGATGGCGCCGATGGGAGACCGAGAGGCGGCCATCGAACAAGCATCAGAAGCCGCGATCGCCAAGGCGATCCAGGCCGGGGCCGATCCGCTCGACGTCTCGGTCGTCGAGATCCTCGAAACGCACGTGCCCTACACCGCGCAGCCGACAGTGAACGTCTCCGTGAAGGCTGCCGGCCCGCTCGCGCGGCTCACCGCCGGGGTCGTCTAGGGCCCGGGAAACCTGCACCACAACACCTGCAAGACCACACCCGAAAAGAGGAGATTGCAATGAAACGCAGTATCGCAGTGCCGGCAGGTGCCGGGCTCGTCGTCCTCGCCATGACATTGGCGTCATGCTCGGGTTCCGCCGACGGCACAGCACCGTCTGAGGGAGACTACGTCTCCGGCGGAACCTTCACCCACGCGGTGTTCCCCGAAGTCGGAAGCATCATTCCGATGAGCGCGACACAGCCCCAGGAGATCCAGATCGTCACGTACGCGTACGAATCGCTGATCTACACCGATTCGGAGGGCGAGGAATCACCGTGGCTCGCCGAATCGTGGGAGCTGGGCGACGACGGTACGTCGGTGACGTTCGAACTCAAGGACGGCGTGACCTTCCACGATGGCACAGAGTTCACCGCCGAGGTCGCGGCCGCGAACATCAACTTCCACGCCGACCCCGCCAACACGACCGTGCTCGCCGACGTGCTGCCTGCGGGGCTGCAGGCCACCGGTACCGGCTCGACGCTGGAAGTCACGGCCGACGCCTCCGATCCGTTCCTCGCGAACATCGTCGGCGACATCATGATGGTCGGTGAGGCGGGTCTCGAGAACCCCGCGAGCCTCGAACAGGGCTCGAACGGCACCGGCCTCTATGAGCTGACCGGGGTGAACGCCGACCGCTACGATTTCGAGGCGCGAGACGACTACACGTGGGGTCCGAACGACGTCACCTCCGAGACGGTGGGTCTGCCCGACGCGCTCGAAGTGAGCGTCGTCACCGACACCTCGACCCGGGCGAACCTGCTGCTCTCCGGCGAACTCAACGCGGCCGCGGTCGAGGGCCCTGATCAGGACCGCATCGATGCTGCCGGATACGATTTCGCCGGCATCATCAACCCGATCGGGCAGATGCTGTTCAACGAGCGACCGGATCGCCCCACTCACGATCCGCTGGTCCGTGAAGCGCTCATCCTCGGCTTCAACCACGAGGACACCGCAGAGGTGGTCAGTGGCGGACGCCCCGTCGACCTGAACTCCTGGATCACCGACGCCCCGTTCACCTGCGTCAACGAGGAGCCGGTGTGGGACCGCCCCGGCTCCGATCCGGAGCGTGCTGCCGAGCTGCTCGACGAGGCGGGCTGGGTAGAAGGCGCCGACGGACAGCGCAGCAAGGACGGCCAGCCGCTGACCATCAACTTCATCTACGACGCCACCTCGACCGCGCACGCCTCGGCGGCCGAGCTGGTCGCCGAGGACTGGGAGGCACTGGGGATCACGACCGAGCTGATCGCGATGGACGGTGCGGGGTGGTCGGAGTACCTCTACGAGACCTTCGACTACGACACCGGCTGGATCCAGATCGGCGTCGGAAGCCCGGTGACGCAGGACCTGTTCTACGGTGGCGCGTTCCCCGAGGAGGGCGGCCTGAACTTCATGGGCGTGAACGACGAGGAGTACAACGGGTTCGCGGATCAGGCCCGAGCGGCATCGGACGCCGAGGAAGCATGCGGATTCTGGGATCAGGCCGAGAAGACGGTCGTGGAGAACTTCCACACCCTGCTGCTGACCGGCACGATCCGGCCGACCTACATGTCGGGCGCGACGTTCGAGATCACCGACTACCTCCAGCCGGTCACGATCCGCATGACAGAGTGAGCCGCGAGCGATGACCACGACCCCATCCCGACAGGGCCCACCCGCCACCGGGCGGCTGCTGCAACTGAGAGAGCAACAGCTGCGGCGCTCGCCGCGCACCGACTTCGCCATCCGGCGGATCGGACGGCTGATCGTCAGTCTGCTGGTCGTGGTCCTCGCCGCGTTCTTCCTGATCCACTTCGTCCCGGGCGATCCGGTGCGGGCGGCGCTGGGCCCCACCGCCCCGGCGGGGCTGGTCGAGAGCACTCGAGCCGAGCTGGGGCTGGACAAGCCGATACCCCAGCAGCTCGTCGACTACCTCGCGGGCGTTCTGCAAGGGGACCTCGGCACGTCGATCCAGTCCGGTCTCTCCGTGACCGGGACGATCGTGTCGCGGTTCCCGACCACGCTCACCCTCGCGGCGCTCGGGTTCGTCGTCGCCGTGATCGGCGCGCTGCCGATCGGCATGGGAGCCGCCCTGCTGGCGCGCACAGGCCGCGGTCGCTCGCTCAACAGCGGGGTCTCAGGGCTCCTGGGCGTTCTCATCGCCGTGCCGGACTTCCTGCTCTCGGTCGGGCTGATCGCCCTCTTCAGCATGTGGCTCGGGCTCTTCCCACCGGCCGGGTGGGGCGAGGCGCCGAATGCCGTGCTGCCCGTGCTCGGGCTCGCGCTGGGACCGATGGCCTACCTCGCGCGGATCGTGCAGGTCGAGATGATCAAGGTCTTGGATTCGACCTACATCGCCACGGCACGGGCCAAGCGACTGCCGCAGCGGCTGATCCTGCTGCGGCATGCGCTGCCGAACATCATCACCGCCACATTGACCGTCGGGGGCCTGCTGCTGTCGGGACTGGTCGCCGGCACGGTGATCATCGAGACGGTGTTCGCGATTCCCGGTACGGGCAGCACGCTCGTCTCGGCGGTGGGGACGAAGGACTATCCGATGGTGCAGGGCATGGTGCTCGTCTATGCCGCACTGGTGCTCGCCGTGAACCTCGTCGTCGATCTGATCCTCATCACGATCGATCCGCGCACCACGATCGCAGAAGGGTGAGTGACGAGATGACGACGATCGGTCCTCGTAATCCGGATGCCGGCCTCGCGGGCGCTGCGCCCGCGAAGCGACGACGTCGATCCCGTTGGATCAGCGTCCCCGGCATCGCCGCCATGGTCGGCGTCGCCGCTCTGCTGGTGATCGCGATCATCGGTCCAGACACGTGGATCACGGCGGCGAGCGAGCGCAACATCGCCGAGCGCTGGTCGGGCCCGAGCGCGCAGCACCTCTTCGGCACCGACGACATCGGGCGGGACATCTTCGCCAGAGTCATGGTCGCAGCCCGCCTGTCGCTGGTGCTGACTGTCGGAGCGACGGCGATGCTCATCGGCGGCGGCCTCATCATCGGGCTCACCGCAGCCATTCTCCCCAAGCGTGCTCGACGTGCGCTCATCTGGGTGATGGACATGCTGCTCGCCTTCCCCTGGCTGCTGCTCGTCCTGTTCTTCACCGTCATCTGGGACGCATCGGCCACCGGCGCCATGCTGGCGATCGGTCTGGCGGGCATCCCCAGCATCACCCGTCTCGTCTACAACATGGCTTCGTCCGTCACGGACCAGGACTACGTCCGCGCGGCGCGCGTGGTCGGGGTCGGTCCCGTCGGCATCATGGTCAAGCACGTGCTGCCGAACATCGCGAATCCGCTGCTCGTGCAGTCCGCGGCATCCGCCAGTGTCACGCTGCTCGCGTTCGCCGGACTCTCGTTCCTCGGGCTCGGCGTGCAGGCGCCCGAGTACGACTGGGGCCGTCTGCTCAACGAGGGTCTCGCGCACCTGTACACGAACCCGATGGCCGCGATCGGCCCGGGCATCGCGATCGTGTTCGCGGGCGTGGTGTTCACCATGATCGCCGAGACGATCGCCGAACAGCCGGGTCAGGGATTGCGCGCTGTCGCCCGTGCCGGCCGGGTGGCCGCTCTCGCCCGCGTCGCTTCTCGCTCTGCGACAGCCGCGCCGGTGTCGGCCTCGCCGGCCGGCACGCCTCTGGCCGAGGTGCAGGATCTGCATGTCTCCTACCCCGATCGCGATGGCGGGCTCATCGAGCGCGTACGCGGGGTGAGTCTGCGCGTCGACGCCGGCGAGGTCGTCGGCATCGTCGGTGAATCAGGGTCCGGCAAGTCGCTGACCGCGATGGCTCTGGCAGGGCTTCTGGAGGCGCCCGCCGTCGTCGAGGCCGCAGTGCGCCGTTTCGACGACATCGACCTCGCGGCGAAACCCACCCCCGCCGATCGGAAGCGGCTGGGGGTCGAGCTCGGCGTGATCTTCCAGGACCCGCTCACCTCGCTCAACCCCGCGCTGACGATCGGGCGGCAGCTGACCGAAGTGCCCCAGCAGCATCTCGGCATGAGCAGGGCGCAGGCGCGCGCACGCGCGATCGACGGACTGGATGCTGTCGGCATCCCCGATCCGGCGAGCCGTCTCGGCGATTACCCGCACCAGTTCTCCGGGGGAATGCGGCAGCGCGCGATGATCGGTATGGCGCTGACCGGTCATCCGCGCCTGATCATCGCCGATGAACCCACGACGGCGCTCGATGTCACCGTGCAGCGCCAGGTACTCAGCGTGCTGCGCCGGGCCCAGCGCGCGACGGGGGCGGGAATCGTCTTCATCTCGCACGACATCGCGCTCGTCTCCGGGTTCTGCGATCGAGTGGTCGTCATGAAGGACGGAGAGATCATCGAGGAGCTGGATGCCGCACGGATCAAGGAACAGGCCACCAACCCCTACACGCGCGGGCTGATCGCCTGCCTGCCCGACATGGGTTCGGACCGATCCCGACCGCTGCCCGTCATCGGCGACCAGATGGCATCAGAACTTGCGGAGGTGTCGTCGTGAACGCGCTCGAGATCGAGGATCTGCAGGTCAGGTACGGCCGACGCGAGGTCGTCTCCGGTGTGTCTCTCGACGTGCCTGCGGGGCGAACACTCGGCCTGGTGGGGGAGTCCGGCTCCGGCAAGTCGACGATCGCGAACGCCGCGGTCGGTCTCGCCTCGATCCACTCCGGCGACATTCGTGTGCACGGCGTGAGCTCGGTCGGACGGCGGCGCGAGGCGAGAGCCGCGCGTCGTCGCATCCAGATGGTCTTCCAGGATCCGTTCTCCGCCCTGGACCCGCGGATGCCGATCGGCGAATCGATCGCCGAGGGTCTCACCGCCACCGGGCGCGAGCTGTCGCGCGCGGCTCGTCGCGATCGGGTCGCCGAGCTGCTTCGGCAGGTCGATCTTGATCCCGGCAGGGCGGACGAGCTGCCGAAGTCGTTCTCCGGCGGCCAGCGCCAGCGGATCACCATCGCCCGGGCGCTGGCGGGCGACCCGGAGATCCTCATCGCCGACGAGGTCACCAGTGCGTTGGACGTCTCGGTGCAGTCGACGGTGCTGAATCTGCTGCGCGACCTGCAGCAGCGGCTGGGACTGACGATGCTGTTCATCTCGCACAACCTGGCCGTGGTGCGCTACATCAGCGATGAGATCGCGGTGATGCGCGACGGACGGATCGTCGAGCGCGGCGAGACCGAGGCGCTCCTGAAGGCGCCGACCGAGTCGTACACTCAGGAGCTGCTGACGGCGGTTCCGGTCCTCGGGCACAAGATGGAGCTCGAAGATGTCTGAGCCCGGACGGTTCGCTCGCGACGCCGAACGACTGCGGCCGGACCTGATCGCGGTGCGCCGCGAACTGCACCAGACGGTCGAACTGGGGCTGCAGCTGCCACAGACGCAGCGGATCATTCTGCGCGAACTCGACGGACTGGGCCTCGAGGTGAGCGTCGGCACCGCACTTACCTCTGTGACCGCTGTGCTGCGCGGTGGCCGGCCTGGTCCGGTCGTGCTCCTGCGCGCCGACATGGACGGCCTCCCCGTGCAGGAGGCCACCGGGCTCGACTACGCCTCGACATCGGGACGCATGCACGCGTGCGGGCATGATCTGCATATGGCGGGTCTGCTCGGCGCCGTGCGCCTGCTTGCCGCACGCCGGGACGAGCTGCCGGGCACGGTCGTCTTCATGTTCCAGCC
>JACYYJ010114627.1_pt2 | contig 18731 bp, 18 predicted proteins | sample 8236861 | NCBI WGS metagenome assembly JACYYJ01 (sample SAMN14103086, study PRJNA606662) | landfill metagenome | isolation source: landfill solid waste | place: India:New Delhi, Okhla landfill site | collected 2017-11-05
CTGCTCGGCGACCAGTACGGCAAGGCCGCCTGGCGCCACGAGATCGGCTCACTCGGCGACATCGGTCCGCACGTGCTCGACCTGGTCGACGCCGCTCTCGGCCCGATCACCGACGTGGTCTCCGCCCGCCGGAACGCCGGTGATCTGTGGCACATCCTGCTTGAGCACGACGGTGGAGCGACCAGCTCGGTCGCACTCGCGTCACGGCTGCCCGTCCGACCCACGGCCGTGGAGTTCGCGGTCTACGGCGAGCACGGCCTGCGCGTCCTGGGCCGGGAGCACAACGGCGGGCCGGAGTCGTTCACCGCGCTGCTCGACGACTTCGCCGCGATGGTCGACTCCGGAATGCGGGAACACCCCTGCGACGTGCACAGGGGTGTTCACCTGCAGCGGGTGCTCGAACTGTGTCGAGCCCGCGCCGCCCTCGACTGACCATCACGTCGAAGACGAGCCGGCCTTCTCGCGGTCGCGTCCGGTCGGCAGCAGCCGGCGCAGCAGCGGCCACGCGAGGATCAGCGTCACCACCACGTAGACCGTCACGGCCATGGGCGAGTTGACGAGCCCGATCAGGTCGCCGTTGCTGATCTGCAGCGCTCGGCGCATCTGCAGTTCGGCTGCCGGGCCGAGGATCACACCGATGATCGCGGGCAGCACGGGAAGCCCGAACCGCCGCATCACGAAGCCGATCACTCCGATCGCGAACAGCAGCACCAGGTCGATCGCCTGGCCGCCGACGGAATACGCGCCGACCGCGGCGAAGAACAGGATCCCCGCGTACAGGTACGGCCGCGGGATCCGCAGCAGCTTCGCCCACACCGGCGCGAGGGGGAGGTTGATCACCAACAGCAGCACGAGCCCCACGAAGAGGCTGGCGACCAGCGCCCACACGAGCTCCGACTCGTGGTCGAACAGCAGCGGCCCGGGCTGGATGCCGTACTGCTGGAACGCCGCCAGCATCACCGCGGTGACGGCCGTGGTGGGCAGTCCGAGGGTGAGCATCGTGGTCAACGTGCCCGCCGCCGACGCGCTCGCGGTGGACTCCGGTCCGGCCACGCCCTCGATGGCGCCCTTGCCGAACTCGTCCTTGCGCTTGGCCAGGCGCCGCTCGGTGACGTACGACAGGAAGGTCGGGATCTCCGCCCCGCCTGCCGGGATCGCCCCGAACGGGAAGCCGATCACCGGACCGCGCAGCCACGGCTTCCAGGTGCGTCGGACGTCGTCCTTGCCGAGCCACGGCTGACCGGTGGTCAGCGGCTTCTCCGGCTTCTGACGCAGGTGCGCCGCCACCCACAGGGCCTCACCCACGGCGAACAGACCGACCGCGACGATCACCACGTCGACGCCGTCGGACAGGTGCAGCGACCCGAACGTCAACCGGGCCTGCCCGGTCATCTGGTCGAGGCCGATGAGCCCGATGGACAACCCGATCAGCAACGACGCGAAGCCGCGTACCCGCGACTTCCCGAGCACCGAGGTCACCGCGACGAAGGCGAGCACCATCACCGCGAAGTAGTCCGGCGCACCGATGTCCACCGCCAACGACGCCACGATCGGCGCCAGCAGCACCAGCGCGACGGTGCCGATCAAGCCGCCGATGAAGTTGCCGATCGCCGCCGCGGCCAGCGCCTGCGGCGCCTTACCGCGCCTGGCCAGCGGATACCCCTCGATCGCGGTCACCACGGACGCGCTCTCGCCCGGCGTGTTCAGCAGAATCGACGTGGTGGAGCCGCCGAACATGCCGCCGTAGTAGATGCCCGCGAACATGATGAACGCCGCCGTCGGGTCCAGTCCGTAGGTCACGGGCAGCAGAAGGGCGACCGCCATCGCGGGCCCGATGCCCGGCAGCACCCCGATGGCCGTGCCGAGCACCACGCCCAGCGCGGCGAACAGCAGGTTGGTCGGAGTGAGCGCGGTGCCGAAGCCGTCGATCAGGTTCGACAGTGACGCTGTGACGTCCATCGACTACAGCACCTCCATCAGGGGGCCACCGGGCAGGGACACGCCCAGCAGCTCGTTGAACACGAACCACGTCGTCACCGACAGCACCGCGGCGATCAACGGATCGCGCACCGTGTTGCGACTGCCCAGCGCGTAGGCGGTGCCCCAGAACATGAGCGCCGACGACAGCGGGAACCCGACCACGTCGATCAGTGCGGCGTTGGCGAGGAACGCGCCGGAGAGGATGAGCACCGTCCTGCGGTCGGGCGGTGTCGACAAGTCGATGTCCTCGCCGCCTTCGGCCTCACCGCGACCACCGCGGAGCACGTCCCTCGCCAGGAGCGCGGAGACCAGCAGCAGCAGGCTGCCCACCACGACGGGCACCGCCTTCGGGCCCAGCGGACCGCGCTGCGTGAAGTCGGTGGGCAGGCTCATCGCATCGACGATCACCAGCACACCGAGCGCGAACAGGAAGGCACACAGCCCCAGCTCGCCCCGGCCCTGCCACCAACGGCGCGGTGACCGCTCGCCCGCCTCGTCACCGGAGTCGTCGGTGGTGTTCACGGCAGGTGCACTCATGCCAGCCCCAACTCCTTCAGCACCGAGGCGACGCGCTCGTTCTCGTCCGCGAGGAACTCGGCGAACTCCTCGCCGGTGGAGAACGCGTCGCTCCAGCCGTTGACCCGCAGCGCCTCCCGCCACTGGTCCGTTCCGTGCATCGCGGTGAACAGGTCGACCAGCTTCTGCCGGTCGGTATCGGACAGTCCCGGGGGCGCCACGACGCCGCGCCAGTTCGTGAAACTGACGTCCACCCCGGACTCCTGCAGCGTGGGGGCGTCGATGCCGGGCACTCGCTCCGGGCTCGTCACCGCCAGCGCCCTCAGCTCACCCGCCTCGATCTGGTCGCGGGTCTCACCGACCCCCGACACCCCGAACGCGATCTTTCCGCCGAGCACCGACGCCATCAGCTCGCCGCCGCCGTCGAACGGCACGTAGTTGACCTTCCTCGGGTCGAGGCCGATGGCCTTGGCCGTGAGCATCGGAGCCAGGTGGTCGGGCCCGCCGGGCGACGAGCCGCCTCCCACGGGCATGCCGCTCGGGTCGGCCTTCCACGCGTCCAGCAGGTCGTGGATGTCCTCGTACGGCGAGTCCTTGCCGACCACGATGATGTCGGCTTCCTCGGTGAGCTTCGCGATGGGCGTCGTGTCCTGCAGCGTCGACGGCGACGAGTTCGTGTACACCGACCCGACCACGCCGAGCCCCATCGACATCGCGAGCCTGCCGTTGCCGCGTTCGCCGACGAGCCGGCCCAACGCGACCGTGCCGCCCGCGCCGGGCAGGTTGAACACCTCGGTCGGCCCGTTGAGGTCGTTGTCCTCCAGCACCTTCACCGCGGTGCGGGCCGTGATGTCGTAGCCACCGCCGGGCGTGTTCGGCACCATCACCCGCAGGCCGCGGATGCGCGAGTCCGCCTCGTCACCTCCGGTCGAGACGAGCGGAGGCACGAGCAGGANNAGCAGTGCCGCGCCGAGCACCGCGAGCCACGTCTTCGGTTGGCGCAATTCTCACCTCACTGTGAGGGCTGTTCTGTCAGCGCGTCATCGTGCACGAGCGGCCCCCACGCCGTCGCGGTTGCGCACGTAACGCTCGTTGTGGTCGTTGTGGTCACCCGCTGACCGGCCGTTTCCGGTGTCATAGTGGCCCGGTGGGTAGCAAGGGATCCCTGGCCAGACAGCTTCTGGGCTGGCACCTGTCACTCGTGTTCGCGCTGCTCGGCTGCGTCACCGTGTACTCGGTGATCCAGTCGAACCACAACTTCGTCGAGGACGAGGGACGGTCGCTGTTGTCCGTCGCCGAGAGTGTGGCCGCCACCCCCGGCGTGGGCGAGAGTCTCGCCGACCCCGTGAACCACGACCCGCTGCCGATCTTCGCCGAGAGTGCCCGGAGCCTCTCCGGCGCCGACTTCGTGATCATCGCTCAGGCCGACCGCACCGTGCTCACCTCGCCCGATCCCTCGCAGCTGCGCACGGCACTGCCCATCGGCGACAGCACGGTGACGAGCGGCCGCTCCTGGGTCGGCGAGGTGGACGACTCCCTCGTGGCCCACGTGCCCGTCATGGACGAGGACGGCCGGATGAGCGGGATCGTCGCCGCGGGCAAGGCCACACCCGGCTTCTTCGAGGGCATCACCAACCGTCCCGCCGACGCACTCGCCCTCCTCGGCATGGCGCTCGTGCTGGGCGTCACCGGATCGCTGCTGCTCGCGTGGCGGGTGAAACGACAGACCCTCGGACTCGAACCCCGCGAGATCACCGGACTCGTCGAACACCGGGACGCCTTGCTGCACGGCATCAAGGAAGGCGTCGTGGGGCTCGACCAGCAACACCGGATCACGCTGGTCAACGACCACGCCAAGGAGCTCCTCGCACTGCCCGACGACTGCGTCGGCGTCGCGGTGGACGACCTCGACGTCAACGGGCGCCTCCGGGACGTCCTCACCGGACAGACGGACGGGGCCGACCAGATCGTGTTGCGCGCCGGGCACGTGCTGGTGCTCAACCGCATGCCCGTGTCCCGCGACGGCCGCCGGCTCGGCGCGGTGGTGACCCTGCGCGACCGCACCGAACTCGTGACGCTGCGGGAGGAACTGGCCACCAGCTCCCGCACCACCGACACACTGCGCGCGCAGGCACACGAGTTCTCCAACCGCCTCCACACCATCGCCGGACTCATCGAACTCGGCGAGTACGACGAGGTGCGCCAGTACGTCGACCTCGTGCGCCGAGAACACGAGGAGTGGCACGACCAGGTCAGCGCCCGCATCGGCGACACCGCCGTCGCCGCCCTGCTCATCGCCAAGGCGAGCCTCGCGGCCGAACAAGGCACCGGCCTGCGGCTCACCGACGAGAGCAGCCTCGGCGACACCGACGAACGCCTCTCGGCCGACCTCGTGACCGTGGTCGGCAACCTCGTCGACAACGCCCTCGACGCCGTCCGCGGCGCTCCCGACGCGTGGGTCGAGGTCGACGTGCGCGACCACGACGACGCCGTGACGGTGGTGGTGCGCGACTCCGGGCCCGGCGTGGCACCCGAAATCGCCACCGAGGTGTTCGCGCACGGCTTCACCACGAAAGCGGCCGAACACGGAGGGCAACGAGGCCTCGGACTTGCGCTCACACGGCAGGCGTGCCGCCGCCGAGGCGGGCGGGTCGAACTGCGCAACGACGGTGGTGCGGTGTTCACAGCGGTCTTGCCCTACGCCCCGTCGGCGGCGATGGTGTCACGGTGATCCGGGTACTGGTGGTCGACGACGACTTCATGGTGGCGAAAGTGCACAGCGGGTACGTGAACCGCACACCGGGCTTCACCGTGATCGCCACGGCACACTCGGGCGCGGAGGCGCTCCGGCTCGTGCGCGACGAGAAACCCGACCTCGTCCTGCTCGACATCTACCTGCCCGACATCGACGGCCTCACCGTCCTGCGGGAACTCCGCGCCGCACCGGCGACTGTCGACACCGACGTCATCGTCATCACGGCCGCCCGCGACGTCGAGACCATCCGCAGCTCGCTGCGCGGCGGGGCGCTGCACTACCTCATCAAGCCGTTCTCCTACACGGCTCTGCGCGACCAGCTCGACCGGGTGGGCTCCCTGCACCGCAAGCTGGCCCGCCTCTCGGCGCGCCCGGCCGCGGCGCAGCACGAGGTCGACGACGTGTTCGGCACACGGCGGCCCGGCACGGCGCCGTTGCCGAAGGGACTCACCACGCAGACGGCGGAACTCGTGAAGGCCGCGCTGACCGCCCACCCGGAGGGACTGTCGGCGACGGAGTGCGCGCACGAGACCCGGCTCTCCCGCCCCAGCGCCCGCCGGTACCTGGAGCACTTCGTCGACACCGGCCAGGCGGACGTGCGCCTGCGCTACGGCAACACCGGCCGCCCCGAGCGTCAATACCACTGGCGAAGCTGACGCCCCAGAACCACCGTGTCCGCGCCTCCCGTACGCGTGTCCGCAGTTCCCGCACGCGTGTCCGCAGCGTGCGACGCGGACATGCGTACGCAGGGCGCGGACACGGTGCCGGGGTCGAGACTCGGCGTACGGGAAGCGCAAACACACGTGCGCAGACTGCGGACACGGCGTCAGTAAGTCGGTCAGTCGGTCAGTCGTCCCAGGAGCGGCGGGTGCGCTTGATCTGGGCGCGTCGCTTCTTGCTCGCGAGGCGGCGTTCCTGCGAGCCCTTCGTCGGTTTCGTGGGACGGCGCTTCTTCGGCGGTGGCGCGGCGGCCTGCCGCAGCAGCGCCACGAGCCGCTCGCGCGCGGCGCGGCGGTTGGCCAGCTGCTCCCGGTGCTCGCTCGCCACGACGGTGAGCACACCCTGGACCAGCTTGCCGCTCAGCCGCGCCAGCAACCGAGCCCGCAGGTCGTCGGGCACCGACGGCGACCGCGCGACGTCGAAGGACAACTCGACCCGCGACGACGTCGTGTTGACTCCCTGGCCACCCGGGCCCGACGCACGCGAGAACCGTTCGGACAACTCGCTCTCGGCGATCACGAACCGGGCGTTGACCCGCAGGTTCTCGCTCATCGGGGCCGCACTAGAAGCGAGGGTGATCCCCGGTGAGGGTCACGCGAGGACCGTCCGGGTCGTCCGAGGGCCGCACCTCGCCCAGCACCCAGGCGGGCACGTGCCGTGCCGTGAGCATGGCCAGCGCACGGTCGACGTCCTCGGGCGACACGACGACCACCATGCCGACGCCCATGTTGAACGTGCGTTCCATCTCGTCGCGCTCCACGCGACCCCGCTGGGCGATCACCGCGAAGACCGGGTCGGGTGTCCACGTGTGCCGTTCGAGCTGAGCCACGACGCCGTGCGGCATGACCCGCGCGAGGTTCTCCTGCAGCCCGCCTCCGGTGACGTGCGCGAACGTGCGCACCTCGGCCTCGGCCACCAACGCGAGGCAGTCCTTCGCGTAGATGCGGGTGGGTTCGAGCAGTTCCTCGCCGAGGGTCCGACCGAACTCCTCGACGTGGCCTTCGAGCGGCATCCGCGCGATGTCGAGCAGCACGTGCCGGGCGAGCGAGTACCCGTTGGAGTGCAGGCCGGAGGAGCCCAGTCCGATGACGACGTCTCCCGGCCGCACCAGCTCGGGCCGCAGGACGGCCGACGCCTCGACCACGCCCACGCCGGTGGCGGACACGTCGTAGTCGTGCTCGCCCATCATGCCCGGGTGCTCCGCGGTCTCTCCGCCGAGCAGCGCGCACCCGGCGCGCACGCACCCTTCCGCGATACCCGAGACGATCGCCTCGATCTTCTCGGGCACCACCTTGCCGACGGCGATGTAGTCCTGCAGGAACAGCGGCTCCGCACCGGTCACCACGAGGTCGTCCACCACCATCGCGACGAGGTCGATGCCGATGGTGTCGTGCTTGTCCAGCGCCTGCGCCACCGCGATCTTGGTGCCGACGCCGTCGGTGGAGGACGCGAGCAGCGGCTCGGTCCACCGGCCCGCCTTCAGCGCGAACAGCCCGGCGAAACCACCGACACCGCCCACCACCTCGGGCCGCGCCGTCCGGGCGGCATGGGGCTTGAGCAGCTCGACGGCTTTGTCGCCTGCGTCGATGTCGACACCGGCGGCGGCATACGTGGCGCGCGCGGACTCGCTCACGAAAGCGGCTCCATCCTCACTTCGTAACGGCTAGGGACGCCGAACGGCATCCTCGGCACCGTACCCCGGTGCCGAGGTGGGCATCGGACGCGGTTTGTCCGGAGACTCCTCCGAAAGCTGTTCGTGATCCTCGCCGAGGTTTTCGAGCACGTGCTTGCCGATGAGTTCCTCGTCGGGCAGCGGAATCGGGTACTCGCCGTCGAAACAGGCCGCGCAGAGCCGCGACGCGGGCTGCTCCGAGGCGGCGACGAGGCTTTCCAACGATACGTACCCGAGCGAGTCGGCGCCGATCAGGCGACGGATGCCGTCGAGGTCGGCGCCGTTGGCGACGAGTTCGGCGCGTGAGGCGAAGTCGATCCCGTAGAAGCACGGCCAGCGCACGGGCGGCGAGGCGATGCGGACGTGCACCTCGACGGCGCCCGCCTCCCGCAGCATCCGCACGAGCGCGCGCTGGGTGTTGCCGCGCACGATGGAGTCGTCGACGACGACCAGCCGCTTGCCGCGGATGACCTCGCGCAGCGGGTTCAGCTTCAGCCGGATGCCCAGCTGCCGGATGGTCTGCGACGGCTGGATGAACGTGCGGCCGACGTAGTTGTTCTTGACCAGGCCCGAGCCGTACGGGATGCCGGAGCCCTGCGCGTACCCGATCGCGGCGGGAGTGCCGGACTCGGGCACCGGGATGACCAGGTCGGCGTCGGCGGGGTGCTCCTCCGCGAGCCTGCGACCGATGTCGACGCGGGTGGCGTGCACGCTCCGGCCCGCGATCACCGTGTCGGGGCGGGCCAGGTAGACGTACTCGAAGATGCAGCCCTTGGGTTCGGGGCCGGCGAATCGGCTGGAGCGCAGGCCGTCGGCGTCGATGGCGATGAGCTCGCCGGGTTCCACTTCGCGCACGAACGACGCACCGACGATGTCGAGGGCCGCGGTCTCGCTCGCCACGACCCATCCGCGTTCGAGCCTGCCGAGCACGAGTGGCCGCACCCCGTGGGGGTCGCGGGCGGCGTAGAGGGTGGTCTCGTCGGCGAACACCAGGCAGAACGCGCCGCGCACGTCGGGCAACAGGTCCAGAGCGGCGGCTTCGAGGCCGCGGTCGGCGGCGGAGTGGGCGAGCAGCCCGCAGAGCAGATGGGAGTCGGTGGTCGCGCCGCCGGGTTCGACGACACCCAGCCGCTGCGCGCGTTCGTGCAGCTCGTGGGTGTTCACCAGGTTGCCGTTGTGGCCGAGCGACAGGCCCGTGTCGGCCTTGGTGTTGCGGAAGACGGGTTGGGCGTTCTCCCACGTCCCGGATCCGGTCGTGGAGTACCGGCAGTGCCCGACGGCGACGTGGCCTTGCAGCGACGACAGGACCTGCTCGTCGAAGACCTGGCTGACGAGACCGAGATCCTTGAAGACGACGATCTGTTTGCCGTTCGACACGGAGATGCCCGCGGCTTCCTGTCCGCGGTGCTGCAACGCGTACAGGCCGTAGTACGTCAGCTTGGCGACGTCCTCGCCCGGCGCCCAGACGCCGAAGACGCCGCATTCCTCACGAGGCTCCGGCTCCACCTGATCCGTCCGGACCTGATTCACGAAGAGGGCTCCCTACTGACGAGAACGGGCCGCCTTCAGTCTAGGCCCGAAGGCCCTCCCGGCGACCCGTTCTCGTGATGCGGAGCTCACGCGCTGGCGCGCAACCACACGGACTGCCCGCGGTTGCCGCCGACCCAGCAGCCACGCCCGCCGGCCCGGCGCTGCGGCGGCGTCTCGGACACGTCGGGCAGGTCGAGCAGCGCGTCCACGACCTCGTGCATGTCGCCGTCCCGACGCCACTGGAGCGTGCGCGGCGCGAGGATGTCCGCCTCGTCGGCCGGCATCCGCATGGCGGACACCTCGTCCTCCGAGTCGAAGCGGACGACGTCCACCACGGTCCCGTGCACCCGGACCCCGACGATGGCGATGAGTTCGCCCTCGGCGTCCCTGGGGTGCACGAACTTGAACCCGCGCGCGATGAGCCTGCCGAGCAGGTCCTCCACCGCGGCGGCCTCGGCCTGCTCCGCGGCGAGGTCCACAGTCGTGTCGACAGCGGACCGCACGGCGGTGTCCACGTCAGACGGCGAGGTCATCGAACTCACCCTCCTTGGCGCCGGCGAGGAACGCGGCGATCTCGGCCTGCGTGTAGACGAGCGCGGGGCCGCGGGGATCACGGGAGTTGCGGACGGCGACGTCGCCCGAGGCCAGACGAGCGACCTCGACACAGTTGCCCATGGCGCCGCTGTAGGAACTCTTGCGCCACGCGACGTCCAGGACGTCCGCGGGGACCGCCGCGGTCTGCGCCGTCGCCATCGTCGTCACCGTCGCAGCGCTCGCGCTCTTCGCGGTGCCCACGGCACCGTGACCGTCTAGCTTCGCCATGATCCTCACCTTCCCGACCGACAACCTTCGGAGGATGCATCTGCACGTGCATTCGATTGTGCGCGAAGAGTAGCACCACGCCGCGCACTCGCGAATGCACGTGCAGCAGCAAGCGCACGAAAATAATCACAGAGTGATGCGCGTCATAATGAGCAACCTCAGGGGCTGGTCAGCGCGTCAGGAGAGCCGGTTGCTCAGCTCTCCGACAACACCGAGGCGATGAGCCGGCGGGACCGTTCCGGCGTCTCCGCGTCCACCGCGAGCCGGTCGAGCGAACGCCCGATCAACTCGATCTCGTCCGGCCGCTCCAGGTAGATCCCACCGGCGATGTGGTCGACATAGCCGATGTTCGGCAGTTCCGGCTGGGCGAAGCGCAGCAGCGTGAACGGGCTCTCCGCGGCGTAGCCACTGCGGTCGTACGGCACCACCTGCACCGTGATGTGCGGCAACGCGGTGGCGTCGAGCAGGTGCTGCAGCTGCGCGCGGTGCACCGTGCGACCACCGATCGGGCGGCGGATCACCGACTCGTCGAGCACGGCCCACAACTTGGGCGGGTTCGGACGCAGCAACAACCGCTGTCGCCGCATGCGCACCTCGATCCTCGCCTCGGCAGCGGGATCGGCCGCCTCGGGAAGGCCGTGCGTGATGACCGCCCGCGCGTAGGCCTCGGTCTGCAACAGGCCCGGGACGTACTGGAGCTCGTACGTCTGGATCCGCGACGCCGCCTGTTCGAGCCCGAGGAAAGGCTCGAACCACTTGGGCGTGTAGTCGTTGAACTTCTGCCACCAGCCCGGCTCGTTGGCCTCCCGGGCCATCTGGAGCAGGACTTCGCGTTCCCCGTCGTCGGTGACGCCGTACAGCGTCAGCAGGTCGGCGACGTCACGTTCCTTGAACCCGACCCGCCCCAGCTCCATGCGGCTGATCTTCGACTCGGACGCCCTGATGTGGTAGCCCGCTTCGGACCGGCTGATGTCCGCCAGCTCCCGCAGCCTGCGGAGTTGCGCACCGACGATCATTCGACGAGCGGTCGGAGTGGTGGCCTCAGCTCCGACACCGTCCCCCGCAGCCATCGTTCGCTGCCCGTTCCTTCCCTCGTCGTGAGCGCCGGCACTGGATCGCGGCTGATGAATGGTAACCGAGGAAAGCACTCGATCTTCCCGAAACTACTCCACGCGCCGACAGCGTCAAGCACCGTCCCGACGACACCGGGCGGCGGATTTCGCGCAGGGTGCGACTACAGGCGCACGATCGGCAGCCACGCCGAAACGTCGGCGCGCGTACCCGAGGCGGCGACCTTTCCGGTCTCGACCGCATCGGTCCACTTCAGACGCCCGAGCGCCAGTTCCAGCCACGTGCGGGGGTCCGTCTCGACGACGTTCGCCGGCGTGCCGCGTGTGTGCCGAGGGCCGGCGACACACTGCACGGCCGCGAACGGCGGAACCCGCACCTCGACGCTCCTGCCCGGAGCCACCGCGGCGAGCGTCCGCAGGCTCAACCGGACGGCCTGGGCCAGCTCCGCTCTCGCGGGCTCGGGCCCGCCGTCGAGCCACGGCAGCACGCGTTCGCACGCGGCCCGCAACTCGCCGGGATCAATCAAGCGTGAAGACGGCATGCTCCCACAGTAAAGTGATGGCGACAGCCGGCACGGACACCACCTGGGGAAGCACATGGCCCAGCGCGACGACCCACACCGCCTCGTGCCCGAGCAGAGCGCCGCCGTGCGCAAGCCCGAGATCACGGCCGAGATGCGCACGAACGCGCGGGCAAACCCCGGCAGCTGGCTGTACGTCATCGACGAGGCCTTCGACCCGAAGGGCAACGTGCCCACGTGGGCGGTCGTCGGCGCCTATCCCGTCGACGGCCGGGGCGAGATCGTGGACGACTTCCACTTCAACGACCAGTACCGCCCCTCGCCGCAGGCCCTCGGGTTCCCCGACCCCAGCAGTGAGCTCGAGTACCTGCTCCAGCTCATCTACACGCGGCACCGGCCCGAGGAGGACCTCGCGCCCGCGGTGCTCGGTGCGGACCTGTACGTCTACGCCTACACGCCCGCGCAACGCACCCTCGTCGGGTTCCACGACCTCGACGGCGACGTGGTCGTGTCCGCCTACACCGCCAAGGCGCTGGCCCCCCGCGACTGGCCGCACGCGAGGAAGGTCAAGGGCAGGGACATCATCGACCTGCTCGGCGGCTGCCCTCTCGCGCTGAACCCCGACGACGCGATCACCGCCGTGGTCACCCCGGACGAGCTCGAGTACGCGCGGACCCATCTGCTCTGACGCGGGCATCCGCGCCTTCACCCGAACCTTCGACGGTGAACGAACCCTCCTTTCGTTGGGAATCGGGCAAGATATTTACCCACTCGGCCTAAAGTCTTCACGCCAACTAGTGACAAGTCCGGCGCGCTGTGCCCACAATCGACCGCCGAACCGACACGTTGAGTGAACGGTTCGTAGCGAGGGCATAGTTGATGAAAGGACACTTCCGATGGGCATCGGACGGAGAAGGTGGCGCATTGCCGCTGCCACCGTCGCCGCGTCCGTCAGTGCGCTCCTGCTCGGCGCACTGACCCCCGCGGCGGCCGACGTCGACTCCAGCGCGAACGGCCGGGACCAGGTCGATCACGCCATGGGTTCGCAGATCAGGAAACACGAGGGCGACCATTCGACCTCGTTCACGAAACAACGCGCGCTACAACCACAGGGCCTGAACTCCGATGGCGTGGACGCCTACGCCACGGTTCCGGGTATCGACGTCAGCGGCTGGCAAGGAAACGTCGACTGGGCGCACTGGTGGAATCAGGGCAAACGATTCGCGTACGTGAAGGCGACCGAGGGAACGAGTTACAAGAATCCCTACTTCGCGCAGCAGTACAACGGTTCCTACAACGTGGGAATGATTCGCGGCGCCTATCACTTCGCGCGCCCGGACGTCTCGTCCGGCGCCGCCCAGGCGAACTTCTTCGTCGACAACGGCGGCGGCTGGTCCCGTGACGGCAAGACGCTGCCCGGGGCGCTGGACATGGAGTACAACCCGTACGGCGCCACCTGCTACGGCAAGTCGAAGGCGCAGATGGCGGCGTGGGTGAAGGACTTCCACGACACCTACTACTCCCGCACCGGTCGCTGGCCGGTCATCTACACGTCGACGAGCTGGTGGAACCAGTGCGTCGGCACCGCGGGCGACTTCTCCGGCACCGTGCCGCTGTGGGTCGCGCGCTACGCCTCGTCGGTGGGCGAGCTTCCGTACAACTGGGGCTACCACACGATCTGGCAGTACACGTCGAGCCCGATCGACCAGAACTCGTTCAACGGCTCCTACGACCGCCTGCAGGCTCTGGCCANNCGGGTAGGATCGTCCCTTTCCGGAAGCCCGGGGAAAGCCCCGCTCACGTGAGCGGGGCTTTCTCGTGCCTTACGCCACCGATCCCACGGATTCCCGAAGAACTCGTTACGACCATGGTGGTGGGAGTCACTGGGAGAGAATCGGTGGATACGGGCCTTTCCACGCTTCGGGCGTGAAACCCTGGGAGCCGGTCGAAGACCGGCATCGGCGACGAAAGCAGAGCGCATCACTGGGGCGCCTCATCCACGGAGGGCAACACGATGACGTATCCATCCCAACCACCCGGGCAGTCACCCTACGGGCAGCAGTACGGCTCGGGCATGCCGCAGTCCGGGCAATTCCAGGGTGGATCACCACACAGTGGACAGCACCCACAGTACGGTTATCCACAGCCACCGCACGGACAGCCCGGCGGCTTCGGGCCACCCCCGAAGAAGAACAGGACCGGCCTGATCGTCGGTGTCAGCACCGCCGCCGTCGCCCTCGTCGCGTTCCTCGTCACCGGACTCGTCGCACCCGGTTTCCTTCTCGACGACGAAGAATCCCCGAGTGACGACGACACCGTGGCGGCCGGTGCGCCGTCCGAGCCGAGCGGCCCGAGTTCCGCGATGGCGCCGACCCAAGCCATGCCGGGCTCGGACACAGATCCGATGTCACTGCTCACCAACTTCTTGGAGGCCGTGAACACGGGTGACTCCACCACGGCCATGGAAATGGTGTGCGAGGAGGTCCGGTCCAAGGTTCAGAAGGAGGTGGATACCGTCATCGCGGGATCGGGACAGTTCTCTTCGGCCGGAGAGTTGCAGGAACGCCCGGCCCAAGGCGGAAAGGCCTACCTTCTCGGCCTGGAGGGAACCTCGAACGGCAGGCCGATGACGGGGTTGCTGGTGGCCGCACAGTTCGACGATCCCGCACGCATCTGCGTAGCCGGTTTCAGCGTGCTCGATCCGGAAGCCCAGAGGCAAGAGGCCGAAGAGGCTTACTCGCAATTCCTAGAGGAATTCCATGACGCCCTGAATTCCGAGGACGAGAACACCCTGGCCGGAATGATGTGCAGCCAGCCGGACGAGGGAGCCATGGAAGCGGTTCAGGAAGCGGTCTCCCTCGGCGGAAGGTTCACCATGGAGAACACCGAGGTCAGCTCAGTCACCGGAAATGCCGAGTTCGTGAACTCGAACGACGATGTCCTCTGGGTTTTCGTGCAGGACGACCCGGCGGACCCGCAGGCGGAGGGACCTTGCGTGCTTCGCGCCCAAATTGATCACGGCGATTGATCAGAGGAGCGAAGGCTTCCACGGACACGCAAGCACTTTCGTCGGAAGACTCAGCGACCGGAAGGCACAGGTATGACATACCCACCCCAACCCGGCCAGCCCCCGTACGGGCAACAACCGGGAGGACAGTACGGCGTACCACCCTCCGGTGGCTTCCCGCAGCAAAGCGGTGGGCAGTACCCGGCCGTACCGGGATACCCGCAGGGCCAGTACCCGTACGGCCAGCAGGGAGGATTCGGCCCCCAAGAGCCGAAGAAAAGCAAGACCGGCCTGTGGATCGGGCTCTCCGTCGCCGCCGTGGCCGTGGTCGCGTTCGTCGTCACCGCCTTCGTCGCACCCGGATTCCTCCTCAGCGACGACAGCGACAGCAGCGAGACCGCCGGTGGCACCGCCGGCGGCGACGGGGGCGACGGAGCCCAGGCACTGGCCGAGCAGATCCGCGACGCCTTCAACGCCCAGGACCCCACCACACTCCAGGGGTTGACCTGTCCCAACGCCACCCAGATGGTCCAAAGCATCATCTCCACCGCCGGCCAGGTCTCCAACGTCGAGCTCCAGGGCCAGGCCAAAAAGAACGGCGACACCGCCACCGTCACGGCCAACGTCACCTACGACGGGCAACCGATGAGCGTCGAGAACACCCTAGCCAACCAGAACGGCACCTGGTGCTGGCAGGACCTCACGCTGAACACCTCCATGCCCTCCACACCCGGCGACGCGGGCGGCATGCCTGAAACGCCCGACGGTGACACCGGAAACACTCCGTCAGGCGTCAGCGCCAATGCGGAGACTTTCGTGAAGCAGATCGAGTCCGCGCTGAACAGCGGGGACAATCCCGATCTGAGCAGCGTGGTCTGCAAAGGCTACGAGGAGAGAGTGGCGGGCCTCGAATCCGCGCTGGCCGCTGGTGCAACCTTCATCATCTCGAAAATCGAGAGAGTCGAAACCACCGACCTACCCGACCACGTCGAAATGATCAACTCCTATTTGACGGCGGACGACAACAGTACTCTGCGCTTCAGCGCCGACAACTCTGGAGGACCCTTCTGCATTTTCGGCGCCGAACACTTGTGAGTCGTCGCCTCTCAGGAGGCTGGAAACTCCTGACGCGTTGGCGTTCGATCAGGAAGCGGCGCTCAGGCGGGCCTCGAAGGCGCGAGGAGCGTCCGCGTACTGGAAGTACGTGGGCAATCCTCCGACACGGCCAGACGCTGTCCGGACGTCCTTCTCCTCCTACCGCACGCGATAACGCGACAAAACGCGCGTTCGTATTTCGGAGGAACCTCGCCCCTGGCGTGCGGCGTCCGAGGGATCCAGGGGTGCTTCACGGGGGAGCGCGAATTCTCACGGAAAGACACGGTCATGACTCGGCCGGCCCTTCGAGTGCCGACGCGGGCGGGGAAAGCGCGCAGGTGCCGGCCGGCCAGCTCTCCGGCGTCGAACTTCAGGATCAGGTACAGGAGAACGGCGACACCGTCACCGTGGCGAGCATGGTTTGCCGGTCATGGCTCCACCGTGGACAGCCTCCGGAACGCGACCTCCAGCGGCGCCACCTTCACCGCCGACGGCTTCCGTCTCGGTCGATCTCGTCCTGACCGGACACGACGGCAGCACGCTCTCGGTCGACGCCGACAACGTCGACGGCGCGTTCTGCGTTTACCACGCCCTCTATTACCGAAAATGCCCGGGCTGTCACTCAGAGAAATCATCCGAACCCGGCCCCAGTCGCGGGCTCGTGCAGGCAGAATGCGCTGACGCCGACGTGCCCAGGGGGAACCGCGAGGCCAGGCCGCGGCGTCCCAGGGAGATCCACGACGCGCTTCGTGGGGGAGCGCGGCTGACGGAAGGCACAGCTATGACCTATCCACCCCAACCCGGACAGCCTCCGTACGGACAGCCGGGGCCAGGACAACCCTCCGGTGGTTTTCCGCAGCAGGGCGGCCAGTACCCGGGCATGCAGGGATACCCGCAGCCGAACCAGTACAGCCAGGCTGATCCGAACCAGTACGGCCAGATGGGCGGTTTCCCGCCGCAGCCGCCGAAGAAGAGCAAGACGGGCTGTGGGTCGGCATCGGCGTGGCGGTCGTCGCCGTGGTGGCGTTCGTCGTCACCGCGTTCGTCGCGCCCGGGTTCCTCCTCAGCGACGAGGAGGACAGCGGGGGCACGTCCGGCGACCCGGACACCACCACGAGCGGACAACCGAACGGCGAGCAGGGCGGGGACGGCGGACCGGTCGATCTCGCGCAACAGATCGCCGGTGCCCTCACGTCGGGCGACAGCGCCACGCTGCAGAAACCGCTCTGCGCGGACGCGACCGGGAGGGTGGACGAGGCCGTCGGGATGGCGGGCTCACTCGGCGAGGTCCAGATAACCGGACAGCCGGATGTGCAGGGGGACCAGGCGGTCGTTCTCGGGACGGCGGGCGAGTACAGGGTCGCCGCTGTCCTCCAGGATTCCGGCAACGGCTGGTGCTGGCTCGACGTCGCCATCGACACCTCCGGCTCCGGTGGCGCCGTCGGCGCGCCCACAACCGCGCCCGGCGGCACCGGCTCGCCGAGCGACAGCGGCTCGGCGGGAAGTGCCTCCGTCTCGGACCTGAGCAGCGAGGGTCAGCGGTTCCTCGACAAGATTCTGTCCAGCGTGGACAAGGGGGACAGTGCCGCTCTGCCCGGCATGGTGTGCGAGAGCTGGGAGGACGCGCTGAATGACCTCGAGGCGAAGGCCGCCAGCGACGAGAAGTTCGAAATCGAGGACCTCAGGCTCCTTGAGTTCGGCGACGCGGAGGGCTCCACCGTCACGCTGGTGTCGGACACGGGNNCTCATCGTGTCCGCCGAGAACACCACGGGCACGTACTGCATCTTCAGCGCTGCGGGCTACTGACCCGCACTGACCCGCACTGACGCGAAAGGCCCGAGGCCGCGGGATTCACCTCGCGCCCTCGGGCCTCGTCGTCTCTCGCGTCAGCCGAACAGCGTGGGCAGCGTGCCCTCCCAGGCCTCGCGCAGCTCGTCCAGTCCGAAGTCGGCGACGTCCTGGATGTGCACGGCGTCCGCCTCGGGGTCCACGACGCCGGTCTTGCGCCACGGCAGGCCACGCGCCGAGCACATCTCGGTGAAGCGCAGCTCCTCCGTCCTCGGCACGGCCACGAGCACGCGTCCCGCCGACTCCGAGAACAGCTGCACGAACGGGTCGGCGTCCGGGTCCAGGATGATGCGAGCACCGCACTGGCCGATGAGCGCCATCTCGACGATCGTCTGGGCCAGCCCGCCGTCGGACACGTCGTGCGCCGCGGAGATCATGCCGTCCCGCGAGCCCGCCACGAGGATCTCCGCCAGCAGTCGCTCGCGCTCCAAGTCCACCTTCGGCGGCAGGCCACCGAGGTGCCCGTGCATCACCTCCGCCCACGCCGAGCCTCCGAACTCGTCGTGGGTCTCTCCGAGCAGCAGCAGACTCTCGCCCGCCTCCGCTCCGATGCCGGTGGGGATGCGGCGGCTCACGTCGTCGATCACNNTAGAAGCTGACGTTGCCGCCGGTGACCGGCACGCCGAGCTCGGCGCACCCGTCGGCCAGGCCGTGGACGGCGCGCTCGAACTGCCACATGACGCCCGGGTCGCGCGGCGAACCGAAGTTGAGGCAGTTGGTGACCGCCATCGGCATCGCGCCGCTGGTGGCGACGTTGCGGTACGCCTCGGCGAGCGCGAGCTGCGTGCCCGCGTAGGGGTCGAGGTAGACGTAGCGGCTGTTGCAGTCGGTGGACACGGCGACACCGCGGCCCGTCGACTCGTCGATCCGGATCATGCCGGAGTCGGCGGGCTGGGCCAGCACCGTGTTGCCGCGCACGTAGCGGTCGTACTGCTGCGTGACCCACTCCTTCGACGCGAGGTTCGGCGAGGAGATCATGCGCAGCAGCGTCTCGCGAATCTCGTCCGGAGTGGACGGACGCGGAAGGGAGTCCGGCGTGTCGGCCTGCAGCGCGTCCTGCGCAGCCGGACGCGCGTACGGGCGGTCGTAGACCGGGCCCTGGTGCGCGACCGTGCGCGGCGGGACGTCGACCACGGTCTGCCCGTGCCAGTCGATGACGAGGCGGTCGCCGTCGGTCACCTCACCGATGACGGT
>JACYYJ010013521.1_pt2 | contig 18612 bp, 17 predicted proteins | sample 8236861 | NCBI WGS metagenome assembly JACYYJ01 (sample SAMN14103086, study PRJNA606662) | landfill metagenome | isolation source: landfill solid waste | place: India:New Delhi, Okhla landfill site | collected 2017-11-05
CGCGGCATCGAGAAGGTCGTCGCGGACCTCAAGGCGAAGGGTGTGAAGCTCTAATGGCCAAGAAGGCTCAGGACGTACGTCCCATCATTAAGCTCCGTTCGACGGCGGGCACCGGTTTCACCTACGTGACCAAGAAGAACCGTCGCAACACCCCTGACCGTCTCGTGCTGAAGAAGTACGACCCGGTCGTCCGCAAGCACGTCGAATTCCGAGAGGAGCGTTGATCCATGGCTAAGAAGAGCAAGATCGCTCGCAACGAGCAGCGCAAGGTCATCGTCGAGCGCTACGCCGAGCGCCGCGCCGAGCTGAAGAAGACGCTCGTCGACCCGAACGCCACCGATGAGGCCCGCGAGGCTGCTCGCGTCGGCCTGCAGAAGCTGCCGCGCAACGCGTCGCCGGTGCGCGTGCGTTCGCGCGACGCCATCGACGGACGCCCCCGTGGCATGCTGACCAAGTTCGGCATCTCGCGCGTGCGCTTCCGCGACATGGCCCACCGCGGCGAGCTGCCCGGTGTGACCAAGTCCAGCTGGTAAGCATCGCTTGAAAGGGGCGAGGGTCTTCGGATCCTCGCCCCTTTCGCGTACCCGGGACGCGAATCGGCCTTGAATCATGTTGCTGGAGTGACGGATGTGACGCGACACGCCTAAGAAAACCCCAAAACCCGCGAAATGACGCGGAAACACGGGTCTCGGTTGATACATTCGAGGCGGTCACTCGACCAGGAGCATCCGCTCCGATCACAACGACAATGCGACGTGATTCGTCGCTGGAGGATGACATGGCTGACAAGTCCATCACCAAGACCGAGCTCGTCGCGAGCATCGCTTCTGCCACCGGCCAGAGCCAGGCCACCGTCTCGGGCGTCCTCGACTCCCTGTTCGCCACGGTTTCGGACGCGGTTGCAAAGGGCAGCAAGGTCTCGATCCCGGGCTGGATCTCGTTCGAGCAGGTCGACACCGCCGCTCGCACCGGCCGCAACCCGCAGACCGGCGCCGAGATCAAGATCCCTGCCGGCAAGCGCGTCAAGGTGACCGCCGGCTCCAAGCTCAAGGCTGCTGTCAAGTAAGACAGTTCCCTCTCACGAAGGCCGTCCCGCAAGGGGCGGCCTTCGTGGTTCCCGGTCGGGTGACAGCGGCCCCGTTCCCGGGCAGGTTCTCGGCCCGGTGAGAGCAGGCACCGCGCGAGCTTAGGCTTGAGGGGTGAACTCTTCCGGCCAGCGCGTGAACAGCACAGGCACAACGCGCGCGACCGATCCCGGCACCATCCCGGCATCCTCGTACCGTGCCGCCGGCATCCTGATCCTGGTCACCGCAACCGCGATCGCGCTCGTCGCCGCCCTCGTCTTCGGCGGCGGCGCGGCTCCGCTGCTGGTCGGCGACCCTGGAGACGTGATTCGCTGGAGCCTGCCGATCGCCCGCACGATCAACAACGTCAGTGCCGCGATCATGATCGGGCCCATGGTGCTGGCACTGTTCGCACTGCGGGCGGGCGAGAAGCCGTTCGAGACCGCGATGGACACGGCATCCATCGGCGCTGCGCTTTTCACGATCTCCTCGGCGGCCACCGCCTTCTTCACGTTCCTGGCCGCGTTCAACCCGCAGATCAGCCTCGACGACCAGTTCGGTGAACAGCTGGGCCGTTTCCTTCTCGCGCTCCCGCTCGGCCAGTCCTGGCTGATCACCACGATCATGGGCGCGATCGTCACCATCCTCGCCTTCGCCTGGCGCAGCTGGACGCCCACGCTCCTCACGGCGATCATCGCCCTCGCCGCCCTCCTGCCGATGGCCACGCAGGGGCACTCCGGCGAGCTCGCCGGTCACGTCATCGCCGTGAACTCGATCCTGCTGCACACCGTCGGCGCTGCCGTCTGGCTCGGCGGGCTGATGCTGCTGGTCGTCCTGCATCTCACCAAGGGCGTCGACCCGCAGACGCTCGTGCGCCGCTACTCGAGCATCGCGATCGCCGCATTCTTCGTCGTCGCCGTCTCCGGCGTGGTGCGCTCGACGGTGGGCCTTGGCAGCTGGGAAGGCCTGTGGTCGCCATACGGCCTGATCATCATCGCCAAGGCTGCACTGCTCGTCGCGATGGGCGTGCTGGGCGCCTGGTATCGCACCCGGCTCATTCCTCGTCTGAACGGCGAGCGCGCTTCGCGCTGGTTCTGGATGCTGGTGCTCGGCGAGGTCGCGCTGATGGGGCTCGCCTCCGGCGCTGCCGCCGCACTCGCCCGCACCCCACCGCCGGTGGGTGAGTCGGCGGCCGTGCGCCAGACGCCGGCCGAGATCCTCACCCGCTCACCGCTTCCACCCGAATTCACCACCGACAAGTGGTTCACCGGGTGGGATCTGGACATCCTCTGGGCCGTCGCCGCAGTGCTCGGCGCGTTCTTCTACCTCGCCGCGGTATGGCGTCTGCACCGGCGCGGCGATCGCTGGCCCATCCACCGCACGGTGTTCTGGATGCTGGGCCTGCTGCTCCTGGTCTGGGTCACCTGCGGTCCGATCAACCTGTACCAGGAGTACCTGTTCAGCGTGCACATGCTCGGGCACATGGTGCTGTCGATGGCGATTCCGCTGTTGCTGGTGTCTGCGGCACCTATCACCCTGTCGCTGCGCAGCATCCACAAGCGGGATGACGGCACCCGCGGCGGACGCGAGTGGATTCTGTGGGCCGTGCACTCGCCCTTCTCCCGCGTCGTCACGCATCCCTTCGTCGCCGCGGGCATCTTCGTCGGGTCGCTGTGGGCGTTCTACTTCACCGATCTCGTGCGCTGGTCGATGTACGAGCACCTCGGTCACGAGTGGATGATCATCCACTTCCTCATCTCGGGCTACCTGTTCGTGATGAGTCTGGTCGGAATCGATCCGGTGCCGTATCGCCTCCCGTACCCGGGGCGCCTGATCACCCTCATCGCCGTCATGGCCATGCACGCGTTCTTCGGTATGGCCATCATGATGCAGGAGGGGCTGATGGTCGCCGAATGGTTCGGCTCGATGGGACGCACCTGGGGGCCCGACCCGATGGAAGACCAGTACATCGGCGGGGGCATCGCGTGGTCGGTCGGCGAGATTCCGACCCTGATCCTCGCGATCACCGTCGCGATCCAGTGGAGCCGTGATGACACCAAGGTGCAACGCCGCACTGATCGCAACGCGGATCGCACAGGTGAGGCCGAACTCGAGGAGTACAACGCCAAGCTCGCCGAACTGGCCGAGCGCGACCGGCGCCAGGCCGCGCGCGAGAACCGCTGACTCAGCCCGCGCTGACTCAGCCTTCGCTCGGAGTGCCGACGCGGATCGATGCAGAACCGTCCGGCAGGATCGCGATCGTGCCGTTCACCTGGAAGGGCACGTCTTCCGAGACGTGCTCCACCGAACCGTCGAACAAGGAACGGATATCGACCTCGATGTGAGCCACAGCATCCGTCGTCGGAATCTTCCACTGCGCACCGTCCGGCTCGACGGTGACGATCGGCTGCGCGGCGATGGACCACGTCGGCGGGCCGTCGATGCGGTTGCGCACTTCGAGGCCGAAAGGACAGGCGGTGGGTTGCAGCACCTGCTGGGTGGTGCACGCGGTGAGGAACTCCTCGACACGGGTCTGCACGACCGAGACGAACTCTTCGGTGGGAACGGTCTGCACTTCGACAGGCGTCTGCGTCAGCGGCGAATCCGCGAGGATGCTGACACCGGGAGAGGTCGAGATCGCGGTGTCCACCGTGACCGAGTAGACACCGGGGGTGAACACGAGCAGAGGCAGCGCGTCGGTGGGTGCGGTTTCGGCGCCCGCAGAAGCCACCTGACGCCGGTCGAGTTCGAAGCCGTTCACCGCGAAGCGGTCGGCACCGAGCAGAGTGAGCGAGACAGCAGCCAGCGGTGACTGCGTGAAGCGCCAGTTCGGCGTGATGCCGACCCAGCCGTCCTGCTCGACCCGGAAGGTGCTGGTGCCGGGGTGGCTCCCTGCGACGTACGACACCGTCACGGAGGTGACGTCGTCGGCCGACTCTTCGGCGACCAACTCGATATCGGTGAGCGGCGCCAGCGCATTCTGCCGGAGCAGCGCTTCGGATGCGGTCGGGCTGATTCCGGACCGTTCGAGGATGCTGTGATCGATGGACACGCCGGGTAGCTGCAGGGCATCCGCCGCTCGCCCCGTCGACAGGAGCTCCAGGTAGCGGCCCACGAACGCGGAGGGTCCGTAGAACTCCTTGTAGAGGATCGCGACGCTCGCGCTGAGAGCAGCCACCAGCAGCACGCCGACGACGGCGAGTGCGGTCAGATCGAACCACAGGCGGCGGCGCCGGGGCGTCGTCGAGGGCTGCTCCATGGCGCCAGTCTAGAAGCGCGGGCTGTGACACTGCCGAGCGCGACGCCCTTGTCTGCTATGGCGGCGTCGTACGATGAGAGTCGTGTCCTTTCCCGCCCTGTCCGACGAACAGCAGGAGCTGTTCCGGCTCATCGAGGACACCAGGGAGCACGTGTTCATCACCGGCCGTGCCGGCACCGGCAAGTCGACCCTGCTGCAGTACTTCGCGTGGAACACCGAGAAGCAGATCGCGATCTGCGCGCCGACCGGCGTCGCCGCGCTCAACGTCGAAGGCCAGACGATCCACTCGCTGTTCCGACTGCCCATCGGGCTGATCGCCGAGAGCGAGATCGAGCAGAACGACGCCACCCGTCGCATCCTGAACGCGATCGACACGCTCGTCATCGATGAGGTCTCGATGGTCAACGCCGACCTCATGGACGGCATGGACCGCGCGCTGCGCCAGGCCCGCGGCCGGCGGGCGGAACCGTTCGGCGGCGTGCAGGTCGTGATGTTCGGAGACCCGTATCAGCTGGCGCCGGTGCCGCCGCGCGGCGATGAGCTGCGCTATGTGCAGGATCATTACCGCTCGTTCTGGTTCTTCGATGCGAAGGTGTGGGCGGGTGCGACCATGGGAGAGGCCGACGGGCTCATCGACCTCGGCCGACACGGCGCGCCGCTCCACGTGCGCGAGCTCGTGCAGATCCACCGGCAGTCCGACGACGGCTTCAAATCCATGCTCAACGCCGTGCGGTACGGCCGAGTGACGGCCGAGATCGCGGAGGTGCTCAATCGGCAGGGCACCCGCACGCCTCCCGACCCCGAGCCCGGTGAGATCCCGATGATCACGCTCGCCACGCGCAACGACATCGTGAACAACATCAACCGACGACATCTGGCCGCACTGCCGGGCAAGGAGCAGACGGCCCGCGCCGAGATCAACGGCGATTTCGGGCGCGGCGAGGGGAACTACCCCGCGGATTCCGAACTGAAGCTCAAGGTCGGCGCGCAGGTGATGTTCCTGCGCAACGACGTTTCGATGACCGGAGAGCCCTCACGGTGGGTCAACGGGACGATCGGCACGGTCAAGCGCATTCTCGGCGGGTCCGTGCGCGTGGAGATCGACGGAGAGGACGTCGATGTGGAACCCGCGGTCTGGGAGAGGTTCCGGTACTCCTACGACGCGAACTCGAAGACGCTCAGCCGTGACGTGATCGCGGAGTTCATGCAGTTCCCGCTGCGGCTGGCGTGGGCGGTGACGATCCACAAATCTCAGGGCAAGACCTACGATCGGGCGGTCATCGACCTGGGCGGCGGCGCCTTCGCGCCCGGGCAGACCTATGTCGCGCTGTCGCGCTTGACGTCCCTCGAGGGGCTGTACCTCTCCCGCCCGTTGCGTCCGAGCGACATCCGTGTCGACCAGGACGTGCGCCGATTCATGCGCGAGGCGTGGGAGGCGCGGCACGGCTCCTCCACCCCGTCTATATGGCGCTAACCGTCGCTTCAGCCGCGAAATGCGCAGGTTTGCGCCATATAGACGGGCTCGGGCTAGGGGCGGGCTGGGATCGGGGCGGCTAGGCGGAGCTGAGCAGCACCACGGCCGCGGTCGCGCCGACAAGGCCGACGATCTGACCGCGCGTGCAGCGCTCGTGCAGCACGAAGACGCCGAGCAGTACGGGTATCGCGGGGTACAGGGATGCCAGAGTCACCGCGATCGACAGCAGCTGCTCGCGGGTCGCGAGGAGGTACAACGTGAGGCCGATGGCCGCTCCCGCACCGATCGTCAGCGCTATTCCGGTATCTCGCCAGGTGAACGGCCGAACGCGGCGGACAGGGAGGATCGTCGGTGTCAGTACGACCACGGCGACGACCCGGCCTGCCAGCACCGCCCAGAGGCCGCTTTCGGGTCCCGCCATTCCCAACCCGACGTATTGCACGGCGACACCGGCGCTGGCGATGAACCCGTCACGCATCGCGGCAGGCTGTGCGCCATCCGTATTCCGACCGCGCGAGACGAGCCACAGCGCCGGGAGCACGACGACGAAACCCACCCACGCGAGAACAGTGGGCTGTTCGCCGAGAAATGCGACGCCCGCGAGAACGGACAACGCGACGCCGGCGACGGCGCTGATCGGCAGGACAGTGCTCATCGCGCCGCGCGACAATCCTCGGTTGAGAAAGAGCATCGTGACGGCGCTGCCGACTCCAGAGAGGGCGCCCCATGACAGATCCTCCGGGCCGACGCGCACGGCCGGAACGATCAGAGCGAGGATGAGCGCACACGCCAGACTTCCGATCTGGCCCGCCCAGGCGACGAAGGCATAATGAACCCGCCGTGAGAGGATGCCGCCGGTGAAGTCGACGAGGCCGTAGACGACAGCCGAGGCGAGCGCGAGACTGATTCCCCCCGCGACCTCCTGTGCTCAGCCCAAGAGTGAGGCTCAGGCTGAGAAGAACGCCTCCGCGACGCGGGTCAGGTCGTGCAGGTCACTGACGCCGGCAAGCTCACGGGCGGAGTGCATCGACAGGATCGGGATGCCGACGTCCACCGTGCGGATGCCGAGACGGGTGGCTGTGATCGGGCCGATGGTCGAGCCGCACGGGACGGTGTTGTTGGAGACGAACTCCTGCGAGGTGACCCCGGCGGTCTCGCACCATCCGGCCCATGCGGCCGCTCCGACGGCGTCGGTCGCATAGCGCTGGTTGGCGTTGATCTTCAGAATCGGACCGGATCCCAGCAGCGGCTGCACGACCGGATCATGCTTGTGCGCGTAGTTCGGGTGCACGGAGTGGCCGACATCGCTGGAGAGGTGCCAGGATGCCGCGAAAGCGCGGCGCTGCTCGGTGGAATCTGCGCCGAGCCCGGCATAGACGCGTGACAGGATGTCTTCGAGGAACGGGCCAGCCGCACCCGATCGCGACGCGGAGCCGAGCTCTTCGTGATCGAACGCGGCGAGCACCGCGACGCTGCCGGTGTCGGTCGCAACACCGGAGAGGGCGACGACACCGGCGTGTACTGAAGCGAGGTCGTCTAGGCGTCCGCTGGCGAAGAATGCATGGTCCTTGCCGAAGATCGCTCCGCGCGCAGCATCAGCCACGACCGCGTCGAACCCGCGGATCTCAGCCGCGTTCACGCCGGCTGACGAGGCCAACTCGCCCAGCAGATCCTCGGCGGTCGGATCGCCCAGGCCCCATACGGGCTGCGTCTGGAACTGCTTGTCCAAGGCCAGGCCGCTGTTCGCCTCGCGGTCCAGGTGCACGGCGAGCTGGGGCAGGCGCAGCAGCGCCCCGGTGTCGGCGAGCACGACCCGGCCGCCGGTGAGAGCGAGGCGTCCGGCCAGGCGCAGTTCACGGTCGAGCCACGAGTTCAGCAGGGGCCCGCCGTAGATCTCGACGCCGGCCTGCAGCCAGCCTCGCGACCCGGTCGTCGGCTGTGGCTTGAGCTTGAACCCCGGGGAGTCGGTGTGCGCACCGAAGATCTGCGTGGGCGTCGTGGGCGCGGCATCCGTCGGCACGACCCAGCCGATCGCGGCGCCGTCACGCACCACGACGAAACGTCCGCCAGGTTGCGCCGGCCACTCATCCTCCTCGCCCAGGCGGGTGAACCCGGCATCCTCGAGGCGGCGCGCGATCTCTTCTGCTGCGTGGTAACTGGACGGAGAAGCCGCGACGAAATCTGCGAGATCTTCGGCGTGCGAGAGGGCTGCGGGGGTGACGACCATGAGTTCGATCGTATCCGCGATGCCCGTTACCCGGCTGTTCACAACCGGGTGTTAGGGTGTCGCTCGATAGTGCCTAGGGTTCCGGGGCTCACGCCCGACTGGTCCGAGCGGCACCACGGATGGTCTTCGCAGGCCGACCGTCATCTGACAGGACAAAAGCCCGGAGGAGCCCGTTCGTCGCGCCCGCGCCGGACAGAAGGCTCTCATGTCTGCTGTTGCTCTGCTGCTCGTCTTCTCTGCGGCCGTCGCCCACGCCGCGTGGAACATCATCGCCCACGGGATCAGCCGCGCCGGCATCCCGTTCCTCTGGTGCGGAGCGGTTGCGGGGGCCATCATCTGGGGCGCGGCGATACCGTTCACCGGAGGTCTCGGCGAGAGCGACGTGATCGGGTTTCTGATCGGCGTCGGCGTCTCCGGCGTTCTGCACGTCACGTACATGCTCGTACTGCAGCACGGGTATCGGGTCGGCAACCTCTCCACGGTGTATGCGACCGCTCGGGGAAGCGGCCCCTTTCTCGCGGTGATCGCCGCGATCCTGGTGCTCGGCGAACGACCGTCGCCCGGGGCGTTGGTCGGCGTGTTCGCGATCATCGTCGGCGTGGTCGCGCTCGGACTCGTCAACCGTCCGCCGCGTGGCGAACGACGCCAGGGTATCGATCCGTCCATCGTGTTCGGGCTGCTGACCGGCGTCGCGATCGCCACCTACACGATCTGGGACACGCATTCTGTGCGCGAATGGCACCTCGCACCGATCCCGTACATGGTCGGCACCTGTGTCATCGAGATCGTGATCTACTCGATGATGCTGCGACGCCGATGGCCAGAGACGGCGGCGTTCGCGAAGTTCGAGTGGCGCCGCGTCGTGGTCTTCGGGTTTCTGTCGCCGCTGTCGTACATCCTGATCCTCATCGCAGTCACGATCGCACCCGTCGCGCTGGTCGCACCGTTGCGCGAGGTGAGTGTGGTGCTCGTGAGCCTGTTCGGAGTGTTCGCTCTGAAGGAGAGCCGGCCGGCGGCGCGGCTTGCGGCCTCGGCGATCGTCGTCGCGGGAATCGTGCTGCTCGCGTCGTGACCGCCCTCGGTGCGGATCAGCGGAAACTCACCAGTCCCGCTTGAGCGGCGGCGACGAGGATCTGAACCCGGTCGCGTACCTGCCACTTCGACATGATTCGCCCGAGGTGTGCCTTCACCGTGCCCTCCGAGACGACCAGCGCACGCGCGATCTCGGCGTTCGACATGCCCTTCGCCAAGCATTCGAGCACTTCGGACTCCCGATCCGTGAGCGCTTCGAGATCTGCAGCCTCGCCTCGTGAGGAGGTCTCGTCGCGCACGTGCCTGACGAGCATCGACGCGATCTTCGGCGAGAGCGAGCTCGCCCCGCTGTAAACCTCCCGTACTCCCGCGAGGATGCTTTCGGCGCTGGAGTCCTTGAGCATGTAGCCGGATGCTCCGGCGCTCAGCATCGGCAGCACGGTGTCGCTGCCGTCGAGGGTGGTCACGGCGAGGATGCGAACGTCCGGCCAGCGCTCGACGATGGCCGTGGTTGCGTCGATGCCGTTCATCTCGGGCATCTGCACGTCCATCATCACGACATCCGGGCGGTCCTTCTCGACGAACGCAATGGCCTCAAGTCCGGTCTCGGCTTCACCGATGACGTCGATCTCGGGGTCTCGCGACACGAAATGTGAAAGTGCGGTGCGCACAAGGGGATCGTCATCGACGATGAGGACACGGATGCTGGGCATGCAGAGAAGCCTAATCGCGGTGTCTATCGACGCCCGAGGTGTGGACTTTTGGCTAGCGAAGTCTGAACGGGAGTCAGATGTGCGGGGTGATGCACCGCGGCAAAAATTGGGGTATTAGTTCGACTAATGACCAATCAAGGTGGTGAACACAATGACTTTTTGGCAGCAGGTTGGCTATTTCTTCGGTATCTACGGCTAAAGATACCTGGCAAATGCGAGATACTGAACCATGGCCTTCGACCGGTCGAATCGGGACGACTCTGACATCCTTCGGCTGGGCCGAGGCGAGAAGCTGAGTGCGATCGAACGCATCGTCGTACTCGCGATCATCGGGGTGATAGTAGCGCTCGACGTGATCGGGCTTTTCTTCCCGCCGGGCGTCGAACCCATGGCCGCAGCAGTCAGCATCGCTTCGACTGCTGTCTTCGCTCTCTACCTATGGTCGCCTCCCATCGCCACATGCGCGCTTGCCGTGGTGTTCGGGCTATCGTTCTTCTCCGGAACGGAATCCCAGGTGCTGACTGCCGGCGCGTTCGCCGTGGGCTTGATTATGCGTCTGGGCTGGACGACGCTGATCCTCGCGTACATCGGCGCGTTCCTCGTCGCCTCCGCGGTCATCGCGTTCGGCGACAACAGGGTGCCGGTCAATGTTGGCATCCATCTCATCCTTGCCGCAGTGGCAGGAGCTATCGGGTTTGCGTTGCGATTAGCGTTCGCCCGGGGACGGCGCTTGGAACAGCAACTCGCAGAGCGTGCGGCACATGAGCGCGAAGCCGTGCTCGCCGAGCGCCGCTGGATCGCCGGCGAGTTGCACGACAGCATCGCCCACCACCTCACGGTCGTCGCACTGCATGTCCAGATGCTCGATGACGCAGCGTCGAGCCAGAAGTCTCAAGAGGCGATCAGCGCCGCCGCCCGCAAGGCGATGACGGATCTGCGCTTTGTGATCGACCTCGCCGCCGACGAGGGGCCGCGCTCGGCAGGTGTGCAGACGGGCGATCTCGCCGCAGCCATTGACGAGGCACGCGGCGAGTTCGAGGCGGCTGGTCATTCCGTCCATTGCGAAGGAGACCCTCGTGACGAGCGACTTCCTCGGATCGCCGAGATCATCTTCGCCCGCATCGTGCGCGAATCGGCCACGAACGTCCTCAAATACGCCGGTCGCGGCGAGGTCAGCATCCGACTGGACGTCGGTGACGAATTCGCGACGCTGACGATCTGCAGTCCGCTTCCGGTGGAGCCTCGACGAGAGCTCTCTTCGAGCCGTACGGGACTCAACAGGATGGCTGAACGAGTTCTCGGAGCCAGCGGCGAGTTCAGTGCGGGCGAAGACGAGGGACAGTGGCGCGTTCTTGCGCGCCTGCCGATCGCCTGAACTCGCGCTGGCGTCTCTTCTCGCAAGGTCGACATCTGGCGAGACATGAACCTCAGCGATGATGGGCGACCAGGTTCCTTCGTTTCGAACTGACGCAAGAATCGATGGTCGCTTCTCGTGCTGGTGAATGATGGAAGGATGGATGGGGATGCGTGCGTATTCTGTGACGTGATTAGCGGGCGCGGAGACGTGACGTGGTTAGCGCGCCGCCCAGGCGCCGCCGCGTTTCTGCCTCTCGCTGAGGGCCGGCTCTCTGAGGCTCACGTTCTCGTAGTCTCCGAGGAGCATTTCGTAGGCATTCAGGATGCGACGCCCGAAGGTCTTCACTCCGTTGCCCTGCTGGTTCAGGAGGTCGCACGAGCGATGGCATCGTCAATCGACGCCTCTGGCGTGAACATCCTCAATGCGAGTGGAAAGGGATCAGATCAGTCCGTCTCCCATCTCCATATGCACGTCATTCCACGGTGGCGCGGCGATGGGCTGAACACCTGGCCGACGACGATCTCTGAGCATCAGGTCAAAGACGATTGGTTCGACTCGCTTCGCGCATGCATCGAGACGGCGACCTAGACGCACGTACTTGCGCGATGCGAGGAACCTCCTCACACATGAGTTCTTCGGTCATCGGGGGCTGACCGGAAGAACGCACGGCGGAGCTAGCTATGGTGTCGGAATGAGCGGAATCCCCCCCGGCCGTCGAAGTGCTGTCGTCCGTCACTGACGATGACGCGAGCGACATCGCTCACCTACTGACCCAACTGTCGAAAACGGCGACGTTCGATCGGACCCGTTTGGCTACGATCATCACCCATGACGCAACTGAACTGCTTGTCGTGCGAGACAGCGGGAGGATCGTTGGGGCCGCCACTCTCGTAACATTCCCATTGCCTTCTGGGCTCCGAGGTCATGTCGACGACGTGGTGGTGGACGAGGGGATGCGCGGAAAGGGCATCGCCCGGGCTCTGCTGGCGAGAATGACCGAACGAGCTCGCTCCCGAACTGCCCGGCAAGCAGGCGCGGAGACTGTGCCGATAGGGTCAAGGCATCCGCCTGCGAGCGGTGCTGATGGGGGAGTGCGATGCGGCGTGGTTTGATCGGCGGAGCGGTGTTCGGCGTGCTGTGGTTCCTCTGCGGCTGGGTGCCGTACTTCCTGTCCTCGGCCGGCGGGAGCATGGCGACTCTGGCTCAGCTCGTTCCCTCCCCGATGGGCCGCGGCGTCTTCGGAAGCCCGGTCCTGTGGGCGGCCGTCGTACAGGTGCTGATGGCGGTCGCGCTCGTCACGGGGTTCGCCGTGCTCGCCTCCAGGTTCTCGGCAGGTCGCGCCTCCTTTGCCGCCGGCTGGCTCGCAGCGGTTCTGATCGCCTTCACCGTCGGTGCTGCCCTGGACCTTGGTAGTTTCTTCACGTGGGTCGGGTCCTTCGGGATCCGTGGCGCGGCCGGCACCATGGGAGCGACGCCTCTGACGATCTGGTGGGCAGCCCTGGTGGGCTGGATTCCGGCACTCGTGTGGGTGCGGTCGGGACGGGTGCGGGACTCGGACGCAATGCCTTCGCGACGATTCTCCGGCGTGCCATCGACTGCCGTCATCTCGGTGATCGCGGTCGTCGCGCTGATCGGCCTTCCGTTCGCGGCCGAGGCCGGCCACAACGCGACGCAGGAGCGGTTGCGCGACGAGCAAGCCGCGGCGCAGGAGCAGGCCGACCCGGAAGGAGCGGCTGCCCCGGATCCCTCCGCGCCAGGTGAACCGGTCCCGACGGCAGCGCCCTCCGGCGGCCAGCCGACCGATGATGCGTGCACGTCTGCGAACACCACGATCTTGGCGCCGGCGCCGGATGCTGCCACCGGACATCGCGGGCAGTCGCTGTCGCTCGTGAACGTCTCAGAGGAGCCGTGCGTCGTCGACGGGTATCCGGACGTCGCCTACGGAGACCAGAACGAGCACCTTCTCGACGTGACTGTCGAGCACGGCCGATCGTTCATGGCGGAGGACCCGGGCGCATCGCCCATCACTCTGCAACCCGGCGAGTCGGCCTCGGCTGTGATCGGCTGGGATGCGAACTCGGTGCACGGACAGCTTGCCGCCCGCAGTCTGTGGATCGCCGTGCTCCCGGGACAGGAACGACTCTCCTGGGATATCTCATTGGACATCATCTCCGGCGCGACCGTGCACGTGACCGCTTGGCAGGCCGCTGCGCTGCCGGGGGGCTGACACTGCCCGCCGTCTATATGGCGGTGGAGGTCTCAGCGGAAACCACCCATTTAGGCTGTGAGACATGCAGTCGCAGACCCACGACCTCAGCTTCACCGACACAGAGGTCCGCAAGAGGTTTCTGAGATGGGCTGACGGTGAAGCCGACCGTGAGTGGGGGTGCCTCCAGCTCGCTTGGAAGCACGCCCAGGGGATCGCCCCGCGTCCTCTGCGACGGGATGTCGTTGATGGCCACCCAGTGGTCATCATGGAACGACTGCCTGGAGAGCCACTCGGCCACAAGCCTCTGACGACGGGTCAGACGGCATCGCTCGGCCGAGCGTTACGCCGTCTCTACAGCATTCCCATCGAGCACATCGCTACCGCGAGGATCGGTGAGCGCCGCTACGGTCCGTCGACGCTTCCGGACTCGCTCCGCACCTGGCTGCGCGAATCGCACGATCTCTCCGCCTGCCAAGATCCCGCGCAGGTTCGCGGAGGAATTGAAGCCGCCCTTGGATGGCTGGCTATGCCCGACGTTTTCCCCGCCCCGCAACTCAGCGGACTCGGGATCGCGGATCTCAACCCCGCGAACATTCTCTGGGACGGTCAGACTTGCCGCCTCGTAGATTTCGAAGATGGGGGAATCACGGATCCGGCATACGACCTGGCCGATCACGTCGAGCACATCGCCGGTCGCTTCGCAGGCGTGTTCGACCCCGAGGTGCTGGCTGCTGCCGTCGGGGTCACCGACGACGAGGGAGAACGGATGCGCGCATACCGGCCCCTTTGGGCTGCATTCTGGCTGGTGATGCTTCTGCCAGGCAATGGCGGCTTTCGCCGTAATCCGCCAGGCTCAACAGAAGCCCAAGCTCTCCACTTGATTCGACTCATCGGCTGATCTCACCGTCCGTGATCCAGCGCCGAACTCGGATGATGGAGAGATGTCAGTCGATCGCTCCTACATCCGAGTGAAAGCCATGCTCGTCGCCCCGAGCGCCGACGGCTCCCGCCACCTCGTCAGCAGCAACGCTCCGACCCACGAGAATCCACTTGGCTATCATCGGCTGATCGGCGGCAGTGTGGAGCTGGGAGAGACACACGAGGAAGCGATCGTTCGCGAGGTGGAGGAGGAACTCGGAGCACGCATTCTCGACCTCACCCATCTGGGCATGGTCGAGAACATCTTTCGCCTCAACGGCGACCTCGGCCATGAAATCGTCGCCTTGTACTCCGGCAGACTCGATCCAGCACTGCCGGACGAGGGCGGTACGCTCACCGAGTCGGACGGTTCGGTCGTTCCTGTTGTCTGGCGGCCATTCGACGACGCCGACGTGGCGATACCGCTCTACCCGGCTGGGGCGCGCGATTGGATCGCGATTCACTGAAGGAAGACCCTGGACGAAAGTCAGGGTGACCGTGGACGTTTGGCCCTTATCTGGGATGATGCCCGGGGCTACCGTTGGGACAACCCCAAGAAAAGCGTCCCCAGCGCTTTAGCCGCGGGCGCGATTGTGAAGTTCTGAAACGCATCGCGCTCGCGGTTTTTCTTTGCGTTCATGCGGGCGAAGAGCCGGTAAACGGGAGGGAAACTCTTCCGAGAACGGCGCGGGACCACTCTCCGGCGGTGTCACAGTTGATCTCGATCACTCTCGCACCGAAAGGCCATCATGACGCGTCATTCCGTGGCCTCTGAAGCCGCCGACATCGTCGTTGTCGGGTCGGGCATCGTCGGTCTTGGTGCCGCATACGCCGCCGCCCGCCGCGGCCTGAGCGTGATCGTGGCAGACCGCACCGCGGCCCCGGTCGGTGCGACGATCCGCAACTTCGGGCACCTCTGCATCGGCGCCCAGCACGGACTTGCCCGGGAGTTCGCCGACACTGCACGTGACATCTGGCTGCGACTGGCCGTGGATGCCGGATTCTGGCTGCGCGAATCCGGAACACTGATCGCCGCGCGAGATGCCGACGAGCTTGCCGTTCTCGAGCGGGCCGCGTCGGACGGAGACGTGCGGATGCTGTCGTCAGAAGAACTGCGTCATCGCGCTCCGCTCCGCGCGGATGCCGTCCTCGGAGGCGCCCACATCGACACCGATCTGCAGGTGAACCCGCGCGAGGTCGCCACCGCGCTCGTGCGGCACCTGGTCTCACTCGGTGTCGAGTTCCGATTCCGCACCGCCGTCACCGCCATCGCGGCCACCGGGCCCGAGTCATTCCGTGTCGAGACCACACGCGGGACGATCACTGCGGGGCGGGTCGTCGTCGCAACCGGGCACGACATCGACCAGCTGCTGCCCGAGATCGCCGAACGCGTGGGAGTCGAGCGGTGTGCGCTCGACATGATGCGTGTGACCGCGGCGATGCCTCGCGCGCTCGACGCGCCGTTGCTCACCGGATGGTCGCTGCTGCGCTACGGGCGCTTCGCCGACTTCCCCGAGACCGCAGCACTGCGCCAACGGGTGCACGACGAGCGCCCGGATCTCGCGGCCCTCGATCTCAACCAGATGTATACGCAGCTGCCGGACGGGTCGCTGATCCTGGGCGACTCGCACGCCCGCAGCATCCAGCCGGCCCCGTTCCAGCCCGAGGCCGCGTTCGAGGCCTTCCTCGCCGAGGCCCGCGCGCTGTTCGACATCGGCGGCGTCCGCGTGATCGAACGCTGGCAGGGAGTGTATGCGTCAGGGCCGGACGATTTCCTCATCGATCAACCGGTGCCTGGTCTGCACGTGATCGCTGCGACCACCGGGATCGGGATGACCACGGGGTTCGGGCTCGCCGAACACACGATCAACACCGCATACGAGCGGGCGCCGCAGCCTGCATACGAAGGAGCATCATGACCGCCATCGAACTCGTCGTCCTCGACATGGCAGGAACGACCGTCCGCGATGACGGCGTGGTGGAGCAGGCATTCCAGCGTGCCGCCGAGCGCACCGGCGTCGCCGATCAGATGCCGTGGCCCGAAGCCCTGCAGTACGTCCGCGAGACGATGGGCCGCTCGAAGATCGACGTCTTCACCCACCTCGCCGCTGGTGACCGCGAGGCAGCCGCCGCCGCAACGGCGGCCTTCGAGACCGCCTACTCCGAGATCATCGCCGAGCAGGGCGCCGAGGAGATCCCCGGCGCCGCTGAGATGATCAGAGACCTGCGTGCGGCCGGGATCAAGGTCGTGCTCACGACCGGTTTCGCGCCGGTGACCCGCGACGCTCTCATCGACGCGCTGGGCTGGCGCGATCTGATCGACCTCGCGCTTTCGCCGGTGGATGCCGGACGAGGGCGCCCCGCGCCCGACCTCGTGCTCACGGCGGTACTACGCACGCGAATCTCGGCCGTTCAGACTGTGGCGGTCGTCGGAGACACGAGCAGCGACGTCGAGAGCGGCCGTCGCGCGGGGGCGGGCTTCGTCGCGGGCGTTCTCAGCGGCGCACACGACCGCGAGGCGCTCGCCGCCGCGGATGCCGTGCTCGAGAGCGTTGCTGACCTTCCCGCTGCCCTCACCGAGCGCGGCCTGATGAACGCCGTGCTCGCCGCCCCGGCGCGGGCGTCGTGACATGCGCGTGCTGGCGCCGCATGAAGAGCGGCACGACGTCAATCTGAGACCGGCGGCGACGGCGAAGGTCTGGCTCGGGATCGGGCAGGAGCACGAGACGGTCGCGGTGCCGGGGGTCGCACTCGGGCATGCTGACGCCCTGGTCGCGATCGAGCTGTCGACCGTATGCGGATCAGACGTGCACACCGTCGCCGGGCACCGGTCGGCGCACACTCCGCTGGTGCTCGGACACGAGAGCGTCGGACGGATCATCGCGCTCGGGGACGACGGCGTGAATGCCGTCGACGGCACCGATCTGCGCATCGGAGACCGCGTGGTCTGGTCGGTCACCGTGTCGTGCGGCACGTGTGACCGGTGCCGCGCCGGTCTCACCCAGAAGTGCCGGACGCTTGCCAAGTACGGGCACGAGCGGATCGAGCCGCGTTGGGAACTCACGGGGGCGTTCGCCACCCACGTGCACCTGCGCGCCGGCACCGCGATCGTGCGGGTCCCCGAAGCGCTGCCGGCAGCAGCTCTCGCCCCGGCATCCTGTGCGACGGCCACGGCATGGGCCGCAGTGAACAGAGGTGCCGAGAGGCATGACCTGGAAGGCTCCAGCGTTCGCATCTACGGCGCGGGGCTCGTCGGGCTCTCGGCGGCCGCGATCGCCTCGGATGCCGGGGCGCAAGTCACTGTCGTCGATCCCTCGCCGGCGCGACTGGCGTTCGCCGAGCGGTTCGGAGGGTCGCGCTCAAGCGGCACGGACGCACCGGCGGACATCGTGATCGAGGCATCCGGTCACGCCGTCGCCGATGCGCTCGCCAGCGCCGACGTCGGGGGCACCGTGGTCCTGGTCGGCAGTGTCTTCCCTGCCGAGGCGGTTCCGTTCGATGCGGAGGATGCTGTCCGGCGACTGCTGACCGTCACCGGTGTCCACAACTACAGGGGAGCCGATCTCGCCGCGGCTACCGGCTTCCTTGTAGGACGTGGGCGAGCGTATCCGTTCGCAGAAGCGGTCGGCGCGGTGTTCCCTCTCGATGATGTGGATGCCGCGATCGCCGCGGCGTCTGGGCCCGACGCGCCGCTGCGCGTCGCGATCAACCCGCGCTGACCCGACGTCGCTCACCGTCACGCCCGGGCCGTGACAGGCAGCGGATAGCGCCGGCGCAGCAGTATCCGCTGCACAAGCGTCCACGTCACGGTGACGGTGAGGTACAGCGATGCCGCCAGCGGCACGAAGACCGCGAACACCGCCGTCAGGTAGTGCAGTGCGCTCATCATGCGCAGCATCCCGGGGGAGGAGAGTGGTGAGTCATCGACCGGTGCCGGACGGAAAACCCGCCGCGTGACCTCCGCGACACCGAGCATGACGACGATCAGCGCGGCGTAGACGAGCAGTGTCGGCAGCGAGAACGGGCCGGCGAACAGCATGTGCACGAGGCTCGTCCCCAGTGAGGCGCCGAACAGGTCGTGTGTGAGCAGCTCGTTCGGGTGACCCGCGATGTCGGTGCGCAGGAACAGCGTGTAGAGGATGCCGACGCCGGGAGCCTGCAGCAGCACGGGAAGGCAGCCGGCGAAGGGCGAGGTGTTCTCGTCCTTGTACAACTGCATCGTCTCGCGCTGCAGCCGCTCGGGGTTCTTCTTGTGGCGCTTCTGCAGCTCGCGCAGCCGCGGCGCGAGCCGCGCGCGCGTCTGCTCGGCCTTCGCCTGCGAGATGCCGACGGGGATGAGCAGGGTGCGCACGAGCAGGG
>JACYYJ010068311.1_pt1 | contig 18563 bp, 19 predicted proteins | sample 8236861 | NCBI WGS metagenome assembly JACYYJ01 (sample SAMN14103086, study PRJNA606662) | landfill metagenome | isolation source: landfill solid waste | place: India:New Delhi, Okhla landfill site | collected 2017-11-05
GCTTTGCATAGTCTGGGGTTTCGGTTGCGCCATCCTTGACGGCATTGCGCACAGTGTCGTCAGCCGGAGCCGCGATGCAAGCGGCGCGGAACATGCCAGCAATTGCTGCGTCCGACATATCGGCAGTTGCAGCATCGCCAAACTTGGCAACCACAACTTCACGCATGATTTCTGCGTCCGTCTTGCCGTCTACAACAACGTCTGCATGAACCGAACGAGCTTGATCTACAAGCTTCATGCGGTCAGCTACACGATTGTCGATTTCAGCATCAGAAAGAACCTGTGCTTCTAGCTCTGCAATCTTGGCGGTAAGTTCGCCAACCTTGCCTTCGCTATCGTTCAGTTTCTGCTTGAATGCCTCTACCTTGCTAGCGTCATCAGCGATAATCTGCACCGCCTCATCCCCTAGCACTACTGTTTTTAGTTCCATCCTGGGAACCTCCTTTGTGATAGGGGATGCACCCCACTTATGCGCATCGTCGCCGATACGCGCCTCAGCCCCCGCCCTAGCCTTATCGACTATTGCAAGGTGGTTGATCTTGATATTGGTCTGCTTGTGCGTGTACGGCTCCCCTTGTGGGGTAACGCCATCTTCCGCAACAATCTCACAGGAATATCCTGCGCTAAGCTCCCGCCACGGCTGTTGCGTAACCCGCTTGTCCTTTAGGATAAGCGGCAATGACACCCATTCCCCGTCTACTTTAGCTTCGGTAGAAACTTCCCCAACGGCAAGTTCTGACCAATTATCCGCCGTAACTGCCTTATCGGGATGACCAAGCGTTACCGGCGCATGGCTAAAGCTGCGCAGTGAATCCTCACTAAACACCTCTTCCGGAGGACGGTAGACATTCACAACGCCATTGCCGGGTAGTCCTAGCTCCGAAGCAAGGTACTGCTGTACGCCAGTGCGAACGGCCTTAGCCACCGCAATCGTGTAGCCATCATCCGTTTGCCTAACGCTGCCAATCTTTGCACGGTCAGTAAAAAACATTAGAAACCCCTTGCATTAGGCGGAAATATATCATAACGTCTTGAAAGGTAACAAATAGGGATAGAAACTGATGAAATGGAGACCAATAAAGACTGCACCAAAAGGGAGCGGAGAATACCCATTACGAAATTCACCAAGCGTACTACTTACAGACGGTGAATACATTCATATTGGCTTTTGGAATGGTGTTTCATGGGACGATGGAGACTATTTTAACGATTTGGGCGAGATGACCCACTGGATGCCATTGCCTAAATTGCCAACCGGAAAGGGCGAGAAATGACTGACTGGAAATCCACAAAAACTCTGCCGCCAGTTGGCGTAGAGGTTGACATTTATCTTGATGGCGTACGTTACACAGACTTTCAGGTTGACAAATACGGTAGGTGGCTGAGGAATGAAGGGTCGGCTCAGCGATTTCTAACTACAGAACCTACCCACTGGATGCATATACCTTTTCCACCATCACTCTAGGTTGCCCAAAGCGTCCGTTTCGTCATCATCACGAGCGGTTGCTTCAATGCCTGGTAGCGTTCCAGCTTCGGCAAACATATTGACGGCGGCATCGCGCAAAGTGTCGTCGTCAAACAGCATTGTTGCATGTAGTGCGCCAATCGTCTCAGCTTGGATCTTGCCAATCTCAGCCTTTTCACGGTCTGACATTTGCCACAGCGAGCGCCATTCGTACCAAACTTCACTAGGGCGCGAACCCAACGCTGACCTAATCAGGCATTCGTCAAGCAACTCAATAGCTGGTCGAATGTCGTTATCTTGTATCTCAGCAATGCGGTCGTAATAGTTACTTAGTTCCAACTCACCATTGGAACCCAACCCGCCCGCATGTGTCCCAAACAGAATTGCGCGTGGATATCCCGTAGCGCCGGACACATTCTGCTGGAACTTGTCAAGGATTTCGGTAAGACCTGCAAATGAAGCGGATTTCTGATCGTAGGATTCGTTATCCTTGTCCATAACGATCATGCCATTAATGCCCTTCATAACTGCTAGAAGGCCATAGCGGCGCTTTAGATCGTTTTCTCCCTTATCTGTCCCCACAATATCCGTAAGTCCGGCGACGCCAAACACATCGATCTTGGCTTCATACACCAGAGATGCAATGTTAGCCGCAGTTCCTTCAAACTGCTTCATGGCATCGATTACTGGCAGTAGGTGCGATTCCCCCCACGGGCCGCTATTCTGCGATAGAGTTTCTCCGCCCGGAAACAAAGCAAAGCGCGTCCAATGAACCTTGATGGGATTAACCCCATCCTGCTTTAGTTCAAAATATTCTGGCAAGCCAAAACGCGGGTCTAGCGGATCTTTAACAACGTCCTGCGCATTTACCGACGCGCGCGGGAACACAGTTACAAATCGCAAACCGCCCTTGCGTATGCTGTTGGCTCGTAAAGGCTCTTCCGGCCTTTGCCCTGTATCGAAATACATTACAGAGCCGCCATGCAGTGACGCCAGCTTTAGCGCCTTATTGACCTTTGATTTTAGCTGGAGGCGGTTTTCCTCTCTTTCGATTGCACTAACAGCTTCCGGTGTGGGCGCAGTCCATTCGCGCCACTTGCGCGTAGCATCATCGGATCGCTTGTCAACCACAGCCCTTGCAAGCCATGACGTTCTATAGGCAGCATCTAGTTCAACAGGAGAAATGGCCGACGCAACGTATTGCGCGGTCGCCGCCTTATCGCGGTCTGTTCCCATCTTGGATGTGAAACTGACTAATCCGTCATTAACAATCATGTAGCAAAGTCCTTGTTTGGGTGCATAATATACGCTTGACGCGCCCCGCGCAAAAGGGTAGACAAAAACAAATGGAGTAAAAACGAATGACACCACTAGACATATGCGAAGACATGCTTATAAGCATAAGTCGCGAGCAACGTTATAACCTTATGAGTGAATACGAGCGCCTGCTGAATGAAGGTTACACAGACGAGGAAATAGAGGAAATTTATGATGACTTTTACGATTGAAGAACTACGCCGCCTCGAAGCGGAGGCAACGCCGGGAGAGTGGAGCTATAAAAGCAAGTATGTGTTTGCAGGTAAAAACTGCATTGCCTTGACAGACACAGACAATGCACCTGACAGGCGGATGGAAGCCAACGCCGCCCTCATCGTCGCCATGCGCAACGCCCTGCCGGAGTTGTTGAGGGCGTTGGAGGCCGCGAGGGAGTTAGCAGATTGGTGCGAGTTTGAAGTAGGCGCAGATCTGGACCTTACTCCGGGGCTATCCGATCTTCGCAAGGCCCTCCCACCCCACGGAGGCGTCGATGTCTGAGGCACCAGAACGTGTGTGGCTGACACACCCTTGGCAAATGTCTCTTGTTTCAAAGAAGAGGACCGTCGAATACGTCCGCGCCGACAAGCTGGAAGAACTCGCCGCTGAGGTGACGCTGACCGCAACACAGCGAGACAAGTGGATAGAGGCAGCTATGGTCCAGCAAAGAAAGAGAGGAAAAGCCGAAGCCGCCCTTGCCGAGAAGGACAAGGAGATCGCGGCGTTAAGGGAGGCTCTGGAACCGTTCGCCCTTGAGTATGAAGCGCGAGCACGACTAGCACCCGGACCTGATATTGACCACTGGCCCATCGGCGGGAGTGCGCTGACCTACAAGCATATCCGTATAGCGTATGAAGCATCCCGCAACGCAGGAGGCAAGGATGCCGAGTGAAAAGCAGATATCCCGCTTCACGATTAAGGGATGGGACGATGACCACATCGAATATGAAGATGATGAAGGGAAATACGTTCTTTACTCTGATCACGTTGCAGCCCTCACCGCCGCCGAGCAAGCCGAACCCGCTCCATCCGCCCGATCTGGCGCGGTGAAGGTGAAGGCGCTGGAGTGGAAGGATGAACGCAACTGCGAGTGTTCTGCGGAAACCGTCATCGGAACGTATGAGGTAGGCTTTGATGATGGATGGTGGGCACAGCTAGAAGGTGGCGTTAAATGGGACTGGAACCCTCCCTATGACCCCAGGTCCTATGAAGGTCCGTCCGCAGCCAAAGCCGCCGCCCAAGCCGACTACGAGCGCCGTATCCTCGCCGCCCTAGAGCCTGCCGAGCCATCAGGGTTTCTCGCAACGCTCTCGGAGGATCAGAAAGAAGCGGCGCGAAATTATACTGGGCCTGACACCGAGCCAGCGGCGGACGTGGAGGCGGTGGCGTGGCTATATGATTGGGTTGACGACGATGGTGAGACACAAACCGAAGCCAGCACCAACCGGATATCGTCGGTGAATTTCAAGCCCACCAGTAACGTTAGACCACTCTTCACCCGCCCACCCGAAAGCCGACTGCGCGAGGCGTTGGAGCCGTTCGCCAAGTATTTAGACACGGCCAAATTTGACGTGGACTACAATGGAAATCCACTCCCAGACGAGCAAGGCATGGGTTGGGTTTATCTCACCATTGGTGATTTCCGCCGCGCCCGAACCGCACTCGCACAGGGAGCCGACGATGGACGCTCTTAAAAACATACGTCACAAGATCATCAAGTGGCTATCCTTCGGGGACCTGCTCATAATTAACGCAGAATTGCGGACGGACGGTTCTTGGCAAACCAAAGAAGCCGGGGGAATTGTCATCATAAATTCAGAACTTCGCGGCATAAAAGGCACGTATGATTACGCCCTTTACATAGACAAAAAAGGGCAAGGTAAGGGCGCTTTACTAAGCCTCTGTAACCTTGGGGGGCAGGCTGTTTATATTCAAGCCTCACGTTTTATAGGTGCGGGACGATGAACGCTCGTGAGGCGATAGCTGCGTCCATAAGGGCGACAAACCAAAAATTCTCTCACGCGCCTATATGGGTAGTATCGCTCAACGTCTTGGTTGACCTGGACGCTGCTGGCTTCACCATCGTGTCGAAAGAGGACGTGGGGCGGATCGAGCGCGTCATCCTCGATGACAGAGAGGGGAAGGTCAGCGCTGCCACAGTCTTGCATATGATTAAGGATGCTATGCAGAGATGACAGAGAGAGCCTTTCGCCTACCGGAACAGCCGAGTGATAACCAGATCGAAGCAGCCATTCACCACCTGCCCGACATGCGGCCGGATCAGGCCCGGAAAACCCTGCGGGCGATCTACTCAACCTTTATCGACATGCGACCGGGCAGCGACTATCCAACCGACCTAACACCGAAGATGATACAGATGATGGAGACGATACAGGAGTTTCAGGAGGAAAATGGCTTCGCACCAACGCAGGTTGAATTGTCGCGCATGTTCGGCGTCGATCGATCGTCAATCAGGAAGCGCCTGCTATCCCTGAAACGGAAGGGCTACTTGGTGGTAAAGCGCGGACACCGAGGAATAGTGCTCAAGCGAAACATATAAACGAAAGGCCCGCCGTTGAGCGGGCTTTTTAATTGCGGGAGCTTCCGTCGCTCTTCTGTTCCAGCCGCTGCAATATCTCTCGAACCAGCCGAATGTCAGACGTTACCTGGTTGATCGAGCTTTCGACGTTGCGAACACCGGTTGCCGTACCTTCCGCCTGTTTCTCGACCCGCTCCAGCCGAATGGCAAACGTGTCCAGAACCCGTGTATCGTTTTCGAGCTTCGCCACGCGAGCGTCTAGGAAATCCAGGCGGCCAGCATGGGCGCTCAAGCCTGTTCGGATCTCGGAAAACAGGATGCCGCCAACGACAGCGCCGCCCAGGATCATAATGATAAACCCGGCAAGCTGAATGTAGGTATTCAGGTTGATGACCTTCGGGCCGTGATGAATGTTGAGCATGTCCGTATCGCTTCCGTGTTGCCCCGCCATCGCCAATCATCACCCCTTGCAATACGCATCCCGCCGAGCGTTGTTTTCGCGTACTTCCTTGACCGTTTCCACCGTATCCATAGAACCTGAATACGTTACCGGCTTCCAGATCAAGCACACGTCATCGGTTATCCCTGTTGTATTCATCGTGTTGCAAGCTGCTAGAGGGGCGAGCATCAGCAGCCTTGCGCAAACGCTCCATGTCGCGCGCCCGTTCCTTTGCTTGTTCGACTGCCTGTTCATTGCGTCCCGCCTTCTTGCCGGAGGAATAGGTTTGCCAGAGGCCAGCGAGCACCACGCCCGCCGCCAGAACATAGGGCCAAGCCCATGCGATAAGCGCCTCGATCATGTGCTCCACCCATACTTTTTGGCGAGCGCATAAAATCCCTCGATCGCCGCGCCAATGATGCCGCTCAGCGCGCACGAGACAAGGAACACCACGTCGGGGTCATCGGCAAGCACGTAACCCGCCGCGTTAACCGCGATACCGTAGCCGGCGAGAAAGCCGGCCACGTAGCGAAGAAGAACACGCACTAAGGGCGCAAGCATTGCTGGCGTCATGATCAGTCTCCCATTCCGAAGAAGATAGCGGCTGCCGCAGCAAGCGCCGCAAGGATCAGCCCGATAATGCTGCCGACGCCACCAGCCTTGCCGGCCGCCTCGTCAGGCGATGGAGGAAGCGGCGCAGGAGATGGACCATCCACGCCGTAGCCTTCGGCCCGAAGCAGCGCGTCATACTCGCGGGCGAAACGTGCGAGCTTGTCATCGATGCGCTCACCATCAACAACCTTGCTTTGATCACCGTTGATGATATCCCGCGCGCCCTTGTAGTCCGAGCGCGACAAGGTGATGTAATCGGACAGTTTCTTGCCGCCACGGAAGCTACCATTCTTCATGCCGTCCACCATGACGCGGGCGGCAATGTCCGGCTTCAATGCATCATCCGGGTTAGTTATACCGTATTTTAGATAGTTTGGCTCCCAAGTAAGCTGCACGTAGCCGCGACCGTAATGCGGGTAGTACCGAAGGTTCTTGCGCCGCCAGTCTTCTGAAAGCCAAAAGGCTTCCTTGACCGGCTTCATGGTGCGCGCCGTCTCCCAATAGGCGGTAGCAAGAACGTAGGCCAATTGATTGCGTAGCAAGCCCTGCCGCTTGCCTTCCGCGATGATCAGCCTCGTGTCACCGAGGTCGAGTGAAATATTGGTGCTCATGACCGCCTCTCTTACAGGGATCCAGATGCCGACAGATACCAAGCTGAACCATCATAAGTGAACTCAGCCCAGGTGTTTTCTGCTATGGCTTTGAGCGGACCTGATCCCACATTCAATGTGAATGCACCGCCACCTGTTCGGATGATCTTGAATTGCGTGCCCACCACTGCGCCTGTTGTCGAAAGAGTGACGTTACGGTTCGCTGTCAGCGTTCCTGTGTGCCGAGTGATAGGCGGCGACGTGAAGGGCGTGAGCGTGAACGCAGCGTCTGTTGAGATTACTTGAGAAGAACCGGTAGGCGGAGTTCCTGCCCTACGCAAAGGCACCACACTCACCAGCCAGTCTGTTTCGACCAAGAGCGCCTCTAGCAAGATCGGCCCGGGAAGACCTTGCAGAACCAGATCGCTTGCTGATCCGTTGATCGTGTAGCCGGTATCTCTCGCAACAGTGATCGTTCCTGTCGGCGTTCCTCCAGGGCCAGTGCCTTCAATAAAACAGCGGGCCGTCCTGTAGCCAAATATACGCCTTTCGTGTGGGCTGTCCTTAAGAGAAACCGTGTGAAGATTAGAACGGATGTGTATCGGTGTTTCGGCAGCAGGACCGAGGGCTAAATTTGTCGTGGAACCGCTGGTACCCGATGACCTCTCCCCCGTAGGCCGAAGCAACACTCCGTCAAGAAGTATGGAAATGCCTGTGAACAACGAAAAGTTCGTGGACAGTGGGCCGCCGTTCGCTAAGCGTGGCTGCGTACCATAGCACTTTGATAGGTCTATGATGGTGGGGTTGATGATTAGCGACTTTTGATCGGCGGCTGCGACCTGTACGATGTCAAAGCGGTTCAATTCGAAATACGGATTAACAACCGTAGACTGTAGGCTGGAACTCGAAGGCGGATTGCCTGCAACGATCCCGACGCCACAAAACTGAGCGACCATACGCTCCGCAATGCCGCCATACAAGCCGCGATTGCGGTAGCCAACCGCGCAATTGCTTGCCTCTACCAGATCGAATTTGAGGACGTTGGCATCTGCCCCCTTCACGTAGACACCGGCTCCCTCGATATATTCGAGATTTCCTGATGTTGCAGTTCCTTCCAGCCAGGGGAAAACCGTGATTGTGGAAGCATTCACATCATAGCCGACGACTGTGTATGGATAGTCGTTGTAGACAACAATCGGGTTATCGTCGCGAACGGCTGCGCTTGGTAGTTCGTCTACCGTTAAGACTGATCTCTGACCATGTGACCCCGCCGACCCGGTGTCAGTGCGGGCGGTAAAGGCTACGGGAGGCTTGGTGCCGTTGCCCATGGTTGTAGAGCCACAATGCAAGCTCCTAACTGCCCCAAAACTAGCGAGGCTTCCATTCCCAACATTGCCTGCCGCTGCATACCCTTCAACGAAGAGATTGTAATACTTGAAATACCGGCCAGTGATCTGAGCGTAGAAATTAGCACGAGCGGATCCATCAACCTTGATGGCGGACCCCCAGGTTCTATCTGTATAGACCTCTCCACCTGTTCCAAGCAGTTCCAGCTTTCCGGTGAAAACCGTTCCGATCGCACGATTAACACGAAGCAAAAATCCCTCATTCGCGCCTTGGGCTTGTATCGTACAGTTGAAGTGCAGGTATTCTGTGGCTCCACCTAATAGGTCGAGCACTAATGGCTGGGACGAGTTGAACGCGCCTGACATTTCCGCGAAAGGAACTCGCGACACCTTCAGATAGTCAAAGAACCTCTGCAATGCCTCCGCATGATCGCCTGATCCAACTGCACCAAACATCTGCGGCGTGATGGTTCTATCTGCAATTTCCCACCATGCGCCATCAGCAGATTGAAACTTGCCATCATGGGAAGGCTCAACCGGGGAGCGTTTATATAAAGCCCCTCCACCATCTCCGGCAGCAAAAAACCCCCCCGTCCGAATGGTTTGGATCGTCTCTTTAACGACGGACAGTTCCGCCGCCGTCCTCGTGTCATAGACTTGCGTCTCGATAGGCCCGGCCTGACCAATGAGTGATGCGACCGACTTGTCGCCCGCCTCCCGAAGATATGCTTCATTAGAAACAGCGGCGGCTCGGTCTGAAATTTCCTTATCAACGCGCCCGCCCAACGCGTCATCCGCCGCAATGCGCAATTGCTGCTCAAGCGTAATCCGCCCATCCATCAAGGAAACTTCGGCGACGGCCTTGCCCGTATCGCGGGAAATTTCCTGCATGATCATAAACATCGTGTCTTGCTCACGATTGACCAGCGCCGCCTTATAATCGCCTTCCGCTTGCCAATCGCTTGTGCGCTCGATCGGCGTCACCCGGCGCATAGTAATTACGTCATTGGCAAGCGTGGCAACGTTGAGCGTGACGGTGCCGCCGTTCGGCTCATTGAGGCCAGACACGGAGAAGTCGGCAGGATAGGTGAGAACCGTTTCCACATCGCCCCGGCCATGAAGCACCGCCATCTGTTCCGGCGCGAAAATCAGGAAATCGAAGGCGAATGTCGTTTGCCCGTTGGCCGTGACAACAACGACGGTTTCAGCAGTGCTTTCGTTTACTGGAATATCAGCCATTTCTATTCTGCTCCTAGAAGTCTGTTGCCCGTTGCGAGAACCTTGCCTTGGTACTTGTCGCGAAACTCAGGATCCTTTGCCATAAATTGCGCCCGCGCTAAATCGTGTGACTGACCCACCGCGCGCCGGATCATTTGTGCTTTCATGCCGTCCGGCCCATCGGATAGTCGTTTGAATGCCGAGGATGAAACCAGACGCTTTAGCCGCTCATGCGTCATCGGCCCAGCCAAGACTTGAAGCCGGTCATACTGCTCCGCCGTAAGCTTGATGCTGCGCACACTGTCCGAGATCCGCGAAACCTTGACCTCGTTATCCACGATCGCGGAAAGCACAGGATCGTTTTTCGCGTTGCGGACACTGATTGGCATAATCATATCCCACGCCGTGCCAAGCCCGCTTTCAAACGTCATCGGCTCGCCAAACAGATCGCGCACCGGAGGAAGCTCATCCGACAAGCCAGGAATGCCACGCTTGAAGTTGTTCACCAAACCATTGAGGTAGGATGCGATCTTGTCCTCGCTGCCGTCATCACGAATGACCCTATCCCGCGTCTCACGCATGACCGGATCCATTGCCTGGGCAGTCTGCCGGAGGAAAGAGGAATACGGCACAAGGCCGCCCGCCGTGCGCTCCATGAACTTCGCAGGATCGCCGGCAGGGTTGCGCGGATCGAGCGCTGCCGCTAACTCAAAGGCCCCTTGCGCGTAGGTTTTTGAAGCCATGTTCTGCGCAAAGGCCGTTACCGCTGCCGCCACGATCATGCTGTCATCGGCCTCGCCCTTTGGCGACGTGGTGATTTCGGCAAGATCTGCCGCAATGCCGATCATCATCCCAAGCGGATCGAGCCGATTATACGCGACCCACTTATCACCCATCTTGATCGAATATGGTTGCCACCCATCGGCGCGCTTGGCTGCCTTCAACTTCGGATCGAGCGGCCCGCCGCCGCTGATCTGGCCGTCGATCGCAAGGCCCGCAAAGGTCATCATTGCCATCGTGGATATGCCGACGCGGGCATGAGCTTGAGCCGCGCGCGCACCACCAGCCGCAAGATCAGCCTTTACGCTCGCCATCGTGTAAGCGAGGGGCGTCCGAGCAAAGGTGTATTTCATAATATTGGTGGGCGTCCGAACGAACGGAATTGCCCAGCGCAACGGCGATCCAGAGATCGCCCGCTGTACTTGCTGCCCCGTTTGCCCGAGCGGGTTTGTGAATGTGTTGATGAGCGCCATTTTGTTCGCCTGCTCATGCAGGTGCGTCGGCGGGTTGAGCAGCGTGTCGGAAATCTTGGCCGCGAACTCTTCGCCCTCAAGCCCCGCGAGCTTGGCCTCCCGATAGGCCAGCGCGTGAAGCTCCATCCGGTAATTCACGGACTTGAAGAACAGATCGCCGCGCTCAAGCAACGTTCCTGGGAGGCTGACAAATTGCCCCATCAGGTCGAGGCCGCGATAACCGGCAGTATTGGGATCCAACTCAAAAGCCGCGCCGCTGATCGGGTTCGGACGCGCTTCCATCTTGCCAAACTGCTCCCAAAGCTGGCCGAGATCTTCGACGCCCGCCGCCTTTGGTCCCGCCACCATGAGCCGCACACCATCGCGAATGCCTTCAATCATGCCGTAGGCCATCGCCTGGGTTTCGCCGCGCGCAATATCGCCCTTGCCAAATACGTTGCTGCCAATCTCTGCCGCGTATCGTTCAGGAATTGCGTACAATGAAACGGCAGCGTTCGACATTACGTTAACAAGGTGCGTCTTGTATCCCGACAAGAGGCCGTTGACCCAAACCGAATAAACGGCATCAACCGTTTTCATCTTCACGGTTTCACGCGCGATCTGATTAATAGCCGCCTCATCCGTCAGCCCTGAAATCGATTTGGCGAGCTTCTGGAGGTCGCCTCCCTGATTGGTTGCAAGAAGCTCCTGAATAGCGTCCGTGCGTGTCCTGTCAGCCCGCGAGGGGATTGCCCATGATTGAAGCGCCCGCGCCGTCTCTGTCCGTGCGCCGATGACTTCGGCCTGAATGGCCGCATGGACCGAGGCCGCGCGCCGGAAGTTGTATAGATCCACCTTGCCCGCGTTGGGAGCCGCCGCAATCTTCGCCAGTTGCATCAACTGTTCCGCCGACGATGCCAGGATGTTTCGAGCGGCCACCGCCTGCGCGGCTGACATGGGACCGGGCGGCCGCCCGATCAGGTCGTTCAGATCCTTATATTCCTTGGAGCTTTCCTTGATCGTCTGTTGATTGGAGACAACGCCGCGCGTCTTGTCCGTGATGTGCGACGCGTCGGCATCGGCCATCGTCTGGATAAGCGCCTTTACATCATCCGTCGTATTGATGCGGGCAAAGTTTACATAGACCTTCGGCGGCGAATGCCGGGCGATCTCTTCTTCCGAAACGCCGCCTGCCCGCGCTTCCGCAATCTGTTCAGTTGACCAGATCTCGCGCTGTTCGTCGGCAAGCTCCGCATAGGTTCGCGGCTGACCTTCATCCGTCCGGGTGGCGATGCTTTGGAAATAAGCATCTTCCGCCGCCTGTTCTTCCTCGATCGCTCGGAGACGAGCCTTTACAGCGTCATTGCTCATTTCCTCATAGCGAATGCCGAGGCGTGAAAGATGTTCGTCCAGGTCATCGAGCGGCGCGATCACGTCATCAATAAGCGCCTGTTCTTCCGCCGTTCGCCACGGATTGCCTTTAAGCTCATTCTCCAGTCCGTCGATGAATGACTGTTCGGGGATATACCCATCCACCCCCGATCGATCGACAAACAGCGCATGTTCCGACGCCGGGATATTGTCAAGACTATCAAGCCCACCTTTGCGAAACAGGCCAGGGAATGAGCGGGGAGTGATGCCACGCGACCGAAGATCGCCAGCAAGTGAGGAAGTAGGATCGACACCGCCTAAGCCGCGAACAATGGTTGCCACCGGGCGCGCCGGGAGCTTTGGCGCTGCCTTGTTGCCGCGAAGCTGGTCAAGCAGATCATCCATCGGCTCACGCGCCGTGTCGCCTGTCGGAACACCACGCCCTGCCTCAGCGTCACGGGCCAGCTTGGCGTCAACAATCTCACGCACACGCGCCATTGCTTCGCCGCGCTCGGTATAGCGCTGCATCCGCGTATCGGCCTCACGCAAGCGGGCAATTGATGTGGAGAGTGTTTCGTCTGGCCGCGCCTCGATCAGCAAGGGAGCGTCGGGAGATGCGTCGCCAAGCGGGAGCAACTCGGCGTCCGTCACGTCGTTGGTGATTTCAGCCTGCGCAACCTCGCGCTGCTGATCTCTTGCCGCCGTGCCTTGCGCACCGGGCGCTTCCTCGACCGGCGCAAGCTGCCTTTGGGCCTTGTAGTATTTGAACGACTTAATCAGGCCCTCAGCCAGAGCGCCAAGCCCGGCCCCCTCGATAGCGTTTTTAAGACGGCCCTCCCACTCCGTTTGATTTTCCGGTCCAGTCGCAGCGAGATAGTCCGGCACGATTGCCTCAAGCGCCGGAACTTCATTCAGAAACGTGGATAGCCGATCTTCATGCGGATCGAACACAACCGCGTCAGCAATCGCGCCACCGGCAAACGAAGCCGCAAGGCCACCCAAGCCCGCCGCGCGCGCCACACCAACACCAGGAAGAAAGCCCGTCAGGAACTGTGAGGCCGCCCGCACCACGCCGCCCGTTACGCTGTCCGCATCATCCGGAGCAACCATGTCGAACAGGGTTTCGCCTGCCTGCTCGATCTCGCGCATTTCCTCATTGCTGATAAGTGTCGGATCAAAGTTGCCGTCCTTGTCGAAGAGGCGCATCCCGCCAACCGGCAAAACACTTTGCAAAAATTGATCAACTTCGCCGATTGCATCCATGAACCCGCCGAACGCCTGCGGGACCGCTTCCGTCACGCCTCGCGTCACGTCGGATCCGACCGCCATTGCACCCCGGCCAACTGCGCTTGCTACGCCGCCAACAGTCCAGCCGTCGCCGTCGGAGTTATTGGTGGCATCATCCCCAACGGGAGCATCGCCCGAAAAGTCCGCATCGGGTCGCGGCTGTTCATCCGGCGTGACCTCGATCTCAGGCAGAACCGTATCGCCGCTTTGCAGCCAATCGAGCGCCTGGGCTTTCTCGCGATCGTCATAAGCGCCCTGATAGGCCGGGCGCAGATCGTCGTCATCATCCAGCGGGTTAACCGTGAACCTGAGCTTTTCGTTTTCCATCTATCGGCCCCGCCTGTTTGTTTGTGCCTCTTTTGCCTTGTCGGCAAGGTACTGCTCTTGCGCCTCTTTCCAGCGCATCAACAAAAGCGCCTGCTCCTGCGCTTCCGCTTCCGTGATCCGCTTGGATTGCAGCGCAGCCGCGATCTGCCTGCGCGTCGCGTCAATATCCACCCACCGAATGCCGTCATCCGCCGAGACGCCTTGCGGCAAGCTTTGAGGCGTAACGGCAAAGCGCGGGAGAACCAAGCCGTTGCTTTGCTCGATCGCCATGTTTGAAAAGTCCACCGTGGCCCGACCGGCAATATCGCGGGCAATGTCATCGAGCTTTTCCCCGCTTTCCTGCCGCCCCTTCGCCCGTCGCCGGAACTCGTCCAGCGCTTCGTAGCGTCGCGCCTGCCGGGAAGGATCCAGATCCGCCATCATCGTGTCAGGCGTCAGGAGCTTATCAAGCTGCTGGAAATGGAAATTCTCTTCCGGCGAGAAGCCACCCGCACCCGAGCGGTTCATACTGTCATTCTTGGCGAGAAGCGCATTCATGTCCGATTGCGAAAGCTGATCGCCGGCCGTGAATATGTCGTCCTGAACGTCCTCGCCCTGATACATGCGGCGCTGCAATTCCTGATAGACGTACGGATCTGAACGCTCCGGCTTTTCCGTGGTGATCGCCTTGATGAAGGATTGCGCCTTGGTCTGCGTAATGATCCCCTCATCCGCAAGCGCCCAAATCTCCGTTTCGGTAATCGGCTGGATCGTCTCGCCGGTCAGAGGATCCGTGCGCCCTGCCGCGTAGATCCGCGCCGTTACTTCCGTTTCGGCGGCATCCTGCTCGCGCTCAACGCGCTCTTTCTCCGCTTTGGCAAGACGATCCGCCTGCGTGTTGGCAAGGGTAATCCGCCGGCGCATTTCAGCATCAAGCCTGTTGTAAGCCGCTTCCGTCAAAGCATTCCGCAGAGGCACGTCGATCGTCTGCCCTGGATCTAGCTGCAATCCGCCTTGGCTGGCGCGTGAGCGGCCCCGGCTGATCGCTGCGGCATACTTGGGATCGAGCGTCCGCCGCGTCGTGTCCGGCCCCCACGCCCGTTCCCCTTGGTAATCGACGTGGACGCCCCAATCGTAATGACCTAGGCCGGTGAAGCCCGCTGCCGCCGCATTCTCCACGAACTTATGATAAAGCTCCGGCGCTTCCTTCGGTGTAACTGGCCGTCCATTTACATGGAGAACAACATCCGCCGCATTGCCGTGGTCGTGGTTTCGTGCGCCCGTTCGGCGGCCGAGCCCGCGACGCGCCTCGTCAGGCGACACCTGACCGCCCGATGTAATATGAACCTCGATGCCGTCACCGGTCGCGCCGCCCGCAAGCTCCAAGCCCTGCACGATCTTCTTGTTAACGGGAAGGTTGCGGATCTTGCCTTGGTTGGCGTGAACCACCTTGGCCTTCTTCTGGCCCGGCATGTTGATCTTAAACACCGCGTCCGGCTCGGTCAGCTTCATGTAAGCATCATCCGGATCTTCCTGCGCATCGAACCATCCGAGCGCCGCTTCCGACGTAATCTTGTCCTTAATGTAGACTTCGGCCTGGGCCTTCTCCGCCTGCGTAAACGCGGGCTTGTTCGTCACCGGGTCAATCGCGTCGTACATGCGCAGGTATTCGCCCATCGACTGCGCGACCGATGCCGATGCCGCCGCCGATTGTGCCGGGTTGCTGGAGAACAGACCCGTTGCGTTCTTGCGGATCTCGCCCATAAGCGACGCTTCGTAGAGCGTGATGTTTGCCTGAGCCTCGTCGCGCGTCTGCCTTACGCGCTCGTCACGCGCCGCCTCAACTGCCGGGATCGCCCGCGCCGTCTGCCGCCCGACAAACGAAGCGCCAGCCCCAGGCGCAACCTTCTCAACTTCGTCCGCGATGCCACCGAGGAAATCATTCAGCGACTTTTCCAGCCGCACCGGATCGTTGTAATACTGCTGCTGCCGTTCCGCGATGCCAACCATTGCCCGCGTGTCGAGCGAAGTGACAAACGTCTCCAGCATGGCGCGATTGTAGGCGCGGCCCCGGATCGTCTCATAAGACTGCTCTTCGGTATTGCCGGACAGGCCAGCGATCGCGCCTTCCTTGGCCGCTTCCGCTTCCGCCGTCTGATCTAGCTGATCCTCGAACTGCGATGAGAGGCCAAACAGCGTCCGGCTGAACTGCTGCAAGGCCCTCGCATTGCCGGAGGAAAACTGGACCGTTGGAATGTTGCCGCCCGAATTGACGGCAGGCATGTTGGCCGAGAACTCGCGGCGCTGGCCGAATGTGGTTGCTGTTTTAGCCATGCCTTAGCCCCGCTGATATTGACGGCCAGCCCATGACAGGCCGCCAGTGATCGCCTCGAAGATACCGCCCGTCCGCGCCGCGCTTGCGTCCTGCCTGCGCTGTGCCGCGCTCTGCCGCCTTGCTGCCGCCGACATACGTGCATTGGATCGCGTAAGCTCCGCCGATCGCTCCGCCTGCCGCTGCGCATCCTCCAGCGCTTTCGTTGTGCTGCCCGAGGTTGAGAGGCCCGAAGCGAAGCCCGCAACAAGGCCGCTGCCCATTTCCTCGTTCATCTTGCGGATTGCGTTGACCGCCTCTTGCCGCCCGTCAAGCTCGTCCTGCGTGGCCTGGATCTCGTCTTGCTTGGCCTGGGCTTCCAGGGCCGCAGCCTGTTGCCGCCCCGCCGCAATCGACGAAAGACCGCCGAGGATGGTAGCAGCGCCCGAGAAGATGGAAGTCATGGAGAGGCCGCCAGCCGCTGCACCCGCTGCTGATGCTCCACCCCCGCCCAGCGCGCCGAATAGTGTAGTGAAGAATGTAGCCATTAGACCGACACCGCCCATGATAGCGCCAACACGGTTGCTTGTGTCGGCTCTGTTTCACCAAATGCGACCCTGCCCTCGTAGTCCCACCCGAGAAGGCCCTTGAGTGTGCGCGTATCGCTTACGCGGGGATTAGGGCGATCGAGCAACTGCCCGCCATATCTGCGCATCGCTACACGCGAACCGTTGACAATCAAGCCGTTCGTCTCGTGCATACGGAACGCTACCCACACAATTCTGCGTTTACGCCCGAACATCGTTCCGTCTTGCAACTCGGCATCGACCGGCAAGGTTTCGACCAGCCACCGCCAGCCGGGATAGCGCTCTGGCTCCACGTCCGGCCAGCCCAGGCCGATCAACGCTTCGCTTTCTGCCTCACGAGCATAAACCACCATACCGCCCGAGCCGGTCATCTGCGCAGGCTGAACAGCGCCATCAAGAACGATTTCAACTTCTGTGTTGGGAAGCCAAGCAAGTGTCGCCGTAGACCCCGCGCCCAGCCGAACGCCGCAATCAACCGGCAAATCATCGTCAAGCGTCTCGATGCAAAGCACAATCTGGCCGTCAATCACCCGCTCGACCGCGATATAAACGTCATCATAGACGACGCAGGCATCACGATATAGGCCCGCCGTTTCCCAAAGCGCCATCGCGTTAACTTCCTGCGTCCGCAGCGTACAGAAAACCGACATGGTGCCATCCGTATTCGGCATGAACATCAGATCGGAGCTGTCGGTTGACGTTGCCCGGCGCATCGACAAGGACACCGGATCGCGCATCAGGTGCGACGATAAGAGTGAGATGCTGTTCGACTGGTATGCCTGCTCAGTGTCGGCAAAGATAAACTCGCGCAACGCCTTGCCGCCCGCCTGCACAAAGGCCGTAGCGCCATCGACCTCGACCACACGCAAGCCTGCCTTGGATCCGCGCGACGATGTGCGACGCAGCACCATGTTTTTCGGCGTCACACCCTCTCGATCCGACACCGGAACGTAGAACTCTCCAACGGTTGAGAACAATTGAAGGTGGCGGCCTGGGTATATGTTGAGGAACACCGGCACGTCGTCCGTATCAGCGGAATACATGAACCCGTAGTCGTCGGAGTTGCGCTTGTCGTTCAGGTCCCAATCGGTGGCCGCTCGCGTCGCCCAAACAGTATTCGGCAAGCTCCTGCTGCCTGCCATCCAGTGCCTCCCCTGAAAGAATGTTCCGCACCGTGGCCAGCCCCGCGCATCGCTTATGGCATCTTCACCCGGCCGCTCGCCGCGCGTCGTAACTGTAATTCCAATAGCCGGAGCTTCTACCGCCGACATGATCCGGTAGCCCATCACGCCCCAGGGGCGATTTCCGTCACGCCCCCCAAACGTAACGGTGAAATAGCCATGATCGATGTTGCCGCTCGGCTGACTTGCAACGACGTCGATGCCGGTCCCAAATACGTTGGGCAGATTTCTAAGCGCCGTCTGGATGCGGCTTGCCATTGTGGAATTGTTGCCAGTCGTTGCCATAAGGATTGGCTCGGTTTCTTCATCCTCAAGGATCAGGACGAAAGTATCGCCGTCGGTCCAATTGGACCCGGAGCCGCTGCGGTAATTGAACTCTAAACGCTGGACCTCATCGACGCCGTTGGTGTAGGTCGCGCCGAAGTCAACCCGAGGCATATTGTCGAAGCTCGCGGCCTCGATTGTCCAAGCGCTATGCGACCCGCCGCGCTTGATGATCCGAGGCTTGACGCTTTCGTGATAAACGATGAATTGATCCAGCGATTGCGTCCAGTTGATGCCCGCCGAAATAAGCTCGCCGTTGGCGCGGAATTTCGAAACAAGGTGATCGTTGCTGTATGGCGTCACCAGCGTCGCAACGACAGCATCATCATAGAAAATCGTCAGCAGGTTGTGCGTGAACACGAAAAGATATGCTTCATCGCTGGTGTACTGGAAAGCCGCCATCCGCACCTTGCCGGCCGCCACCTGATGCAGATAGCGAGA
>JACYYJ010133648.1_pt1 | contig 18401 bp, 16 predicted proteins | sample 8236861 | NCBI WGS metagenome assembly JACYYJ01 (sample SAMN14103086, study PRJNA606662) | landfill metagenome | isolation source: landfill solid waste | place: India:New Delhi, Okhla landfill site | collected 2017-11-05
AAATTCGTTACATTAGAACAGAAAAATGGCTCTGGTTATCTTATAAAGATAATCAGAGCCATTTTTAGTAGGAGTAAGAAATCAAAAAAACTGGTTCTATGTGTATTTTACTTTCTCCTGTAATGGTTCATAGGGACAAGCCGCCGAAGGTTATTGTGTGGTTTCTTTGATTTTATTGTGCTTCGTGCTTTTGTTTACAAATAAACGATAATTAAAACGTGATACCCACCTACAGATTGTTGATGAGTGTCACGTTTTTGATTTTAATCTAATCGGTTTTGTCCCAGCCGTTTTTCCTTTATTTATCGATTTCCTCTAACAGATTTTCCATCTCTGTTAATTTCTCTTCAAATACTTTTAAGGCATTTGTTACTGGTGTTTTTTCTGTCATGTCCACACCTGCTCGTTTGAGGACTTCAATTGGATAATCACTACTTCCAGCTTTTAAATAATCTAAATATCGCTCAACTGCAGGCTCTTTTTCCTCTAAGATTTGATTTGCTAATGACTGTGCTGCTGCATAGCCTGTTGCATATTGATAGACATAATAATTGTAATAGAAATGAGGGATTCTTGCCCATTCCAGTCCAATTTCTTCATCCACTATCAAATCATCGCCAAAGTATTTTTTATTTAGATTATAGTAAAGCTCCGTCAGTTTATCTGCGGTTAATGCTTCACCATTTTGGGACAGAACATGTATCTCGTGTTCAAACTCTGCAAACATTGTCTGACGGAATACTGTTCCTCTAAATCCCTCTAAGAAATGATTTAATAAGTATAACTTTTCCTTAGGATCAGAAGTATTTTCCACTAGATAATCGTTTAACAATGCCTCATTACACGTCGAAGCAACCTCTGCAACGAAAATAGAATAGTTTCCATAACGGTATGGTTGACTTTCATGTGTGTAATAGCTATGCATGGAGTGTCCTAATTCATGAGCAAGAGTAAATAAGTTGTTTAAATTGTCCTGCCAATTCATTAAGATGTACGGGTTCGTACTATAGGATCCAGAAGAATAAGCACCACTTCTTTTCCCCTTGTTCTCCTCTACATCAATCCACCTTTCCTCAAAGGCTCTTTTCATTACATTTAAATAGTCTTTACCTAATGGCGATAATGCCTTTAATACCGTTTCCTGTGCCTTATCATAAGTAAAGGTCATATCAACATCCTTAACAAGCGGGGTGTATAAATCATACATATGGAGTTCATCTAGTCCGAGGACTTTTTTACGAAGTGCCACATAGCGCTGTAGTAATGGCAAACCTTCATGAATTGCTGCAATAAGGTTATCATAAACAGATTCTGGAATGTTATTACGATTTAGTGCAGCTTCACGAGCAGATTGGTAATTTCTAACCTTCGCATAAAAATTATCCTTTTTCACCACACCTTGCAGAGTAGAGGCAAAGGTGTTGCGGAAGCTACCGAATGTATCGTACATCGCTTTAAAAGCATCATGACGCACACGTTGATCCTTGGATTCGAGGAAGTTAATATAACGACCATGTGTCAAATCCACTTCATTGCCATTTTCGTCCTTGACTGCTGGAAATGTCATGTCAGCATTGTTCAACATACCAAAGGTTTGAGAAGCACTATCTGTAACTTCTGATGCTTCCGCTAGCAGTGCCTCTTCTTTCTCAGACAAAACATGTGGTCTCTGACGATTAATCTCATCTAGTGTGTGCTGATATAATTGAAGCGGTTCATATTGTGCTAAATATTCTTTTAATGTTGATTCTTCTAGCTTTAATATTTCTGGGGTGATAAAGCTCATGACACTAGATGCTTGTGTGATAAGATTTTCTGCTTTTCCGTTCATCGCTTGGTAGAAAGAATTGGCTGTATCTTGATCATAGCGCATATGAGCATATGTATACAATGTGCTTAGACGATCAGAAACCTCATCTTGCAACTGAAATAATTGATATAATTTCTCTGAGGACTCATGTAGCTTACCCTGAAAGGTTTCAAACTTTGGTAGTAGCTCCTTTACATCCTTCCACTCTTTTTCCCATTCCTCGTCTGAGGCATAAATATCTTCTAATTTCCAAGTTAATTCTACAGGAATTTCTTCACGAGTTGGTAAAGATTTTTGTGCTTTTGCCATTTTGCTTCCTCCTTTATTTCTATCTGTTTCTTTTATTATAACTTATAATACCATTATTCATACAGTATGATGTTTTTACATATGCTTACTAGGAATTGTTACAGTATAGTTATCTTCTGTTTTAGCCTTTAAAATACCTATACGTTCCAACAACTGTAAATATTCGGCGATAGGATTGTTTGGTGAAGAAATCAACGGAAATTGAGAAGGATTTATTTGATGACTTTGAAGGAGGTAGATTGCTTCTTGAAGGGAAAAGCATGATCTTTTCTTCATTAAATCAATAAATATTCGTGTTTGCCAAATCCATGGAGCAGAGTTCATTAAAAATTGCGAACGAACAGGGAGATAAATAAAGGATGGAAGGTCTTGTACTGTAAACTGATGTAAGTAAAGCCACTGTCGCCAAGCCGTTTCTTTAGACTCATATATCGGTACTGGTCTAATCCTCCACTTCTTTCTTTGATTTAGCCAGTGAGACTTAAGAATCGACATATCCAACTGCATTTGTTGAAATAGTAGCCGAAAACCAAGCTCTTCTAATGGAATTGTTTTTAATTTACCGATTGCTTTTGTTCTCGTCAAAAAATAAAAATCTTGAAAAAGAATGAATTGTCTTTCCGTACTACAGTAAAAATATATCGTCAAAGGAAATTTGGAATGAAATTGATGGATGTAGGATTGGTCGTTTGATGTTAGTTTGATAGTTTGGGAGGAAAGGCGATGGAAGCGATTCGCACCGAGGATCCATATTGGATGATAACCATTTTTCCGATAAGCATTTGTACGTTTCATCATTTCGTTCGTTGAGATTTTCGCACATTGATATTCAATCGGTATTTGCCTATTCTCAATCTGGACTAACAAATCTGGTCTTTGTTTTATTTCTGGCAAGTATTGTTCCAAACTTACCTCAATCCCTTGGTTCCTAAACCTTTGAAATAAATCTATTTTACCTTTTTCATGATAAGCGCCTTCTCCGCCTTGGGAGCATGTCGTATTCGACCGATGTGCAAAATGAGGGATCACCTTTTCTCCTGCTTTAATGATTAATTTCTCCCCACATTCTGGGCAGATAAAAGTAGTGGTTTCTTTATACTGATTAATTTCTTCTATTGTACACGTATAAAGGGAGATATGCTCTCCTTTTTCATTTTGGGCTTGTAACATACAAAAAACACCTCCAGTCCACATAGTTCGACGTAGAGGTGTCTTTATCCTGCTTAATTAGATAATTTTCCTGGAATAGAATTTTTAATAAAAAAGGCTAAAACGAAACCTACAAGTGCGAATACACCAGCAACAATGAACGAGACATTTACTCCATGAATCATTCCTTGTAATCCTCGATCTGGATTGGCTTGATTCATCATCACGGATACAAGTAATGCCGTACCTATTGCTCCAGACATTTGACGCATTGTATTGTTCATGGCTGTACCATGAGGCATTAGTTCAGCTGGAAGCTGGTTTAAGCCTGCAGTTGTAACTGGCATCATGACCATAGCAATTCCAAACATCCTTATTGCATTCACAACCGTTAAATAGAAAAACGTTGTTTCAGTTGTTAAAACAGCGAACATGAAGGTTGTAATCACAATAAGTCCTAGACCAGTAATGGCAAGCCATTTGCCACCAAACTTATCAAATAGTCGTCCGGTAACAGGATTCATTAACCCCATAAGTACTGCTCCAGGCAATAAAGCTAGTCCTGATTCAAAGGCTGTAAACCCAAGATATTGCTGCATCATAATAGGTAGGATGATCGCTCCACCAATCATAGCAAAGAAGGAAATCATTCCAATAGCAGTAGTTAATGTAAACATTTTATATTTAAATATTCGAAATTCAAGAATTGGCTTCTCAATTCTTAATTGTCTCATGATGAAGAAAAATAACGTAATCGCTCCAATAATTAATGGTATATACACAAATGGACTTCCCCATCCATGATGCTCATCCCCTGCATAGCTAAATCCGAACAATAATCCACCGAATCCAACAGTAGAAAGGGAAATAGAAATTGGATCAACTTTCGGAAAGGTTTGTTTTGTAACATTAACGAGTATTTTGTACGCTACGATAATATCCAAAATCGCAATCGGTAGCACAATATAAAATAAACTTCTCCAAGGGAAATGCTCTACTAACCATCCTGATAATGTAGGACCAATCGCCGGCGCAAACGCGATGACGAGACCAAATAACCCCATTGCAGAGCCTCTTTTCTCAATCGGAAAAACAAGAAACATAATCGTTTGCATTAATGGCATCATAATACCTGCTCCAGCCGCTTGCAGAATTCTACCTATTAATAAGACCGTGAAGTCTGGCGAAATGGCACAAACAGCAGTACCTAATGCAAAGCTACCCATCGCTGTTAAAAATAGTGCTCGTGTTGTAAATCGTTCAATTAAGAATGCCGTAATTGGGATCATAATACCATTTACAAGCATAAAAATAGATTGTAACCATTGGGCGGTAGCAGTCTCAATATTTAAATCATCCATGATATGCGGTAGAGCAGTACCTAACAATGTTTGATTTAAAATAGCTACAAAAGCACCCGAAATGAGCACAATCATCAGTGGAGTACGGTTGATTGTTGAAGTGTCACTCATAAAATTGTATTCCTCTCTTTTTTGCAATATCCTTCATCTTAACATAATATATTTCGAAAATCGAAATATATGCACTTAGCCTATTCTGATGATTGTAGTTTACCCAATTACCTTCTAGTAAACATAACCAATGAAGAAATACTATACAGGCGGCAAAAAAAAGAAAGCTAGGTATTCCATAACTGAAATACCTAGCCTATAAACTAAAGTGCTCTTTTACTTGAGCTAACGCATCTTCTTCAAAAATTTCCTTACCATACTCCTGAACAACAAACATAGTTAGAGGCGATTCTTGGCCAAATTCAAGAATTTGACTAATTAAGTCCTCTTGTTCATCATCAGACAAATAATCCTCATCAAAACGGGTGATCAGCATATATTTGTCATCATAATAATATAGCTCTTCTCCCATTCCCTCTACAGGTTCAAAGACATGACTTAATTGAATAATATCTTCTAAATCCTTAAAGCTTACTACAACTACAAAATCCTGACCATACTGCTGCTCAATCTCGTCCGCCTTATTCATTGGACCAAACTTTTCCTCCAGCAAAGATTCTATTTTGTCATCAACTGGCATATCAATCGTTTTGCCAGACTCTGTTGGTAATTGTAGATTTTGACCATCCTTTGATATCTGTGCTTTTGTTACAACAATTTCTAAACCTTTCTCTAATGCTTGCACTTGTATCCATAATGGTCCATCTATTTGAAAATCTTCTTCATTATAATTCACTTCGTCCATCACTTGCCAGAAAAGCTGTTCACTTTTCTCACGATTATACCAAATATCTTCGCGATCAAAACCACGATCTTCTATATCCATATATGAGATATAAAATTTAATGGTATTCTCATTAATTCTCTCGATCTCCATACATTAACTCTCCCTTCATGAATAAATGGTTGGGTTGGAAGGGAATCACCTTTTCTTTCTAAACCCTCTTCTTTCTTATACCCTATTGTTATAAGCCATACCTGATGGAAAAGATGCTATTACTATTGTATGACAATAAACACTTATTTGGAAACATAACAACTTATTTTTTTCATTTTTACCCTTTATAAGTATAAGGTATTATTTTAGATTGTAGCTTATTCTTTGTCATTTGTCATTAGATATATACATCATTTTTCGTCTATTTTTCTGTAATAACGAATTTACTGTAACGAGATATCCTTCTTTGTGAAAAAAAGCAGATCTCATGTAAGATCTGCTTTTCCTTTAATTAACCATTCGTTGGGCTTCACGTAACTGAAATGTTCTTACAGTACGTGGTAAGAAACGTCTTATTTCATCTTCATTATATCCAACTTGTAATCTTTTTTCATCCAAGATAATCGGTCTTCTAAGTAAGCCAGGATTATCCTGAATCAATTGAAATAAATCTTTTAAAGGTAATTGGTCAAGATTCACATTCAATTTCTGAAAAACTTTGGAACGTGTAGAGATAATCTCATCAGTTCCATCCTCTGTCATTCGTAGAATCTCTTTAATTTCATCAAGCGTCAATGGTTCAGAGAAAATATTTCGTTCATGAAATGCGATATCGTGCTCCTCTAACCATGCTTTCGCTTTCCGACATGATGTACAACTTGGCGAGGTATAAAGTGTTACCATGTAACTTCACTCCTCAAATGGATAAATTTATAATATTGATGCCTCTTACATCATTTATTACATTAAAATCAATCTAATTAACTTGGATATGTTTTCATTATACTACATATTGTGTTTGAAAGATAGAGTATTATGTGTTTTTCTTCACTTTTTACATATTTCTATCTTCAGTAGATTATACCCTATTAAGGACAGACTAAACATCCTAGTCGACTATTTCTTTTCATTTTCTTTGTTTTGCTCCAATGAATGGAATATGTCATCCCCATCAATATCTTGTTCATAGGTGAGCACCTCGTCAACAGGCTGATAGGACTTCCCATAGATTTCTTCATCTTTATATGTATGTATATCCTCATACATTTTTCTCATTTGGTTATAGATTTGTTCCTCATTTTCACCACTAGGTGACCAATACAAAATTTCTAATGTATTGCTTTCATCTGTTGCCAAGGATTTGCGTGTATAACCAATCGATTGTGCATGCTTAAACCCTTCACGACGATAAAAACGTAATCTCTTTGTGGAATCTGTGTCCTTATAATCAAAAGGTTCGACCTCTAAAATAATTGGCTTATTCTTCTGCTTAAGCTTTTGCATAAGCTGATGTCCAATCCCTTGTCCTCTCGACTCTTTAGATACATAGACATAATCTATAAACAGAAAGGTTGGAAACTCCGCATACATTAGTACGTGATGTGGACCTTCATCCTTATAATAGACGTCCCCTTTTTCTTTTAAAAGAATTTCCATATGTTCCTTTGACTTCATTTCTTCTATCGGAAAATATTGCTTCAATTTATCATACCAATTCATTAAATCTTGAATCCCCTTTTTGACAATCTGTTTTCACTATATTTACTATACCCTTAATTTTATTGCATTAATCCTAAAAAGCTAAGAAAAAACATTAGTGGAAAAACCCCACAAAATTGTGAGGTTAATCTAATGGCGTATAATCAACATTTTCTGTGTAGCTATTTCCTGCATTCCAAATAAGAAATTCCTCGATACCATTCTCATTTAATGCCTTTATTTGTGCTTCTACTTCTTCTTTACCATATTGGAAGGTAGGTCCACTGTAAAGCCAAGGAGCTTCAAAATCTTGAATCCAAGGTCTAGAAACAGGAGGCGACTCCAATGCTCCAAGCACTTTATTTTCTAATTTGGCATATTCATTAACGAGTTTATAAGGTTCTTTATCCGGAAAATCAATTCCGAAATAAGGAGTCCAATGGCTAGGATATATCATGGATGAAATAACATCAACATTACTAGATATTCTAGAAAAATTTTGCCCAATTCCAGGGGCTTCCTCAATCGTCGCTGCATAACCAAATATGTCCACAGACACATCCACATCATAATTCGACAATTCCTTCTTAGCATATGCAACAAAATCAGTTACCGCCTCAACACGTTTTTTTACCTCATTTAATTCCATATCCTTATAATCACCTTGATTATATTCGAGTTCTTTATCTCTCGTCTCAAAACCTTCAGGGAATCGCACATAATCAAATTGAATTTCTTGAAACCCCATTTTCGCAGCCATCTTGGCAATTTCTAGATTGTATTCCCAGACTTCCTTCTGGAAAGGACTAACAAATGCTTCACCTTTACTATTTTTCCACACTTTACCGTTTTGCGTGAAGGAAAGTTCCGGTCGTTTTTCAGCTAAAACGGAATCTTTAAAAACCACGATTCTTGCAATTGGATAAATTTGTTTTTGCTCTAATGTTTTTAATAGCTTCTTCATATCACTTATGTAATTCAAGGAAATATCCTTATAAGGAGAGTCGTTCTCTGGTGTAAAGGTTAAATTGCCATGATCCTCCTTCACATCAATTACCATAGAGTTTAAATCTGTTGAATCTACTAGATCCACTAACTGGCTAAATCGACTTCCACCTGCAGACGGTCCTGTCACATAAATCCCTCTTACCGCATCAGGATACTTAAACTCCAATCCGGATTGATAGGTGAATAAAGGAAAAGTTTCTGGAATGTTATATAAAGCACTAAATAGTTTTTTACTTGTATGGGGGTATGCAAGTAATGGATCTGACGATGCCGCTTTCGTCTCTTGATATGATGGAAGAACAATAAAGCCAATAATAATGAGAAGAAGTAGTTTTTCCATGATGCTCTTGCTTTTCTTCATTTTTATCAATCTCCTACCTGTTTTTACTTTTATACTCTCATTATATAGAAAAAATAGAGTTTTTTGTTAAAATATCGGTAATTTCCTTGAAATTTATCAAAATTGAGTCATTAGACTTAATTAGTAACGTTTATACCGTGCCAAAGTAACTCAATTAGTTGTTCAGCCGTCTCTTCCACAGAATAAGTTAAGGTAGGGTGCTGCTTATTCATATAGCCGACCTTTAACAAGGAAACATAGGAATGAGTCAAAAAGGCAGGATGAAATGGACGAATCTCTTCACTATCTATCGCTTGTCGAAATGCGCTCTCTATCACTTGATACATTTCTTCCTCTGACTGCTTTATTTTTTCAAGCTGACTTTCGGATAATTCCTTTCTAGCTCCCTTTAAATAGTTCTCTACATCGATATCAATTGTTTTCTCTAAGTGAATCTTAGTTATTTTAACTAGCCGAGTCTTTAATGGTAATTCCTCTTCTAAAAAAATTTGTATCTGATCTCGAATACGGATCATTAACATAATCATGGCTTCCGTAAATAATTCTGCCTTACTAGCATAATAATAATATACCGAAGCTTTCGTTACATCACATTTATTTGCAACACTTGCAATCGATACATTAAGATAACCATTTTCAAGAAAGAGCCTTAATGCCTCTTGTAATATTAATTCATTGGTAGGTTGTTTTATGTCACTATCCTTTGGCCTACCCAAGCGTCTAAATCCCTTCTCTTTCAAAGATTTTCTCTCCTTATAAAACTTTTGTGTTCTACAATTATAACATAATTTTCATAAGTAATGTTTGATAATTAACCGACCAGTATATATAATTAATTCTATAAAGCAGACTAATTAAATACATACAACGAGGGAGAGATTATTAGATGAAGTTACTAGAAAATTGGGGTAATTTAGTCGCTAACAAAAAAAGCCGGTTTGTTACATTCATTATTTGGCTAGTCATTATAGCTTTACTTTCATCTATATGGCCACAAGTCAATGAAGAAAAAACAGGATCTAACCATTTATTACCGGAAAATGCCATGTCAGTACAAGCAGACCAAATAATGGAGGAACAATTTCCAAATGAAAATGGAATTCCGTTATTACTTGTATGGCACCATGATAATCAGTTAACAGATGAGGATTATCAATTAGTCCAGCGCATATACCAAGAATTAAAAGAGAACCCGCTTGCACATCAATCCATGGTTCCTCCATTTGCGGAAATGCCACTACAGGCCTTAAAGCAAAGTGCATCAGGCGATGGATCAGCCCTTATCACTCCAATTTTCTTTGAAAAAAATACAGAAACAGAAGCATTAGCGGAATCACTTACTACTTTAAGAGATAAAATAACGGAGCAATTGGACTATAATCCATTTGATGAGAAATTATCTAGTAACAATCTTCATATTCGTCTAACAGGGCCAGTAGCTATTTCTACAGATGCAGTTGAATTGTTTAGTGAAGCCGATATAACCTTATTAATTGCAACGGTTATTTTAGTTTTAGTATTACTCATTATTTTATATCGATCACCTATTCTGGCAATCGTTCCTCTAATAGGTGTCGGAATAGCATATGGTTTGATTAGTCCCCTACTTGGTTTTATGGCTAACAAGGGTTGGATTGAAGTCGATGCACAAGCCATTTCCATTATGACTGTACTATTATTTGGTGCTGGAACGGATTATTGTTTGTTCCTTATATCAAGGTATCGTGATGAACTTCAGCACATTCATAACAAGTTCACTGCATTGCAACAAGCTATTAAAGGTTCTGGTGGAGCAATAGCCATGAGCTGCCTTACTACATGTATAGGGCTATTATCACTTGGGTTAGCTAATTATGCTTCCTATGACCGATTCGCTGTTCCATTTAGTTTAGCAATATTTATTATGGGCTTTGCTGTTCTGACCTTCCTACCATCGATTTTATCTATGTTTGGACGTGTCGCTTTTTTCCCTTTTATTCCAAGAACCGAAAGTATGGTAGAAGATCTTGCTAAAAAGAAAGGAAAAGCGGTTCGTCTCCCAAAAGAACGAAGTAAGCTTCGTAAAGGTATTGGGAAATTAGTAACGGAAAAACCTTGGCGCATCATTGTCATATGTAGTGTCTTTCTTATTGGTTTAGCCCTGATCGTCCCTAAAATTTCCTATACATTTGGAGTACTTGATTCCTTTCCAGAGGATATGCCTTCAAGAGAAGGCTATACCCTAATTGAGGAGCACTATCCACCAGGAAATATTGCACCTGTTCAAGTAATAATGCAGACAAATGGTAAGGATATCGATGTAAAAGATGAGCTTTCCAATTTGGAAATCGTAGAGAGTGTATCTGATATAGCAACTGGCGAAAAGGATCCTAACTATCATTCCTATGAAGTCACCTTAGCTATTGATCCTTATTCCGATCAAGCAGTGAATGAAATTCCTGTGATCAAATCAGTTGTAGAAAAGAAGCTACGTGCTGCCGAAATGAATAATGCTAGTGACCATGTCTGGATTGGTGGAGAAACAGCAACCTTATATGATACAGAAGAGATCACGACAGATGACCAAAATCTTATTATCCCAGTTGTACTATTAATTATCGCTGTCCTTTTACTTGCGTATTTGCGCTCTATTGTCGCAACAATTTACCTGTTACTAACCGTCGTACTGTCTTATTTATCTGCACTAGGTTTAGGATGGCTAGTCATTCATTATCTTCTGGATGCACCTGCCATGCAAGGATTAATCCCGCTTTATGCATTTGTGTTTCTTGTTGCTTTAGGGGAAGATTATAATATTTTCATGGTATCAAGTATATGGAAAAATAGAAAGAAGATGCCATTGAAACAAGCTATTGCAAAAGGTGTCAGTGAAACAAGTAGTGTCATTAGCTCAGCTGGGCTAATTTTAGCAGGTACATTTGCTGTGTTAGCAGTACTACCAATGCAAGTGCTTGTTCAATTTGGAATTGTTACAGCAATTGGCGTATTATTAGATACCTTTATTGTTCGACCATTGCTCGTTCCTGCCATTACTACCGTTCTCGGGAGATTTTCCTTCTGGCCAAACAAACTATGGAAGAAAAAGTAAAAAACCGGGTTCACACCCGGTTTTTTACTTCATTTTTTTAAACTCTTCTTCTGTACATAACACCCAGTGACCATTCTTTATCTCTCTTAAAGTGGCTCCTTCGGGATTGTAGCTATCATGATCAAAAACAACTCTTTGACGGTTTCTCTCATAATCTGGATCTGGAACGGGTATAGCTGAAAGCAGGGACTTGGTATAGGAATGAAGTGGGTTGCTGTATAGCTCCTCACTATCCGCTAATTCCACAATTCTCCCAGCAAACATAACTGCTATTCGATCACTAATATATTTTACCATGGATAAATCATGAGCAATAAATAAATAAGTGAGCCCTCGTTTTTGTTGTAATTCCTTCATTAAATTAACAACCTGCGCCTGTATCGATACATCTAATGCAGAAATTGGTTCATCCGCAATAATAAATTCAGGATCAACCGCTAATGCTCTTGCAATTCCGATACGCTGTCGTTGTCCACCACTAAACTCATGAGGATAACGAGATGCATGCTCTTTATTCAAGCCAACGGTTTCTAATAATTCATGAACTCGATCAGTTTTTTCTTTTTCATTTTTGGCTAATCCATGTATATCAATACCTTCTGAAATAATCTCTTTCACCGTCATTCTAGGATTTAACGAAGCATAAGGATCCTGAAAGATCATTTGCATCTGTCTATTGAAGGATTTTATTTCTTGCTTTGATTTCAAGCTATGGACATCGACACCGTTAAATTTCACTTCACCACTTGTTGCATCATAAAGTCTGATTATCGTTCTTCCAGTCGTTGATTTTCCGCAACCAGATTCGCCTACAAGTCCAAAAGTTTCCCCACGGTAAATATCAAAGCTGATACCATCAACTGCTTTTATGACACTTTTTTTACTTGTGCGAAAATGTTGTTTCAATTCTTTAACTTCTAAAATCTTATCCTTATTCATTCTTGTTGTCCCCCTCAGTCGAGAAGCCCTTCATCCGTCTTTTTACAGCCTCAGGTGGCTCGATATGTGGAGCATCTTCATGCAATAACCAAGTCGCAGCATAATGAGAATCAGATACTTGGAACATTGGTGGCTCCTCTTCGAAATCAATCGCTAGGGCAAATTCATTTCTTGCTGCAAATGCATCTCCTTTTGGTGGATGAATTAAATCAGGNNGGTGTACCTGGTATGGCAATTAATTTTTCCTCTTGACTATCGACTGTTGGCATTGAACCTAATAATCCCCAAGTATATGGATGTTTCGGATTATAAAAAACGTCATCGACTGTTCCAATTTCAACTATCTTCCCCGCATACATTACCGCAACACGGTCTGCCACATTGGCAACTACGCCTAAATCGTGTGTAATAAAGATAATGGATGTTTCCATTTTTTTCTGAATATTCTTCATCAACTCAATAATTTGTGCTTGAATAGTCACATCCAATGCCGTTGTTGGCTCATCAGCAATTAATACCTTTGGATTACAAGCTAGTGCAATCGCAATAACTACACGCTGACGCATCCCACCTGAAAATTGATGTGGATATTGATTGATTCTTTTTTCCGGATCAGGAATACCAACTAATTGTAATAATTCTAGTGCTCGTTTTTTTGCTTCTTGCTTGGACTGGTTCTGATGAAGAATTAAGCCCTCCATAATTTGTTTTCCAACCTTCATTGTTGGGTTTAAGGAAGTCATCGGATCTTGAAAAATCATCGAAATATCCTTACCACGAATTTTTTGCATTTGTTTATTTGATAATTTCGTTAAGTCTTTTCCTTCAAACAAAATTTCCCCTTTAGGGATTTTACCAGCTGGCTTTGCTACTAACCCCATTAATGCTTTGGTAGTAACAGACTTACCTGAACCAGATTCTCCAACGATTGCGAGAGTTTCTCCTTTATTTAAAGAAAAATTCACACCTCTCACGGCCTGTACACTTCCACCATACGTATCAAATGTAACATGTAGATTGTTTACATCTAAAATAGAATCCAACTTTCGTCCACCTCCCTTTCTATTTTCTCATCTTAGGATCTAATGCATCCCTTAGACCGTCTGCTAATATATTAAAACCAATCATCAATAGAGATATAATCACAGCAGGAAATAGTAACATATAAGGATATACACGATAATCATCAAATGCTGTATCGATTAAAGTACCTAATGATGCGACTGGTGGTTGTAGACCTAATCCAATAAAGCTTAAAAACGATTCAAAGAAAATCGCACTTGGTATGGTAAACATCGTGTTTATAATAATGACACTTGTTACGTTTGGAATTAGATGTTTCATTAGAATTCGTTTATCATTAGCACCTAAAGTCCTTGCCGCAAGCACGAACTCTTGATTTTTTAATTTTAAAACTTGCCCGCGTACAATACGTGCCATGCCAATCCAGCCTGTGATCGTTAAGGCAATTGTTATCGCTAATAAACCTGGATCAAGTAACATGATCATTAAGATGACGACAACCAAATTAGGTATACCTGATAAAACCTCAATGACACGTTGCATATAATTATCAACACGACCACCGTAATAGCCAGAAATACCGCCATATAGTACACCAACAATCATATCAATCATGGCTGCTAAGATACCAATGTATAAAGAGATTTGTGTACCTTTCCAAATTCTTGTCCAAAGATCTCGACCCATGCTGTCTGTTCCAAACCAATAATAGCTATCCTCTTGTCCTCTTGCTGCATAAATGTCTACTTCCATTGCAACAGTATAATAATTATCATTATCTTCACTTGGTTCTTGAACTATTTCAACATTTTCCACATATTTTTCTTCAATATCATAGCTTTCTAGACCACGTTTAAGTGCTTCTTCCTCTGATTTCCCTTGTACTTCATACGTTTGAAGCCCATCTAGTCCTAGCCACTCTAAGCCTTTTACTTTTGCTGGTAAATATGCTGCATCATAATTTGCTTCTTCCATCGAATAATCGTTCATTAAAGGACCGATTAATGCAAGCAAAACAATAAATACAATGACTATTAACCCAGCAATTGCGCCTTTATTTTTCGTTAAACGAATCCAAGCATCCTTCCAATAGGAGAGTTGAGGACGAGTAAGCTCTTCACCTAAATCCTCTTGCAAATGGACACGTTGAAACTTTTCTTTGTTAGCTCCTTTTGTATCTTTGTCCATTAATCCTTCCCTCCTGCAATTCTAATTCTTGGATCAATCAAGCCGTATAATAGATCGACAATTAAAATAACTAAAACAAATAGTATCGCAAATAAAATGGTTGTCCCCATAATAACTGGATAATCATTCGTACTAATTGAAATAACAAATTGCTCCCCAATACCAGGTATAGCAAAAATTTGTTCGATAACTAAGGTTCCTGTCATTAAGCTAACTGTCATAGGTCCTAACACTGTAATCACAGGGATAAGTGCATTTCTTAAAGCATGCTTAAACATAACGATCCTATTAGATACTCCCTTTGCTCGTGCCAATTCAATATAATCAGACCCTAATACTTCTAACATTTCCGTCCGCATAAACCTTGCACATATTGCCATTGGGAAAATCATTAAAGCAATTGTTGGAAGGACAGAATAAATCGGTGACTCCCAGAACGAAACAGGAAAAAGTCTCCATTTTACCGCTAAGTAATATTGAAGTAAACCAGCAAACACAAAAGACGGTATTGATATTCCAATAACCGCTAAAATATTGGATGTATAATCTACCCAAGTGTTATGTCTTATTGCTGCAAACATCCCTAAAATGATACCTAGTATGGAACCAATAATTAATGCTTGTGCTCCTAAGTGGGCAGATGGCCCAATTCGATCAAGTATTATGTCTGTAACAGGACGATTATCATATTGAAATGACACGCCTAGATCACCACGGAAAATACCCGTTATATATTTTACATATTGAACAGGGACAGGCTCATCTAAGCCATATTGTTCCATTAAGAACGCCTCTTGCTCCACCGTCAATTTCCCGCCGATATTATTAAAAGGGGAGCCTGGCATCATTTTCATTAAGAAAAAGGTTGCCGATATGATTATAAATAGAGTGATGACCATATAAATCACTCGTTTTGTAATATATTTTGCCATTCCAACCACCTCCTATTTTATTAGAATGAAAAGCACAAAGCACCAGATTAAAACGTAGCGACTGCACCAGTATCCTACAGGTGGATCGACTTTGTCCGTCGAAGTGACAGTTTTAGTCAATCAATTCACAAAGCCGAAATAATACAAATTGATGTGACTCTTCGTATTACGGATTCGGGAAGTCACTTAGTTTTGGCGCTTGGAGCTAGTCATCTCTCTTTATATTTTCTTATCTTATTTAAAATTCAAAATTTTCCAAATTTTTTAGATAACAGGGGAAAAGAGAGTATGCCAACAATATGTTCGCTATACTCTCTTAATTAATTAAAGTTAATCAGTGATTTTTATTTGTTTAGTTCCACGTATTTAAAGCTGTAATTATTAGCAAACGGATTTCGAACATCTAAACCTTCTACATAATCCTTAACTAGTACAGATGTTTTTCTTTGCATAATTGGCGCAATTGCTGCATCTTCTAGTAGAATTTTTTCAGCATCTTGCAATGCTTCAAATCGTGCAACAGGATCTAGTGCTAAATCAGTTTTCGCTGATTTAACAAGCGAATCGTATTCTTCATTTGAATAGCCAACATCATTGTTCTCTCCACCAGTTACGAAGACATCAAGGAATGAAACAGCATCCAAATAGTCTGGCCCCCAACCAGAAACAGCAAGTTCATAATTCTTTTCGCGCATGAGGTCTAATTGCTGTGCCCATGGTACATTCTTCGTTTCGATTGTTAGACCTTCTAGATTTTTTTCTAATTCCGTTTTCATTACTTCACTAATACTTTTCGCCGTATCTGTATCACCACTTAAGAAGCTTAAAGATACCTCTTCAAAACCTAATTCTTCTTTAGCAGCTGCCCAATATTCTTGCGCTGCCTCTACATCAAATGATAATAAATCACTTCCAGCTTGGAAGTCTTCTTCCGTTTCTGGATGTTGAATAAATTCTGTTGGAACATAAAAATCAATAGGAGTTGAATCATTACCATAAGCCACATCTATATATGCTTGTTTATCAAAACCTTTAGCCAATGCCATTCTAAAGTTTTTATTTTGCATATATTCACTTTTCTCTAAAGACTCTTGATTCATCTTCATATAAAATACAGCAGTTTCTGATAATACTTGGTATTCTGGGCTTGTTCTATTCTCACTTACTTGTGAACCTTGTAAAGTCACTCTATCTAATTCTCCAACCTCATAATTAGATAGTCTCGTGTCTGCCTGTTTAATTACTTTAACAGAAATCCCATCTAAGGCTACATTTTCAGCATCCCAATATTCTTCATTCTTTTCTAACTTCCAACCACTATCAGCTTGCCAGCTTGTCATTTTAAACGGTCCATTCGCTAAAATGCCCTCAGGAGATAAAGAAAACTGATCTCCCTGTTCTTCAACAAATTCCTTATGTGCAGGTAAGAAGTTAGAATTAATAACATATGAATCAAAATAAGGAACAGGAACTTCTAATTCAACAACGAAAGTATAGTCATCTGGTGCACTTACACCTAAATCTTCAGGAGGTAATTCACCTGCAAAGATTTGTTCTGCATTTTTTATTTTTCCACTCATTAAGTAATTACCATAAAAAGAACCATTATCTGGGTTCACAGCACGTTGCCAACCATAAACAAAATCTTGTGCTGTTACCGGATCTCCGTTTGCCCATTTCGCGTCTTCACGTAAATGGAAAGTATATGTTAAACCATCATCACTTACTTCTGTCTCTTCTTTTTTCGCAATTCCTGATACAATTTCGCCACCTGGAGCTTGTCGATAAAGACCTTCATAAACAGTATCAATCCAAAGTGTTGAAACATTGTCCTCCGTCATAATCGGATCCATTGTTGGAATATCTGCAGTTTCTGCAATTCTTAAGACATTCTCTTCCTCTGAACTACCTTCTTCACTTTGCTTGTCGTCTGAACTGTTATCGTTTTCAAACGAGCAAGCCGCTAAGACAAAAGTTAAAATGGTAAAAATTAGTAGCAAAAGCCCACTTTTTTGCTTCATCTCATAAATCCTCCTAAAGTAATTTGATTTGTAAAGTAATTGTAAACTTGCAATGACTATTATACAGAGAACCCTTTTTTTATTCAGCATTTTTTTACTTAAACCGACTAAATTGATTCATAATACCTATTTTTTATAATCTTAATGAACTATATCTCAGTAAATCGTCCGAATACTCCGATTTTTTCGAGTTTTCTCATTTTTCAGTTAATTTACGAAATTCTATTTTATTATTTGCTAAATTCGTGTTAATTTTTAATAATAGGAACAGAACCAGAAAGGAGCTTCAATAGATGAAAAAACATTTCTTCATATTTTTCCTCCATGTAATACTATGTTCCATTCTGACAGTTTTACTCAATAAAGGGCTTACATTACTGCATTTGATTAATAGTATTTTTTATATAAGCAGTTTTTACCTGATTATAGGGCTCCTATTATTCGTTATTTCTAGACGATTCTTTGATATTACGGCAAATAGTTTTCGCAAAGTATTCACTCGAATAACCAAACAAAAAAACTGGGCGTCCACGTGGAGTGACGATAAATTACCTTCAGAAAAAATAAATCAAAATTGGATGATATTTTTCCTTTTACAGGGAAGCTTCCTATTATTACTAATGATTATTCTGCTAATCCTCTTTTATTACTAATTCATTGATTTAGATATGGAAAAAGCAAGTGA
>JACYYJ010110752.1_pt1 | contig 18291 bp, 20 predicted proteins | sample 8236861 | NCBI WGS metagenome assembly JACYYJ01 (sample SAMN14103086, study PRJNA606662) | landfill metagenome | isolation source: landfill solid waste | place: India:New Delhi, Okhla landfill site | collected 2017-11-05
ACTTCTTCTTACCCTTCTTTTCTCCTTTATATTTTCTCCATCCAACGTAGATTAATGTAAAAACAATGGTGCCTCCAATTGTAGAAACCAACCAAATAAATGAACTATCGTCGTCCTCTTCATTTTTCTGAACTTCTACTGGTTCATATAGATTTAATAAGACGTGTAAGTCCTCTTCCATTTCCTTAAAGTCATTCATATTTTTCATGGAAGATAATTGGACATCAATCGAACCCCAGTTTGAAACTGGAAGTTCTACTTTAAATGCAGGTATTAACGTTTGAAATTCAGTAACTGTCTTCCAATAGTTCTCTTCAAAATCAACAGTATCACTTTCGAGTGAATTTAAAATTTGCCTTTTTAGCTCTGCTTTTTTATTTTCAAATAATTGACTTTCTTTATGAGTTGCAGCTTCCATCATTAATACGATACTCTCAGCTGAATCACGTTTCATTTCATCCGTTAAAGCATCAGAAAGTAGTTCCATTTTCACATTGGAAACTGATTCTTGAATAAATACAAGCTTATCTTTTGGAACATTTAAATGATTGTTCGCTACAGCAATCGATACTTGTTCCAATTTCTTTGAGGCAGCGTCATACTTTTGCTCATTTGTAAGCTCATATACGGTATATACTTCTTCTAATAAGTGATAGGAATGCTCTGTGTGATCTGCAAAAAGCTTGTCCGGTAAAAGTACGAAGAAGCTTATGATAAATACCAATAACGTCTTTTTTGATTTGAATAACATTCGTTCTTGCCCCTCTCTACTCACTATCTAGTAGATAGTATGCAGAGCTTGGCCAAACTAGAACTTCTCTATGGAATCAACCTTTCGCACATTTAAAAAATACACCAATAAAATGGAAACGATGCTTAACCAAAAAGTAAAATACCCTATGTTGTCCATATATGTGTTCAAATCGCCATAATGAGGCATCATGTTAAAAACATAATCAATAACGTCATTATGTAATGTCCAAATACCTGCAACAGTTAAATGCTTTAATTTTATTTTATAAAATGGAGAATACAAAACAGCTTGAATAGCCATACCACCATGGGATGCAATTAACATATAACCGGCTAAACTGAGCTCTCCATTTACAGCCAAAGTTAATAGATTCATCACTACAGCCCAAATCCCATATTTAAATAGCGTCACAAATGCTAACGCCTCGATGTATGGAGAGCTTTTATTGATTAAAAAGAGAAGCAAAACGATTGTAAAAAATAAACTAGCAGTCGGACTATCTGGTACAAAAATGAGAAACTTAGCCGGTGTTACCTCTAATTGACTCTTATACCACCAATATCCATAAATGGTACCAAAAAAGTTAATGACGAATAAAAGTAATAGAAAACGCTTATCCATTAACAGTATTTTAAACATTTTGTACATGTTTATCATTTCTCCCTGGCCAAAGCTTTTTAAAAAACAATGATATACAAGAAAAGCTGACTTAAAATGTAAGTCAGCTTTTTCAATACGTATTATTCAGCATTTAAGCTTTCAATGAATTCAGCTAATTGTTGTAGCTCTTCATCAGAGCCTTCAAATTGCCCTGCTGGCATTGTGCCAATACCGTTTTGTGCAATATCTTTAATCTCATCAGCAGTTAAACCAGTGTCAATTAATGGTGGGGCAGCTGCTCCACCTTCTAATGTATCACCATGACATTGTAAACAACTATTCTGTGAATACACTTGATAACCTGGTGATTCTTGATCAATTTCAACACCTTCAACTAGCTTTTGAGATGCAGCACGTGCTTCCCAATCAACATGGTCAGCAGCTTCCCAAGTTAAATAGAACACAGAAATAATTCCAATTAACATTAGAGAAGTGGCAATTGGACGCTTCGTAGGACGGCGCTCTGGGCCTTTGTCCAAGAATGGCGCCAATAGCAATGCACCAAATGCTAGTCCTGGTATTACGATTGTACCAATGACAACATAATCACCACTAGCAAATGGATATTTTAAGAATTGGTATAAAAATAAGAAGTACCAATCCGGTAATGGTATATAACCTGCAGTAGATGGGTCTGCTTCTTTTTCTAAAGGAGCTGGATGTGCTACGGTTAAAACTAAGAATCCAACTAAGAAAACAGCACCTACTAGCCACTCCTTAAGCAAGAAGTTTGGCCAAAACGGTTCTGTACGTCCCGGATATTCAGAATAATCTTTCGGAATGTGACGATCATCATTCTCACGAATACGAGAGTCGCCAACAAACTTCATCCCTTTTCCTCGATGCACAGTAATCCCTCCTCTTCAACTTTACTTTAATCCTATAGTGGTCCGGAAATACCTTGACGTCTAATCATAATAAAGTGAGCTGCTAACAATACAAATAATGCTGCAGGTAGGAAGAATACGTGAATCGCAAAGAATCTTGTTAGCGTTTGCGCACCTATAATATTCGGGTCACCCGTTAACAATGTTTTTAAGTCTTCACCGATAAACGGTATACTTGCTGCGATATCTGCTGTAACTGTTGTAGCAAAGTACGCTTTATTATCCCAAGGTAGTAGATATCCTGTTAAACCTAGAGCTAACATAACGAAAAATATTAGTACACCAACAATCCAGTTTAATTCACGTGGTTTCTTATAAGCACCCTGGAAGAAAACACGTAAAGTATGTAAAAAGAGCATTACGATTACTACACTAGCACCCCAGTGATGCATACCACGTACGATTTGACCATGTGCTACTTCTTGTTGTAAGTAAAACACAGAGTCCCAAGCATTTTCAATATCAGGAACGTAATACATGGTTAAGAACATTCCGGATAGTATTTGAATTACGGTAACAAAAAATGTTAGACCACCAAAGCAGTAGACAAAAGCTGAAAAATGATGAGCTGGGTTAACATGCTCAGGAACCTCGTGATCAGCTATATCACGCCAAATTGGCGTAATGTCAATACGCTCATCGATCCAGTCGTATATTTTTTGAAGCATGTATTACGCCTCCTTTCTAGGTATTTCTTTTCCTAAATAAAGTATTCCGTCTTTCACCTGAACATCATATACACTAAGTGGTGCTGTAGGTGGTGTTCCAGGTATGTTTTTTCCATTCTTTTCATACAAACCATCGTGACATGGACAATAGAACATGTTTGGATGATCTTCATTGTCGTTCCAGCCAACTATACAACCTAGGTGTGTACATTTTGGAGATAATGCTAAAATGCTTCCGTCTTCTTGCTTATAAACCCAAGCTGTCTTCGTAACTTTAGAGTTATACCACGCATCTTGTTGCTCTACAGTAAAGTCAACACGAGTAGGCTCATTGGTAAAAGAATCTACTTCCTTACCAGTAGAAACAAAGTCACCAGAAGTTTCTGGTTGAAGAGCTGGATCGACAGCAAATCTAATCATTGGCGCAAGTAAGCCAGCAGCCATAAATCCTCCTACACCTGTTAAAGTATAGTTTAAAAATTGTCGACGGGAAACTTGACTCTTTTTGTCTTCACTCATTCTGCTTTCCCCCCTCTTCTCATATATTTCAACGATCAGGGTCGATATTTAAAACACATGTTTACTAGGACATTACCATGATAGCGTAAACTGGTATTTCGGTCAATTAAAATAAAAATTTTGTCCATTTAATTTCACAAATTTTCCTATGACCAATAGAGGCGTACTAACTCCTTCATTTGTTGAACTTGGTCCATAATTACTTTTTGCGTTTCGTTGCTTTGTAAGTCTCCGTCTTTCATAACAGGCATCCAAATTAAGTTTCCTTCTAATTTACCCTCATCTTTTTTCCAATGTGAGTCAAATGTTACGAAGAAGACATATTTAAATGGCTTTTCCTGTATTTGCTTCGAAAAAGCATTTAAACGAGTTACTTCACTTTCTCTATCAGATGATTGTCCATACACATAGGTAGGAAAAAGCATGGATCTTCCTGCAAATTCTTGTTCAATTTGGCGACATAATACTTCTATGACCTCCTTTTGAAATGCAAGTGATGTTAATTCGTCATCTGATTGATTCAAAGTAAATGGTACGAGAGGTATAAATGCTGTATCAATATATTCTTTTGAAGTCACGTATACGGAAACATCTTGTTTTGTCCATTTCATCCTGCACACCTCTTTTTCTATTTTCTACTACATTTTACTAAAACTATACATGGAGTTAAACTTTTTTCCATTATTATTCATACAAGAAATGAAGCACAAAAAATAAAGCACTTAGTATGGAGTGAATTTTAATCAGAAAATCCGCTCCAGCTACTAAGCACTCTTACATTTGGTTATAATGTCCTTTGACATACTTTTTACCACTAATTATTACTGTGCACACTTTTCGTCCGTTAATTGATTTAATTGCTCTATAAGCTCATGGAATCGATCTCTATCCCCGATATCTAATGCACGATCGATTTCCTCATGAATTTTTTTAATTTGAAATTCATAAATTAAATTGGTTAAAAACTGCTCAGCAATTTGCTGGTCTTTTTCCGTTACATAATAATCTTTCGGAATATATGGATTTTCCTCGAGCACACCGGCATAACGGTGACACTTATTGGAATTTGCAAAATTTAATTGAATGAATATCGTTTCATTGTCATTTAAACGAATGTCATGAAAAGATTTTTCCGGATCTGAAGTCATGACTTGTTCTTTATAAAATCGAAATGGTGGATCATCTACACATTTTGTTGAAATAACGACACCTTTTGGACAAAGTCTTGCTTCATCTACAAAATGAACATGTTCCAATACCCGTTCATGGTTCATTAAATAATTAAGGATCCAGACACTTTCTCTTCTTTTTAATTGATAATTATTTAAAAACCAGTTTATAAAACGTTTTTTTTCAAGTACGGTCACGGTCATAAATTAACAAGCCCTCCCTCCGGTATTCTATTTGTTCACGATTATAAGCTTAATCGATAAAGAAATTCTTCAACCTCATCATCCGACGGTTCCACTTGCATATATTGGTTCAAAACATGTATAGCCTCTTCTTTCCTCCCTTCTTCTACAAGAAAATAACCGTATTCCTTTAAAAATTCAGCATCACTTGTAAAAGAAGTATATGCTTCCCTATAGTTGTTTAATGCCAACTGATATGCTTCTAATTCATAATATACTTTCGCAAGCTCCCATTGGAATATAGGGTCCAATTCACCTAGTTCACTTAGGTGCTCCAACAGGTCACGTATTTGGTCGAGGGCATCTTCTTTCTTAAATATATCAATAATGCCCAAAACTGCTTCTTTATATCCTGGATCAATTGCTATTGCTTCTCGTAAATGTTCCACTGCCTCAGTAGTTTCACCGAGATTGTTTGCTACTCTACCCGCAAAATAATGTATTTCTTTGTTTAGCTCATCTACTTTAATTCCTTCTAATGCTATATTATATGCTTTCTCTAACATAGATTCATCTTCATATGCTTTCGCAAGCAATAAATATACAGAAGTGTAATCTGGGTCTAGCTCTAAAAGGTTCTCCCAAACTTGAATGGCGATATCACTTCTTTCCGAACGATAGGCAGTAAAGCCGTATCGGAACAAGAAGTCAGGCGATGTGTTGTCCTCTGCTATTGTCTGGAAATACCCCAACGCTTCTTCCCACTTTCCTGTGGCAGCCAATGCTTCTGCTAATCTTTCGTTTACATCTACTTCATTATATTTTGTGTTTACCTTAGATGCTTTTTCATAGTAAGGTATAGACTTTTTATACTCTCCCATTGAAAAGAATAGCTCACCTAAAGCAAAATCAATCACTGCCTCATTCGGTAGCAACTGCTTTGCTTTATAGAGCTTTTGTTCTGCAACTTCAAACAACCCTTGCGACTGATACAAATCTGCAGATTCTAAAAGGGCGTGAATATAGTTCACATCGTTTTCTTCGATACTGTTTAATAAATCAATTGCCCGTTCGTCTTCCTCTGTATCAATATAAATTTCGGCCAATATGAGTTTGAGTTCACTATCATCCGGATACTTTTGTAGTAATTCAGAAAATAATTCGATTGCTCTATCGATAAGACCCCATTCATAATAAACTTGGGCAATTGTATATTTCTCCTCTTCGGTTGCATCCTCCAAGGAACTATGCAACAACGCTAATCCTTTTTCTGTGTTACCATGCTGAACCTCATATATTGCTTCTTCAATTACACTCATGTATACATCATCCTTCTTAAGCTTGTACTAAAAATGATTTTGAATGGAAATTTGGTTTTGTTCACCGAATCCTCTTTGATCCAATATCGTTTTATTTAATTTTATCACTTTACCCCTTATAACTGAAATGTAAGGATTTGCCTCCCCCTCTAGTAAGGATTGTAATGACAAGTGATTTTTAAAGATATCCTTTTGGAGATACAAGTTAAAATCAGAATCTCCATATATTCTTATTTCTCCTTTTTTAGGCGAAATTCCTGTTTGGATTAACACATCTCTTCTTAAAGGTTTTTTCGTAATTCTTTGGTCACATATAAGAATATCGTTTTGTTTGAACATTTGGTAAAGCAATTTCCCATTTTTATTTTCCATCACAGCAAGAGGTATTTTTGTCATTACTTGCATTTGTTTAATCCATCCAAATTTAAGTTTTGACACATCCTTTGCATCTGTTAGCTCCACTATGATAAAGGGTACCTTTTGTAGTCCAAAATAACGAATCATATCATTGGATAAATATTTAATGTCTATTTTAGGTGCAACCATATAATCAATTGCCAATCCCTTTAGCGAAGTGACATATCGTTGAAATTCCGATTTCCAGGTTAATTGACGTCGAATTTGAAATTGGGTAATTAACAGGGTCGCACCTTTGTGTACGTATTGTCTTACAGAATGATCTCTTAACGATTGGTTACCTAATGGGTACTCGATGTCAATAAAAACCTTGCCAGGACTAAGTATAAAAGGTTCTGCATTTAACTTACGTACTCGACATCTAGCTAAATAATGGTCGGGTATAAATAAATCCTTTGTAAAATGGACATCTCGTATTACGAAATCGTTATTTTCTACTACTTGAATATTTAAAAACGAATAAGCCTTCACACTTTGTCCCCCTTCGCTCATTGGTACAAAATATGAAAGCTTATTTACATTTATAACCTTGAATCATTTACATTTATTGTCGTTTACTAACTGAGTTTAAATCTTGAAAGAAAGTTGGATAAGAGATATTAATACAGGCGGTATCATCAATTGATACCGGTGTACTTGTAATAAAGGAAGCAATTGCAGCCATCATACCGATTCGGTGATCCCCGAAGGATGGGACTTCGTTTCCAACAAGGTTAGTTTTACCCTTAATCATTAGACCATCCTCAAGCTCCGTAATATTGGCTCCTAGCTTTGACAATACTTCTACAATTGCTTTAATTCGGTCTGTTTCTTTAAATCGTAATTCCTTTGCATCTCGTATTTCTGTTATTCCTTCCGCTTGTGTTGCACAAAGAGCAATTAAAGGAATTTCGTCAATGATTCTTGGGATAATAGAACCTGATATGTGGATACCTGACAACGAACTAGTTTCTACTTCAACTGTCCCAACTGGTTCATCTCCCAATTGATCTGTAATCGTCGTTATTATGGAGGCTCCCATTTGCTTTAATACATCAATTAAACCAGTCCGGGTCGGATTTAAACCTACATCCTGAATGGTTAATTTGCTGTTTGGTACGAATGTTGCTCCAGCAATAAAAAATGCAGCTGATGAGATATCTCCAGGAATAACAACGTTTGCCCCAGATAATTTCTGTTTTCCTGAAATCGAAATATTTTTGCCCTCTTTGTTTATTACCGCACCAAAAGCACCAATCATTCTTTCCGTATGATCTCTAGTTTGTACAGGCTCTACCACTGTTGTTTCCCCTTCTGTTAATAAACCAGCAAGTAAAATAGCCGATTTCACTTGGGCGCTATTGACAGGAAGTGTATACGTAATCGGCTTTAAATGGCCACCCCGAATACTCATTGGCAAGTACTTTCCTTCTTCCCTACCATCGGTTTTGGAACCCATTTGCTTAAGGGGAATCGTCACTCTATCCATCGGTCGTTTTGATAAGGAAGGATCTCCTACCAAAACGGTATGGAATGGAAGCCCAGATAATATACCTAATAATAATCTCGCTGTTGTCCCTGAATTACCAAAATCAATTGGTTCTAGGGGTTCATGTAATTGCTTAATCCCTTTTCCATTAATCGTTATGGTAGTATCTGTCCGTATGATCTCCACACCCATTTTCTGAAATGCTTTTATCGTGCTAAGACAGTCCTCACCTATAAGAAAGTTTTCAATGGTGGTCGTTCCCTCTGCTAACGCACCGAAAATAATAGCCCGATGAGACATAGATTTATCTCCTGGTACGGTTAATGTTCCGTTGAAGCTTTGTTGAAAAAAGTGGAGTTCTTTACTCATTGCTACTCTCCTTTATCTATTCTTCAATTGCTACTTCGTAGTTGTTTTGTTCTAATACTTTTTTTCCGGTTTGTTGTTCTTCTTCTGTCTGTACTGTTACACGTAAAACACCGGTCATATTCTCTCTTATCTCTAAAATTTGGGTATTGGTAATATTAATATCATTCTCAGCAAATAATTTGATGACTTTATATAACTCCCCGGGCTTATCATGAATATCTACATATAAGTCATAAAAACTTGGGATTGCTCCTTTTTTCTTTTTAGGTAGCTCATCTCGATATACTTTAGCCTCTTCTAAATAGTGAACTACTTCCTCTTGTTTATTGTGCTCTAACATTTCTTTTACTTTTTCCATTTCTTTTATCCATTCGGAAATAAAAGAAATCATTTCGTCTTTATTTTGAAAAAAGATGTCTTGCCATAGTTTCGGGTTACTTGAAGCAATTCTCGTAATATCTCGAAAGCCACCTGCTGCAAGTTTTGGTATGAACGGATATTCCTCCTGCCAATTAATTGCTTGATGAACAAGTGATGATGCTACTAAATGTGGAAAGTGTGAAACGATTCCAGTCATTTTATCATGTTCCTCTGCTGTTAAGAGAACAAAATGACTTTTTGTCCCACTTAATAGTTCTTTCATTTGTTCCACATGTTCTGTTTTGACATTCTTCGCTGGAATCAAAATATAATAAGCATTCTCGAATAAATGACTTTTCGCAGCTTCTACCCCTTGTTTATGGGACCCTGCCATTGGATGCCCTCCGATAAATACCACATTCGGATTCGTTAGCTTTCGAGCCGCTTTCATTATTGTCCCTTTTACGGAGGCAACATCTGTTACAATCTTTTGGTTAGAGAGATTTAATGAATTTAATAATTCCATATATTTTACGGTAATGGAGATTGGAGTAGCTAAAATAACGATATCTACAAGCTCCACACCTTTTTCAAAGGAATCAACACTTTCATCAATCAGATTGTATTTAATTGCGTAATCAATTGTTTTTTTATCGAAATCATACCCATAGATAAAACAATTTTCTTGTGTATACTTTATGTTTTTGGATAGGGATGCTCCTATCAACCCTAAACCTACAACTAAAACTTTTCTCATCTAAGCTCTCCTTATCTTAAATACATTCCAATAATGCTACTTTAAAGGCATCCATATCTTCTTTCTTACCGATTGTAACTCGGATGCTATTGGGTACTCCTAACAGCTCCCCCGGTCGAACAATAAAACCATATGTTAATAGTTTTTCCGAAACCGTTATTCCAGAAGTAGGTAGGTGTATTAGTAAAAAGTTCGTCTCCGATTTATCAAACAGTAATCCATGCTGATTGCAAAAATGTTCAAGACTAGACCTAACTTCTACGTTTTTTGCTTTAATACGGTCAATATAACGTTGGTCTTCCAATGCAAAATAAGCAGCCATTTGTCCAATGGAGGTAACATTAAATGGACCTCGTATTTTATTTAAGTTTGTTATGACATCTTTTGATCCAACACCATATCCAACGCGCAAGCCAGCTAATCCATAGGCCTTCGAAAATGTCCGAAGAACAAGTACATTCTCATATGCATCTATTAAGGGTATTGCTTCAGGAAAATCATCAGCGAAAACAAATTCATAATAAGCCTCGTCTATTACGATCAACACATCTTTGGAAACCTGTTTTAAAAAGGTACGTAATTCTTCCTTTGAAATGTAACAACCAGTAGGGTTATTCGGTGTACACAACCATACGACTCTTGTTTGTGTGTCTATTTGTTTTCGCATTTTTTCTAAGTTATGCTTACCATTAAGCAACGGAACTTCCCGTACCTCCGCATTTTCCACTGTTGCATAATGCTTGTATTGTGGAAAAGTAGGAGTTGCCATCACCGTATTCGTTCCTGGTTCTAAATACGTTCTACATATCATTTGAATAATTTCTTCAGACCCACTACCAAAAACAAGTGTGTCTGGATTAATATGGAGCGAATCTGCTAATTTTAAGCGAAGCTTCTCAGCATATCCATCTGGATAAATTTCAAAATCAATAGGACCATCATTTACTTTTTCCTTCACAAGAGGAGAAGGACCATAAACATTTTCATTGGATGCTAGTTTCACAATATGATGTAATTGGTGTTCTTTCTTAACCTCTTCGATTCCCTTACCGGGTTGATATGGACGTAGAGGTTTTATCGATTCTTTTATTTTCATACGTAACGCTCCCCCTCTATTTTGCCAAGTCTGGTCTTAATCGCTTGGCTTCATGATGATAAATGTGCTGTACTTCTTCTTGCGCTAAATCGGTTTCAGCAAGCAACATCACTCGAATACAATTAGGTAAAGCATCGGGAACGGGTATTTCATTTGTACACATAACAGGAACATATTTCCATCCATCTAGCATCCGTAATGCTTTAGCAGGAAAGGTAGCATTTAAATCATTCGTTACAGATATTAGTACTGATGCAATTTGTTGAGGTGCAATCTTGTTTTTATCCGTCATATCCCAAAGTAATTCCTTTGTTGCGCTCAACATTAAATCCGCATCATTTTTTGTTACCGTAGTAGCTCCTCTAAATCCCCTTAACATACCGAACCACCTCTTTTTGAAATTGTTCCAGCTCTATTTTCAAAACGTGCTCATCTATTGGAACTAATGATGGTTGACCAATTTTCTCTACCAACACCATGCGAATCGTACCATGGGAATTCTTTTTATCCTTTTTCATTTGCTCTATTAACGTAGGGACATCAAGTTTTCCGACAATATCAAACCTGTAACCTAATTGATAGAGCCAGTCTACAAACCCTTCAGGTAAAGGATTGGCACCAAATTCCCTATGGCTTAGCTTTGCTGCAAAAACCATACCTATTGCAACCCCTTCTCCATGGGTAAGCTCTCCATAACCAGCCTCTGTCTCTAATGCGTGCCCCAAAGTATGTCCGAAATTTAGAAAACTACGAACACCATGTTCCTTTTCATCTTGTTCTACTATTTTTGCTTTAATCGAAATACCTTTTCCAATAGAGTCATAAAGAATATCATTGCTTAAGTCGTTAAATGATCGTACTTCATTCATTAATTTATGTAATAAATTTTCGTCTGCAATACAAGCATGCTTGATCACTTCTGCGAATCCAGAGCGTTTTTCGTTTAACGATAAAGAATGCAACGTCTCTAAATCATAAATAACAGCCACAGGTTGATGAAAGCTACCAATTAAGTTTTTCCCGAGTGGATGATTAATTGCAACCTTACCGCCAACACTACTGTCATGCGCCAAGATTGTTGTCGGAACTTGGACATAGTCTATTCCGCGCATAAATGTGGCCGCTACAAAGCCGGCTATATCCCCAACCACTCCACCGCCTACAGCTAGAATTAAAGCATGACGGTCTAATTGGTTTTCTATTGCAAAAGTTTGTATATTACCAAACTGTTCTAGACTCTTGGACGCTTCCCCAGAAGGTATAATATAGGTATATATATTTGTTTCATTTGACGTCAAACTAGAGACAACATCTTTCACGTAATCAAACTGTGCAACAGTATCATCGGAAATGACTAATATATTATGATAATTTTTCGATAAAAGCTTGGAAACTCGATACCGAAGACCCTCGCCGAGATAAACAGGATAAGAATGATCTTGAGTTTGAATTTGAATGGTTACCACTAGAAACACCTTACTTCTTCACGATATTCATCGACAGCTTTTTTAAGCTTAGAGAATTGATCATGTGGAAATTGCTCTAGTATTGCACGAGCTATTTCCCAAGCAACAACATGTTCCATTACAACAGCAGCAGCTGGAACTGCACAAGAATCCGAGCGTTCGATACTAGCTTGGAATGGTTCTTTTGTCTCAATATCCACACTTTGTAGTGGTTTATAAAGGGTTGGAATAGGCTTCATAACTCCACGTATTACAATTGGCATTCCAGTAGTCATGCCACCCTCAAAACCACCCAAGCGGTTCGTGCGTCTGTAATAGCCTTTTTCTTCACTCCATAAAATTTCATCGTGTACTTCACTACCATTTCGCCTTGCTGCCTCAAAGCCAATCCCAAATTCTACTCCCTTATATGCATTAATGCTCACAACCGCTCCTGCAAGTCTCGAATCTAGTTTACGATCATAATGTACATACGAGCCTACACCAGGAGGCATACCTTCTACTATTACTTCCGTTATTCCTCCTATTGAGTCCCCATCTTTTTTCGCTTTGTCAATTGCATCCATCATTTGTTGTTCGATCTTTTTATCCAAAGTACGTACTGGGGATGCTTCAGAGATTTCCATTCGTTCCTTCATTGATAGATTGGTTTGATCTTCAGCACGGATTCCCGCAATTTCTCTTACATAACCTACAACTTGGATATCTAATAATGCAAGTATTTTTTTCGCAACAGCACCTGCAGCTACACGAGCAGCCGTTTCTCGTGCAGAGGAACGCTCCAAAACATTCCGCATATCACGATGACCATATTTTAATGCCCCATTTAAATCTGCGTGTCCTGGTCTAGGTCTTGTAATTTGCCTTTTTACCTCATCATTTTCTTCTAAAGGGAATTCCCCCATAATTCCTTCCCAATGTTTAAAATCATCGTTTTCAATAACTAATGAAATAGGAGAGCCTAGCGTATATCCGTGCCGAATTCCGCTTTTAATTTCTACTAAATCTTTTTCAATTTGCATTCTTCTGCCCCGGCCATGTCCCTTTTGACGTCTTAACAATGATTCGCTAATTTCGTCTGGTAACAACGGCATATTTGATGGAACACCCTCGATAATTGTTGTTAATTGCTTCCCATGAGATTCTCCTGCCGTTAAATATCGCATCTTTGTACAACTCCTTATTTTTTCGCTTTAAAGTTATAAAGTTTTGTATTACTATAACATACTCATTCCGATTTGTGTTTACGAAAGTGTAAGAAATTTTAGATAAAGCAAAACTTGCTTTTGTAGATGATTGTAAATTTAGTAGTATCATGGTCTTGAATAATGTTCGGTTAGTATTTGACTCAAAATAAAATACAAAAAGACATGTATGAGCGCTGCCATACACGTCTATCTATTTAAAGATTATGATTGTTTTTGATAAAAAAACGTTTCAATTGGGTGTAATTGATATTGATTCGGATTGAAAATTTGTTCCGTACTTCCAACAAATAAAACCCCACTATTCTCTAAAGAACGACTAAAGTTTTCATATACATAAGATTTAGCATCTTCGGTAAAGTATATGAGTACATTTCGACAAACGATTAAATCAACGTTATTTTTGTAAGGATCTTTTAGTAAATTATGCTTTTCAAAGGTAATACACTTTTTAAAATGATCTTTAACATAATAGTACCCTGCTTTTTCATCAAAATTTTTCATTTTAATTGCATTTGGTACTTCTTTCAAAGCACTCTCTCCATATACTCCATTTTTAGCGGTAGCAAGAGCATTATCATCGATGTCCGTAGCTACTATATTAATTTGATTGAGCGGTATATGCTCATGTAAACACATGGCTATCGTGTACGGCTCTTCGCCAGTCGAACAAGCGGCACTCCAAATATTTAGCTTTCCTTTCTTTGTTGAAAGCTTCGGTAAAATTTTTGTCTCCAAGACTTCCCATCTTTTATAATTTCGATAGAATTCGGAAACATTAATTGTAATACGGTCTATTAATTCATTAAAATATTCTTTTTGGTTTTGTATAAAGTTAAAATACTCCACAAAGGAACTACATCCACGCTTCATCATTAAGGAAGCAAGTCTTCTCTTCATTTGTTTTTCTTTATACTTAGATAAGTCTATTCCTGTCTTTTTATATAACAACTCAATAAATCTCGTATAATCCCCATCCATATTCGTAAGCCCCTTCTATGCAAGCTTTTTTAGAACCATTGTTTTACCAAACAGTACTATTATACCATTTTCTCTTTTAAATAACTCTATTCAATTGGACCAGTATATTTACTAGAATATAAAATAAGATTAGTACGGTGCAAGATGTACATGCACAAGATATTGGTATTTTATATTCATAACTCATTACAAAGGCCGAGCATACATCAAAAATTTGCCTTAAAAAAAACCAGCATATGCTGGTTTTTTTATCGTTTAATTAGTATGCCCACTTGTCGCTATCTTTTGAATAAGATACTAGCTCTTCTTGGTTAAAAAATAGATTAATTTCTCTTTCTGCACTCTCAGGTGAATCGGAGCCGTGGATTACATTTTTGCCAACTGTTACCGCATAATCACCACGGATTGTTCCCGGTAGAGATTCTTTTGGATTTGTAGCACCCATCATTTTACGAGCTGTTGCAATCACATTTTCTCCTTGCCAAACCATTGCGAAAACAGGACCTGATGTTATGAAGTCTACTAATTCACCAAAAAACGGTCTTTCTTTATGCTCGCCATAATGTTCTTCAGCAAGTTCAGTAGGAATCTGCATTAATTTCGCTCCTACAAGCTGAAAACCTTTGCGTTCAAATCGTGTAACAATATCGCCTACTAGATTGCGTTGTACTCCATCTGGTTTTACCATTAAAAATGTTTTTTCCATCTCATCCACCTCGTTTACTAGTTTCAATTATGTAGTAAATAGAAAATTATAATGTGTGCAAAAAGCGATAATCTAATCATTTGGATTAAAATGAAAACGCTTCAAGCCTTTAAAATTCTAACACAATTTACATTACTTTGCCAATTGTTTTTTAACAATTTCCATTTCTGTCCTGAATCTTAAAACTTTCTACGTCCAATATACTTGGCAATATCCATTAGTGCGTCCTTTGCTTTACAATCAGGTAAAATGGACAGTTCCTCATATGCCTTTTCCAAATACTTTTCACTTAAACGATAGGCTTTATCAATGGCATCAGATGAACGTATTTCTTCAATTAAGCTATTCATCTGTTCAATCGGAATTTCATTCGGTGTTTGAAATAAAGCGGAGAGTTTATTTCGAAACTCTACATTTTCCAATTGGTAAAAAACAGGTAAGGTAATATTCCCTTGTAGCAGATCACTTCCAGAAGGTTTCCCTAACTCACTCTCGGAAGATGTAAAATCTAAAATATCATCTATAATTTGATAGGACATTCCTATATGATAGCCATATTTATACAATGCCTTCTCATATCGTGGCTCTACATTAGCTGTAATAGCACCTAATCTACAACTGCTCGCAATTAATAGTGCCGTTTTTCTTCTTATTCTACGCAAGTAGTTTCGTAAGTTTTGCTTCATGTTATATTGATCATGTAACTGTTCAATTTCACCAAGGCTTAACTCCACTAAGGTATTAGATAATATTTGGTGTGCTTCCACATTTTTGATATTGGTTAAATATTCTAACGATCGTGCAAAAATGTAGTCACCCGTATACATTGCAATTTTATTGTCCCACTTTTTATTAACGGTATCTTTTCCTCGCCGCATCGTTGCACTATCAATCACATCATCATGAACCAACGATGCCATATGCATTAACTCATGGGCTACAGCAACATATTTAACCTGCTCTAAATTGTAACTGCCGAATTTAGCTGACAACAAAACAAAAACAGGACGAATTCTTTTTCCTCCTGCTCTTAGCAATTGAGTAGATGCAGATCTTAATACAGGATGCTCAGCTTGTACAATCGTTAATAGTTCCGATTCGATTTTTTTTAAATCATTCATGATTACTTTGTAAGAAGAAGACAATCTCATCTTTGTCACCTTTATTTTTATTTACTTATCGGCTTAATACCGAGATGCATTGCAGCGACTCCCCCGGTATATTTTTTGATCTGTATTTGTTCTAATCCAGCTAATGTAAACAACTGTGCTAATCTTTTACTATCTGGAAAATCTCTAGCTGATTCATTTAACCAAGCGTATTCATTATAGCTCTTGGCAAACATCTTTCCTAAAGCAGGCATAATATATTTGAAATAAAAAAAGTATAATTGCTTATAAACTGGAAGTGTAGGTTGTGATGTTTCTAAACAAACTACTTTGCCTCCTAGCTTTACAACTCTCCTCATTTCCTTCAACACTTGTAAATAATCGGGTACATTGCGTAGCCCAAAGCCAATGGTTACATAATCAAAGCTATTGTCTTCGAAAGGTAGCTCCATCGCATTCCCATGTACAAAAGACATTTGAGGGACATTCATTTTTTGTAGCTTTTCTTGCCCAACGGAAAGCATGTTTTTACTAAAGTCTAATCCAATTACTTTTCCACTTTCTCCAGTAGCATTTGCCAACGCAAAAGTCCAATCACCAGTTCCACAGCAAACATCAAGACAATGGGAACCTTTTTGAACATCCATTCGCTTCATAACATCTTTTCTCCAGGATTTATGTCGCTGAAATGAAATAACAGAATTCATTACATCATATTTATCATAAATTTTCTCAAAAACATGATGGACTCTTTCTGCTTTTGATCGCTGTTGTTGATCCATTCCTTACCCTTCCTCCAATAATAATTCCTGCTCTTTTGCAAGCTGCCGTAGGTCTTCTAGTAAAACCTTTTTTAGCTCAACGTATTGTACAGGTAAGTGTGTGATATATGATTCTAATGTGTGAGAAATACGAGATATCATATTTTCCAACATACGGATAGCATGACTTGGTTCATTATGTTCCGATAATAACGTAATAATACGAGACTCTTTCTTTTGATAATAATGATATTGCTCCCGCATAAGCTTTTTCATTAGCAGCCAATTTTCAATTATTTCTCGTAACGAACTGATATGAAATACTTCTGAAACGCTTGTAACTAATAACGATTCAATCCTTTTAATTTCTTCTAATAATTGATTAATGGAGTGAACATCATTATGATAAAGTGTCATTTTCCGTTCATTTATTTCTTTTATCGCACCTGCCAAGACATTTATCATTTGTATATCATGTAATTGAGCTAACATTTCATAAAAAAGGCCACTATACAAATCACCGACTAAAATATTTAACTGCTTCTGTCTTTTGTTTTTGTTAATATTAATTTTTTTATCTAATTCATTTGTTACGAGCTCATGTGCGTCCAAAGCCGTTTGAATTAGCATCGTTGCTAAAATATAGTTCTCTTTTTTTGGTTCGGTAAGCTCTGTTTGATCTAAAATCGTTTTTAAAAAGACTATTTTATCCGATGATATTTCTGGAACATCAAAATATTTATTTAAAAAGGGATGGTTAGAGTACTCGTTAAGTTTGTTTTTAATTAGTGTCGTATAATTAGAATTCACAACAACCACCTTTCCCCTTCTCCTCTATGTCTCTATCCCTTTTATTATGGCACAATGGCGTTTATTTTCATACTCAAAACACTTATATAACACATTTATACACCTTTTTTTGTAGAGGGATTCACATTGAAAGAGGACCTTAATGCTTCGTTTTATTTTTAGTGCCTATTTATTCAGATGATTCGCTATACAGTTCACCATGGCTCGTTTGGATTAATGCCTTGCCCCGGACTTTTACAGCTGAAGTGTGCTCGGTAAATTGAGCAATCATCACTTCCCCTTTATCCAGCTTCTCTGTATGATGGAATCTTGTATCGGTACCTCTTGTAAGTCCTATCACATTTACTCCATCCTCTAATGCCTTAATTACAAAAAAGTCAACATTTGATTGATTGGAACTCATTTTTCGTTCCTCCTTATCAACGTACTTAAAATTACTTATCTATTTTACCATTATCACTATTGATAATCTATTTTTAATTTAACTAGGGGAATGTTGAAGAATTTAAAATAGTGAGGCGTGTAAAAGACAAAAGAAAAAAGGGGGAATTTCCCCCTCTTATCATTTAGCCCTATGTATAACAGCTTATTTCACAGCATCCTTAAGGGCTTTACCTGGTTTGAAAG
>JACYYJ010065786.1_pt4 | contig 18279 bp, 13 predicted proteins | sample 8236861 | NCBI WGS metagenome assembly JACYYJ01 (sample SAMN14103086, study PRJNA606662) | landfill metagenome | isolation source: landfill solid waste | place: India:New Delhi, Okhla landfill site | collected 2017-11-05
CTATTTGCATTGATGCTGATGACTCTTATGCTACCATTCCATGTTACTGTCATCCCGCAATACATCGTGTTTAATCATTTAGACTGGATCAATACGTATTATCCACTGGTATTACCGAAATTCTTTGCAGTGGAAGGGTTTTTTGTCTTTTTAATGGTTCAATTTATACGAGGAATTCCAAATGAATTGGTACAAGCAGCAGAGATAGATGGATGTGGAAAGATTAAGACATATTGGTATCTAATTTTACCATTGTCTATTCCCGCTCTTGTAACTACAATGATTTTTACTTTTATATGGACATGGAATGATTTCTTCGGTCAGTTGTTATACATTAGCGACATCAAATTATATACGGTGGCCCTGGGACTTAGAATGTTCTTGGATTCCGCTGGAGAGAGTGCCTGGGGGCCAATGTTCGCTATGTCTACTTTATCGTTAATTCCTTTATTCGGTGTATTTATATTTTTTCAGAAGTATTTAATCGAAGGAATCACTACAGGCGGTTTAAAGGGATAATTTAGGAGATATGTATTTATTATGATATGATAAGTGCATGGAATTGGAAAATAATGAATAAATGGGAAATTGGTGATAGCTGTGAGGGTGACAATAGCTGATGTTGCTGAAAAAGCCGGAGTGTCCAAAACAACAGTTTCGCGGATCTTAAATGGTAATCTTGATCATAATACCCCTGAAACTATTAAAACAGTATTAAAAGTAGTAGAAGAGTTAGAGTATCGACCTAATGCGTTAGCAAAAGGGTTAAAGTCAATGAAAACGAATGTAATTGGCATTGTTTTGTCTAATTTTCGAAACGAATTTTGGTTTAAAGTACTAGAAGGCGTTGAGGATACTTGTAAAGAGCAAGGTTACAACCTCATGATATGTAACTCTGATGGTGATCCAAAACTTGAAGAGCAATATATTAAAGAATTTCAGATGAGGCAGGTTGATGGAATAGTTATTAACCCAACCGTTAGAAATCAATCCCTATATGAAAAATTAGTAGCAAATAAGTATCCCATGGTCGTCATCAATAGAAAAATACCTAGCATCCATGCAAACAATGTCGTTGTTGATAATATTAAAGGTGGTTTTATGGCAGTCAATCACTTGTTGGAAAATGGTCGAAAGCATATATTGGCAATTACTTTTAAACATGAAAATATTAGTACCTGGCAGGAAAGAATAGAGGGTTATCAAGAAGCACTTACTTCTCATGGTTTGACGGAAAACTTTTATTATATTTTAGAAATTACAAGTCTTAGAAAAGCAAACCAACAAATAAAAAAATATTTAGTAGATCATGCCATGATAGATGGGGTATTTTCCACTAACAATATGTTAACGCTTGAATTGATAGAGGCATTAAAAAAATTAGATAAAAAAGTGCCTGAAGATATTGGTATTGTAGGCTACGATGATACGATATGGGCGAAACATATTAATCCTCCTTTAACTACTATTAGGCAACCTTCATATGATATAGGAAAAGAATCAGCAAAGCTTCTCATTAATGAAATTAAATCTAAGGAATCTCCCACTATTAAAGATATTATCTTTCAACCAGAGCTTGTAGTAAGAGAATCTTCACAAGAAATTAAAATGATAGACTAACTTTATCTAGAATAAAATTGTGTTAGAGAAGCTATGATTCAATCATCTTGCAATCCCCTATCATTCTTCTTACTCTGTTATCTTATTAGAAGAATGCTAAAATAGAGACGAAGCATAAGATAATAAATGGTTGGTCGTCAGTTATATTTGTACGGAAATAAGCGAAAAACAAAAAGATAGAGATGGATCTAAATGATCTATCTTCTATCTTTTTTTGATTGATAAGAATGGGTGATGAAATCGTAAAGCTATGGGCAGAAATAAAGGAAATTAAACGGAATAAATCTATTTAAAAAGAGTCTGTGATTTTTTAAAAAAATTGTAAGGGTTAGTCTCTCTCCTTACGTATCTCGTACAGGTTTCTTTTTTGTACTTTGTGGAAATATGGAAATATCTACTTAGACCAATGAAGGGTTTGATTCTCGAAGTTGTTCAAGTAAAGATGCTGCTTTATCGGTACGTTCCCAAGGAAGAACAATATCTGTACGACCAAAGTGACCATAGGCTGCGGTTTGTCTATAGATTGGACGAAGTAGGTCTAACATTTTAATGATACCTACTGGACGAAGGTCAAAGTTACTTCTGATTAAATTAACAAGGATATCCTCACTTATTTTACCAGTTCCAAAAGTATCGACCATAATGGATACAGGTTGTGCTACCCCAATTGCATATGCTAGCTGGACTTCTGCTTTTTCTGCTAAACCTGCAGCTATGATGTTTTTTGCAACATAGCGGGCCGCATAAGCCGCGGAACGGTCAACTTTTGTAGGATCCTTACCTGAAAATGCACCACCGCCATGGCGAGCATATCCACCATATGTATCGACGATAATTTTACGACCGGTCAAACCGGCATCCCCTTGAGGTCCACCTACAACAAAGCGGCCAGTCGGATTAATAAAATATTTTGTTTCGTTATCTAATAATTCTTTCGGTATGACAGGTTGAATAACTTGTTCGTTAATGTCACGTTTAATTTTCTCTAGTGAAACTTCAGGATCATGCTGGGTTGAAATAACAATCGTGTCGACTCTGACAGGATGGTTATTTATATCATATTCTACAGTAACTTGCGTTTTGCCATCTGGACGAAGGTAAGGAAGAGCTTCTTTTTTACGAACTTCTGTTAAACGACGAGATAATTGATGTGCTAAAGATATGGAAATTGGCATAAGCTCTTCCGTTTCGTTACAAGCAAAACCAAACATTAGACCTTGATCGCCAGCACCGATTGCTTCGATTTCCTCATTGCTCATTTTGCCTTCTCGAGCTTCCAATGAGTTATCTACACCCATAGCAATATCGGATGATTGTTCATCAATAGAGGTTAATACAGCACAAGTATCGGCATCAAAACCGTATTTCGCACGAGTATATCCAATTTCTTTCACCGTTTTACGAACAATTTTAGGAATATCAACGTAAATAGACGTTGTAATTTCCCCAGTGACTAAAATAAGCCCTGTTGTAACAGAAGTTTCTGCTGCAACACGTGCATTTGGATCTTTCGTTAGAATGGCATCTAAAATAGCGTCTGAAATTTGGTCGCAAATTTTATCTGGATGTCCTTCAGTAACTGATTCAGAAGTAAAGAAACGACGATTTGTTAACATCTGTCATCCTCCTCATAAAGAGATATAGTTAATTAAATAAAAAAAGCTATTTGAAATATGCAATACAATGAAAGGTTAGTTATTGATAAACATTAGATTTGATAGGGTTGTCGATGAATTTCGATATATTTTCTTCTTGTAATACCTCCTTTGCTTTTATTAAAGCTCTTTCTGTCAATTGGTTTATTACTTAATAAACTATAAACCATAGCACATCCCAACACACTCAACATTACTATTTTCTTCTTTTTCATAGATTATCTCTCCTTCATTGTATATGAAAGCTTATTAAGCTTTTCAGTGAACAACTAAGTATTCCAAATTAACTTAATAGAAAAAACACATTCTATAGGCAATTGAATGTGTTTTGGATATAGTGATATATTATGCACTTTTTTTGATCTAAGTAATTCAAAGGAGAATAAGGAAAATTTCTATATAAAGCCAAACCTCATAAAAACATGGCTTCGCCTATTCATGTACAAATCTATTAGAACCAGTACACTACAAAATAAAATATAACAACATATCTTAACTAAAGTGCCGAAACAACTTTAGTTTTATCCATGTTTTCTATATATTAACATTATTTTACTTAAATTGCACCTTTTTTTGATAAATTAATAGTTTAATATATATTTTTAAATGTTATTTTAAGAAAAAGTTAAATGCCATAAATTCTCTTGACTAATAATTAATGGATGTTATAATAATTTTTGTAATAAACTATAATCATTTTTAGCGGTCTAATCGATGTTTCGGCACGTTAGATAAAGCTAGAATGTACATATTTGCAAATTGCAAAGTGCAGTTATAGATAACATAATATTAAAGCATCTGTGAACAAACTGATAGCTGGTATGACGGTTCCACTTCCGCCTTCAGGTAGGTCTTAAAAAAGAGGGGGAGTGAGTGGACTAGTATTCAGTTTGCCATTTTTACTGTTCATCTCTGCACTATTTTTCCCCGTAGAGAATTTCCACTGTTTCTCGACGGGCAGTAATGCATTGTTAAATAATTGCACTAGGTCTCCCCAATATAATTGGAGGGGGCTTTTTTAGTATCAGTAAAACGATAATTAAGCTCCTTTCCATTGCGACTGTGGAACATGTGCATATGAAAAATGCTAAATAGTAACTTTAGTAGTTCCGGTAATTTCCTATTTATCTTTTTATGAAGGTACTCCTTCTATTAGTCTATTTGAATAATTACATCCATAGTAGAGTGATGTCGAAAGTAAGGTGTGATGAAATCATGAAGGACCAAATTATTTTTATGTTTTCAGGACAAGGATCTCAATTTTTTCAAATGGGAAAGGAGCTGTATGAACAGGAATCAATTTTTAAAGAGAACTTGGATCAGTTGGATGCTACTTTTCAAAGGGCCACAGGGAATTCGGTAATAAAGTATATCTATGATGAACATCGATTGAAAAGCGATGAATTTAGTGATTTGTTCTACACGCAACCGGCTATTTTTATGATTGAAGTTGCTTTAGCTAATTTACTGATCAAAAAAGGAATACGTCCACATGCGGTAATAGGATCAAGCTTAGGGGAATATGCAGCTGGAGTAGTGGCCAATGTATTTCACCAAGAAGACGTCTTAAATAGTTTAATTGATCAAGTGCTTTTTATAAAGAAATTTAGTCAGCCAGGGGGAATGATTGCGATCCTAGCTTCTCCAAGTCTTTATGAAGAGGTACCTCTTCTTCATCATCATTCCTATCTCGCCGCGATTAACAATGAATCTCATTTTGTAATCGCTTCCAATTTGGAGGGGGTAAAAAAGATAGAGCAATATCTTCGTACAAAAGAAATTACTTTTCTTAGGCTACCTGTAACCTTTCCGTTCCATTCTAGTTACATTGATGTGGCTGGTAAGGCTATCCAAAATCGCTTGTCGGAATTACATTATCAGACACCAACTATCCCATTCTATTCCTCTGTGACTGGATATAGGAAGGAAAATATGAATGCTACCTATTTTTGGGAAGTGCTAAGAGAACCAATTCGATTTACTAGTGCTTTAACAGAAGTGGTGGATCATGATGGGGCGATCTTAATAGATTTAGGTCCATCGGGTACTCTAGCTAATCTAGCAAAAGCTCAATTTAAGCAACAAAATGATCTATCCATTTTTAGTATTCTTTCACCATACGCGGATAATGTCAAAGCGTTGGAAAGTGTATATTCCAAATTGTCAATTCATGATGTAGGGAAAAGTAGTAAACAAAAAATCCAAGGAGTTCATGGAGGGAGAAGGTAGAGTGAGAGGTAAAATTATAAAGTTGGCTTTCCCAATTTTTATTGAAAGTGCATTAGTGATGGTAGATGGCCTTATACATATTATATGGGTCGGCCATTTGATAGGAAGCCAGGCTGTCGCAGCTGTAGGGGCATGCTTTCCTATCGTTTTAGCAATGTCCGCAATTGCTAATGGAGCAGCCAAATTAACTTCAAAGCCAATGTTACAAGGTTTTCAAAAAAAGATAGATCGAGATAATAACCAAAAACAAATTAATGTGTCATGGACCTTTTCAGTTTTAAGCGTGTTGTTGGTGACCATAGGGGTATTTTTAGCTGCTCGAGGGATTCTTACCATATTGGGGACTCCTGGAAGCGTTATGGAGCTAGCTACAGGATACTTACGGATTATGGCATTAGGGTTCACGATTATGTATTTCTCATTTTTAATTACATCCTTATTGAAAGATGTAGGGTATACCTTTGCGAGAATGCTCTTTATAGCGATTGCTACAGCTGGAAATTTACTATTAGTACCTATGTGGATCGTCGGGTTTGGGCCTTTCCCTGAGTTAGGATTGTATGGGGCTGTATTTGCTTCTTTTATTGTCTCAGTAGTGGCGTTTTTTATTTCATTGGGATATCTCTTGCGTAATTATAAGGGCCTATTCATTAAACCGACACAATGGAGATTAGATCGTGATATTCTATTCTCCTTATTACCTGTGAGTATGCCTGTTTTTATTCAACAATCTCTGTTAGCTTTAGGATACACGTGCATTATTATTTTTGTTAACCCTTTTGGAAGTGACGCAACTGCAGCGTTTTATGTTATTAGCCGAATTGATTCCATTGTCGCTTTACCGGCGATTGCGGTAATGATAGCTATAACAATTTTAACAAAGCAATTTGTACATGGGAAAAAAATGGAGGGAATCAAAAGCCTTTTTCGTGGAGGATTACTTGTTAATATTCCTTTTACGTTTTTAATTGCTCTATCCTGTTTTCTCTTCCCAGATTATATTATTAAAATCTTTATCACTACCCCATCAGTCGTCAATATTGGTGTAGATTATTTGAAAATCATTAGCTTAGGGTATCTCTTCTTTGCACTTTTATATGCTTGCAATGGCATTATTAATGGAGCTGGAAAAAGCGGAGTTACGCTATTATTTTCTTTAGTTTCTCTCATTGTTATAAGGGTACCAGTAGCTGCAATACTTACACAAGTGGGCTTGAATGTAACGGGTGTATGGTACGCTGTTTTAGCCAGCTTTATCGTACTAGCAGTAGGTAGTTGGTTATATTATCGATCAGGTAAATGGAAATGGGGAATAACAGAGATGAAAGAACACAAGGCTATGCCATCTTGAAATGGTTGTATTGTACGTCGATCTATTGCCATTAGGAAAGGAATAATACTATTTGAAGGAGTGAAAAGAAATGTCTGTAAATCCTACTAAAAGTTATAAGGGACCAGAAATGAACGGTTTTATAGGTAAGTGGTATGCTAAAAACACTAAGAAAAAAATCAAAAAATACACACAAGATGCAAATAAGGTATTAAAAGCCTTATCTGATGGAGATTCTGTGCTTGATCTTGCTCCTGGTCCTGGATATTTATCGATGGAATTGGCTAAATTAGGCGATTTTCAAATTACCGGGTTGGATATTAGTGATAAGTTAGTGCAAATGGCAAAAAACAATGCTGATAAAGCAGGTTTAAATATTGATTTCCGTCATGGTGATGCAGCAAATATGCCATTTGATGATCAAAGCTTTCATTTAATCGTTTGTCGTGCCGCTTTTAAGAATTTTGCTCAACCAGTTAAATGTTTAAATGAAATGAGAAGGGTTTTAAAACCTGGAGGAAAAGTAGTCATTATCGATTTTAAAGGGGATGTGCCTAAAGCTGACATTAATAAATTTGTAACGAAAGATATGGGCTTCAAAGGGTTGAATGCTATGATTATCAAGTGGATGTTTCGGAATGTAGTGATTAAGCAAGCCTATACGAAGGAGAAATTTCTGGGATTTGTTAAAGAGAGTGATTTTGAAACATGTGATTTACATGAGGGTCTTATTGGAATAGAGGCATGGTTTGAGAGATAACGTGATAGCTCCAAAAAATAGGATAAGAAGAGACGAATTGGCTAACTTCATACTCCTTTTTGCTACTATCCATCTATTCTATTAATGTAAAGCATATTTTATTGGTGAAAGGATGGCCTTGATGTACATCGAAAGCTTGCCGATGCTGTGGACAACTCATCTCGTATTTAAAGAAGAGGAAGAACGAAATTTTCTATCGACTTGTTGCCTTTGCTATTCCAATTCTTATGATGATTACCTACAAACAAAAGTATTTCTTCATCCGAAGGAAATTGCCTATTTAGATAAATTGACGTTTAAAAATAGAATCAAAAGCTATTTAGCGGGCAGATATGCAGGGAAAAATGCTGTTTCTTTACTTAGTGGTGAAGAAAAGTTAAGTTCTATAGAAATTGAACCAGGCATTTTCCACCAACCGATTGTTCATGGGTTAGAAACTCAAGTCACTATCTCCCATTGCGATGATTTAGGTATGGCATTAGCCTATGGTGATGTCTGCCCCCTAGGTGTGGATATTGAGAGAATTCAAACAGATAAAGAAGTAGTATTAGCTGGACAGATGACGGATGAAGAACATATGGTGATGAAATCACTACCTTTTTCTTCGGTTCATTCGCTCACACTTTTCTGGTCAGTCAAAGAAAGCTTGTCCAAAGTATTAAAAACGGGATTTACATCCCCAATTGATATTTTTTCGATCCGTACAGTAGAAGTAGCTCAACCAGTTATAACAAGTTATTTCAATTACTTTCCACAGTTTTGTACGACATCGTTTTTCTTTTCATCCTATGTTTGTTCGATTACTCATCCTAAAGGGGTTCATTGGTCAAAGGACTCTATTTATCAATTATTATGCCAAGGTATTCCTATATTAGATGGGATTAATACATAACTTGATATGGTTCTACTCCATTCAATGGAGTTAGCAAAACAAAATGAAGGAGATGAGAGAATGACCGTTTATGTTTTTCCGGGGCAAGGGTCCCAGCAAAAGGGGATGGGTAAAGAATTATTTGCAGAGTTCTCCCGCTTAACGAAGCTTGCTGATGACATATTAGGGTATTCTATTCGAACAGTTTGTTTGGAAAACCCAGATGAGATTTTAGGACAAACTCAATACACACAACCAGCATTGTATACCGTGAATGCATTTCACTATCTTAAAAAGACTAGAGAAACAGATGAAAAGCCAAATTATGTGGCAGGTCATAGTCTTGGGGAGTATAATGCTCTTTTTGCGGCAGGGGTATTTGACTTCGAAACAGGTCTTAAGCTAGTTAAAAAAAGAGGGGAGTTGATGAGCCAATGCTACGGTGGTGGTATGGCTGCAGTTCTCGGTTTGAATGAACAACAAATTGCGGAAGTATTAGCATTAAACGGATTGGATCAATTGGATATTGCTAACTTCAACTCACCTACACAAATAGTTTTATCTGGTCCGAAGGAGGAGATAAAACAAGCACAGGGAATTTTCGAAAAAACGCCCAATGTGCAGATGTTTATCCCTTTAAAAACAAGTGGTGCTTTTCATTCTCGTTATATGCAACAAGTAAAATCGGAATTTTCCTCTTATTTAAATGAGTTTCACTTCTTTCCCCCAGCTATCCCTATCATATCCAATGTTGAGGCTAGGCCTTATGGGGAGAATATAAAAGCTAATCTTATTGCTCAAATTGATCATCCGGTGAAATGGACCGAAAGTATCCGTTATTTAATGGGGAAGGGAGAGATAGATTTTCTAGAGCTAGGCCCGGGTCATGTATTAACCAGTTTAATTGGTCAAATTAAAAATAAATCAAAGCCTTTGATCGTAGAGGATAGGTTGACAAAGGATAAAGAAGCTATGGGAAGAAGGACTGAACAAAATGTTCCACCTTCCGATTCACCTGCTCGGTTATGCTTGACGGCCTCTTCCTTAGGAAGTGATAGTTTTAAGAGGGATTACAACCTTAAGTATGCATACTTAACTGGTGGGATGTACCGAGGCATTTCTTCTACCGATTTAGTGGTGAAAGTAGGCAAAGCAGGAATGATGGGCTTTTTTGGTAGTGGTGGATTAAAACCAGTGGAAATTGAACAAGCGATTATCACTATCCAAAAGGGATTAAATCAAGGGGAAGCATATGGTATTAATCTAGTCCATCAGTTTAATCATCCCCAAAGGGAAGAAGAAATCGTCCATCTACTATTAAAATATAACGTGACAGTTATGGAGGCATCCGCTTTTCTCGGTATAACACCTGCCTTAATTATCTATCGGGCTAAAGGATTAAAGCCTTCTTCAGATAATTCCATTCGATGTCATCATCGTATTATTGCTAAAGTCTCGAGGCCGGAAGTCGCTGAGGCTTTTTTAAGTCCTCCACCTGAACGTCTACTCAATAAGCTACAGATGGAAGGGAAAATTACTTCCCAGGAGGCCAAATGGCTTCGACAAATTCCAATGGCAGATGACCTTACCGTTGAAGCTGATTCCGGTGGGCATACAGATGCTGGTGTGGCCTATGCATTACTTCCGACCATTATTCGGTTGCGGGATCGCCTTCAAACAAAATACGCTTATAATAGAGAGATTCGTATTGGGGCAGCAGGTGGGATTGGAACACCTGAAGCAGCAGCAGCGGCCTTTACCCTCGGTGCTGCATATATTCTAACAGGTTCCATTAATCAATGTACCATCGAAGCGAATACTAGTGATTCTGCAAAAAATTTGTTGCAACAAATGAATGTACAGGATACGGAATATGCACCTGCTGGTGATCTTTTTGAACTGGGTGCCAAAATTCAAGTCTTGAAAAAAGGAGTCTTTTTCCCAGCGCGTGCCAATAAGCTTTGGGAATTGTACCGTCATTATGAGTCGTGGGAATCTATAGATAAGCATGTGCGGGAGCATATTGAAGAAATATATTTTAAGTGCAAATACGAAGAGGTTTATGCAAAAATTAGAGACCACTACACGACAGAAGATTTGCAGAAGTTCGAAAAAAACCCTAAACAAAAAATGGCTGCAATATTTAAATGGTATTTCCATTATACCAATCAATTGACACTAAACGATCAGCAGGAATCTAAAGTAGATTTTCAGATTCATTGCGGACCTGCTTTAGGGTCCTTTAATGAATGGGTCAAAGGAACCGATTTAGAAAATTGGCATAACCGTCATGTGGATCATATTGGAAAATATTTAATGGATGAGACGGCGCAGCTACTAACCGAACGTTTTCAACAGCTTTTGGCTGTAAAAGAATCAGGATCACTACAAACGGTTACTATCTAAGGAGGAAATAATATGAGTAAAGAAGACATTTTTTCTATATTAGTACAGCATACACGTGAAATTGTACCAGAACTTGAACAACATCATTTTGAGTGGGAAGACAGGTTGGCGGATTTAGGTGCCAATTCTGTTGATCGAGCGGAAATTATTATGATGACATTAGAAGCACTTTCCTTACAAATTCCTAGTATTGAGTTGTCAGAAGCGAGAAATCTCGGAGGTTTGGCTGAAATCCTTTTCGAAAAAAGCAACAAGAATGCTTTATAAACAATATTCTCTGAAAATGAGTTATCAATTTTTTATTAATTACTCTTATTTGATTGTGGAGCCAAACTCTAGAAATGCTATTGTGATTGATCCGGCATGGGAATTAGAAAAAATAACCAAGTTACTGAAAAAAAATAATGCTAAACTTCGAGCGATTCTTTTGACTCATTCTCATTACGACCATACGAATCTGGTACCAACATTAAGTGAAGCTATGCAACCGGATGTATTTTTGTCGCAAAAGGAGATTAATGCTTCCGGTTTTCGATGTGAGCGACTGCACGCTATCAACGATAACGACTCTCTTTCATTGGGAGGATTATCGTTTCGTTGTCTATTAACCCCGGGCCATACAACGGGTAGCATGTGTTTTCACCTAGGAAACAGCCTTTTTACAGGAGATACCCTGTTTACAGAAGGCTGTGGTGTCTGCATAAGGCCTGGAGGTTCACCGGAAGCCATGTATTCTAGCATTCAACGATTGAAAAGAGAAATAAAAAATGATGTTTGTATCTTTCCCGGACACTCATTTGGGATGCCACCGGGACAAACGATGGAGCATCTTCGTAAGAATAATATTTATCTTCAACTAAATCGTGAGCATTTTATTAAATTTCGTATGCGAAAAAATCAACTAGGTTTATTTGATTTTCAATAGAAGGGAAAGGACCATATGGGAGAAATAGAAGTCATTCAAACTACCTCCTCGGAGTGGAATGAAACACCACCACTCCTTTTTGTTCATGGGGCAAATCATGCTGCCTGGTGCTGGAAGGAATATTTCCTGCCTTTTTTCCAAGCTCATGGTTTCCAGTCCTATGCCATGAGCTTTCGGGGACATGGCCAAAGTGATGGGTATGAAAAACTACATACCTATACAATGGATGATTATGTAGAAGATGTCTACCGTGTATTACAAACCTTTGAACAAAAACCTATTATTATTGGTCATTCCATGGGAGGAGCAGTCGTACAAAAAATCATGCATCAGCATCCGGATAGGATGGATTCAGCTGTTTTACTGGCTTCGATTCCGCCTGGAGGAATGCTGAAGGATTTAATACGGCTGTTGTTCAAGCACCCTAAGAAATTTTTTCAACTACAACTATATAATCAGGGCAAAACCACCAACTTTCCAGTGGATTTATTTTTATATGACGAAAAGCCTGCCGAAAAATACGACTTAAACCAGAAGCTTCAACCGGAATCAATAAAAGCTAGCAGTGATTGCCTAAAACGAGTAGTACCTAAGAATACAATAGCCCAAGTTCCCCTTTTAGTGCTAGGAACGGATGAGGATGCTATGATCTCAAAAAAGACCACTCATTCGATTGGGCGATTTTACCGAACAGAACCGATAATCTTTTCTGAAATGGGCCATGACATGATGTTGGGTTCTCGTTGGCAAGAGGTTGCGGAACATATCCTTGCTTTTACTATAAAAAGGAGGACTGAATGGAAAAATGAGGCGTAATCAAGGAACGGAACATTCGATTAAAGAGAAATTAATTGAAAAGTTTATTCAAGTGGTTGGTACAGATCAGCCTTTGGATCTCAATAAAAGTTTTCTAGAGCTAGGTATGAATTCCATTATGGCAGTAGACTTTGTTGAAGCGGTAAATGATAGTCTAGATTTAGAATTAGGGGTTGAAGTAATCTTTGATTTTCGTGGTATTCCTGAGCTAGCTGAACATATAGAAAAGCAATACTTTATAGAAGAAAAAAGCGCCACCTCTGTGAATGCTATAAGTGAAGACTCATCTACGGATATTGCAATTATCGGAATAGCTGGTAAGTTTGCAGACTCTGAAAATATTGAGGAGTTGTGGACACATCTTAAAGCAGGAGATTGTTGTGTGAAAGAAATTCAACGCCCTGGATGGGATGAAAAGGTGTACTTCACAACACAGGCGAACCAAAAAAATCGCTCAGTCAGTAAATGGGGCGGAATGTTATCGCATATTGATCAATTTGATGCAGACTTTTTTGATATTTCCACAGAGGAAGCAGAAAGGATGGATCCACAACAGCGCATATGTTTGGAGGAAACCTATAAGGCTTTTGAGGATGCTGATTACCCTGCTGAAAAACTGGCTGGAAAAAAGGTTGGCGTATTTATTGGAGGAAGAACATCTGACTACAGGTCAAAATTAAAGGATGAGATGGATACATACACCTTTTGGGGGAATGAGATGTCAATGCTTGCATCTCGCATTTCGTATTTCTTTAATTTTAAGGGTCCTTGTCTGACAGTGGACACAGCTTGTTCTTCCTCTTTGGTTGCCATTCATTTAGCTTGTGATAGTATTTGCAAGGGTGAATCGGAAATGGCACTAGCTGGTGGAGTTTTTATTGCAAGTACGCCTGAATTTTTTAAGATGTCTTCTCAGGCTGGTTTATTATCACCGGAGGGGCAATGTAAAGCGTTTGATCCAGAGGCCAATGGAATGGTTTTGGGAGAAGGTGCAGGCATGGCTGTGCTAAAAAGGCTAGATGCTGCAGTTCGAGATCAGGACCATATCTATGGGGTTATTAAGGGATCTGCTATTAATCAAGCTGGTAAAACTAATGGAATGACAGCACCAAGTGTTGCTTCCCAAAAGCAATTAATTAAAGAAGTCTATACTAAATCACAGATTAACCCTGAAACGATAGGCTATATTGAAGCACATGGTACTGGTACCGTATTGGGTGATCGAATGGAGCTAAAGGCTTTTTCCGAAGTGTTTGAAGAATTTACAGATAAAACTCAATATTGTGTTATCGGATCTCATAAACCTAACATTGGCCATGCTACACTGGCAGCTGGTATGGCTGGATTATTTAAAATTCTGATGGCAATGAAAAATCAAGTTTTACCTCCAAACCGTTTAATAGAACTAGATCAAGAGGATCCATTAAGAAACAGTCCTTTTGTGTTTAATACTACATTGGCTCCATGGAAAGCTTCTTCAGGTACACCTTTAAGGGCAGGGTTAAATGCGTTGGGCTCCAATGGGACCAATGCTCATATAATTATTGAAGAATGGGTAGACCAATCACCGCAATCAATATCATCCATCCCTAAGCCATATTATCTATTTTTATTATCTGCTAAAAACATAGAAGCTTTACGTCAAAAGCTAGTCGATCTTGCTTTCTGGATAAAGAGTGAAGGCGAGCATTACTCTGCTGAAGAAGTAGCTTATACCTTATCGGTGGCACGAAGTCATTATGATGTTCGTTGTACCTTTATTGCTAGTAATTTGACGGAACTTAGGCAACAACTGTTTAAAGTGATAGAAGCGGGGCTTGAGGAAGACGAGACGTGGTGTCATCGGGTTACTACTTATCAATCAGATCTCGAACTGATAAATTATGGACAACAGTTAATTCATACTTTGTCTAATCAAACGATATTACATATGGATCGATATCAGGATTATGTTGTGAAATTATCCGAGTTGTATGTACAAGGCCATCCTATGGATTGGACAGGCTTATATCAAAAAAATAGAAAGGTACCGCTTCCTCCTTATCCATTTTGTAGAACGAGTTATTGGGTACAAGAGAAGGATGCAACTACTGATCAAGAACCTACAAATCTATCATCATTTGGTCTTCAAATGGAGGATATGGAAGAACTACTTACGAAATTATTGTTACGGCAATTACAGTCTCTTGGCATTTTAAATGATCAAAAGTTGACATTAGAGGATATGCAAAAGAAACTGGGGTTGCAATCAATTTATGCTAAATGGTTGAAACGCAGTCTCCAGTTTTTAATGGATAATCACTGTGTATTTTGTGATGAGTCCAATCGCTATAGTGTGAACCCTGCTTTTACGCAGGAAATGGATGATTGGGAGGATTGGGAAAGGAAAAAACAGTATTGGTTGACTAATCAAGATGCTAAGGCACAGACGATTTTGGTAGAACATACCCTTCGTTCCTTACCACGGATTTTGACTGGTGAGATACTGGCAACAGATATTATGTTTCCTAATTCCTCCATGGAACTGGTGGAAGGAATATACCAAAATAATGACATTGCTGATTATTTTAATAATATTCTTGCTCAGAAAGTCGTTGAATATATACAGGAGCTTTTACATCAGGATCCGAATGCGCGTATAAGGATCATTGAAATCGGAGCAGGTACAGGGGCCACAAGTTCCTCTGTGTTGAAAAATTTAGAGCCCTATAGGGACAATGTAGAAGAATATTGCTATACCGACATTTCCAAAGCTTTTCTTGTTTATGCGGAAAAAAGGTTTAAAGAAGCTTATCCTTTTGTCAATTATGCCGTATACAATGTAGAGGCTGAAGCTTTGGAGCAAGGCATTCGAATTGATACATATGATATTGCCATTGCGACCAATGTGTTTCATGCCACAAAAGAGATTGCGCAATCTTTGCAACAGGTTAAAGCGGTATTAAAGAAGGATGGTATGCTGATTTTAAATGAGCTTAGTGAAAACTCTCTTTTTCTACACTTGACCTTTGGTCTTTTGGAAGGCTGGTGGTTATTCCAAGACGATACATTGCGCCTATCTGGTGGTCCAGCTATATCTGCAAATGGATGGAAGGAAGTATTGAAGCAAGAAGGCTTTAAACAGGTTCAATTTCCTGTAGCAGAAGACCATGAAAAAGGTCAACAGATTATTATGGGTTTAAGTGATGGCCAACTGCGCCAAGTAGCCATGCTAAAACAACCTTTTAAACAAGGGGAGCAAAAACAACCAGCTGTCACCACCGTAAAGAATGATCACATTGCGAGGGCATTGAAAGACTGGATGGCAGAACATTTATCACATGCCTTATCAACTGATGCTCAAAACATTAATTTTGGGGCAGCATTTCGCGATTACGGTGTTGATTCAATTAGTGGAATTAACCTCATTCAAACAATTAACAGCACCTTTTCACTTGAGTTAGGAACAACCATACTTTTTGACTTTACGACCATTGATCAATTAACGGATTTTCTTTTGACTCATTACAATGAAGCTATTACTACTTCTTTTGGACAGGAGACGCCATCATCTATGGAAGAAACCTCTTCAGAACAAGTGGTAGGAGCAAAAGAAGAGAAGAGAAGCTATAAAGAACGTGGGTCAGATGTTGAAAAGAAAGGCCCGATAGCTATTGTAGGGATAAGTGGCAGGTTTGCTAATTCTGAAAATGTGCATGAATTATGGGAGCATTTATCTAAGGGAACTAATTTGGTTGATCATACAACTCGCTGGAGGGAGCAAAATGATAAAGATGAAACTTTAAAGAGGTGGGAAATAGGTAGCTTTATTGAGAATATTGATCAGTTTGACCCCTTCTTCTTTAATATTTCAGGCGTAGAAGCAAACCATATGGACCCTCAGCAACGTCTATTTTTAATGGCATGTTGGCAAGCCCTAGAGGATGCTGGCTATGCTGGAAAAAGTATACAAGGTCGGTCGTGTGGTGTATATGTAGGAGGTAGTGAGGGTGATTATCACCATCTAATGCATAATTACCCCTCCAATGAGGTACCCCAAGCCTTTTGGGGGAATCTAGGTTCTGTCATTCCAGCTCGGATTGCCTATTATCTGAATCTACAGGGTCCAGCTATTGCGATAGACACAGCTTGTTCCAGTTCATTGGTAGCGATGCATGTGGCCTGTCAAGGATTATGGACGGGTGAAATAGAGATGGCATTAGCTGGTGGAGTATCTATACGCTGCACACCTGAGTTATATAAAGCAGAACATCAGGCTGGAATGTTATCTCCTTCAGGACAATGCTATACGTTTGATGATCGAGCCAATGGATTTGTTCCTGGTGAAGGAGTTGGTGTAGTCTTACTGAAACGATTAGAAGATGCCCTTGCTAATGGTGACCACATTTATGGTGTCATCCGAGGTTCTGGTATAAATCAAGACGGTACAACTAATGGTATTACAGCACCCAGCCTTCGTTCCCAGGTTCAGTTAGAGCAGAATATTTATGAACAATTTGGTATCAACCCGAAGGATATTCAGATGGTAGAGGCACATGGAACGGGAACAAAATTGGGGGATCCAATTGAATATCAAGCGTTGACACAGGCATTTAAACACTACACAGATAAGAAGTCCTACTGTGCTATAGGCTCGATTAAAACCAATATTGGTCATACGCAAATGGCTGCAGGAATTGCTGGTGTTATTAAGGTTCTTTTGGCCTTAAAACATCGCAAAATCCCCCCTTCACTACACTTTGATCAAGGAAATAGCAATATTGAATTTAAAGATAGTCCTTTTTATGTCAATACTGAATTAAAGGAGTGGGAAGTTAAATCAGGTGCTAAACGCTGTGCCGCAGTAAGCTCATTTGGAGTGAGTGGCACGAATGCTCATATGGTGATTGAAGAGGCACCAGAAGTAGTCCGCAATCATCCGGATATGCCTGGTTATTTATTAGTTTTGTCGGCTCGATCTGAGGAGGCTTTGCAAAAGCAAGCTCAACAACTGATTGATTATAGTAAGAGCAATACAGAGGATGTTGGGAATATTTGCTACACCTTAATGGTAGGTCGAAAGCATTTTAATCATCGTTTAGCCTGTGTAGTACGTAATCAGCAGGATATGGTTGCTCAATTAGCACAATGGCTTGAGCGAAAATCTACTTCTTCTATATTTACTCATGTTATATATGAAAGGGAACAGAGGGAACTGCCGGCATTAAAGAAATTTGGTAACCATTGTATTGCTCAGTGCAAAATTAATAAGGAAGACTATATGGACAACCTTTCTACCGTGGCCGATTTATATGTTCAGGGATATGAATTAGATTATCTCGCTTTGTTTAAGGAAGGTCGATATGGCCGGGTGCCACTACCTACGTATCCTTTTTCGCTCGATCGGTATTGGGTACCGCAACCAGAGACGGCTAAGGCTCCTACGAAGGAAGCCTCTTTTGCGTCCGATTCCTCCCAGACTCCAGTAGCGGAAGCGATGGGAAAATCGGCGGAGGAAACCCGGTTAATGACATTTGCGGAAAACTGGCAACAACAAGAGCTACCGGATGAGCGATGGGCCCCACCGAAGGTGTGGGTCTGTTTTCTATCCGATCCTAGCTATCAATCATTATGGCGTACAGGCCTTCAAACCCGTTATCCTGGGACAGAGGTCATTTTTATTGCGCA
>JACYYJ010017552.1_pt2 | contig 18271 bp, 12 predicted proteins | sample 8236861 | NCBI WGS metagenome assembly JACYYJ01 (sample SAMN14103086, study PRJNA606662) | landfill metagenome | isolation source: landfill solid waste | place: India:New Delhi, Okhla landfill site | collected 2017-11-05
GGCGAGGACGGCGGCGTCGCGACCGCCACCGCGTCGATGCAGGTCCGGGTCCACTACCGCGCCCGCTGGTACCGCGAGGACCGCGAGACCGCCGCCGTGCTCGAAGGCTCCAAGGACCTCGAGACGGAGCGCACCGACCGTTGGACGTTCGCCCTGACGGACGACGCCGAGCACCCGTGGCGACTCGTCACCGTGGTCGCGTGACGGCCGATACCGACCGCCTGCCCAGCACGTCCACAGACCGTCCGGGGGCCCCGGCCGCACCGCTCCCGGGGTTCCGCACGATCGCGCCCATCCCGTCCGATCCGGCGCCTACTGTCGATCGCATGGGCTCCTCCGTGATCGACCTGCCGACGACCGGACGCGCGCTGACCGCCCACCACCCGCTCGGCACCTCGACCGGGCACCTGGTCGAGCTGCGCGGCGAGTGGGACCTGCTGGTCCGGCGGGCGCTCGACGTCTCGACGCTGGCGGTCGAGCTGGCCGCCCTCTCGGAGCCCGAGTTCGTCTCGCTCTGCGGCTGGCTCGAGCAGAACGGGGCCGGACTGCCGTTCGACTTCGTCAGCGTCCACGCCCCGACCAAGCACCGGGAGCTGCCCGAGCAGGAGCTGATCGAGCGACTGCTGGCGCTGCCGTCGTCGGTCGACGCGATCGTCCTCCACCCCGACGCGATGGAACGGCCCGAGCGCTACGCGGCGCTCGGCGCGACCGCCGCGGTCGAGAACATGGACGCGCGCAAGCCGGGCGGACGCACCGTCGACGAGCTGGCGCCGATCTTCGCGGCGCTGCCGCAGGCGGCGTTCTGCCTCGACGTGCCGCACGCCCAGTCCGTCGATCCGACGCTGGACGAGGCGCACCGGCTGCTCGACGCCTACGGCGAGCGGCTGCGCCACGTCCACGTCAGCTCACTCGACGCGGACTGCCACCACGTGCCGCTGACCACCGCCGACGAGCAGGCGTTCCTGCCGGTGCTCGGGCGCTGCTGCGACGTGCCGTGGATCCTCGAGTCGGCGCTGCCGACGCGCTGAGAATCGCCGCGACGCCACCGCTCCGCGCGGGCGCGAGCCGGTTCCCCGCGCGGCGCGTGCTCCGGCGCCACGGCCCTCGTGCGTACGCGGATCCGCCGCGCCGGATAGCGTTCCGGGCGTGATCGACACCGCACAGGGGGCGCTCGCCGAGCTCGCCGCGCACGGGCGCCGCGGGTTCCCCCACCTGCTCGCCGCCCAGGCGCGGACCGCGAGCGACCTCGAAGCGGTTCGCCACCGGTTGCGTGACGTGCCGCGGGATCCCGACGCGTCGATCGTGCTGATGGGCTCGTGGGGTCGTCGCGAGCGGACGTCCGGCAGCGACGACGACTTCCTGGTGCTGCTCGGCGGCGAACGGCGCTCCGGCGCGCTCCCGGCCGTCGCCCAGCTCGAGGGGCTGCTCGGCGCCGACGAGGCCAAGCCCGGGACCCAGGGGATCTTCGGCCAGCAGGTCTTCGTCGGGCCGATGGTCGACAAGATCGGGCTCGAGGACGACAGCAACCACAACCTGACCCAGCGGATGCTGCTGCTGCTGGAGTCGGTGCCGGTGGTCGGGACCGACGCCTACCGGACCGCGTTCGAGCACGTCGTCGACGGTTACGTGATCGGGCACGCCAAGGACTACCGGCCGCCGCGGTTCCTGCTCAACGACCTGATCCGCTACTGGCGGACGATCTGCGTCGACTTCGCCGGCAAGGCGCGCGCGAACGAGCACAAGTGGGGACTGCGCCACGCCAAGCTGCGGCTCAACCGCAAGCTGCTGTTCGCCGGCGGCCTGGTCCCGGTGCTGCTCTGTCACCTGCACCGCAGCGACGACCAGCGCGCGTTCCTCGTCGACCAGCTGCAACGGCCGCCGGTGGACCGGCTGGCCCAGGCGTTCCTGCACTACGACGCGGCCGACGCCGGCGTCCGCACGCTCGACGCCTACGACCGCTGGATCGGGATGCTCGACGATCCGGAGATCCGCGGACGCTTGACCGGCATGACCCGCGCCGACGCCGCTGACGACCCCCTCTTCCAGGAGGTCCGCCAGCTGGCGAAGCGGTTCGACCAGGGCCTGGTCGCGCTGCTCTTCGAGACGCCGCTGAGCCCGATGGCGCGGCGCTTCGTGGTCTTCTAGCGACGGGGCGACGAGCGCGTCACGACGCGGCGCGGACGACGCGCCGGAGTCCGCGGTCCAGCCGCTTCAGGCTCGCCGCTCCGTACGCACGACGGTAGCTCTTGCGGGCCTGGGACAGCTGCTTGGCCTGCCCCAGCGCCTTGCGGTGCGCGGCGATCACGGCACGCACCGAGCGCTGGCTCTCGCGGGCCTCGCGTCCGCGGGAGCGCTTCAGGCGCTTGAGGGCGTTGTTGGCCCGCCTGAGCTCCTTGCGGTGGTCGCTCTTCCGCGAGGCGTGCTCGAAGCCGCCCTTGCGTCCGTCCGGTGGCGAGAACCGATACCACGACTGGTACGGGTAGCGCGCGGCCCGCGACCAGTCGAGGGACTCCCACTTCGGATCGCCGACGCGGATCCGACCCCGTCCGTCGGTGGTGATCGCCGTCGAGCCGCTGTCCAGCGTGCGGTGGCTCCACGGTCCGTCCTGGCCGCGCCAGTACCCGATGGCCGAGAACGAACCGCTGGCGCCGCCCGTGTTGAGGACGGCGACGACCTCGGGCGGATGGAACTCGTCGGGCGTCGCCGCGTGCACGATCATCCCCTTGCCGCGCAGCGAGTCGCGCCGCGGAAGGTCGACGACCGACTGACAGCCACCGGCGATGCCGGCGGCGTCCGGGCAGTCCAGGTCACGGTCGGGACGGAGCACCGTTTCGAGGCCGCCCTGGCGATGGCGCACCGCGATGCCGATCGGCGACGTGCCGCCGTCGGCCGCGTGGAGCGTGAACGTCCAGTTCTTGTGGGTCAGCGAGGCCTTCCGCGGGCTCTCGGGCTCGGTAGGCGGTGGGGTGGCCGTGGCGACGGCAGGCGCCGTTAGGGCGAGCACGGCCGTGCCCAGTACGGGCAGGCCCCAACGGGGCCGGAGGATCTTCATGCGAGGCGTCTCCTTGTGGGAGTTCGCGGCGACCGCCGCGATGGAGGAGACCCCAACATCTCACGTTTGGCCGACGCCGTGGCCGTTCAGTCCGGGTCCGACGGCGGGATGCTCGCGCTCCCGGCGTCCTCCCCCTCGTCCTCGTCGTCCTTCTCACGCTTGGCGGCGGCACGGCGGTCGTTGAGCTCGTTGGTGGCGCCGACCACGTCGCCGGTACGGAAGAAGTCGACCGCGATCAGGTTGGGCTTGCGGTGGCGGACCCGCTCGCAGCGCTCGACCTGCTCGAGGATCGTCTGCTTCTGGTTCACCGTCTCCGCGAACGAGGCCCGCGGCGGCACGGTCGAGACGTTGTGGTTGAGCAGGAACAGCGGGTTGTCGTCGTCGCCGCGGTTCGGGGCGCAGCCCGCGTCGGAGAGCAGGCTCGTCAACTGCGACTTGTCGTAGGGCGTCTCCTGGACCAGATCGAACTGCTGGTGGTACCACGGGACGTCGCCGGCGTCCTGCTCGACCATCCAGAGGATCCGGCCGCCGGAGTCGATCATCTCGCGCAGCGTCGGCAGCGGATCGACCGGGCCCTTCCAGGTCAGGTCGAGCAGGCCCGCCTGCTCGACGAACCGCGCGAACTGCTCCGGCGGGACCTGGTCCTCGATGCTCATCACGAGCACCTCGCGCGGGTGCGCGAGCAGGAAGTCGCGGACCTGGGCGAACAGCTCGCTGCCCCGCGTCGCGCCCAGCTCGCAGAAGCCGTGGCAGAAGAACAACTCCGGCGCCTGCGTCGTGTCGACCTCGGAGCCGAGCTGGTCGCGCAGCCGCATCGCGGTCTCGGTGGCCGCAGAGCCGATCGAGTCCTCGATCTTCGCGCGGCTGTTCGGGCTCAGATCGATCCGCGTGTAGACGCGACCGTCGGCGGTGGCGTTGGCCAGGTACGAGTCGATCAGGAATCCGCGGATGCCCGCCTGCAGCTGGGCCGCGACGCCCTCCTGGTGCTCGGCGAGCACGAATCCGTCGCGGGCCGACGAGTACGAGTTGTGGGTGGCGGGCACGGCGAGCTCGTCGAGCCGCAGGTCGCAGTAGTCCTCGGAGCCGTTGCAGGCCTGCGACGTCGTGCTCTGGACCGTGCGCAGCGACTCGTCGACGCCGCCGCCGATCGCCGCCAGGCCCACGACGACCACCGTCGCGGCCACGCCGCCGCGGATCAGCAGCCGACGCCGCCGGTGCGACGGAGGATCAGGTGCCGCGTCGTCGGGCGCGGGGACCACGCTCTCGCCGAGCGTCATCCGGTCGCCCTCGTCCTCCTGCTGGGTCCGGGCCAGCGCCAGCTCGTCGGCGAACGACGTCGAGCGCAGCAGCGCCTCGAGCCCGACGACGATCAGCGCCAGCCCGGCGGCCGGCATCAGCAGTCGCTCGGCGGTCCGGTGGTCGAGCAGGACCAGGCCGCCGAGCACCACGACGCCGGCCCCGATCGCCCGACGGCCGCGATCGGACGCGCGGATTCCCGCCCAGCGCAGCCGTACGCTGGTGGTCAGCGAGACGCGTCGTCCGAGCGCCCCGAGCGCGACCACGAACAGCAGGCCGATCCCGATCGCGCCGGTCGCGACCGTGATCGTGCCGTCGAGGAACGCGTCGTAGACCGCGAAGCCCGCGTCGCGCGTCGCGGGGCCCGTGACGGCGTCGACGACCGCGGAGCGGATCAGGTAGTGGAAGCCGATCGTGAGCACGCCCGCCACCGACAGGGTCAGCGCGATCCGCCGACTGGCGGCGGTCCGGTCGCGGCGAACGAGCACGGCCGCCGCGAGCAGCAGCAGCGCGAGACCGCTGACGATCCACGACAGGACCCGAATCTCGTGCGCGGTCTCGGTCACCGTCGTGATCGCGTCGGCGGCGTCGCCGCCCTCCAGCGAGACCAGCGCGCGATCGATCGAGGTCGGGATCCGCTCGGCGATCTCGGGGCTGATGTTGCGCACCGACTGGACCGCGAGCAGTCCCACGTTGCCCAGCCGCAGGATCGCGGTGTCGGCGTCGCCGTCGACGGCCGTCCGGTAGAGCTGCCGCGCCGCGACCTCGACCGCGCTGCGCGCCGCGCCGGACCGCACGACCGCGGTCACGCCGCTCTCGACCAGCGGCTCGAAGGTCGTCAGGTCCGGCTCCGCCGCGATCAGCTGCCGCGTCAGCTGGCTGCCGATCGCGCTCGACACGGGATCCGACGTCAGCGCCGTCCCCGCCCCCGCGACGAAGCGGTCCTCGTCGAGCACGGCGAAGCGCAGCCCGGTCAGCAGCAGGGCCGCCACCGCGAGCACGAGACCGGTGACCTGGAGCGTGCGGCCGATGCGTGGATGGTCGGGACGAGCGGACGGGCGGATGATGGCGGCATCCTACGCCGCCCTCCGCGCTCGCGGGTTTCTCCTGCAAATCGAGCCGTGGCCGGTATAGCCTGTCGCCGTCCCCGAATCCGCCGAAAGGCCCACGATGTCCACGTCACCATCCCCCGCGCCCGCGGGCGTTCCCCCCACCGACGGCGAGACCGTCGCGGTCGCCGTCGCCGATGGCCCGCCCCCGCGGCTCTGGTGGCTGGTGCTGATCAGCGGCCTGCTCGCGGTGCTGGTCGGCGTGCTCGCGCTCGTGATCCCCGGCGCGACCCTGCTCTTCCTCGGGCTGCTGTTCGGCGTCTCGCTGATGATCACCGGCGTCAGCTCGATCGCGCTCGGCCTGACCGGGGACGGTACGCCGGGCCGGCAGACGCTGTCGGTCCTGCTGGGCTTCGTGGCCGTGCTCGCCGGCATCTTCTGCTTCGTCCGGCCCGGCGCGGGGATCCTCGCGGTGCTGCTGTCGGTCTCGTTCTGGTTCCTGCTCGTCGGCGTCGGCGATCTCGTCGCGGCGTTCCAAGAGCGGCAGCACCGGGTGTGGCGCGGCCTGCTCGGCGTGATCGCGATCGTCGCCGGCGTCGTGCTCGTGGTCGATCCGGTGATCGGCCTGAGCACGGTCGCCCTGCTGGCCGGCATCGGCTTCCTGCTGCGCGGCGGCGCCGAGATCGGCTTCGCGCTCCAGCTGCGCAAGCTCCAGAAGGGGTAGCCCCCGTCCTTACTCACCTTGTGATGAGTAACGGCGGGAAACTTTGCGGTTCCGCCGCGTAGAGTGGGGAGCGGCTGCGCATATCATGAGCACATGCCCGAGGCCCGCCCCCACAAGACGATGTCGAAGGCGACCCGCTACGTGAACATCGTGGCCGTCGTCGTCCCGTTCATCGGCGTCCTGGCCGCGATCGTGATGCTGTGGAACTCCGCGGTGACGTGGTTCGACATCGCGATGCTGGTCGGGACGTACCTGATCAGCGCGTTCGGCGTGACCGTCGGGTACCACCGGATGCTGACCCACGGCGCGGTGCAGGCGCCGAAGTGGGTCCGCTACGCGTTCGTCGTCGCCGGCTCGACCGCGGTCGAAGGCCCCGCGCTGATCTGGGCCGCGGACCACCGCAAGCACCACGCGCACACCGACGTCGAGGGCGACCCGCACTCGCCGCACATCGGCGGCGGCGAGGGCCTGAAGGGCCTCTGGCACGCCCACGTCGGCTGGCTCTGGTCGACCGAGATCGAGCGCGGCTGGCCGCGCAAGCACACGCCGGACCTGCTGCGCGACAAGGGCCTGGTGCGGATCTCGAAGTGGTTCCCGTGGATCGCGCTGACCGGCCTGATCATCCCCTTCCTCGCCGGTTGGGCGTACCACGGCAGCCTCGCGGGCGGCCTGCAGACCTTCGTCTGGGCCGGCCTGGTGCGCGTCTTCTTCATCCATCACGTGACCTGGTCGGTCAACTCGATCTGCCACTTCTCGGGCTACCGGCGGTTCGACGTCGACGACCACTCGCGCAACAACCCGCTGCTGGCGATCCTGACGCTCGGCGAGTCGTGGCACCACAACCACCACGCCTTCCCCCGCTCCGCCAGCCACGGCATGCGCTGGTACGAGATCGACCTCTCGGCGCTGCTGATCAAGGGCTTCGTCGCGGTCGGCCTGATGTCGAAGCCGGTCTACATCAGTCGCGAGCAGCAGGCGAAGAAGCTGCCCGGCTCCGCCCCGCAGGCGGAGCCGGTGACCGACGCCGCCTGACCACCGGGGGTGCGGATTCGGCCGGTCGGTCCGGCCAGATCCGCATCCGCCTCCGGGGCGCCTGTCGTCCCCGCCGACCGCTCCGTGGGAATGCGATGATGCGGCGGTGAGCAAGGACGTATCGCCCGCGCGCGGGTTCCGGGACTATCCACCCCGCGACAAGGCCCGCCGGGACCGGCTGCTGCAGACGATCCGCGGGGTCTACGCGGAGCACGGCTTCGCCGAGATCGAGACCCCCGTCGTCGAGCCGCTCGACCGTCTGCGCAGCAGCGACGGCGGCGACAACGTCGGGATGATCTTCGCGATCCAGCGGCGCGGGCTGTCGGTCGAGGACGCCCACGCGGTCGCCGCGGTCGACGAGCTCTGCGATCTGGGCCTGCGCTACGACCTGACGGTTCCGCTGTCGCGGTTCTACGCCAGCCACCACGCGTCGCTCCCCCGCGTCGCCCGGCTGATCCAGATCGCGCCGGTCTGGCGGGCCGAGCGCCCGCAGAAGGGCCGCTTCCGGCAGTTCACGCAGTGCGACATCGACATCGTCGGCGAGTCCGGACCGCTGGCCGAGACCGAGCTGGTGACCACGACGCTGACCGCGCTCGACGCGCTCGGCGTCCGCGGCGCGACCGTGCGGATCAACGACCGCCGGCTGCTCAAGGCGCTGCTCGAGAGCGCCGGCGTCGCCGACGAGCAGCGCGCGGCGGTGCTGGTCGTGATCGACAAGCGCGACAAGATCGGCCTGGAGAAGGTTCGCGAGCAGCTCGACGAGCTGGGACTGGGCGACGGCGTGGCCGCGACCCTGGGCCGTCAGCTCGAGCGGTTCCAGTCCGGCCCGATCGACGCCGACGAGTTCGCCACGCTGCTCGACCCGAGCGACGAGGCCACCGCGGCGCTGGACGACCACCGTACGATCGTCGCCGGCGTCACGGCGTTCGCCGGGCCCGAGGCGATCCGCTTCGACCCGACGCTGGTCCGCGGCCTGGGCTACTACACCGGCACGATCTTCGAGGTCGAGCACCCCGACAGCGGCAGCTCGATCGGCGGCGGGGGGCGCTACGACGGGATGGTCGGGCGGTTCCTCGGCCGCGACGTCCCGGCCTGCGGGTTCTCGCTCGGCTTCGAGCGGCTGGTCGACCTGGCCCCCGATCCGACGCCGGACGGCCCCGCGCGGATCGCGCTGGTCCACCCCGGCGACGCCGACGCCACCGCGATCCTCGCCGAGAAGCGGGCGTGGATCGCGCGCGGCCACGCGGTCACCCTGGTCCCCCGCGCGAAGAACATGCGGCGGGTGCTCGACGAGGTCCGGGCGCTCGGGATCGACGGCTACGTCAGCCTCGGCGGCGACGAGGTCCGCAACCTGGACTGACGCGGCCACCGCGGCCCGACCAGACCCCGCGAACCGTGGGGCGGTCGCCGGCCGCACGCCGGCCCGGAGCGACCGGAACGACAACGGGGATGCCGTCAACGGATGACGACATCCCCGATCCCTCTCTCCCTGGTACTGCGGTGGCTCAGGGTCCCCGGTCCCCGAGCCACCCCTGCGACGCGGTTACTTGCAGCGCGCCGAGGACTTGAAGACGGCGGGGTCCGTCGTGTTCTGGTAGGTCGTGACCTGGTACGGCCACTTCTTGTTCTTCGGGCACGACGTCGTGAAGACCCAGTTCTTCGCCGTCGTCTTGGCCTTGAAGTCGATCAGCGAGATCGGGGTGCCGGCGACGACCTGCAGGTCCTCGGGGACCGTGATCGTGACCTTGTAGCCCCACTTGCCGGACTGCTTCTGGACCTTGGCCGGCACCGGCAGCTGGACGACGGCCGGGTTGGTCAGCTCGGTGAAGATGAAGACCTTGTTGGAACCGCCGTTGACCAGGGTGAACTTGGCCTTGGTCTTGACGGTGTCGGCCCAGGCGTTGGCCGAGCCGGACCCGGTGATCGAGCCCTTCGGGCAGACGTCCTTCGGCAGCCCGTTCATCATCGCGGACTCCTTGCACTTGGGCGTGACCTTGCCCTTGACGCCCTTCGGCAGCTTGCCGCCGGCGTAGTAGGAGCCCTTCGGGAAGAGAACCTCGACCTTCTGGACGACGGGCTTGTTCAGTCCGTCCTCGCCGGTCGTCGAGATCTTGCCCTTCATCTTGAGGTTGACCGAGCGCGGCTTCTTCTTCGTGCCGGCCTTGTTCGGCGTCACCTTCGCCGAGCCGGAGATCGACGTCACGGGCTCGGGGGACTGCGCGACCGCCGGCGCCACGGCCGATGCCGACAGGGCTGCGATGGCGATGGTGGGAACTGCGAGCGTGCGCAAGCGCATGAAGAGACCCTCTCTCCTGGTGGGGCCAGTCCCGTTCGATCCGACCGAACATCACGCGTGCTCCGGTGAACGTTCTGGGGCTGGTGGTTGACAGCACTAAACGTACACCCTCGGAGCGCTGCGTGACGCAGTTCGCACAGCCGTCGTCGGTCGCGTGCCTGCCGCGCCGTCGCGATTCGGAGCCGGAATCGACCCTACTCGCGGTCGGAGGCGACCCTACCGACGGTAGATGGGCGCGATCCTGCAGCCGCCGCGAGTCGCGCCGACACGGGCGAAAAGCCCTTTGGAACGGGACTTCTGACGTCATAACCGAATCGCAATGGTCTCGGACACGGGTCGTCCGGCTATATTGGTCGTGCTCGTGCCCGAGGTGCGCAATCCGCGCCCTCGGACGGCAGAGAGAGAGAAGAGTCCTGCGCCGTTCATCCCAAGCCTCGCGCCGCCTGCGCCGACTGCTCCCCGTGGGCTTGCTCGTCGTGGTGGTCGTGGCGCTGCTCGCGCTCGTCCTGGCCCCCGATCCATCGCGGCAATATCGCCTGGTCTTCCAGAACGCGAGCCAGCTGGTCAACGGCGGCGTGGTCCGGATCGGCGGCAACGCCGTCGGGACGATCAAGGACATCGACCTGACCGACAACCAGCTGGCGCTGGTCACGGTGTCGGTCAAGGAGGAGTTCGCTCCGCTGCGCGAGGGTACGACCGCGACGGTCCGGGCCCAGGGCCAGGCCGGCATCGCGTCGCGCTACGTCGACATCAGCCCCGGGTCGGGGCTCGGCAAGCCGCTCGACGACAACGCGATGATCGCGATGGAATCGACCCAGTCGACCGTCGAGATCGACCAGATCTTCAACATGCTCGACGAGCAGACGCGCGGGGGCCTGCAGGAGACGATCAAGGGCTTCTCGCAGTGGTACGAGGGCAAGGGCGAGGAAGCCAACGAGACGGCCAAGCAGTTCCCGCGGGCGATGCGCGCGTTCAGCCAGCTGGCCAAGGACATCAACTCGCAGAACGCGCAGCTCGAGCGGCTGCTGACGACGTCGGGCCAGGCGCTCGGCGGCGTGGCCGCCAACCACCAGGAGCTGACCGAGGCGGTCGGCAACGCCCGTCGGACGGTGACGGCGATCGGATCCGACACCGCGGCGCTGACCTCGGTGCTGGAGAACTTCCCCGGGCTGCTCGAGCAGGGCACCGAGGCGCTGAACGCGTTCGACCCGGCGATCGACGACTTCGAGAAGCTCGTCGCCGCGTCCGAGGAGCCGTCGCGGATCCTCGCGCCGTACTTCAAGGACGAGCTGACCCCGGTGCTGAAGGACGCCGTGCCGACGTTCCGGCAGCTGCGGCTGATGCTCGACCGTGACGGCAAGGCCAACGACGTGCTCGACTCGCTGCAGGACCTGCCGCCGCTGGAGAAGTCGACCCGCGTCGCCTTCCCCGAGGGCAGCGAGGCGCTGAAGACGTCGACGCCGATGCTGTCGTTCTTCCGCCCGTACGCGCCGGACCTGGTCGGCTGGTTCCGCGGCTTCGCGTCGTCGGCGGCGACCTACGACGTGGCCGGTCACTACTTCCGCGCGCTGCCGGTCTTCGACGCCTTCCGGTTCAACGACGACGCCGCGGGCGGCAACCTGACCGAGAAGCCGCCCGCGCAGCGCGGCCGCGACGCCGGTCTGAGCACCGGCAACCTCAAGCGCTGCCCGGGCGGCGGCGTGGCGCAGCCCGCCGACAAGTCGGCGCCGTTCGTGGACCAGGGACCGTTGGCCAACGCCGACTGCGATCCCAACCAGCGGCCGGGAGGTCCCCGATGAAGCGGCGCGCATGGGTCGCCGGACTGGCGGCGGTCCTGTTGCTGGTGATCGCCGTGACGGCGGTCGCGTCGAGCGGTGACGGCAACGACGGCAAGTACCGGGTGCGGGTAATCTTCGACAGTGCCGCGTTCGTGATCCCCGGATCGAACGTCAAGGTCGCCGGCGTGGTCGTCGGCACCGTCGGCGACGTCGAACTGACCGACGAGAACCAGGCGGCGGTGACGATCGAGATCACCGACCCCGGCTACCAGGACTTTCGCACCGACGCGACCTGCCGGGTCGGCCTGCAGTCGCTGATCGGCGAGCAGTTCATCGAGTGCAAGCCGACGCAGCCGCGGGCGGACGGCGCCGATCCGGCCCCGCTGCTGAGCAGGATCGAGGACGGGCCCGGCAAGGGCGACCACCTGCTGCCGGTCGAGCGGACCAGCGTGCCAATCGGGCCGGACCTGATCGGCAACATCATGCGGGTGCCCGAGCAGGAGCGGTTCCGGCTGATCCTCAACGAGTTCGGGGCCGCGGTCGCCGGCAACGGCGAGGCGCTGCGCGAGGCGATCCACCGCGCCAACCCGACGCTCAAGCAGGCCAACGCGTTCGTCGAGATCCTCGCCCAGCAGAACCAGCTGATCGCGCGGCTGACCGATCAGTCCGACGCGATCCTCGAGCCGCTGGCGCAGAAGCGCAAGGACCTGTCCGGGTTCATCCGCGAAGCGGGCAACACGGCGGCGGCGACGGCCGAGGAGGGCGACGCGCTGGAGGAGAACTTCCGCAAGTTCCCGGCGTTCCTGCGCGAGCTGAAGCCGGCGACGGAGCGGATCAGCGCGCTGGCCGACCAGGTCGGACCGAGCGTGGCCAACCTGGCCGCCGAGGCCCCGGCGCTGAACGAGGCGGTGACCGGGTTCGGGCCGTTCGTCAAGGCGTCCGGGCCGGCGCTGGTCACGCTCGGCGACGCCGCCGAGCGGGGGCAGAAGACGTTCCCGCGGATCGCCCCGCTCGTCGACCGGTTCGGCCAGCTGGCCGACAACCTGGCGCCGGTCGCCCGCAACCTGTCCGACCTGGGCGTGAGCTTCGACCAGACCGGCGGAATCGAGAACCTGGTGCGGCTCGTCTACTACTACACGGGCGTCACGAACGGCAAGGACGGGACGTCGCACTACCTGCGGTCCAAGGTCACCCCGACGGGTTGCGTCGACCGGATTTCCAATCCTCGATCGTCGCAGGCCCGCACCAGCCCGTGCCGGGCCCGGTTGCGCTACGACGCAGATCGCCCTGAGGGCGCCGAGTCCCGGTCGGTAGCGCGGGCGGTCAAGGCGGAAGCCAGCTCCAAGACCAACGAGCGCCTCGAGTCGATGCTGGGCCCCGAGGCGGAGGGCACGCGATGAACACCCGCGCCAAGCGCAGCTCGCTCGCGGCCAACCCGGTGCTGATCGGGGCGGCGACGGTCCTGATCGCGATGGTCGCGGTCGTGCTGGCATACAACGCCAACAGCGGCCTGCCGTTCGTCAAGACGTACAACATCAACGCGGACATCCCCGACGCCGCCGGGCTGATCGTCGGCAACGACGTCCGCAAGGGCGGCGCGCGGATCGGCTTCGTCAGCGCGATCCACACCCGGCAGGAGCGGGACGGCAGCGTCGGAGCGACGATCGAGATGAAGCTCGACGACACCGCGCGGCCGCTGCCGAAGGACAGTCGGATCCAGATCCGGCCGCGCTCGCCGCTCGGCCTGCGCTACGCCGAGCTGACCGCCGGTGAGTCGAAGGAGATGCTGGCCGACGGCGACACGCTGCAGCTGGACCTGGCCGGCGCCGAGCCGGTCGAGCTCGACGACTTCTTCAACATGTTCGACGAGCCGACGCGCGACGCGGCGCAGGAGAACACGTTCGAGTTCGGCAACGCGATGATCGGCCGCGGCGGCGACCTGAACCGGGCGTTCAAGGGCCTGCTGCCGCTGGTCGAAGCGGCCGAGCCGGCGCTGCGCAACCTGGTCGCGCCGAGCACCGGGTTCGACCGGTTGTTCCCGGCGTTCGCCCAGGCGGCCGACGAGGTCGCGCCGGTCGCCCAGCAGCAGGCGTCGATGTTCGGCGGGCTCTACCGGACGTTCCAGGCGTGGGCGTCGGTCCGCGAGCAGCTGCAGGAGACGATCCGGCTGGGGCCGGAGGCGCTGCAGACGGCGACCGACGAGTTCCCGAAGCAGGCCGCGTTCATGGACCACTCGACCGAGCTGTTCCGGCGGCTGCGCCCGGCGTTCGCGTCGCTCAGCGCGGCGGCGCCCGGACTGGCGACGGCGGTGACCAAGGGCACGCCGGCGCTCAAGCGCGCGCCGGATCTGAACCGGCGGCTCGGCACGACGCTCGACGCGGTCGATGCCTTCGGCCAGGACCAGCGGGTGCTGACCGGGATCAGCAACATCGCGAGGACGGCCGGGATCCTCGACGAGCCGGTCGCGCACATCACGCCGGCCCAGACTCGCTGCAACTACATCACGCTGATGACGCGCAACCTCTGGAGCGTGCTGTCGGACACGACCACGATCGGCAGTGCCGCGCGTGTCAGCCCGATCCTGCTCCCCAACGCCGCCGCGCCGAACAGCGAGGGCGCCCCCGCGTCCGCGCCGGCCAACTCCGAGCCGCCGCCCCCGCGTCCGGCCGCGGTCGGCCTCCCGATCGAGGCGGACTCGAACAATCGGTTGCACAGCAATCCGAACCCGAACACCGCCGCTCCCGGCCAGGTGCAGGAGTGCGAGGCGGGCAAGGAAGGCTTCAAGGCGGACCAGGCCGTGATCGGCAACTTCCCGGGTAACCAGGGCCTCGAGACCGAAGGACAGGACGGGTTCAAGCTCGTGATGAAGCCGGTGAGGCAGCCGTGACCGGTCTTCCCGTCCACAGCCGTCGGGGGCTCAAGCCCCTCACCGTCGGGCTGATCCTGATCGGACTGTCGATCGTCGGCGTCTTCTTCGCGTTCACGAAGAAGAACCCGCTGCGCGAGCACTACGAGATCAGCGCCGTCGTCCAGACGTCCAACCTGCTGGCCAAGGGGTCGGTGGTCCGGATCGCCGGGATCGACGTCGGCAAGATCACCAACATCGAGCGCTACGAGAACAGCCCGAACGCCAAGATCACGATGAAGATCGACCCGGCGGGGCGGCCGGTGCGCAAGGACGCGACGCTGAAGATCCGTCCGCGGCTGTTCCTCGAGGGCAACTTCTTCGTCCAGCTCGAGCCGGGCGAGCCGAACAGCCCCGAGCTGGAGAACGGCGGCACGATCCCGCTCAGCGCGACCGCGGTGCCGGTCCAGATGGACCAGTTCTTCAGCGCGCTGCCGGCCGACACCCGCAAGGCGCTGCAGCAGACGATCGACGGGCTCGGCGACGGCTTCGGCGGCACGCCGAGCGCCGCCGACGACGCCGGGCAGGACCCGGCCGTGGTCGGCCTGAGCGGCGGACAGGCGCTCAACCGGACGCTCGACACCAGCGCCGACTCGCTGCGCGGCGGCGCGATCGTCGCCGAGGCGCTGCAGGGCCAGAACCGCGGTGACCTGGCCAAGCTGTTCAAGGGCGTCGGCGACGTGACGGCGAAGATCGCCGCGGCCGACCCCAACCTGCTCGACCTGGTGCGCAACTTCAACGGCGCGATGGAGGGCCTGGGTCGCAACGACCAGGCGCTGTCGGCGACGATCGAGAAGCTCGGCCTGACCGCCCGGACCGGACGGATGGCGTTCACCGCGTTCAACCGGGCGATCCCGCCGCTGCGCGGCGCCACCCAGGACCTGACCCGGGCGATGGACGTCACCCCCGCGGTGGTCGAGGCGTCAACGCCGTGGCTGCGGCAGGCCCAGCCGCTGCTGTCCGACGAGGAGCTGGGCGGCCTGCTCGACGACCTGTCGCCGGCGATGCGCAACCTGGCCAAGCTGACCCACGAATCGCGCCAGCTGGTGCCGGTGACGAGCGACTTCTCGCAGTGCATGAACGACGTCTTCCTGCCGACGGCAATGATCCCGGTGCAGGACGGCGCGCTGTCGGCGAACGTCCCGAACTACAAGGAGTTCTGGTACGCGCTGACCGGTATGGCCGGCGGAACGGGCACCTTCGACGGCAACGGTCAGATGATGCGGGTCCAGTCGATCGGCGGCGCGACCCCGATCAAGACCGGTTGGGGCGTGTTCAACGGGCTGCCGTCGTTCGGCAACATCACGCAGCCGAGCACGGGGACCAGCCCGGCGTTCACCGGCAAGGAGCCGCCGCTGCGGCGCGACGTGCGCTGCGCCGACAACCCGGTGCCGGACATCAACGGCCCGGCGTCGCAGGGCCCGGGCGACGGCGCACGGCCTGGCGGCCCCGCCCCGCCGTTGAGTCCCGCGAACACGCGGGAGGCGTCGCGATGACCAGCGGTTGGCGCGGGCACCTCAAGGAAGTGATCGCCCTGCTCGGGCTGATCATCGTCGGCGTCGCCGTCGGCGGCTACATCTTCGCCCACCAGAACGTGACGGCCCCGAGCTGGGTGCCGGTGATCGGCAAGACCTTCTTCGACATGGAGGCGCGGTTCACCAGCGCGTCCGGCGTGATGCCGGGCCAGGGGCAGACCGTGACGATCTCGGGGATCAACGTCGGCAAGGTGACCGGGGTGCGGCTGGACCGCGGGCAGGCGGTGGTCGGGTTCCGGCTGGAGGAGAAGTACCGCGACGTCTACCCCGACGCGACGGTGCTGCTGCGGCCGAAGACCCCGCTCAAGGACATGACGGTCGAGCTCGACCCGGGGACCAAGGACGCAGGCGATCCGCTGCCCGAGGGCACGATCCTCGACGTGTCCGCGACGCAGCCCGACGTGAACTTCGACGAGTTCCTGGCGACCGTCGACAGCGAGACCCAGGCCGCGCTGCAGATGCTGCTCGGCGACGCCGGCCAGGCGCTCGGCAAGGACGGCGGCAAGGCACTGGCCCAGGCGCTGAAGCGGTTCGAGCCGCTGTCGCGCAACGGCAAGACGGCGTCCGAGCTGCTGATCGACCGCGACAAGAAGATCAAGCGGCTGGTCACCAACATCGGGCTGATCACCGAGGAGCTGGGCGGCGACAACGCGCAGCTGACCGAGTTCGTGCAGTCGAGCTCTCAGGCGCTCAAGCGGTTCGCCAACCAGAACGACAACGTCGCCGAGACGATCGCGCTGCTGCCCGACACGCTCGACGCGACCAACGAGGCGCTGGCCAAGGCCGGCGACCTGTCGGTCACCCTCGACAAGGGCCTGACGGCACTGAAGCCGGCGACCAAGAACCTGGCGTCGAGCCTGGAAGAGATCGAGCCGTTCTCCGAGCTGACCACGCCGGTGCTGAAGGACAAGCTTCGGCCGTTCGCCCGCGACGCGCAGCCGACCGTGCGCAAGCTGGTGCCGGTCAGCGCCAAGACGGCGGACGCGATGCCTGACCTGCGGCGGTTCACCGAGGTCCTCAACAGCTTCTTCAACCTGATGGCCTACGACCCGCCGGGCGACGGACCGAACGGGCAGAGCTACCTATTCTACCTGCCGTGGGCGGGGCACAACACGAACTCGGCGTACTCCACCCAGGACGCGACCGGCCCCTTGCCGCGCTCGATCATCACCGTCGATTGCGGTGCACTCGAGCTGTTGGAGGAAACGATCCCGAAGAACAACCCGTTCATGGCCTCGTTCCTCCAGCTGCTGAACCTGCCGAAGTTCAGTGATCCCGCCGGCTGCAACCGAAACAAGTTCGCGAAATGATCAAGGAAATTCCCTCGATCCCCAAGCTGCTGACCATGGTGGCGTTCGCCCTGGGCAGCTTCGGTGCGCTCTTGTTCCTGTGGCTGTCGTTCGGCGGGCCGGTGCCGTTCCACCCCAAGGGTTACCGGGTCCACGTGCACTTCCCCGAAGCGGGGCAGCTGACCGAGCAGTCCGACGTGCGGATCTCGGGCGTCAATGTCGGCAAGGTGATCAAGGTCAACCCCGACCCCAACGGGCCGACCGACGCGGTGATCGAGATCAAGCCGAAGTTCGCGCCGATCCCGGCCGCGACCAAGGCCACGCTGCGGTCCAAGACGCTGCTCGGCGAGACCTTCGTCGAGCTGGCGCCCAACCGCAGCACGAGCCCCAAGCCGCTGGCGGAAGAGGGCACGATCCCGGTGTCCGCCGTCGCGCCGACGGTCGAGCTCGACGAGCTGCTGAGCACGTTCGACGAGCCGACGCGGCAGGCGTTCCAGGTCTGGATGCAGGACCAGGCGGTGGCGATGCACGGCCGCGGCGCCGAGATCAACGCGACCTTCCAGGAGTTCCCGGAGCTGGTGGACAGCTTCGCCGCGCTGTCGCAGACGCTCGACGCCCAGAACGTCGCGGTGCGCGAGACGGTGTCGAGCACGGGGGCGTTCTTCCGCGCGCTGAGCGCCCGGCAGGGTGACCTGCGCGGGCTGATCAGCGCGACCGACAAGACCTTCAGCACGATCGGCGCCCGCAACGAGCAGCTGGCCGAGATCTTCCGGAAGTTCCCCGCGTTCGAACGGGCGTCGACGAAGATCCTGCCGAAGGTCACCGAGCTGGCCGACCAGGCCGACCCGACCGTCGTGCGGATGCAGCAGGTCGCGACCCAGATGACCCCGGCGTTCGAGGCGGTCGAGGACCTGAGCCCCGACCTGGCGCGGTTCATGACCCGGCTGACCCCGGTCGCCGACGCCGCCGAGAAGGGGCTGCCGGCGTTCGACCGGATCCTGGCCCAGTTCCCGCCGCTGCTCGAGGACTTCGGCCCGTTCACGCGGACGATCAACCCGCTGCTGCGCTATCTCGGCGAGCACAAGAACGACATCACGGCGTTCTTCGGCAACGTCACATCGGCAACCAACCCGAGGCAGGCGTTGGGTGGCAATGCCAAGGGCTCCGCGCACTACCTTCGGGCGGGCCTGGTGGCCGGCCCTCAGACCCTCTCGTTCCAGCCGCGCGCCTTCGGTCAGAACCGGACCAATCCGTACGTGGAGCCGGGCGGCATGAAGAACCTGGCCACGGGATTGCGCACGCTGACCCCGCAGAC
>JACYYJ010139074.1_pt4 | contig 18191 bp, 15 predicted proteins | sample 8236861 | NCBI WGS metagenome assembly JACYYJ01 (sample SAMN14103086, study PRJNA606662) | landfill metagenome | isolation source: landfill solid waste | place: India:New Delhi, Okhla landfill site | collected 2017-11-05
CCACCTCGACGTGCTGCCGATCCGCTGCGAGCGCAACGCGTTCGGCCGGCAGACCCGCAGCTTCGAGAGCGACCTGGACGTCGCCGGGATCGAGGGCGGCCCGTTCAACGGCGTCTTCATCCGCGCGCCGAAGGTGATCGACCTCGATCCGACCGTCGAGGTCACGGTCCGCGTCGACGACGCGATCGTCGGGATCCGCGCCGGCGATCTGGAGGGCTACGCCTTCCACCCCGAGCTGACCGACGACGACCGGATCCACCGGGCGTTCGTCGCCCGGGTGCGCGCCGCGGACACCCGCACGCCCGCCGTCGCCTAGAGGCGGCAGCGGGGACGCCGTCGCCGCGCCCGCGCCGCTCAGACCGCGCGCCAGCGCTCGACGCCGTCGCGCCGTTCCGGCGCCGCGGTCCCGTCGGCGCGCAGCAGGTCGAGGTGCCCGAGCACCTCGGACACGCAGAGCAGCGGCTGCTTCCAGGCGACATCGCCCCACATCCGCTGCGCGATCGCGAAGGCGGTGCTGCCGTCGGCGTCGAGCAGCCCGAGGATCTTGCGCTTGCGCCGGTCGTGCATCCGCACCCGATCGGCGACGACCGCGCGGGCGTCGGTGACCGCGGGACCGTGGCCGCCGAGCACCACGGCCGGGTCCAGACGGGCGGTCTGCTCGAGTCCCTCGAGGTAGTGGCGCAGCGCGGGCGTGCGATCCTCGGGAGCCGGTCGGTGCGGTCGCCGCGGGTCGAGCAGCTCCGGCGGGCACGCGAGCAGCGGATTCGACGACACGTGCGCGAGCAGGTGATCGCCGCCGAGCACCAGCCCGTGCTCGTGGTTGATCAGCAGGGTGTCGGTCACGCTGTGCCCGGGACGCAGCACCAGCTCGAAGTCGAGGCCGCCGAACGTCCGGATCGCCCCGCTCGCGACCGGATCGGTCACGGTCACCGCCCCGCCGGCCCACGCGAGGTGCGCCCGCTGCATCGCCTGGAGCGCGACGGTGACTTCGCGCTGCATCCCGTGCCGGTGGAGGCTCTCGGCCATGAAGACGCTCTCCCGATCGCCGTAGCCGCTCGGGTCGGCCAGCCGCCCGGCCAGCGCGTCGATCGCCACGACATCGGCTCCCGAGCGCGCGGCGAGCAGCGAGCAGAGCCCGACGTGGTCGGCGTGCTCGTGCGTCAGGACGATCGCGTCGAGGTCCTCGACGGCGTAGCCGAGCTCGGCGATCCGGCGGTCGAGCACGTGGAGGGTCTCGGCGCCCGCCGGCCCCGTGTCGACGAGCGTCAGCGGCCCGTCGGTCAGCAGCCAGGTCGTGATCGGCCCGATCGCGAACGGCGTCGGCAGCGAGATCGGGACGATCCCGAGCCGCTCGGCGAGCGGATCGCCCAACTCGGCATCCGGCGGGGCCTCGTTGCGGTGACGGGGGTGCTGGTCGGACACGGCGCGGCGGGGTCGGGGCGGCTCAGCCGCGGATCAGCGCGAGGACGTCGTCCCGGCGCCGCTCCATGTCGGCGACCGAGACCATCGACTCCAGGCAGAGCCGCAGCAGCGGCTCGGTGTTCGACTTGCGGACGTTGAAGTGCCAGTCGTCGAAGTCCACGGACACCCCGTCGACGTGGGTGATCGTGGCGCCCTCGGCCGCGTACTTCGCCTCGATCTCGGCCATCTTCGCGTCGGCGTCGTCGACGGTCGAGTTGATCTCGCCCGAGATGAAGTAGCGGGCGTGGAAGCGGTCGACCAGCGTGCTGAGCTTCTCGCCGCGGACCGACAGCAGCTCGAGGATCAGCAACGCCGGGATCGTGCCCGAGTCGGCGTTGGAGAACTGCTCGAAGTAGTAGTGGCCCGAGACCTCGCCGCCGAAGATCGCGCCCTCCTGCGGCATCCGCGTCTTGAAGAACGCGTGCCCGACGCGGTTGATCAGCGCCCGGCCGCCCGCGGCCTCGACGGTGTCGGCGACCGCCCGCGAGGCCCGGCAGTCGTAGAGGATCGTCGGCGTCGCGTTGCCCGCGGCGCGCGCCTTCTCGATCAGCGACTCGGCGAGCAGCGCGGTCAGGAAGTCGCCGTCGACGAAGCGGCCGCGGTCGTCGATGAAGAAGCAGCGGTCGGCGTCGCCGTCCCAGGCGATCCCGAGGTCCGCGCCCTCCTCGAGCACCTTGTCGATGATGAACTGCCGGTTCTCGGGCAGCAGCGGGTTCGGCTCGTGGTCGGGGAAGTTCCCGTCCGGCGTCCAGTAGGTCGCGACGAGGTCGAGCCCGAGGCGCTCGAGCACGGGGCCGACCATCGGCCCGGCCATCCCGTTGCCGCCGTCGACGACGACCTTCAGCGGCGTGATCGCGGTCGGGTCGATGAACTCCAGCGACGCTTCCTGGAAGGCCGCGTAGACGTCCTCGTCGCGGACGGTTCCCCGGACGTCGGCGGCCGGGGCCGCGTCGGGGGCGGTCTCGTCGCTCAGCACGAGCTCGCGGATCTCGCCGATCCCGCGGTCGCCGGACAGCGCCAGCGCGCCCTTCTCGACGAGCTTGGCGCCCGTGTAGGCCTTCGGGTTGTGCGACGCGGTGCACATCAGGCCGCCGTCGAGGCCGCGGGCGCCGACGGTCCAGTAGAGCATCTCGCTGCCGACCTGACCGAGGTCGAGCACGTGCGCGCCCTCGAGCGTGATCCCGTCGCGGTAGGCGGCGGTCAGCTCCGGCGCCGACAGGCGCATGTCGCGGCCGAGCGCGACGTGGACGTCGGTCGTCGGCTTGCCCGCGAGGTCCGAGATGACCCGGGCGAAGGCCCGCCCGATCCGATGCGCGGTGGCGGCGTCGATATCGTCACCGGCGATTCCGCGGATGTCGTAGGCCTTGAAGATCTCGGAGGAGACGGTCATGGAATCCGCATCCTATGCGCCGGACCGCGATCGTCGCGCGCGGATGGCCGTGCGTCGTTTCCGGCAGGATGCAAGCGGTGACGCGCGTTCGCGGCGCCGGGTGCGCGTGCGCTACCCGCGGTATAAAGATCCGGCCACGTCGCCGACCCCGCACCAGGAGAGTTCACCATGGCCCAACGCACCGCCCTGATCACCGGAGCCAGCAGCGGCATCGGCCTGGCCATCGCCCGGATGCTCGGCGAGCAGGGACACGCGCTGACGATCGTGGCCCGGCGCGCCGACAAGCTCGCCGCCGCCGAGCAGGAGCTGCGGGCGGCCGGCTGCACGGTGCAGGCGATCGCCGCCGGGCTCCAGGACGAGGACGCCGTCCGGTCGGTGGTCGCCCGGCACCGCGAGGCGTACGGACGCCTCGACGTGCTGATCAACAACGCCGGCGTGGGGATCGGCGCGCCGGTCGCCGACCTGGACACCAAGCACATCGACATGCAGATCGGCGTCAACCTGCGCGCGACGATCCTCTTCTACCGCGAGGCGATCGAGCTGCTGCGCGAGGCGGCGCGCGAGCACCAGAACGCGCTGATCGTCAACACCGCGTCGATCACCGCGAAGTTCGGCGAGGCCTGGCTGTCGGTCTACGCCGCGACGAAGGCCGGGATCGTCAACTGGACCGAGTCGATGCACCGCGAGCTGTCGGCCGAGGGGATCAAGTCGACCGCGCTCTGCCCGGGCTTCGTCGACACGCCGATGACCGACTTCGTGAAGGGCGCGATCGACGCGTCGGCGATGATGACGCCCGACGACATCGCCGAGGCGGTGCGGTTCCTGCTGCGCGTCTCGCCGGCCTGCTGCGTTCCCGAGATCCAGTTCGTGCGCCCCGGCGAACGGATGATGTGAGCGACGTGCCCGCGACATCCGAGCGGCCGACGCGCCGACCCCGCGACCTGCCCGTCGTGATCCTCTGCGGCGGCAAGGGCACCCGGCTCGGCGCCGGCCAGTCGCTGCCGAAGCCGCTGGTAGAGGTCGGCGGCCGGCCGATCGTCCAGCACGTCGTCGAGCTCTACGCCGCCCAGGGCCGGCGGCGGTTCCTGCTCGCGGCCGGCCACCGCGCCGACCTGCTCGCCGCCGCGGTCGCCGGGATCAGCTGGCCGGACGGCGTGACGGTCGAGGCGGTCGACACCGGGGTCGAGACCGGGACGGGCGGGCGGATCCGGCGGCTGCGCGAGCGGCTGGCGGGGGAGCCGTTCCACGTCACCTACGCCGACGGGCTCGCCGACATCGACCTCGACCGGCTCCAGGACCGTCACGTCGCGGCGGGTCGCAGCGCGACGATCACGATCGTCCGTCCCGCGCTGCCGTTCGGCGTGGTCGACGTCGCCGACCACGGCGGGATCGTCGGGTTCCGCGAGAAACCGCGCTCGCGCGACTGGATCAACGGCGGCTTCATGCTGCTGGAGCCGGACGTCTTCGACGTCCTCGACGACGACGGCGCGCTCGAGCGCGCGCCGTTCGAGCGCCTGGCCGCCGCGGGACGGCTGCAGGGCGCGCCACACGAAGGGTTCTGGGCCTGCATGGACACCTACAAGGACGCCCGTCGCCTCAACGAGCTGTGGGACGCGGGTCGCGCCCCGTGGATCGCCGCCGTCGCGGACGGAGGCCGGCGATGAGCGCGTTCGGCACGGCGATGGCGGGCCGCTCGGTCTTCGTCACGGGGGCCTACGGCATGCTCGGCGGCTGGCTCGTCGCCGCGTTGCTCGACCGCGGCGCGGCCGTCACGGTGCTGCGACGCGACGACGTCGCCGCCTCGCTGCTGCGACTCGACGGCCTGGAGCGGCGCTGCACCGTCGTCCACGGCGACCTGCTCACCCCGGGCCTGCTCAGCCGCGCGATCGGCGAGCACGAGTGCGACACCGTCTTCCACCTGGCCGCCCAGACCATCGTCGGCACCGCCAACCGCTCGCCGCTCGCGACCTTCGAGACCAACGTCCGGGGTACCTGGATGCTGATGGAGGCCTGCCGCGAGCACCGGGTCGAGCGGACGGTGGTCGCGGCCTCGGACAAGGCCTACGGCCCCCACGAGACGCTGCCCTACCGCGAGGATCTGCCGCTCCAGCCGCAAAACCCGTACGACGTCTCGAAGGCCTGCACCGACCTGATCGCGCGCAGCTACTGGCCCAGCTACGGCGTCCCGGTCGCGGTCACCCGGCTGGCCAACATCTACGGCGGCGGCGACCTCAACCGGTCCCGCCTGCTGCCCGAGGCGATCGCCGCCGTGCTGCGGGGCCGGCGCCCCGTCGTGCGGTCCGACGGCTCGCCCGAGCGCGACTTCCTCTACGTCGAGGACGCCGTCGCCGCCTACCTCGCGATCTGCGACGCGCTCGACGCCGACCGCGAGGCCGGTGGCGCCGCCGGAAGCGCCGCGCCGCGCGCCCGCGGCGAGGCGTTCAACGCGGGCGGCGACCGGCCGCACAGCGTGCGGTCCGTGCTCGACGCCGTGATCCGCGTGGCCGGCGTGGACCTCGAGCCGGACGTCCGCGGGACGGGAACGCCGTCGGGCGAGATCGACCGGCAGTTCGTCGACTCGTCGAAGCTGCGGGAGCGGACCGGCTGGGCGCCGCAGGTCGATCTCGACACGGGAATCGCGCGCACGCTGGAGTGGTACGAGCGCCATCCGGATGCGTTGGGCGCCTGACGCCGACTGACCGGAAACCACCAACGCGGTACGCTGCTTCGCATGGCGGGGCACAGCAAATGGGCGAGCATCAAGCACAAGAAGGCGGTCGTCGATTCCCGCCGGGGCAAGCTGTTCACCAAGCTCAGCCGCCACATCACGATCGCCGCCAAGGAGGGCGGCGGTGACATCGTCGGCAACCCCGCCCTGGCGCTCGCGGTGCAGAAGGCGAAGGACGCCTCGATGCCCAAGGACAACATCCAGCGGGCGATCGACAAGGGCACCGGGGCCGGCGCCGACGCGGCGAGCTTCGAGAACGTGATGTACGAGGGCTACGGCCCGGGCGGCGTCGCCGTCCTCGTCGAGGCGTTGACCGACAACCGCAACCGCACGGGGTCGGAGGTCCGCCACATGTTCAGCAAGCACGGCGGCAGCCTCGGCGAGCCCGGCTCCGTCGCGTACCTCTTCGACAAGCGCGGCGTGATCACCGTCGACGGCGAGAAGCACGACGAGGACGCCCTGATGGTGGCGATCGACGCCGGAGCCGACGACATCGAAGAGGACGAGGGCGTCTTCGAGATCATCACCGATCCGACGCTGCTGACCGCGGTCCGCGAAGGCCTCGACGCGGCCGGGATCGCGTACGAGCGGGCGGAGCAGGTCTACCGGCCGCAGGTCCGCACCCCGATCGACGAGGGGCAGGCGACGAGCCTGGCCAAGCTGATCGACGCGCTGGACGACAACGACGACGTCGGCGAGGTCCACGCCAACTTCGACGTCGACGACGACGTGCTCGAGCGCGTCTTCGGCTGACCCGACCCGCGCGGACCGGCGCGCCGGCCCGCAGACATCCGGTCCACGAGCGATCATACGTTCGCATGGGGTCGCAGGGATCAGGCGCGCGAGGGAGAAGCTGCTCGTGGTGACCGTCGTCGGAATCGATCCGGGCTTGGCCAACACCGGCTTCGGGGTCGTGGCCCGGCGCGGGGACGCGCTGGTCGCGCTCGACGGCGGGGTGATCGCCACGCGACCGCAGGACGACCTGACGGCGCGCCTGCTGCGGATCCACCGCACCGTCGGCGAGCTGCTGGACCACTACGCGCCCGACGCCATCGCGATGGAGTCGCTGTACTTCGGTCGCAACACGACGAGCGCGCTGGTGGTCGGCCAGGCGCGCGGGGTGGTGCTGCTCGCCGCGGCCGAGCGCGGGCTCGCCTGCACCGACTACACCCCGCAGCAGATCAAGGGCGCCGTCTGCGGCAGCGGCGCCGCCGACAAGGCCCAGGTCCAGCGGATGGTCCAGATGCTGCTGCGCCTGACCGACCCGCCCAAGCCGGACCACGCTGCCGACGCGCTCGCCGCCGCGATCTGCCACGCCAACCACTCGCCCCTGACCCTCGCGCTCTCCGCCACCTCGTGATCTCCCTGCTCCGCGGCACCGTCTACGAACGTCGCTCCGACGGCGTCGTCCTGCTCACCCCGGGCGGCGTCGGCTACCTGCTCGGCTGCTCGAGCACCACCCTGGCCGAGCTGCCCCCCGTCGGCCACGAGGCCGAGCTGCTCTGCCACCTGGCGGTGCGCGAGGACGCGATGACGCTCTACGGCTTCGGCAGCGAGCCGGAGCGCGACCTCTTCCACCTGCTGCTCGGCGTGCAGGCCGTCGGCCCGAAGCTGGCGCTGGCGGCGCTCTCCGCCGGCGGTCCGGACGAGATCGCCACGAGCATCGCCGCGGGGGACGCCAAGCGGCTGCAGCAGGTGCCGGGCATCGGCAAGCGCACGGCCGAGCGGATCGTCAGCGAGCTGCGCGACAAGCTGTCCGGCCATGCGACGGCCGCGAGCGGCCGGACCGGTGACGCCGCCCGCTCGGTCGTCACGGTCACCGCGCGCGACGAGGCCCGCGACGGCCTGCTCGGGCTCGGCATGCCACCGGACGAGGTCGAGCGCCTGCTCGCCGTCGCGGCGGGCGACAGCGCGGCGGAGATCATCGGCGACGCGCTGCGGCGGTCGCGCGGATGAGCGGGCCCGATCCCGACCCGTTCCGCACGCCGTTCGGCCAGGGCATCCGCACCCCCGACGCGGCCGATCCGGACGCCACGCGGCTGCCCGATCCGACGGCCACGCCCGCCGAGATCGCCGAGGAGCCGTCGCTGCGCCCGCGCAGCCTCGACGAGTTCGTCGGGCAGGACCACGTCCGCGACCAGTTGCGGATCGCGATCGACGCGGCCCGCGGCCGCGGCGAGGGACTCGACCACGTCCTGCTGGCGGGTCCGCCCGGCCTCGGCAAGACGTCGCTGGCGCGGATCGTCGCCGAGGAGCTCGGCGCCCGCTTCGTCCCGACGGCCGGTCCGTCGCTGGAGCGCAAGGCCGACGTCGCCGCGCTGCTGACCGCGCTCGAGCCCGGCAGCGTGTTCTTCATCGACGAGCTGCACCGCCTGCCGCGGGCCCTCGAGGAGACGCTCTACCCGGCGATGGAGGATCGCCAGCTGCCGGTGACGATCGGGCAGGGGGTGGGCGCGCGGGTCGTGACGATCGACCTGCCGCCGTTCACCCTGGTCGGCGCGACGACCCGCGCCGGACTGCTCTCGCGGCCGCTGCGCGACCGCTTCGGGCTCCAGCAACGGCTGGAGCCCTACGGCCGGGACGAGCTCGTGACGATCGTCCGGCGCTCGGCGTCGCTGCTCGAGATGACGATCGACGACGACGGCGCGGAGCTGGTCGCGCTGCGGGCGCGCGGCACGCCGCGCGTCGCCAACCGCCTGCTGCGACGCGTGCGCGACTACACCGAGGTCCACGGCGGCGGCGCCGTGAGCGCCGCCGCCGCGACCGAGGCGCTGGACCTGCTCGGGGTCGACGGGCTCGGCCTCGATCGCCTCGACCGGGAGATCCTGCGGGCGATCTGCACGATGTTCGCGGGAGGCCCCGTCGGGCTCGCGACGTTGTCGGCCGCGGTCGGCGAGGAAGCCGACACGATCGAGGACGTCTACGAACCGTACCTGCTGCAGCAGGGCCTGCTGCAGCGGACCCCGCGTGGTCGCGTGGTGACCCCGCGGGCGTACGAGCACCTCGGAATCCCGCGTCCCGACGCCTGATCCCGCCGGCGGGCCGCCGTACACCCGGAGGCTTCCGACCTATCTTCGTGTCTATGTGCGGGATAAATTCCCGCGACCGCGGCTCAGATGTCGGGTGTGACGGGTACGCTTGCCTCCGCGCCATGACCGATCGTCGCCGCAATCTCCTCGTTCTCCTCTTCGTCGCCGCTCTGGTGATCGCCTCGGGCGTCGTCATTGCGACCAAGCCGACGAAGCTCGGACTAGACCTCCAAGGCGGGGTGCAGCTGATCTACCAGGTCAGTCCGACGCGCGGCGAGGAGCTGACGGACGACTCGATCCAGCGCACGATCGACGTGATGCAGGACCGCATCAACCAGTACGGCGTCGGCGAAGCGGAGATCCAGCGCTCGGGCGCCGATCAGATCGACGTCTCGCTGCCGTCGATCGACAACCCGGACGAGGCCCGCAACCGCGTCGGCACCACGGCGCAGCTGGCCTTCTACGACTGGGAGACCAACGTCATCGGCCCGGACGGTGAGCCCGTGCCGACCGACCCCTCGGTGACCGGCGGCTCGTCGGCCGCCAACGCCCGCAGCGCGGGGGCGATCTCGCAGTACGACGCGGTGATGCGCGGCTCCGAGCTGGAGCCGAACGTCGACGAGCAGTTCCCGCCGCTCGTCGGCGACCAGTACTACCTGGTCGACAACAAGGCGAAGAAGGTCCTCGGCGGACCGTACAACGACGTCGAGAGCCTCGAGCAGGACAAGCGGATGGCGCGGTACCTCGGCCCCGACGGGGAGCCGAGGTCCGACGACGTCGAAGTCGTCATGGTGCCCGAGGGCTACCGCGTGCTGCGCGCCGAGCAGGAGATCAACTCCGACGGCGAAGCGATCCCCGTCGGCGACAAGTACTTCCTGATCCGCGATCGCCCGGCCCTGCGCGGCCAGGACATCAAGAACCCCGCGGCGAGCGTCGACACGTCCGGGCCGCGCCGCGACCCGGTCGTCGTCTTCGAGTTCAGCGACCGGGGCAAGGAGATCTGGAAGGGCGTCACCGGCGACATCGCCCAGCGCGGCGCCGACAACTGCATCTTCCAGCAGGGCGAGACGCAGCAGATGCGGATGCAGCGCTGCGCCAACCACTTCGCGATCGCGCTCGACAACGACCTGATCTCGTCGCCCTACATCGACTTCGAGGCCTACCCCGAGGGGATCAGCGGCAACACGGGCTCGCAGATCGGCGGCGCCGGCAGCTTCACGCAGAAGAGCGCGCAGGCGCTCGCCGACCTGCTCAAGTCCGGCTCGCTGCCGCTCGAGCTGTCGATCATCTCCCAGCAGCAGGTCTCGGCGACGCTCGGTCAGGAGGCCCTCGACCAGGGGCTGATCGCGGGCATCGCGGGCTTCCTCGTCGTCGCGATCTTCCTGCTGCTCTTCTACCGCGTGCTCGGCCTGATCTCGGTGATCGGCCTGCTCGCGTACACGGTCTTCTTCCTCGCGATCGTCAAGATCATCCCGATCGTGATGACGCTGCCGGGCATCGCCGGCCTGATCCTCACGATCGCGGTCGCCGCCGACGCCAACGTCGTCATCTTCGAACGCTTCAAGGACGAGCTCCAGGCGGGCAGATCCGTCCAGCGCTCGATCAAGGAGGGCTACCGCAAGGGCCTGAGCGCGATCATCGACGGCAACGTGATCACGTTCCTGGTCGCGTTCGTGCTCTTCATGGTCGCGACCGCCGGCGTCAAGGGCTTCGCCTTCACGCTCGGCATCGGCGTGATCCTGTCGATGCTGACCGCCGTCCTGCTGACCCGCGCGATCCTCGGCCTGCTCTCGGGGACCCGGCTGTTCAAGAACCCGACGCTGCTCGGCGCGCGCAAGCGCAACCCGATCTGGCATCGCTTCGACTTCATGGGCTACGCGCGGTGGTTCTTCGCCGCATCGGGCGTCGTGCTCGCCCTCGGTGCCGTGGCGATCGCCGGCAAGGGCATCAACTTCAGCATCGACTTCGAGTCCGGCACGCAGATCAAGCTGACCGCGAAGGCCGGGACCGACGTCGAGGGCGTCCGCGACGCGCTGCGTCCGGTCAACCTCGCCGACGCGAAGATCCAGGAGGTCAAGCTGCCGGGGCAGACCGGCGCCAGCTTCCAGATCTCGACCGAGGCGCTGTCGACGCAGCAGGAGCGGAGCGTCGCCGAGCAACTGCAGTCGTCGCTCGACGTCAACCCCGCCGACCTCAACACCAACACGGTCGGACCGACGTTCGGCAAGACGGTGGCGAACTCCGCGGTGATCGCGATCATCGTCTCGTTCCTGTTGATCGCCTTCGTGATCTGGTTCCGGTTCGGACTCAGATTCATGACCCCGATCCTGATCGCCGTGATCCACGACCTGTTGATCACGGCCGGCATCTACGCCGCGACCGGGGCCGAGGTCTCGGCATCGACCGTCGCCGCCCTGCTGACGATCATCGGCTACTCGCTCTACGACACGATCATCGTCTTCGACCGTGTCCGCGAGAACATGAAGCGGCTGCCGTCGGCCGCGATCAGCCAGATCGTCAACCGTTCCATGAGCGAGGTGCTCGGCCGTTCCCTGGTCACCTCGTTCTCGACCGGCCTGCCCGTGCTGGCGCTGCTGCTGTTCGGCGGCGACACGCTGAAGGACTTCGCGCTCGCGATGCTGATCGGCACGATCTCCGGCGCCTACTCGTCGGTCTTCATCGCCGCGCCGGTGCTGACGGCGGCGCTCGAGCGTGCCCCGAGCTTCCGGGCCCGGCGGAAGCGCCTGACGGAGGCCAACGACGGTGTCCTGCCGCCGTACCCCGACAGCTCGACCACCGAGGTCGACCCGGACGCCAAGGCGAAGCGCAAGCGCACGCGGGTGACCGCGGCCGACGCGGCCGGCGCGCCGGTCAGCAAGGACGAGTTCCAGGAGATGGTCGAGGAGCTCGGGATCGAGCCGTCCTCCGGGACCGCCACGAGCGGGTCCGGGATCGCCACCGGCCTGGGCGCACCCAAGCCCGAGCGTCCGACCAAGCGGACGCGGAAGCAGCTCGAGGAGGAAGCGGCCGCCGCGGCGGCCGCGGAGCCGGCCGCGGCCGCCGAGCCCACCGGACCGGTCGAACGTGCGCCCGACCTCTCCCCGGAGGAGGTCGGCTTCCGCGACGAGACCAACGGCGGCCGGAACGCGTCCCGCCGATCCGGAAGGAAGCGTCGCTGATGCGCTCCGCTGCCGTCCGTACCCCGACCCGCACGACGTTGGAGGACTGACCCATGGCCGTCCTGACCTGGATCATGATCTCGCTGGCCATCTGGCACTTCACGGTGTTCGTGCCCGACAAGTTCGTCGGGGGCATCATCGGCGCGTTCGCCGCATCGATCGTCGGCGCGATCATCGGTGGCTTCATCCTCAGCGGCTTCTCGATGCCCAGCCGCGACGAGACGGACATGGTGACGATGCTGCTCGGCATCCCCGGCACGTTCGTCGCGCTCGGGATCCAGTACGTCATCGGCGCGCGGCTCGAGGAGCGCGCCGAGGCCGAGGCGGTCGCCGCCGTGGCCGCGACGCCGCGCGCGTAGCGACGCTCCCGCTCGTACGTCGTCGCTCCCGTCCGGGGCACGACGTACCGTTCGTTCCCGTGGACGTGCGCTTCGAGATCCCGCCCGCACCCGCCGAGGCCGTCTCCCTGCTGCGGGAGCAACTCGGGATCGGCACGATCAGCGCCGAGCTGCTGGTGCGCCGCGGCTACGACGATCCCGAGGCCGCCCGACGCTTCCTCGCCGCCGACGAGCACCACCCGCTCGACGCGTTCGCGGGTCTTCGCGAAGCCGCCGACGTCGTGCTCCGGCACGTCCGGGCCGGCTCGCGGATCGTCGTCCACGGCGACTACGACTGCGACGGGGTCTGCGCGACCGCGACGCTGGTCCGCGCGCTGCGCCAGGTCGGGGCCGACGCCGGCTGGTTCCTGCCGCACCGCGTCGACGACGGCTACGGCCTCGCCGCGACCACCGTGCGCCGGTTGGCGGCGGAGGGCGTCGGCCTGGTGATCACCGTCGACTGCGGGATCACCGCCGTCGACGAGGCCGCCCTCGCCGTCGAGCTCGGACTCGACCTGGTGATCACCGACCATCACCGGCCGCGGGCGGACGGCACGCTGCCGGCGGTGCCGATCGTCCATCCCGGCGACGACCGCTACCCGAGCCCGCAGCTGTGCGGGGCCGGCGTGGCCTGGCGGCTCTCCGGCGCGATCCTCGAAGCCGCCGGGGCCGACCCGCGCGACGCCGACGTCGACCTCGACATCGTCGCGCTGGCCACCGTCGCCGACGTCGTCCCGCTGACCGGCGAGAACCGCTGGATCGTGCGGCAGGGCCTGCGCGCGATCTCCGACTCGCGGCGGCCGGGGCTGCGCGCGTTGCTCGACGTCGCCGCCACGTCGCCGGCCGACATCGACGCCACGTCGGTCGGGTTCCGGCTGGCGCCGCGGATCAACGCCGCNNNNCGACGAGGCCCGCCGCCTGGCCGGGCGGCTCGACCAGGCCAACCTCGACCGCCGTGAGATCGAGCGGCGGATCCTCGACGACGCCGTCGCCCAGGCCACCGCGCAGGGCGAGCAACCGGCCTACGTGCTCGCCGGCGAGGGCTGGCACCCGGGCGTGGTCGGGATCGTCGCGTCGCGGATCGTCGAGCGGTTCGGACGGCCGGCCGTGCTGCTCAGCGTCGGGGACGACGAAGCCGCGGGCTCGGCCCGATCCGTACCGGGCTTCGACCTGCTCGCCGGCCTCGACGCCTGCCGCGACCACCTGCTGCGTCACGGGGGCCACCGGGCCGCCGCCGGGCTGGCGCTGGCGACGTCCGCGATTCCCGCCTTCCGCGACGCGCTGCGCGCCTACGCCGCCGCCCACCTCGATCCCGAGGCGCTGACGCCCGTCGAGCGGGTCGACGCCGTGGTCGGCGGCGCCCAGCTCGGGATGGACCTGGCCCGCGAGCTGCAGGCGCTGGGGCCGTTCGGCGAGGGCAACCCCGAGCCGGTGCTGATGATTCCCGCCGGCCGTCCCGAGGGCGTGCGTCCGCTCGGCGCCGCCGGCAACCACCTCGCCTTCACCCTGCGGACGGGACCGACGCGGATCTCCGCAGTCGCCTTCGGCCGGTCGAGGATGCCGCTGCCCGCCGACCGCAGCGTGGACCCCGCGACGGTGCCGCTCGCCGGCACCTACGTGCTCGAACGGCACGCCTTCCGCGGCAACGTCACGCCGCGGCTGCGCGTGCGCGAGCTCGCGCTCCCCGCACCGGCGCCGATCGACCGGCTCGACGGCGACCCGGCCGACACGATCCTCTCGATCCTCGACGCCGGCGATCCGTTCCCCGCCGTCGCCTTCGCCGCCGCGCTCGACCACGCGCGCTTCACCGACCGCTCGGACGCGGGAGCGGCGGCCACCATCGCCGCGCTGACCGCCACCGGCGAGCCGGTCACCGTCGTTACCGCCGACGCCCAGCTGCGCACGTCGCAGCTGGCGCCGATCGTCGGCGGCTTCGCCCTCACCGACTGGTGGAGCGTCGCCCGCGCGCCCCGCTCGCTGGACGGCACCCGGCACCTCGTGGCGCTCGATCCGCCGAGCGACCCCGCCCACCTGCACGCCCTCGAGGTGCTCGACGGCGTGCAGGCCTGGCGGGCGTGGGGGGACCCTGAGCTACGATTCACGGTGGATGCGCTACGTCGCGAACACGACCTCAGACCGGCCGCGGAGCAGCTCTACCGACGGCTGCGCGCCGCCGGCCCGACCGCGGTCGCCGCGCTCTGCGCCGCCGAGTGGAGCGGCTGGTGGTCCGGACTCGTGCTCCGCGTCCTCGAGGAGTCGGGCGCGGTCACGGTCTGCCGCGACGAGCGGGTGGCCGATCTCGGCCGCGGCGACGTCCGCCCGCTCGCGGACGGCGCGACGCACCGCGCCTGGATCGATCGCTGCCGGGAGCGCGTCGCATGGCTGAACGGCAGCCGCGCCCCGATGCCGGCCTCACCACGATGACCGACCCGCCGTCCGCCGAGCTGGCCGCGGACGGCGACCCCCGCGCGCCGATCGCCGTCACCGACGAGCAGACCCGGGAACGGGTCGGCGTCGTCGACGAGCAGGCGGCCACCGTGCCGTCGACGCCGTCGGACGACGCGCCGTCGGATGACCTGACCGCCGAGGAGCTCTCGCTGCGGGCCGACCTGCACGCCGTGGTCCAGGAGCACGCCGCGAACGACGACGGGCGCGAGCGGATCGACCTGTCGGTGCTCGACGACGCCTTCCGCTTCTCGTGCCTGCACCACCGCCACCAGCGGCGCAAGTCCGGCGAGCCGTTCATCGCGCACCCCGTCGAGGTCGCCAAGATCTGCGCCGGCATGCGGCTCGACACCGACACGGTCGCGGCGGCGCTGCTCCACGACACCGTCGAGGACACCGCGGCCGAGCTGGACGAGATCGAGTCCCGCTACGGCACCACCGTCCGGTTGCTCGTCGACGGCGTGACCAAGCTCGACGGGATCCAGTTCACGTCGCGCGACGAGGCACAGGCGGAGAACTACCGCAAGATGGTCGTCGCGATGGCCGCCGACGTGCGGGTCATCCTGATCAAGCTCGCCGACCGCCTGCACAACGCCCGGACGCTGGCCGCGCACAAGCGCCCCAAGCAGGTCGAGATCGCCAAGGAGACGCTCGAGGTCTACGCGCCGATCGCGCACCGCCTCGGTATCCACGCGATCAAGTGGGAGCTCGAGGACCTGGCCTTCGGCACGCTGCACCCGCGCAAGTACCAGGAGATCAAGGGCCTGGTCAACCAGCAGCGTGGCGAGCGCGAGACCTACGTCGCCAAGGCCGGCGAGTACCTGCGCAGCGAGCTGACCTCGGTCGGGATCGACGCCGAGATCTCCGGCCGCGCCAAGCACTTCTACTCGATCTACCAGAAGATGACCCGCAAGGGTCGCGAGTTCAACGAGATCTACGACCTCACCGCGATGCGCGTGATCGTCGACTCGGTGAACGACTGCTACGGCACGATCGGCGTGATCCACTCGCTGTGGAAGCCGCTCCCGCGCCGGTTCAAGGACTTCGTCGCAATGCCGAAGGCCAACATGTACCAGTCGCTGCACACGACGGTCGTCGGGCCCGAGGGCCAGCCGCTCGAGATCCAGGTCCGCACCCACGAGATGCAGCGGACCGCCGAGTACGGCGTCGCCGCGCACTGGATGTACAAGCAGCGGGGCGGGAGCGGGGGACCCAACGGCCGCGGCAGCGACGCCGAGCGCAAGGGCCCCAAGGACGACGGCGAGCGCTACAACTGGCTCCGCGCGATGCTCGACACCTCGCGCGACAACGACGACCCCCAGGAGTTCATGGACGACCTGCGGGTCGCCCTGTTCGAGGACGAGGTCTACGTCTTCACGCCCAAGGGCGACGTCAAGTCGCTGTCCCGCGGGGCGACCCCCGTGGACTTCGCCTACGAGGTCCACACCGACGTCGGCCACCGCTGCGTCGGGGCCAAGGTCAACGGCAAGATCGTCCCGCTGACCTACACGCTGCGGTCGGGCGACATCGTCGACATCCTGACCGCCAACCGCGAGCGCGGCCCCTCCCGAGACTGGCTCAACGTCGCCCAGACCAGTCGGGCCCGCAGCAAGATCAAGGCCTGGTTCAAGGCCGCCGGTCGCGAGGACTCCGAGCACCTCGGTCGCGAGCTGCTCCAGGAGCAGCTGCGCAAGGCCGGCCTCCCCGCCCAGCGCCTCGTCGGCTCGCCGCTGCTCGCGGACGTCATCAAGGAGATGGGCTTCAAGAAGGGCGACGACTTCTACATCGCCGTCGGCGGGGGCAAGGTCTCGCCGCGGGTCGTCGTCAACAAGGTCCTCAAGCACCTCAAGGAAGGCGAGGCCGCCGACGACGAGCCGTCCGGTCCCGTCGAGGCGCTGCTCCGTCCCGACGTCGCCCGCCGCCAGCCGACCGGCAGCGCCAAGAGCTACGGCGTGACCGTCGACGGCGTCGACGACGTGATGCTGCGGATGGCCAAGTGCTGTCGCCCGGTACCGGGCGACCCGATCGTCGGCTACGTGTCGCTCGGCCGCGGGATCACGATCCACCGCGACGACTGCAAGAACGCCCAGCAGCTGCGCAAGGACCCCGAGCGGTTCGTGCCCGTCGACTGGGCCGGCCAGCACCAGCAGTCGTTCAAGGTCGAGCTCCAGGTCGACGGCTACGACCGCCACCGTCTGCTCGAGGACCTCACGCGGGTCTTCGCCGAGGGCGGGGTCAACATCGTCAGCGCGGTCTGCACGACCACGCCGCCGATGGTCCGCAACCGGTTCGTGGTCGAGGTCGGCGACACCAAAGTGCTGCGCACGACGATCAACCGCCTCAGGAACATCGAGTCGGTGTTCGACGCGTTCCGCATCACCCCGTCCGTCTAGGCGAGGACGGTCAAGCCATCCGGGAGGACGCCGAGCTCCAGCTCGACGTGCTCGCCGATGAAGTCACCGTCGACGTGGACCGGCAGCGGCCGGCCGTCGTCGCTGCGAATCCGGCCGCTGACCAGCGGTCCGGTCGGATCGACGGCCCGGTGACCGGGCAGGTCGATCCTGCTCGACAGCGCGCGCGCCGTGATCCCGGGCATGATCGTCGGCCGGGTGTGGCGCAGGATGGCCCCGCTGATCACGCCGGTGTCCAGATCCTCGCCGTTGATCAACCGGATCGGCCGCGAGCGGAAGAACGTGAACGCCTCGGCGTTCTGGAAGATCGCCGTGGCGCCGTGCAGCGTCGGGCCGTCATCGACCTCGAGCGTGAACCGCGGGCCACCGACGACGTAGCGGCCGACGAAGGTGCCGACGGCCGCGGTGGCGTAGTACCACGGGCCGAACCGGGCCTTCATCCGCGGGCGTCGATCGACCTGGTCGACGACGCTGGCGTCCAGGCCGATGCCGGCCGCGAAGGTGAAGTAGCGGTCGCCGACCCGGCCCAGGTCCGCGGTCCGCGGCGCCCAGCGGTCGGCCAGCCGCAGCACGTGCTCGGTCGCGTCGATGATGTTCCGCGGCATCCCGATCAGCCGGTGGTAGACGTTGGTCGCGCCGCCCGGCAACGGGATCAGCGGCACCCCGGTCCCGGCCAGTCCGTTGGCCGCCTCGTTGACCGTGCCGTCGCCGCCCAGCGTGATCACCGCGTCGACGCCCGAGGCGACCGCGTCGCGGGCCAGCTCGGTGGCGTGCTGCGGCGCCTCGGTGTCGCAGGGCTCGACGTCGAACCGGTGCGACAGCGCGTGGATCACCAGGCTGCGCAGCCGCGGGTCGGTCGTGGTCGCCTTCGGGTTGACGATCACGGCGGCGCGGCGGCGCAGCGGGGCGATCAGCGCCGACGGATCGGACGGGGGCGTGGGGGCAGGGGTTCTCGAGGACGCCACGGTGACGGGGACGTTACGCGACCGGGTCCGAAGTACCATCGTTCGTCGTGTCGCTCGCCACCGATCCGGTCCTCCAGCGCATCGCCCGCTTCTGGGACGCGCGCGGCCGCGAGGACGCGCGTCGCTATTCGGTGCCGGGGGCACCGCCGACCGACGAGCCGGCGTTCGCGGCGTCCGGCGACGCGCTGCTCGACGCGCTCGGCGGG
>JACYYJ010124832.1_pt1 | contig 18159 bp, 12 predicted proteins | sample 8236861 | NCBI WGS metagenome assembly JACYYJ01 (sample SAMN14103086, study PRJNA606662) | landfill metagenome | isolation source: landfill solid waste | place: India:New Delhi, Okhla landfill site | collected 2017-11-05
ATCCAGGCATTAGGCTGGCGTTCTGGAGGTAGATATCTTCCATTGCAGGATGATATTGCTTCTGTTGCATATTGGTATCAAACTGAGCCACATCAATCTTTTCCTAAACTACCAAGCAAAGATGGATTAGAAAATATCTAATGCAATAAACAATATCACGTACTCTTCTTGATAGGAGTGCGTGATTATCATGAGGAAAATTTTTCGTATTGATTAATTGAACTAATACTATGATGAATAACGATATTGGCACTTTGATATAGTTATAGTAACAACACAGAAAGACAAAAAGACTTAGAAAATCTCACTTCAAAATAAGGAGAAGATTCATGCCGAAAAAACTAACAGCATTAAGTATCCTTCTATTATTAGCAGCCGTAATAGGAATTGCTGTATATTATCAAAATAGTACCATAACCAACGATTTAGATGGTAAATTATCGAAAAGTAAGGATCGAGAGGAAGGGTCAACTGGAAAAAAATCTAAAAATAAAGGAAAGTATCAAAATCCTGTTTTTACACCTGTATTCGCAGATCCTTCGATCATTAGAGGGGATGATGGCTTCTTTTATGCTTATGCAACAGAGGATGATTGGGGAGATGGTATGGGGACTAAGGTTGCCCCTGTAATTCGTTCGGAAGACCTTGTGAACTGGAAGTATTTAGGTTCAGCGTTTGAAAGTAAGCCCAATTGGAAAGAAGGCTGGGTTTGGGCACCTGACGTAAGTGAGCTAAATGGCAAATACTATATGTACTATACTAAATCAACTTGGGGAGACCAAAACCCTGGTATTGGGGTAGCAGTTGCAGACCATCCTGCAGGACCTTTTGAAGATCATGGAAAACTATTAGATTCAGAACAAATGGACGTATATGCCATTGATCCGATGTTATTTGTGGATGGAGGTACTCCATATCTGTTTTTTGGTGGAATTACATCAGGCATTTTTGCTATAGAATTAACCCCAGATGGTCTGTCAACTGTTGGTGAAAGAAAAGATATAATTGGTACGGGTTATGAAGCACCTTATATTATAAAACGAGATGGATATTATTATTTCTTTGGGTCGAACGGATCATGTTGTAATGGTGCCGATAGTTCATACAATGTTGGAATGGGACGATCAAAATCACTCTTCGGTCCTTACTTAAATAAAAATGGCGAAGATTTGTTATATCACCGTGGAGACGTTCTATTATTTGGAAATACACCATCAGAAGAAGGGAAGGGGCATATTGTTGGACCTGGCCATAATGCGATAATTACAGATGATGTAGGTGTAGATTGGATCGTTTATCATGGTATTCCTGCAGATAATCCTACACTGAGTAGTGGTGCAACAAGAAGACCATTATTCATAGATAAAATTGAATGGGTGGACGGTTGGCCAAAATTGGAAGATATAAATCCCAGTATCACCCTTAAAGAAAAGCCAGTCATTAATAATTAGATTGAATTATGTACTTATCAGCCTAAAGAGGTGCATTGATTAATACAGTATAACTTAGCTGAGAGCCTTGCCAAATGATTATTGCATATTCTGCTCCAGTTCATCAAACGGTCACAGTGTAAGTTATTAGAAAAATAACAAGGAAGGGTGAAATAATGGATCAAGCAATAACGATTGGTGCAAGCTATTATCCTGATCATTGGCCAAGAGAACGTTGGCAAACAGATATTCAATTGATGATCGAAGCTGGCATTAAAACATTAAGAGTAGCTGAGCTCTCTTGGTCTAAGCTAGAATCGAGAGAAGGTCAATTTGATTTTGGTTGGCTAAATGACTTTATAGAAATAGCTTCTAAGGAAGGTATTGAATTTATTCTTGGTACACCAATAGAGGCATCACCGGTATGGTTACGAGATAAATATCCAGAAGTCGTAAGACATAATAAATTTGGTAGAATTCATGGTGATAGAGGCATGCATTGTCACAATAACTCAACATTTCGTTTTTATGTTAATCGCATTGTGACAAAAATGGTCGAACACTTTGGTGATCATCCTGCTGTTATAGGCTGGCAGATCGACAATGAACTAAGAAATGTCGATTGCTATTGCAATGAATGTGCTCACAAGTTTCGTGAATGGTTAAAGGATAGATATGGAACATTAGATAAGCTAAATGAAACATGGGGAACTCATTTTTGGAGCCAGATTTATCATGATTGGGAAGAAGTTATGTTACCATCTGCAGATCAATTAACGATTTCTGTTAGTCAAAAGCTAGATTTTACTCGTTTTGGTTCCGATTCTACAGTCAATCATTTAAACGAACAAGTCGATATTATTAAGAAACATGCACCACACCAATTCGTAACCCATAATATGCTAGGATGGTATCATAAATTAAATTCTTATGATATTTCGAAAAGATTAGATTTTATTAGTTGGGACAGTTATCCTAGCGTTGATGGAGATAATAATATTGAATGTTTTCTTCATGACCATTTCCGGGCAACTAAACAAAAAAGTCATTGGGTCATGGAACAAAAAAATGGTTATTTTAATTATAGTGATTATAACTTAGCGATTGAACCTGGACTTGTAAGATTATGGACATACCAAGATATTGCCAGAGGGGCTAATGGTGTCATGTATTATCGTTGGCGTTCTAATAGATGGAGCGGTGAGCAGAATCCAAATGGTTTGTTAAGACATGACGGTACACCTAGAAGAGCCTATTATGAAGCACAACAGGTAACGACAGAAATAGCAGCATTTAGAGAGGATCTAGCGAATACAAAAGTAGAAGCACCAGTTGCCATTATTTACAGTTTTAATCAGATGTGGGGCTTTGATTCACATGTTCAATACAAAAAATTTGATTATCGGGGCCATTTGTTAACCTATTATAAAGCATTAAATCGTATGGGTATTACCTCAGATTTGGTTGATCCTACGACTGATTTGTCTTCTTACAAGTTAGTTATTGCACCATCAATGGCGATGGTGAATGATCAAATATACAATAATTTCAAAAAATATGTAGAAAGTGGTGGGCATTTAATTATCGGAGCAAGAAGTGGTATGAAGACATGGGCAAATACGACGACTGATAGCCCGTGGCCAGGCCTGTTTGCAGAACTCGCAGGTATTGAAATTGATGAATTTGAAGTACTACCTAATCGTTATATGAATACGATTACATATAATGGTAGAGATTATGATGTAAAAATATGGTTAGATATGCTTGAACCTAAAACGGCAGAGTCACTAGCCATTTATAATAAGAAATTTTATGCTGGCAGAACAGCAATCTCGAGGAATACTTATGGTAGAGGAATCGTGTACTATGTTGGTGTAATGGGAAATGATGAGCTAGCTAGTGACCTTCTGTATGATATGGTAAGAGCATGTAATTTAAATCCGATACGCTTACCAAAAGGAGTCTATTTATCTAGTAGAGTTAATGAGAATAAGCGATATACTTTTTATATTAATAGAAGTAATCAAACTGCTCATGTTCATATACAAGAAAGAGGATATGATATTCTGAATAGAAAGTCAGTTTATGGAAAGGTTCAACTTAATGGATTAGACGTTTTAATCTTACAAACAGACCTTTAGTGGAAAATAAGTATGATCTCCACCTGTATGGGATAGGCCTGATGACTAATCATGTAAATGTTGCGCTCTAATGTAGCGGTCTTAGTTTGTGTACTCCTCTATTACTGGGGACTTAGAAAAAACAATCTACATGCTTAGAGCTAGGAGGGGTTATATAATGGACAAAAAGAATGTAATCTTTATTATGACTGATCAACAACGCGCGGATTCTATTGGACCAAATCGTAAAGAAAATGCTGACTATCCTCATATGGAGCAGTTACGGAAAGAGTCAGTTGCATTTGATAATTTCTATACAGCAGCTTCGCCATGAGTGCCATCCCGTCATTCGTTTTTAACGGGAAGACAGCCATGGAAAAATCAAGTACACGGCAACCTTAAATTTGGGGAAGAAGGGGATACAACCTGGATGCAAATTCTTCGTGATTACGGATATAAATGTGTTTCTGTAGGAAAAACGCATATGGTGCATGCGGGAAGTTTCCATATTCAAATCCCAGTTGGTAAAACATTTGGAAATAGTGGTGATTGGAATCACTTTGAACCTAGTGCTTCACCAGAGCAAGAAGATTTATATTATGATATTCATGCTGCTAGACGGGCATGTGATGCGCCGGATAGATTAGATGATGGTGCGGATCCGTTTGCTATGTTTATAGGTTTTCATGCCCCACATGAACCGTATATGATGCCTGAAAAATATTTGGAATATTGCAAACCAGAGGATGTGAGCCTTCCTAAAAACCGACACGAGAACGAATATGAAACTAAATCTGAAGCATATCGCAGACGAGTGGATTTATTTCATGAGAAGTTTGGAAAAATGACTGACGATATGGTTCGAAAAGGCATTGCCGGTCATTATTGTTTACTGAAAATGGTCGATGATTGTTTAGGACTGATTATGAATAAACTTAAAGAGAGGAATTTGTTAGAAAATTCAATTATTGTATTTGCGTCTGACCATGGAGAAATGCTAGGAGAACACGGAATTTTTAATAAAGCTGCTACTTCATACGAAGCAGAAATACGTGTACCATTTATGATACGTTTTCCAGATGGATATAGAGCAGGCGAAACAGTAGAAAGCTTTGGTTCTAGTATAGATTTTGTCCCTACACTATTGGATATAATGAATCTAACATTGGATATATCCTTACCAGGACATTCATTATTCCCTTCTGTTAAGAATGGTATATCTGTTAGAGAATATGTAACCTTAGCAGATGGAAATGGAATGATGGGTATTCGGACAAAGGGTTATAAGCTTTGGTATAATCCTCATTTTAAAGATGGAGAAATGTATGATCTAAACAAAGATCCAAAGGAGATGAATAATTTATACCATGAACCAGCTTATAAAACATTGCGTGGAGAACTATTTGAACTAATGCTTCATGCACGAGTAATAGATGATGTTTGTGATAATGCGCCAACAAAAAAGGATATATTGCGTCATAAAGAAGTAAAATCCTCTTATGAACCAGAGGTAGTCTGATTTATTAGCAAAATCTTCTTAAATAGAGGAGGTTTGGAAGAAGGATAAAAAAATCGATTTTGAATTCCAAAAAAATTAATCTTTATGAAAGACGTAACAAACGTACTTCTTATATTAAGTTTGCACAATTGATCATGAGTAAAAGATGTGAGTTGAGTTACTCACATCGTTTGCTCGTATAAAGTTTTTTAATTATCTAAAAAAGTACCGGAATAGTAGGAGCATAGTTTGAATGATCTTATTAGTTATGTTTTTAATGGGCATTTTATTAGGTTTTACCGGAACAGGTGGTTCAGGGTTTATTATTGGACTATTGATTGCTTTTTTTAATATTCCCGTACATACCGCACTAGGTACATCCATAGCTGCAATGGTTTTTACGACTTTATCAGGTTCCATTAGTCATTTTAGGGAAGGAAACACAAAATTGAGAACAGGTATATGGATAAGTATTTATGGTGGAATTGGTGCATTTTAAGGAACTTTATTATCACGGCAAATTGAATCCAATCAGCTAGTGTGGATGACTAGCAGCATGTTAATTTTATCTGGAATATTAATATGGATGCGCACCAAAATGCATCAACCCCAAGAAGAAAAGAAAAATAATAAAAGTAGCTTGTCCTATTGGTTACGTGTTATCATTGTCGGACTTGGAACAGGCGGTTTATCTGGGGTATTTGGAATCGGCTCTACACCGTTTATCCAGCTCTCGTTACTGGTGTTCTTTGGGTTTTCAATGAGAAAAGCGATTGGAACAACTATGCTTATCATTTTACCAATCGCATTTTTCGGGGCTGTTGGATTTCTGCAAGCCGGTTTTTTTAATTGGATTCTTTTTTTAAAAGTGGTTGCAGGACCAATGATAGGTTCATACATTGGTGCAAAATTTACAAATAAGGCACCTTCTGCGGTTGTTCGTTTTGCTATGATATCAACCCCGATTATTGGTGGGATAATTATGTTATGGTAATTCAAAAGGAAAGGAGTTGAAAACATGGAACCTGTTCAAATGATAGTTCAAACAAAGTATGGGAAGGTTAAAGGGAAATATGATGTTAATTCCACTACTTTACAATGGCTTGGAATCCCTTATGCTAAGCCCCCGGTGAAAGAACGACGTTGGAAAGTATCAGATCCACCGGAAAAATGGGAGGGATTATTAAATACCACCGAGTATAAAGACCGTTCCGCTCAATTGGTTGACGGAAAACTAATAGGAAGTGAAGATTGCTTATATTTAAATATATGGAAACCTTTAAAACAAAAAACAGTGCGACCTGTATTGGTATTTGTACATGGAGGTGGCAATGTAACAGGATCTGGGGAAGATTTTAATGGTGAAAATCTTTGCAAAGCTACTGACAGTGTAGTTGTGACGATTAATTACCGCTTAGGGGCAATGGGATTTTTTCGTCATCCTTCCATCAGAAGTGGTGATCCAGCTACTGATTCTGGTAATTTTGCTATTCTTGATATACTACAAGCATTTGACTGGGTAAAAAAGAATATTGCAAACTTTGGAGGAGATCCTCATAATATTACAGCTGCTGGGCATTCTGCCGGTGCCAGAAATCTGTTAGCAACATTAATATCACCTCTAAATCATTCATTATATCATAAGGCAATCATTTTAAGTGGTGGTATGACTAATTGTGATCCTGCATTAGGGGAAAAGCGTTCACAAGATATCGTGGAACAGCTTTTAGTCATGAAAAAAGTAGTGAATTCTAGACAAGATGCAAAAAAGTGGTTGAAGGATAACAATTCTACCACCGTTTATTCTTTTCTAAGTAATTTGCACGCTAAGGAAATTCTTAGTCTTTACTCAGACTCACCGTTACAGATGCAACCTTTTCCTCACTTATTTAAAGATGGAGCAGTTATTCCAACAGAAGGGGTTCCATCCAAAGGGATACCTGTAATACCAATGATAATTGGTAGTACAAATTCTGAATTTTCTTCATTCGTAACGAGGCACGCTTACTTTTCTTCATTCGTTTCAGATAGATTTTTAAGAAATTGTAAAAAAGAAGAGAAGCTATTTTATGCAGCTACAAATTATGGTAGCAAACTATTTGCAGCTTTTAACGCGGAAAGTACAGCAACATCTATTAGTAAGGGTAATCATAATGATTCTATCTACGTGTATCGGTTTGCGTGGGGAACAAAAAATGACGTTATTTCATCAGATTTGCAATTATTATTTGGAGCCTTTCATGGTGCAGATTTAGATTTCTATTCAGGTATGGTTACTGGATTAGCAAGAGACGCAGGATCAAATTATTTTAATGAACATAATAAAAGAGGGCGTCAAAAACTAGCTTACAGGATGAGACAGTATTTGAAAAATTTCATTTATACAGGCAATCCTAATGGTGAGCAAAAAAGAGATCTGTCCTTAATAGAATGGAAGGATTGGTTGTCAAGTAAAGGTATTCTCCTATTGGATGCAGACTTAAAACGTGAATGGATTAGCATGACAACAGACACCTTGAGGAGGGAAGAGATAATTGTAGAAATGGAAGAAGAGCTAGATAAAACCGATCGTGAGAAGCTGGAAAATTTATTTTTTAAAGAGAGATTTTTCTGGTAGTACGTTAGATATATCTTTTCTCATTGTGTCAAAGGTCGATGAGACTACGATTAATGTGGAGTCAGTGGAGATGAAGAAATCTCCCCATAGATGAATAGATAACTGTAAAATTACCAAAAAATCTAAGCTTAATTCTTAAACAGCCATTTGTTTCTACTATCTACCAGAGTATTTTTTCGAAAAGACGAAGGTGTACTTTTAACAATTTTTTTGAACTTACGAATGAAATAAGTAGTATTTGTAAATCCAACTTCTTGCGCAATTTCATTAATGGTCAACGATGAATTAAGGAGTAGTAATTTCGCTATATAGATGCGGTACTGATTAACAAATTCCAATGCAGTCATTCCGTATATTTTTTTCATGCAACGATTTATATAGGCTTCATGGAAATTAATTGCAAGACTAAGCTTTTGATTTGTAAAGTTTTCATTATAATGTTGCTTTAGGTAGGAACATGCTAATTCAGCAACTTTATGGGCCGTAGTGGGATAAGTTGTTTGTTCTGATAAGGCTAATTCAATCAATATATCTTGAAAAATTAATTGTTGTTTCCATTTATTAAGCACAATAGATTGTTGCTCTAAAATACCTAGCTCTGTTAACATATCATAAATTACTTCTGCAGAGGAGATTTTCTTATACTGATGTAGGACGATCTCGAATTGATAGTTCTGGCTGTTCCAACTATTAAATGGAGATGGTTCGGTTTCCCATTGCCATCCCCCTATTGTGTTGAACTGTACCCAAAACAAATTAGTTGTAGAAGGGGCAAGTTGGTGAAAAAAATATTTAGATTGAGGTCTTAAGATTACATACTCCCCAGCATTTACTTTCCACTCTTTATTATTAGCTTCTCTTATATGAATTGCACCTTTCGTAACAACAATTAAATGAAATACACCATTTTGAATTTGCCCTAATTGATTATCCACTTCTTGAAAAGTAATGGTATGACTAACCATATAGTGAGGTAGTGGAGGACATTGTAAATAAAGTATTGTCATTTTCACACCTCCAATAAAGGGTTCATAATGTACGATTTTTGGTTCGTATCATCTATTGTGAATGGTGGTAAAAAAACTTATAATTTCAGTAACTTTATTGATATACCATTATTTTATTAAGTTAATAAAGTAATATTCCTATAAATGATAACGCTTACGTATTATGACTTAAGTATTCTGCCTTACTTTGGCGTATTAACGCTAACCATAAGAGGGGAAGGTAGCAGTCTAAAAGCGTAGCATTGACAAATAACGTTTACAACTTTATTGGTTGGATTACAAATTATTACTAAGATTTTTCCATTTATTAATGGATAAAAGTCTAGAACATTTTGAAAGGAGGTTGTTTGACTTTTAAAAAAGCTTAGACATAATAAACGGGGGGGAAGACATTTGAAAAAGTATACTTATGTTCTTATGTTTTTTATGTTATTTATGCTATTATTGACAGGCTGTTCAATTGGCGGAAGTCAAGTTGGTGGTCCTTCACAGGGTGAGACCAATCAAGAAAGCGATGGTGAGGGTACCTCTGAAGAAGGAGAAACAACGGAGATAGGCAGTTTAACGGAAAAGCTAACATATGATTCTAGCCTTTCAGGTACAGTTACCTTCTGGACGTGGACTCCTGATATTTATGAACAAATCATTGTTGAATTTAATAAGGATTATCCGAATGTTGAAGTAGAATTGGTTGGATTAGAGTTTGGAGATTTACATGATACCTTACAAACAACACTTGCAGCGGGAGAAGGAGCTCCAGATGCAGTACAGGTTGAACAAAATCAATTTGCAAGGTATTCAACTGGTGATCTTGTAGAAGATTTACTACAGCCACCATACAATGCAAGTCGTTATCAAGACGGTACATCTGAGTATAATTGGGAGAGATGGAAGTCAGTCGATGGAGAAAGGTTATTAGGAATGCCTTGGGACGTTACGCCAGGTGTATTTTACTATCGTGAGGATCTTTATGAACAGGTAGGGCTTCCTAGTGAACCTGAGGCATTAGGAGAATTTCTTAAGGATCCTGAAAATGTTATAACTGCAGCGCAAACGTTAGCATCTAGTGGTATGTATATGTTTGAATGGAGAGATTCCCCTGCTGTTCAATACGGAGATGCTATTGGTTACTTTGATAGTGAATATAATTGGCTTCGTAATGATGAAAAAATGGCAGAATTATTAGATCTTGTAAAAAGAGGTCATCAACTAGGATGGGCCCCACAAATATCAGTTCTTGCTTCAGATGAAGGGAAGCAGCTTGTAAATCAAGGGAAAGTTGCCTCTTTTCCAATTGGAAGCTGGGGGGCAAGGGAACTAGAAAATATATTTCCTGAGCAAGAAGGAAAATGGAGAGTTACGACAATGCCGCTTGGGCTGTATGTTGGGTTGGGAGGGTCATCTTTTATGATCCCCTCTCAAAGTCAGAACAAAGAAGCTGCTTGGGCATTTATAGAGTGGATGAATATGGCAGAAGAGGCTTGGAAAATATTTGTAGAGCATTCCGTTCAGCCAGGGTGGAGACATATTACTAGTCTACCATGGTATCAAGAGCATACAAATCCATACTTAGGTGGGCAACAGGCTTATCAGCTCTATGATCAGATTGCTTCTCAAATTCCTGTACGAAGATTGACTCCATTGGATGGGCAAGCATGGCCACTTTATATTGAAAAAGTTGCGGAAGCCATTGACCAGAATATTGATTCCAAAACAACCTTACAACAAATAGAGGACAACGTACTTAATCAACTTAGTTCGGAGATTGAAGAGTTAAAAACAAAAATGGATAATTAAAATTATTATCTATAACGGCTGTCAGATTACTGACAGCCGTTAATTTAGGGAGGAAAGACTATCGTATTTCGCTAACCATTCGTTTTAAGAAAACTCCCACAGATAATAGTCTCACTTTATTTCTGTTAAAACCGTACCTATGCTTGATCCATTATGTATATTTATGAAGTTATTCCTTGCATTAATTTTTAACGTAATAATACTCATATCATCTATCTTAAGGTTCACCTCATAATTTTCTTTGATAAGAACAATATGATGAAATACATCCGTATTAAAAATATTCGATAAGTTATAAGAAGCAAGCAGTTGCTCTTTATTTGTAGCGTAAATCTTTTTTTTCGGAATGTCAATTTTCCAATCAATTGTCATTATTTCATTCACTAATTGAAATAATGTACAAACACCGTTCTCCCCTTTAAAAGATTGATTTGTCTCAAACAGGAAGGAGAAAAAACGGTGCTTCTTTAGTTTGTCATTCAGCTCCGTAACCGAATCGATAAACCTTCCATCAAAAGTTGGCAAAACAGGTCTTGCCAGCTTATCTTTTGAAGGAAGCTCCAATATTAAATTGGTATCATCCCACGCTAAACGACCAACCCTTACTTTTCTTCCGTTCATATCATGTGGTTCAAAACCATGATAAACAATATAATCATCTAATCCGTTTGGCCCTTTGACAACAACATGGTGTCCAGGGCCAAAACAGGCTTCATTCGTTTGAAGTACTGGTTTGCCGTTTCTCCATTTCTTCCAGCTTGTATCCTTCATTCCTTCAGACCCCATAGGTGTATCTGACGTAGCATAGTAAACACCATAAGAATCATCTCCAAAAAATCCTGCACTATACATCTGGTAATATAAGCCTGATTTTTTTACTACAAACGGTCCTTCATTCCAATAGAATGTGCCTTCCTTATTTCCTTCCCAGCGATATTCTGGTTTTACAACCAAAGTAGGATTCCCACTCAGAGTAGTTAAATCAGTCATCCGATCCACCACATTTCCAGTACCAATTACACCATTTGGCCCTCTTGTGTATTTATTTCGGACATTGTAAAACAGATAATAAGAACCATCTTCATCCTTAAAGGGATGCGCATCAATGGACCATTCATCTGTTAAAGGTTCACTAGCTAATTGAAATGGACCGATTGGGGAGTTACTTGTTGCCACTCCAATTCGTCTAATTTTATCATTACCTGTTCCGTCATCATTCATAACTGTACCGGTTACATACATATAAAATCTACCATTTTCGTATATAACTTCTGGTGCCCACAAATCAATTTGTGCCCAATGATTTGGTCCATTCGAAGCTTTTAAAGCTATTCCAACTTTTTCCCAATCAATAAGATTGTTCGAACAATAAACAGGAATTTCTTTCGCAGCGGTATGATATAAGTAGTATACACCGCTGTATTTTAGTACAGCAGGGTCTCCGTGATCTGTATTTTTAATGGAAATAACAGGATTTTTATAGGTCATGTTCTATTCCACCTTACTTGAAAATTTATATATAACTAATCCCTTTAGATTCGAAGGATTCGAAGAATTTTCCGAATAACTTCAACCATTCCAATCACTTTTTATACGATATGTTGCCAAACACTATTTCGTATTGATTCATTTTGGTTGTTGGAGGAACTGCGAGGTAAGGCACTAATTTCACCACTATAGTTTCTGATACTGAGTTTTAAAGCATATTATTAAACTATATTAACAAAGACTACTCAACGCATTATATCAAATCAAAAATTTATTATCTACCATAGATTCATCCAAAGCATATACTATGTATGTATTATATGTATAATTAGCTGTATCCAATTATTTTTAAAATTACAAAAAAAGCTTGTCAATCTCATAGATGCATGTTAGGATAAAAAAAACAAGGTAAGTGAATGAAGTGAAAGAACTTTTCAAATCCTAAATGGATACGGAAACAATAGAAATAAAGACAATTGCATTTGTGTAAATATGTAATCGATTACATATAATGAGTGGCTAGAAGAGCTGATTCTAGTTCCAAGATGACCTCCATCTGTCGTAACTATACATGTCCCTCACCACCATGAAAATACAATCCAAATTGAGTGGATCCTTTTCATTAACTCCAAATTCTTTTTTAATTGTGTAAACGTTATCACACCTAAGAAATTATCTAATTTTAGGAAATAGAATATTAAGTATTGATTTGTAAACGCTGACATTAATGAAAGTTAGTTAATCTAAACCTTCTCTTAGTAAGTTTATCAGTAGTTTGTTTTCTTTGAAAGGAGTGATGTATCTTGAATGAATAGTAAAACGCTTTCATATAATAATTTTAGGGAGGATCATTTAGATGGAAACAAAAATCAAAGTAATATTTCTATTTTCTATTTTGTTTATGATTTTATTAGCTGGCTGTAACATTAATTCTGGCGCAGATACAAAAGAACCGACAGCAGCAGATACTGATAATGAGGTAGGTGAAGAAGGTAAAGAAGGTGAATCAGGCGAAATAGAGTATACATATGACTCTAGTGTTTCAGGTGAAATAACTTTTTGGTCTTGGGATGCTATGTTTGAAGATATAATCAAGGAATTTAACAAAGTATATCCCAATGTAAAAGTGGAATTAGTCAATATGGAATTAGGTGAATTACACGATAATTTACAAACTACCATTAATGCAGGAGAAGGAGCACCAGACGTTGCTCATATGGAACAATTTCAAATAGCTAGATTTCAATCAGAGGGCTTGCTGGTAGATGTTTCTCAGCCTCCTTATAATGCTGACAGATTCCAGGACCTGTTTTCAGATTACAATTGGACCCGCTGGCAATCTTACGATGAAACACGACAATTGGCATTGCCGTGGGATATTGTGCCAGGAGTGTTTTATTATAGAACAGATATATACGAACAAATGGGATTTCCAACAGATCCTGAAGAACTAGGAGAATTCCTACAAGATCCGGAGAATGTTCTAACAGTAGCACAGACATTATCTGCAAACGGTATTTACATGTATGAATGGAGAGATTCCCCAGCTATTCAATATGGTGATTCTGTTGGCTATTTCGATAGGGAATACAATTATTTACGTAATGATGATAGGATGGCTGAACTTTTAGATATTGTAAAGCAAGGAGTTCAATTAAATTGGGCACCACAAATGTCCATTCTATACAGTGATGAAGGAAAACAATTAGTTAATCAAGGAAAGGTAGCATCATTTCCAGCGGGGAATAATGCAGCACGTGCCCTCGAAGATATTTTCCCTGATCAGTCAGGAAAATGGAGTGTTACCCGAATGCCTCTAGGGATTAATGTCGGACTAGGTGGATCAACGTTTGTTATTCCTGAACAAAGTGAGAATAAAGAAGCTGCATGGGCATTTATAGAATATATTACTTTAGCAGAAGAGGCTTGGAAAATATATGTAGAAAAAGCGGTACAACCAGGTGTAAGTCACATTACTAGTCTGCCATGGTTCCAGGAGCATACTAATGAATACTTAGGGGGAATTCAAGACTATAAATTCTATGACACACTCGATGAAGCAATTCCAGTTCGTAAATTTTCTCCATTAGAAGGAGCAGCATGGCCACTTTACATTGATAAAATAAATGAAGCTATTGATAAGAACATTGACTCAAAAACAATTTTGCAACAAATCGAGGATAATACACTAAAACAGCTAGGTCCTGAAATAGAAAAACAGTTAGAGGAAATGAATATGAACTAAAGTATATAGGGCTAAGTTATAACTAAAGTTGGAAAGAGAGAATCCGAACAATCTTCTGACTGAGTGCTGTCAAAATGCGTAGATTCCTGTAGCAACAGCACGAGCTGAAGATTCTCCTTAAAAAGTTAGCAGACTGCCGTACTCATTGTAAAGGAAACACTGCGAAAGTTTACTTGAGAAATTTTGACTTATGCTCTATAGGTAAAAGCAAGTATTTTGACAGTGCGGTTAGAGTTCACAAATATTAACGTTCGGATCTTTCTTCCTTAGCTAACCATTTGTCCCAGCCACTTGATTTGTACTTGAAGATAGGAGGGATGACCAAATTGTTAAAGATATTCCATAGATATTTAGTCAGTATTATTGTTTTTGCCGTACTCATTACATTTGTTGTTATATGGAATAACAATCGGGGATATGATGACACAGTTATGGCCGGAATACCAGAATATAACGAGGATGAACTTCAGTCTATCTTGGAAGATGAAAACATTCAAAATAAATTAGAACCATCTTTTTTTGAATACTATGAAACCCATAATAGTAATGGGGCAGAGGATACTAAAGGATTTAATTTAAATATTCCTTCGATAGAATATACACAGATAAGTGAAGTAAACGCAACTGTTTTAGAAGATGTAGGTGGAAAATCAAATGAAGTAGTTGCATTAATGGAAGAAAATAGTTGGGTGGAATACACGATTGAAGTACCGGAATCTGGTTATTACCAAATAGGAATGAGCTACTACCCATTAGAAGGAAAACGATCCTCTGTGATAAGGAGTATTCAAATAGATGGAGAATATCCATTTTTTGAGGCGAAGAAATTAACCTTTCAACGAATGTGGAAAGAAGATGAAGAAACTTGGTTTGATAATCAAGGGAATGAATTTAATCCTGCTAGAGTAGAAGTGCAAGGATGGCAATACAAAGAAATAAGAGATTCTGAATCAAAAGTAGCTGAACCACTAAGGTTTTATTTAACTAAAGGCAAGCATACGCTTCGCATCAATGCAATTCGAGAACCTGCTGCTATTGGAGAAATAAAGATCTTTTCACCAATAGTGTTGCCAACTTATGAAGAAGTAGTACGAGACTATAAGAAAATGGGATACAAGGAAACAGAAGGAATCCAAGTCAAGATTCAAGCGGAAGAATCTATCCTTAGATCTGATCCTACACTGAAACGAGTGGAGGACCGTGAAGCAATAACCGAACCATTTAATCCAGATGTTATCACACTAAATACATTCGGTGGTCAAGGATGGAGAACAGGTGGACAATGGGCAGAATGGGAATTCGAGGTTCCTGAAAGCGGTTTATATAATATCGGGATGCGCTACGGACAATGGTATTTAAATGGAGTCCCAACTCAAAGAAAAATCACGATTGATGGGGAGTTACTATTTAAAGAAATGAATGCAGTGACTTACCAATATAAACAGAATTTCGATATGAAGAGATTAGGAACAGGTGATGGTGAGTATTTATTTTATTTGGAAAAGGGTAAGCATACGATTCGAATGGAGGTGCAAGTAGGCGCATTAGGTAAATTGCTTGATACTGTCCGTTTAACAACTAACAAACTATCGCTAATAAGTCGAGAGGTAATCAGAGTTACAGGGACTGAGCCCGACCCTAATGTTGATTGGAATTTAGAAGAAAGCATTCCAAACCTAGTCCCTCGTCTTCATGCAATGGCGAGGAATTTGGATAATGTGATCCAAGCATTGTATGACTTTGGGGTGGATGAAGGTAGCTCAGACATTAACACCTTATATGAAGCAAGGGATACGTTTATCAGTATGGCAGAAGATACTTCCAGCATTCCTGGGCAATTTGAAACAATTAATAATTTGCAATCTAATTTAGGACTTTGGATGAATGGATTAAGTTCGCAGAGCTTATTACTTGATTATATTTTAATCCAGTCGCCAGATGTTCCGTGGCAACGTGCAACAGCAAAATGGCATGAAAAATCGAAGATAGCTGCATATGATTTAGTCAGCTCTTTTACAAAGGATTACAGTGGAATTGGAAATGTCTACGAAGGTGAAGATGTGTTAGACGTGTGGGTCGCACGGGGTAGAGATTGGGTAGATATTATTAAACAAATGATTGATGAAGAATTTACACCTGAAACAGGTATTAAAGTAAATGTAAATACAGTTCCTGCAGGGAAAATGGAGGTTCTGTTATTAGCAAATACTGCAGGTCTTGCACCAGATGTTGCACTTGGGGTTGAAGGGGAAATGCCGATTGATTTTGCAGTAAGAAATGCACTGGTTAACTTAAACGAATTCTCCGACTATAAGGAGGTAGCATCGCGATTTAGACCAGGTGCATTAATACCATATAAGTATAATAGTGGAGATTTTGCATTACCAGAGAATCAGAATTTTAATATGCTTTTTTATCGCTTAGACATCATGGAAGAACTAGGTATTTCAGAGGACGAAATACCAGAAACATGGGATGAGGTTATGGAAATTATTCCACTATTGCAACAAAATGGAATGGATTTTTATTATCCGCATGCACCTAATGATACGACTCAAGCAATTAACGAATTTGCGCCTTTTTTATTCCAGCACGGTGGAGATTTATATGATGAGGCAGGGATGAAATCTGCATTAGATACACCTGAGGCATTAGAAGCAATGGAAATGTGGACAGAACTGTTTACCAATTACAAGATTGAAAAACAAGCTGATTTTTATAATCGTTTTAGATCAGGGGAAATGCCTATCGGTGTTGCAGATTATTCCACTTATATTCTTCTTTCAACCGCAGCACCAGAATTAACTGGTTGGTGGAAGATGGTACCTATGCCAGGTATTAGACAAGGAGACGGACAAATAAACCGTTCTACTGGTGGTCTTGGTCAAACAGGAATTATTTTCAAAGACACAAATATGAAAGAGGAATCCTGGGAATTTTTAAAATGGTGGACTAGTGCTGATTCCCAAGAGAGATTTGGCTCTGAGTTAGAGGCACTACTTGGTGTTGAGGCTAGGTGGAATACTGCGAATGTTGAAGCATTGGAGAGGCTGCCTTGGAATGAAGACGATTTAAATGCAATCCTAGAGCAATGGGAATGGTTTAGGGAGCGAGAAGTGGTAATTGGAGGTTACTTTACAACAAGACATATAGCGAACATGTGGAATGAAATAGTACTAAATGGAAAACTGCCGAGAGAAGCAGTTGAAGAAGGTGTTAAAGAAATTAATAAGGAACTCCGTAAAAAGCGTGAAGAGTTTGGTTTAGATGTAGATGAAGGAACTGAGGACGGAGGAGGCGGTGAATAATTATGAATACACTTAAAGATGCATCGATCTTTAATGAATCAGTGCGTCCAACTCCTAAAGGGAAATGGGCACTGTTATGGTTTAATTTAAAAAGAAATAAGATTTCCTATCTGTTGCTTTCTCCATTCCTGCTTTTTTTTACTTTTTTCACCATCATTCCAATTATTGTTTCTGTAGCACTTAGTTTTTCTTATTACAATATTGTAGAAGCTCCAGAATTTATTGGTCTATCAAACTACAAATTATTGTTTGTTGATGATGATATTTTCCTGAAATCCGTAGGTATTACGCTGAAATTTGCGTTTATCACTGGACCATTAGGTTATATAATCTCTTTTTTCCTAGCATGGTTAATTAGTCAAATTCCGCAAAAGTACCGATTTTTTTATACCCTTTGTTTTTATACACCATCGATTACAAGTGCTGTTGCAATGTCGGTTGTTTGGTTGTATTTATTTGCTGGGGATCGTAAAGGTTTATTCAACCACTGGTTAATTGAATTAGGGATCCTAGATGAACCATACCTATTTCTGCAAAATGTTGAATCAATCGTTCCAGTAATAATCATTGTATCACTGTGGATGAGTATGGGGACTGGATTCTTAGCTTTTTTAGCAGGTTTGCAAAATGTCCCAACAGTATTGTATGA
>JACYYJ010104420.1_pt1 | contig 18113 bp, 29 predicted proteins | sample 8236861 | NCBI WGS metagenome assembly JACYYJ01 (sample SAMN14103086, study PRJNA606662) | landfill metagenome | isolation source: landfill solid waste | place: India:New Delhi, Okhla landfill site | collected 2017-11-05
ATCGCCCCCCTTCTATGCGTACCATTTCTTGACTTTCCTGAACTCGGCAACGACATCCTCGAACCCAACAGATTCAAGTAAATCGCAAAGAACGTCGTCAGCCTCTATGTGGCCACCCTCGGTGTCGCACTCGTTTTGTATTGCCCGCAAACGCTTAATAGCATCGTCCTTTGCAGTGAGAGCCTTGTAGCCTGGGTGTGCGACGAGTTTGGTGGTGAGTCGCTCCATCTCATCAGAGAGTCGCACCATTCTGGCGATATTGTGGCCCCTGCCTGACGACAGTTCGCATGCTCTGCGCTGGCTGCTCAGTCGAGATATTTTCTCCCGGAGTTTTTCCGCCGCTCTAACCTCGCTCATCTATCGCCCCTCCCGCCAAGAATCCAGGGGATAACAAACCGGAACATCAGCAACCACAAGCCGTTTGAGATAGCACAGCCCAACAGTATCCCCGCCTTAAAGCCTTCATCGTATTCGCTCATTTCCCCTCCCGACTCAACGGCATCACGATATAACGCCAATCCGCCCCAATCCGAAACAGGGCTTGCGTCTCAGCGTCGGTCAGATCGATAACAATCTCGCCTTCCGCGATTTTAACCGCGTCCAGCACAAGCCGTGGATTGAAGCTCATCACAACGTCAGGGCCTTCCTTCGACGTGACATCCACGTCAACCGCCGCACTTCCAATCCCCGCCGTCTCGGTCGAGATTCCAAGTTTGTCACCAAAGGCCAATCGCACCGACATCTCGCTGCCGTCCATCACGGCTCCCACTTGACGCAAGCCGCTCGCCAATGCCCCGGCATCAACCGTGACCGTTGTTTCAGTGTCCGTTGGCACGACCTTTTCCCACGCCGGGAATCGCCCCTCGACAAGCCGCGTCCGCAACAGATATCCCCCAACGCGAAACGCCGCCTCTCTCTCGCTGAGGTAGACCGTCGCGGAGTCGCTATCGCCAGACTTGCCCAAGATTGACACGAGGGCCGCTACCGCTTTTTGAGGCACGACCTGCGGCGACGGGCACTCGCCCGAGTGGGCAGACTCCACTTCCACGATCGACAGCCGCCGCGAGTCAGTCGCGACCAGTGCCGTGGACGACTCGCGCAACATCACCTGGACGCCTCCGAGAGCGTAGCGGGTTGACTCCACGTCCGCAGCGATCACTGCACGCCTTAGCCCATCGCGCAGCCCGTGGGCGTCGATGGATGTTGCCGGGCCACTCACGTTGCTATCGACGACCGGGTAATCAGCCGCATCCTGAGTCGCAAGCGTAAACGCCGACATCCCCGACTCGATCACGAGGCCCGTATCGGTCGCCTCCAGCGTCACGGACTCACCCGGGATCTCGCGGATAATCCCAAGCAGCCGATCGGACGGCACCACCACGACGCCGTCACGGGCCACGTCTGCCGCGTCGACGGCCCCGACGATGGAAATCTCGCCGTCCGTGCCCGAGGCCGTCAGGTCGCCCCCCAGGGCTTCCAGGCGGATGCAGGACAGGATTGGCTTCGGCGTGCGGCGCGGCACGACACTGGCGACGTGCGACAGGACCACGAGTAGGGCTTGGCGGTTAGATTCGATTTTCATTGGTTCTCCCGTTGGTTGGTTGGTTGGCCACTAGGCCAGTTCAGTGATTTTGATTTCAACGTGGGCGGCTTCGTCGCCGCTCGCGATCCATTTTTTGATTAACGTTTCGGCGATTTGGGAATCATCTCGCCACAGCACGCGATTAAGCGCATCCGCCGTGGATTTGAAGAGGTTATCGGCGTCTGGCTTAGCAGTGTGCCTCTCTCGTGGCATTGCCTTAGTTTTCCATATTTTCGACTTCGGGCGAGGAAAAACGAAATCCATTTCAACCCGAAGCGGTCCCTCAAATAATCCGTCACCGTGAGCAGTCGCCGCCACCTTAATCGCTGCCTTATAGGCGTTGACGGGATGCTTTCCCGGCGTGTAATTCGCCGCGATTGGACGACCGCCGCTCTGGATAACCCGATGCCGTTGACGTGGTTGAGCGACAGGCACCGCGTCGATTTTTAGACACACCACCCTATATGCGCTCATCGTCGATAACCTTCCCGAGGTTGACGCTCATAAATCACTTCGTGATTTCTTCGCTATGAAATAAACATAATGAGGATCTATAGGTATCCATCAGCGAAGCTGATGTCACGCCCCCCCTACCCCCCCATTTGTAAAATGGAGTGCAGAAGGGCCAGGCCCATCAGGTGCGATTTAATGTGCCCACCCGATATTTGCGGCTCAACTTCCCCTGCCGCAAATCCCTATTGACACAAGGACTTATGCCCCAAGCACAGCGTCTCTAAGCCAGCAGCCAGCACGTCTAGCGATTGTCCCCCGATCCGCCCAGCACGCCCCGCGCTTGCCGGTCGCGGAGCTTCGTCAGGTTCGCCTCGGCAATCTCAGACAGGCTCAAATCGAGGTCGTGCGCCAAGTCGGCGATGTACCAGAGCGAGTCGCAAAGCTCCCCTTTCAACTCCTCGCGGGCCGCGTCGCTCACGACCCCGCCATGATCACGGATGATCTTCTTGACTTTATTCGCAACTTCCCCCGCTTCGCCAGCGAGGCCCAGAGCAGGGTAGATCACTCTCGCCGATTCCGGGTAAATCGCAGTCTTAATCGCCTCCGCTTGGTATTCATCCAGCGTCATTTCTCGTCTCCCTCAAAAGGTTAAATTGCCTCTCACGTTCCGAATTGTCATTGTGCCGAAAATCTTCCGGCGATTTTAATTTTGGCAGTGGGACTGTCGGATTTTCCAACCGCCCGACCGGCTCGTTGTTGATCCGTGGCCTCAAATGCTCCGGCAATGCTCGTGCCCGTTGCTCTTGGTCATGCAACTCCTGGTATCGTTGCCTAAATTGTGCCGCATAGGTCGCCCGTTGCCCGGCCTCCATCTCACACAGATGATCCCAGCCAACGTCACCGCCCAGGGCACGCCACACAAGCGGCGGAATCAACGCCTTGGCCTCAGCCTTGCCGTAATATCCAAACCGCCTCACGCAGCGTAGCAGCGGCTCCCAGGCGTCCGATACGCTAGTCGTCACTCCGCTCATCGACTCGATCGCAAGCCGCCTAATGGTCGCGGGCATCGGCCAACCTCCCTCGTATGTCGCCGCCCATTTCTTGTAGCCAATATTCACGGCGTCGATCGGCAAATCAGACAGCACCGACAGCCATATTGCTGTTTGCTGTTCGGTCCACTTCCGCCCGGTCGCCGCCTCGACCTGCTCCACGATCACCAACAGCCGGTCTATATTTGCACTCACCTATAATAGCCCCTCCCGTTCCATTCGTTCCCGTAGTTTTTGTGCACCGGACTTCTGCTCCGGCTTCCCTCGCGCCGCGCCATCCTCTCGCCACCAATCCGCCCGGTCATCGTCGTAGCGGCCCTGCTGATACCACGTCGCCGGATGCGGGGTAAAACTTTGCTCTTTACCCTCCCGGCTCCGAGCGTATTCGGTCGTCGCCTCCAAGAGGTATTCCGGCTTCGCCCCTCTGTTGACAGCCGCCCGAATCGCCGTTAATGCTGCCTGTTTCGCGACCTTTCGCGGGTACGCTTTATAGATTTCCTCGACCTGTGCCGACGTGATTTTCACTGGCACCGGGACTGGCGGATCGTCTTCATCAAGTTCCCCGGTCGAGAGCATTTCGACGATCCTCGCGGCCAACCCCAGGCACTTTTTCTTCACCGCTGAATCGTCCGGCAAGCTCTTAATCGCAGTCCAGGCCGCCGTCATCGCATCGCGGGCCTCGACCTCAGAGACAACGGATTCCTCGCGATATTCCGCCTCGATCGTCACCGGGGATGGCAACTCTTCGGAATCTCCGAATAGTTCGCCACTCCGAACCATCTTCTCGGCGTCGGGAATATGGCTTTCAGTTGTTAACGATTGCTTAACAACTTGCGGCTCTTGAACTGTCAAGGATTGCTTGACGGTTGCCCGCTCTGGTTCCTTTGCTTCTGCTCTAAATGGTGACGGTGCCGGTGGTTCCGTCGATGGCTTGTGCTTCTCGATGATCCGCTTGGCGATCGATTGTGTTACCACTTTCCCGCGTTCCGCCAGCTTCAAGACCTCTGACTTTGCAGGTTCAGGGCACGTCTTCTCAGCGATCGCATAAGCCGCCCCCAACTCAATATATTGTCCCACAGTGGGATAATATGTCGCCAACTGAAAGACCTGGATTGACCGATAGGCGGCACTTGACGTAATGCCAAACTCGGTTTCACACCAGCGGATAAACGTGCCATTCTTGTGATATGACAGCCTATCGCGGCACTCTGAGAGTATCCCCCCGATCTTGGCGACGCATTCCACGTTTTTCCGTCGCATCGTGGCCTGTAAATCGCGGACTTCCCCGGCCCGGCGATCAAACCAGCGTTGCTCTGATTCCGAGATTCCCAACTCAGCCATCGTTATCCCTCATTGCAATTTGCAGCCGCTCCGACGTAGCGGGCCGCGACCCATCACGTAACACTCTCGTTGCCAACTCGCACGTCCCCGGCCTCAGTTCCATCACTAGCCGACTACCCGGATTGCTCGCCAACAGTTTTCCCAGGGCGATTTCCAGAGCCTCCATCACCCGCTCGGTGGGCGACTCCTTTTGCCCACGTCGCAGGTGTCGAACCTTGGCCCATAGCACGTCTCGCAGTGTCGCCCAATCGTTACGGTGCAGTTCGATTGATAGACGATCGTCAGAATGGGATTTCACCGTCGGCAATCTCCGTCTTCGGCGTCTCTGGCTCCGGCTCCGCCGCCTTGCTAATCCGCTTCGGCTTCGCGGTCTTCGCCTCCAATTGATCCGCCAATTGATCCTCGCGAGAACCGGTCAGCTCGGCCTCTTTTGGTGGCGTCGGATAGAGGTGCTCGACGGTATCCATACCCGAGTTGAGAGCGTCCCAATCGGCACGCATCAAGACAAGATCCTCGATCGTCAACGCCTTAACGGTCGGGCGTGAGTATTTATAGACCACCATTTCCTCGGTCACGCCATGCCGCCCGAGGTACTCCAGCACGCCGTCGCGGACGGCATCGATGCCCTTTGCGTCGATGGCCTGTTGCAGTTTAGCCATCACCCCGGCCTTTGCCTTTTCGACCGCCTTATCAATCAGCCAGCTCGGCACGGCGTTAATAACCACGTTACGGATCGCTTTGGATTGGCCGATTTGAAATCGGATATCATCCTTGCGCGCCGCGTCGAACTTGCCGTGGACGGTCCAATCTTTCGCTTGGCGGAATTGCCGGGAAAGCGTATATCCTGTTTCCAGGTCGACAAACGCCGCCGTAAAGATCCAGGCGTCCCGCGTCTCTTGCACCGGTTGAAGCTCGACAGCACAGTTGCCCCACGTCCGCACGGCACTCATCGCGAGTTTAACGGACGGGCCTTCGATTCTATCCTTGCCAGCCCCCCAAGCGTAATAAAAGTTAGTGCCACTCAACGCCGCCTCTTGCAAAAGTCGATCCTCGACTTCCGCGAGTTTTCTCGGCCTCTGGACGGATACCGCCGTGGCGTACTGGCCTCGCACTTGCATCGCCGTTCCGCCGCCGGATAACGCCGGATGCGACGACATCAATTCGCCGTGTGTCTCTTGTTTCACGAGTTGAGTGTTCATCCCTCTCCCTTCGCTTTCTTAACCTTGCAAGCCATGAACCGCACGGAAGGCTTGCGTGTTACCGTAAACTCCGAGCCCGGAATCTCGATCTTCTTAACCCACCGGCCATCACCCAAATTGCCGCCTTGGTTGTTTTGGATTTCCGCCGCGACCATCGCCTTATATCGCTCGCGGTTGGCTTCCAGGCCCTTAATCTGCTGCCCCAATGACTCATACATCACCCATGCGTCAGCGGCCTCATCGGACAGGGTAACAACCTCGCTACTCGCAACTTCGCCGTAAATGCCGCGCAGTAGGCCCGGTGTTGACGGGTGGGCAAAGTCTGGCTCCGGCGGCTGGCGATTAACAACCCGCTCCCAAAACGCTTCGGCGGCATCCGACAGACCCTTAATGAGCCGATCATTACGCTCTACGTTGTGGATTCGCAGATCGTCGCCACCGATCAGGCACGCGATATAACCCTGGTCCCGTCCGGCAACATAAAGTTGCCACTGGATTTGGCAGAGATATTCTCGTGGGATTTGTGGATCTTTCGACGTCCCCCACTTTGCGAACGACCGACTGCCCGCCGTCTTTGCCTCGACAAGCCGCCCGCTCACTAGATCCGCGTCCGGTGTCGCGAGCATAAACGGGTAGTCAGGATGAGCGATTAACGGGCACGGGTATTGTGCCACCTCCTCGCCCGTATCCTCGCAAAACTCGCCCAGCACGATCGGCTCCAGGCGTCGGCCAACCCGCATCGCCCGGTTGTCGTCGACCGGTGGTGCCTCACCGATTTTGCGAAGATAAATCTCTAGCGGTGTCGCCCACGACGATAGGCCAGCCACCGCCGCAATCTCACTGGCACCGATCCCGCCACTTCGGGCGTCGTGCCACGCCGGTTGATCCGGCCATGCAATCGCACGCTCTGCTAGTGTCACTGGTTCCACTCCTTAATCTCAAGGCGATAAATAGCCCGGCAATCGTCTCTTTTGCCCCACTGGCACATGTCGATCGCGACACACTCGACAACCGCCACGCCGTATTCGCAGTCCACGTTGACGGTCACTTTTCGCGGCACCCAATCAAGCTCCCAATCAATCTCCAGCGTGTATTTGGTCAGCTTAGGCACGACGCCCCGGCAAATCTCATCGGATGGCACGACCTTAATAAGCTCGCGAACGTCCTGGGCCAGGAAATATAACGCCCGCCTCGCTTCCGCTGTCGCGTCTCGCGTTTCGGTTTTAGTCATCGTCCCCTCCAAACAGCGACCGTTGCCGCTTTGATTCCTCGACCGCGATAAGGTTTTCGCAGGCCACGCGAAAATATGACTCTTTCAGTTCGCAGCCGATAAACCGCCGTCCCATATTGAGAGCGCCAACGCCCTCTGATCCGATCCCGGCGAACGGCGAAAAAACAACGTCACCCTCGTTGGTCCACAGATGCACGGCCCGCTCGATAACGTCCAATTGCAGCGGGCAGATATGCCGCTCTTCGTCACTCTCCTTGGCCAGCTTGGTGTTGAGTACCCGCATCTGGTTAATATCGAACCAGACCGGCGAAGCGTATCGTTGCCAAACCTCGATCGAGTAATTGCGTCGCGTGTTTTGAACCGCGCGGCCGCTATCGCTCACCATCACCTCGCCGTCTCCGTCCGCTCGCCATTGCGGACCAACGCTAGGCGGATTGGTGCCGATATAAGACGTGAACCGATATAGCGGATCGACTCCCACCGGCTTCGGAAACTCGCCGGTTGATGGCCGACCATCCCACTTGCGAAACACCATCAAATAATCAGCCATCCCTTGCCGAGAATAGGCGGAATCGTCACACAGTTGCTTGTGAAGCAATCCCTGGTTTTTGGTCCGCTGCATCTCCGTGACCGGGCATTTCCAGATCGTGACTCGCGAGTGGAATTGCCAGCCCTCACCTTCAAACGCCTCACGAATCCGCCCCGGAAAATCCTCCAATCCGCCCGCACCGTCCCGGTTTTGATATCTCGGAAGATCCTTGCAATGCACGGCACACAATCGCCCCGGTACGGTCGTGCGGTGAAGTTCGCGAATCAGGTAGCGGTAGTGCTCGATAAACTCGTCCGTGTCCTGGCAATTGCCCATATCCGCCTCGGAATCCGAGTAGATATAGAGATTCGCGAACGGTGGCGAATGAATCCCGAAGTCAACCGAATCGTCCGGGATGCCTTTGATCACTCGACAAGAATCGCCGTGATATAAACTCCACGACTCGCCGTGTCTCTCGTTTATGCAGTCCACGTTTACCCTTTCGTTTGTAGCCACGCTGGCAGTTTCATTGCCTTGGCTGGCTTGTAAGGTTTCAGTCGTCGCCCACCCGCGATATTCGCCTCTTGGAACCGCTTCATCGCGGCGGCCATTGAGGTACGCAAATCTAAAAACTGGGCCTCTTTACCAGCGACGACATCGCCAATTGACGCCTCTGTTTCGCTCGCCACGACATGCACTCGAACGGTTTTCCGCTGACCAAATCTCAGCATTCGCCCGATCGCTTGGTGGTAAGACTCAAACGAGTAGGACAGGCCGACAAACGCCATGTTGCGGCAGTGTTGCCAGTTGAGCCCCAGGCCCGCGATTGATGGCTTTGTCACGATCACGCGAGCGTCACCGTTGGCAAAGGCAAAAAACGCTGCTTCTTGTTTTGCCTCTGGTGTTGAGCCGCGCACCTCCACGCATCCCGGCAGTAGCTTGATAAGAGCGTCTTGCTCATAGTCGGTATCACACCAGACCGCCCACGCCTCATCGGACCCGTTGACAAGCTCCGCAACTTTCGACGCGCGGAACGGCGACGTTAATCGCTTATGGCGGTGTAGGTTGGTTGCGGACAACGCCTTGTCGCTTCCGAACAATTGACCCTTACGCTCAGTTGGCGGATCTTCGATTATATGCTCCGTGATCTCCAGTCCCGGTAAGATATAACCATCGTCCGAGTAGTCTCCCAAATCGGATGGCCTCGACAGGCAGACTGCCCACGACGCCACCCACTCCCAAAAGTCATTGGCCGCGTGCGGTTTCAACGTGTAACCGCCCGCCTCCATTGTGTCGTTTTGGAACCAACGCATTAGCATTTCGTTAGAACGCATGATCCCAAGAAACTCGGCTTGATTGCCAAGCTCTTTAAGGTCGTTTGGCGCCGGTGTCGCTGTCTCAGTCAGCCTATACGGAGTCTCGCGAAACGCCTCGATAAGTTGTCGCTTGCGAGTCCCCATATAGCTTTTGAGTATCGACGCCTCATTAAGGACCACTCCCACAAACTCTGACGCATCGAACAGATGCAGTTTTTCGTAGTTTGTAATCGTGATCCCGTCAGTGACCTCGGAACCGCGTCGCCGGACATTAACCGGAACCGTGATATCAAACTTGGCGGCCTCGCGTTGAGTTTGGCCCGCAACCGCAATCGGACAGAGAATCAACACTTTGCCGCCCGAGTGCTTCACGACCGCTTCCGCCCAAAGCAATTCTTGCAGCGTTTTCCCAAGTCCGACCGCCTCAAATAGCGACGCCCGGCCTCGTTTGCACGCCCACTGGACAACGTCGCGCTGCCAGTCGAACGCGTAGGCGTTGTCGATCTCCGCGTCGAATCCCAACGGCTCTGGCAATTGCTTTTTTGCCGCTAGGAATTGATGGTAGCTGTCTGCCGCCACCGCCTCTGCAACCGCTCCCATGTCGCCTCCTGTTGGTTTTAATCAATAACGCCATCAAGCCTCGGGTCATGCAGCATCGCCGGCACCCAGTGGACCGGCTTAACAACCTGCCGTTGCCGCCGTTCTTCGCGGGTCCACTCCCGTTGGATTTCCCGGCACCGCTCCCGAATCTGCTCTTCCGTTGGGAGTCGCGTTTTATTCTTCGTGCCGTTCTCGATAACCGCCTCGACAACCTCAAGGTCAACACCAACGAGGCTGGCGATTTGCTGGAAACTGAGTGCTTGTTTCTGCCGGTAGTATTCCCAAATTAGCCCCACTGTCTCCTTGTCGATCTCGCCGTCTTTCACGTCCGTTTCCTCTCGGTACGTCATTAGTCTCTGGATCGTCGTCGCCATATATCGACCTCCATAATAGCGAGTAGGGTTAGTGCCAGTGTGAGTTGGGCGATCATTAAGAGCGTCATTAGATGGCCTGGTAAAACTTTTTGCCGTCTCTAACCGTAGGCGCGAAGTGGTTGGGGTCTTCGAGCAACAGCTCGATCTCTTCGAGCGTTGCCACGTCGGTATCAAGCTCCAACTCGTTGGCCACGTCCACGGCCCTCGCGATATGCCCTTGGCGGCACACCGACCCGTAGACCGACTCAACGGTAATTGCCTTTGCGGTCACTGTCTTATATTCCCGCAGCGTGATGTGGTCGGGATTGACGCAGAGTTTGTTGCCACACTTGTGACGTAGCCCGTATCCTCTGCTCGGCAGCTTCCGGCCACTCGCGATAAACGCGGCTTTGTGCGCATACATCGGGTGGCTGTTGGCACCGTTTACTAGCCCGTGCCCCTTCGAGGCTCTCCGTCCGGTCCAGTTCCAGCAGCCGGTTTCAGCGTCGACTTCATATCGGGACGCAATCTGCCCTTTGAGATAGGTTGCTTCGCTGTTGCTCACTCCGCACCTCCTTTCGGCGGGATGGGCCAGGGTTGGCAGTCCGTCATTCCACACTCGGCGATAGAGTCGGCGGCGGCTGCTTTCGACGGGAATCGCGCGCTTTCATTTAAGATGTTGGCACTGGAGTAAAAGTTGTGGTGGCGGCTACACCAAAAGATCGTTCCATCGACAATCTTGATAATCCCCCACTCGCAGCCCTCGGGGGCGATCCGCTCGGTCGGGCACTCGTTGCCGGTGGGTTCCATCACGCGGACGACAGAGCAGGGATAGCCGCAATTCACCGCCTTCTGTTTTGCATCTTCCTGACGATAATCAGTTGCCATGACGGCGTTGTCGGAGTCACGGATAACAACAAAAAGCCCGTGACCAGAATAATGTTTCAGCGGCTTCCGCTCGCACTCCGGCGGCGGCTCGTCTCGGTTGTTGTCCGCGATAAACCCGTCGATCGTGTCTCCGTATCCTTCAAGCCGCTCCACGTCGGCGGCAAGCTGCTCGCGGATTGATCCGATCGCGTGATCGGATAGCGTGCGGATTAGCACTGATGATTTGATTGGCATTTTGTCTCCGTTGTTATGGGTGCGTAAGTAGCCACTCTCGGAATTGCTTAAACTCAGTTTCATCCATCTTGGCCACGATGGATTTCGCTTTCTTTAGGTAGTCGGGTTCCGGTCGGACATAATCAAGTGCTGCATCAACGTATGGCCGGATAAATGATGCCGTGATCTTCTTCCCGCTTTCGGTCGCATCTTCAGTGACGGCCTGCCAGACTTCGGCAAGTTTTTCGGTGTCATCGCCAATACGGTTGAGTTCTCGGGCCTGTCCTTCCGACTCTGGGAAACGATTACAATTTGTAATCGTTTCGAGTTTGCCGACCACGTTAGACGCGGATATCAACTGGCTTGCTCGATCCTTATTGAACCCCCAGCGATCTTGGCAGTAATCCTCAAATGTTTGGTGAGTCTCGCGATATAGCCGCTGACTCGGCTTGCCACTGTCTCGGATCGTCCGCAAGGCTTCGCCCATCACGCGAAACGCCTTAACGCCCTGGTCGATAGCAGACTCACATTCCGCAAACCTTTGCCGCTCATCGTCATCCAGGCCGTGTTGCAGTTGCATCTTCTCCGGTGCAATCGCAATAACGCTCGGTTCATAGTTGAGAATCAAAAGCTCTTTGCCGATCTCTTTTGTCTCGTTGGTCGATCCGCAATACCGCCAAGACGCCTCGATAATCCGAAACTTTGGGTCATTGAACAGGCTCCGAATAAACCCGTCCGGGTCGTCATCGTAAGACACGCATACCCGGTGCGGACTCTCTAAAACAGCCTTGGCGAATCGGTGGTGATCCTCCCTTGAGAACCCGTGTTGATAAAGCTGGCTCGTTGGTGTGAAGTCGGTATTGACCGCATAAGGCGGATCGCAATAAATCCAAACGTCTTCGCCTGGGGCAAGCAATAAATCCTCGAAGTCGCCGCATGTGATCTTTGTCCCCTCGATATGCTCGGCAGCATTTTCAAGGGCGTCCGTTGTCGTGATGTTCCAGCCATCCGGGTTGGAAAAATAAAGGCGGCTGGGGATATCGTAATTCACCCGCCCGCCGAAAACGGTTCGGTTGACGTAGTAATACCGATAGGCTTGATCGCACTCCGCGTTCAGCTTCACGCGATTAAACTCTTCGACCATCCGCTTCGGATAGCGTGCCTTGCCTCGCGGTCCAGGGTCGGTTAATTCCTCTCCGGGGACCGGTGGCGAGACACTTCGGCACGCCTCAATAAACTCCGTTGGCCTGTCACGCAGTGCCGTATAAACGGCAACAAGCCCCTCGTGCCGGTCGTTGATCCAGCGATGTTCGGGGTGGTGCATGTGGAAATAAATCCCACCACCACCAACGAACGGTTCGCGGTACTCCTTGATTCCCGGCGGGCAATGCGACTTAATCCACTCACGGATATGCTTCCGCGTTTTGCCGCCGGGGTAGCGAAAGATGGATTGCATATCTCAGAACAGGTCAAGTTGCGTTTGAAGATCGGTCCAGGTATTCAACTCATCGCTGGGAGTTGCCTTCCGCCATTGCATGTTGACCATCGAGACAGCATCGACGGAAAACGGGAACTCATGGCGTTCGCACTTTGCCAGTTGGCAGTAGCGATCTCTTGCCATCTCAAATAACCGTGTTCTATATTCCGTGCTGAATGACCACTTCTCCGCTCCCATCTTTTCGCCGTGTTCCTCGATCATTTCCTTCCGAATCTGATACACGGCGACATAAAGCCAACGGCCATCAACGTGACTGGTTCTCATCTTTATCTTCCTTTTCTTGAGGTAGGCGCGCACCTTCCACGCAGAAGGCCGCAAGTGGTGTAAATCAGGCCAGCGTGGCCTAGCTAGCGGGCACCGGCCACGGTTGGGCGTCCAGGCCTCGCGTCTTAATGCAGTCCGCAGCATCTTGGTACGTGTCGAACGTGAGCACTTCTTGTGTCAGCAGAGTGCTACGCCACTGGTGAGTCATCGCAAACGCGGCACGCCACCGATCATGTCCCGTCCCGTTTCGCAGGATCGCCCATCGCGTACCCTCTGGCACTTGGCCCCAGGGTCCGTTGTCGGGGTCGGAATCCGCGTCGCGCCCCAGCATCTCGCGGATAGTCTCGTCGAGGGCCTTGCGTGCTTCCGTTCTCAGTAGTTCCTCAAGTTTGCTGCTCACTTCGTCGCTCCCTTCTCGGCCTCGATGCGGGCCAGTCTGTTTTCAAGGATGGTCGCCATTCTCCGGTGGGCCACCTTCGTCTCGATGCTCCACCGATTCGATTCGGCGATCGTCTCCGCAAGCATCTTCAACGCCCGAATCTGCCGCTCCGTCAGGGCCACGTTGTAGGTTGGGCCCATAGTTCGCCTCCCTTAGGTTTCGATTGTGTCGAGGTATTGGGCGATCGACCGGCGACAGATGCGGGCGGCTGGCCCCAGCTTCCCCCGCCGGATCTTGCCGTCTTTGATGAGCCGGTAGACCGCCGATCGCGAGCACGACAAAAACGCCATTGCTTGCGGGACGGTCATGACACCATCGCAGCCAAACTGATAGCCGTACTCCCGGTTGGCTGGCCTCGTGGTCGTGTCCGTTGCCCTTGCCATGTATGTCCCTTTCATTGCCGTGTTTGTGCTCTCAACATCGGCCAATTTAGCGACCGCCCAGAGTCAAACAAGCCCAAACAATCGACGTAACCCGTTGCCGATAAACATATTTGCGTCAACTCGACATGTGGTCGATACGTTCTCGACGTGTAGTCACTCTCAAAAAAGTTTCGATATTTTTTGGAGAGTTTTGGACCACGGGGCGAAACCGGCAGCGTGCCGGGAAGAGTTAGCCACGCGATTAGCCACGCGGCGGCACCGCCTATTGATACCCAACGGACCAACGGCGGGAGCCTTGCAAATCAATTGAGGCTCAGATTGTGCGCCCTAGAGACAGCGGGCGGAATTGCATGGCATGCAAGAGGTCAGGGGTTCAAATCCCCTATCCTCCACTTGAAAAACACTGGCAAAAACGACACGCAAGGGAAAGCCTACTTACAACAAATAGCCACCAGATAGCCACGCGAGGAATTAGCCAATTACGCGGCCAATCGTGTCCCTCGCATCCTTTTGGTGGGTCGGAAGCCAGTGACTGTAAATGTCCAGCGTGATGGATGATCGAGAGTGGCCAAGAATGCCGCTCACCTGGGGCAACGGAACGCCCTCTGATAATGCCAACGTCGCAAACGTATGGCGGCAATGATGGATCGACCGCAACCGCACTCCAGCGGATTCAAGCAATGGTTGCCAAACCCGCTTTGCAAAATTGCGATTGGCAAGCATCGCACCACGGGCGCCGAGAAAAACCAACTCATCGGCGGCCCGTCCATGTTTGAGGGTCCACGCCCTATGCTCCACCAACGCATCAATCGCAAATTGCGGCAAGTCGATAACTCGCTCGCTTCGGTCCGTCTTGACGCGGCGGATCACAACCCGGCCCGTTGCCGCGTCGGTCGTGGCCTGTTGCTCGACTTTGACGGTTCCCGCCTTCAAGTCGACGCATCCCCACGACAGGCCCGCAACTTCGCCAAATCGCATTCCAGTCGCGAGCATCAAGGCGACGGCGGCATAGTGCAATTGATCCGCCTTCGCCGCTCCCAGGATCGCCTTGACTTCGTCAACGCTAAACGGGTCGATTTTCTTGCGTTCAACGCGCGGCTTGCGGACGGACGCGGCGGGATTAGCCTTGGCCATTCCGAGCCGCACCGCCTCATCGAGGGCCTGCTTGAGCACAGAGAGGGCGACCTGTTGCGTTCGGCGTCCAACGTTGGCATCGGCCCATGCCTTTTGCAGTCCGAGCACTTGCACCGCCGTCAATTTATCAACAGCAACGCCGCCCAAATAGGGGGCGACGTGCTTGTTGATTGCGTTGCGATAGAGGGCCACGGTATTGGGGGCCGAACTGTCCACGATCGTATCGAGCCATTGGCGGAGATAATCTCCAAGCCGATCGCCTCGCGTGATCTTGACTCCCGATTCCGCGTCCCGGTGCAACTCCTTGAGCATCGCAAGGGCGTCGGCCCGGCGGCTGGCAATGCGAGTCTTTCGGCGCCGCCTCCCGTCGTCGCCAGTCCCCAGGTCAATCTGGGCAACCCACTTGCCGTCTTTACGCTTGAATACCGTGCCCTCACGATTGGCTCGCCTGCTCATTCAAGTTGCTCCGCTTCGACTGGCGATTCGTGCGTAAAATACGGCAAACGTGACCACACGTCCTTTGCTCGCACATACATACGTCGCCCGCCCTTAAAGTACGGGATTCGATACTCGTTAATCCAGTTGCGGAACTGCTGTTCCGTGAGTTCAAACTCTTCTGCCCATTCGGTGACGGTAAAGATGCCGCGAACCGGCATGCCGCGTCGAGATTTCTTGTCTTTGGGCTTGAAAACGTCCGCAAGGTGAGCGTAGGATGAGCCTGACATAGCTTGACCTGGGTGAGATCGGGAAAAGCAAAGGCTTATTCGGCCCTGGGGACTGATCCTCCCCGGGGCTTTTTTGTGCGCGGCCCACATTGGGCGGCCTTGTGCGCGCACCTTCGGCGGGGTGCAAAATCCGGGGGAGGCCGGGCGAATGCCCTAGCGTTGACGCGCATGCGTGGGTAGAGTGCCATCGTGCGGCTAGCCTCTCGTTGGTCCGTTCAACGGGTTGGTGATGGGGGCGATCGGAGTGATAGTCCGATCAAACCCGCCGCATACTCTGACTAATGGCAGCCCCTACGTCAACGCCAGTCGATACAACTGGCGCAACAATCCAGCGGCCCCATCAGGCAGGCCGCGTGGTCGAGCGATCGCCGCCGGGCAACGTGTTGCCAGTCGTAGCGGCGAGGGTCGTTGATGGTTAGGCGGGGGCGTGCGTCGTGCATGCTGCTTCCAGTGTTCGTGACGTGTAACACTGTACACTGTTTGGGTCGGTGGTTGCAAGCGAAAAGTCTGATACGTTCGCAAACAAAAAAGCCCGCTCGAATTGCTCCGGGCGGGCGGTGTTGGTTGATCGGTCACTTGCGGGCGTCCTTGCTCAACTCAGGGTTTCCGGGCGGCGGCATCTCTCGGATCACCTCCAGCCCGGTCAGTCGTGCCGCGCCCTCGCGCAGCACGTCCGAGACAGTCACGCCGTGCTGCTCCGCGTACCGAGACAGGGCCGCGTGGGCCTCGTGAGTGACCCTCAGATTGATCCGGGTGCTCTTGGTCTTGGCCACTACACCCTCACGATCTGGGCCACGATGGACCGCGTGTCGCACTGCTCGCGTAGACAGGCCGCGTAGCCCTCGGCCCGCGCCACGTCGTCTGTGCGGTAAACCACCGCGTCATCGTCCACGTTGACGACGAGGTATTCGGGTTTGGTTGGTTCGGTCATTGTGTCCTCGATGCGGCCCGCCGTAGCGGGCCTGGGGTATGGGTCAGCCTAAATTCCTCGGAGGCGCCTACAGCGCAGCCCGCGCCTCCTCCGTATCTGGCCCGATCAAAATGCTTCGCGGCATCCCCTTGCGCCAGGCCATATATTCCGATACGTAGTGGTCCACCAAATCCATTACGATTACAAAATCCTTGCTCCCAGACGATCGCACTAGTACGCGGGTGTTCTCCTCCCCCCGCGCCTCCATCTTTTTCAGAAACTCCTCTCTGAGTTCTTGAGCGTCGAACCAATTGCCGGATTGTCCATGCGTGGCATGGTCGGCTTGGCGAGACATTTCGTTAAGGGTCATCGTTTCGTTCTCCCGTTGGTTGATTGGTTAGGTTTCAAAAATCCGCCATCTGGCCGGGCCGACCCGCCCCGAAGGGCGGGCCTCCCTGCCCGTNNCCGTCTCGAATCCGCACATCACCGGCTTGCCTGTCTTCGCGTTGACCAGTCGGTAGGTGCCTTTGGCTTCGGTCTTGATCGCCAGCTTTTTGCCGTTCATTTCGATGTAGTTGGTCATCTCTCGTCTCCTGTTGGTTAGTGTTGTGTTTGCCTCTTATGCCCCTATTGTACTCACACTATCGACCGCATCAAGCCTATTGTGGACACAATTTGAGAAAAAATCAGAAATAGGCGTTTTGCCAATGTTTTCGCCGCATTCCGCGCACAAAAAAACCCGCTGGCGGCTTGCCAGCGGGCTTGAAAACGCCGGGAACGGGCCATCGTGAGGCAACACGACCCAACCAACGGGCGGCCCGCCCCGGCGATTTGGATTGTATCCGGTGGGGCGAAGTGAGTACAGTGGCGGGTGGTTATCTGTTGGGAGGGGGATTATGGCGACGGCGGAATCAATCACGGTCAATTGCAAGGATTGTGGCCACACGCAAGAGATGCCCGCCAGCTACTCGGGCCGAATGGTCCGCTGCGCGAGTTGCGGCGAGAGGATGCGGGCGCCCGTTGCCGAGCGGAAATTAACACCAATGGAGCGACGAGACCAGGAGGCCCGCGAAGCACTGGCGTCCGAGCCGATAACGCTGCGGCCATTTGTGGTTGGCATTGCAATCCTATCCGTGCTTTTTACTGTCGCGTTTGGTAGTTGGCTAGCGACAGCCGCTGCCTGCATTTTCTGGGCGATTGTTACGTCGTCATGGGCAATCGTTGACAAGCTCTCGGAAATCGCCGATTTGCTTCGCAGCCATAAAGGCCCGTGATCCCGTCCCCCGCCCCAGCGTTACCAACCAAACACCCTATTGGAGATTGCTATGTCGATGCTATCGCTCGAACGCCGCCGCTCGAACCCCAAGGCCATTTACGCCGCGTGCATGATTGGGTTGTCGATCGGGATTCCGGCGTTGATTGTGGCCCCACGCCTGATGGAAGCCCATCAAGCCACAACATTAACCGAGGGTTCCCCCGCGATTTATGACGGTCGGCCCGGTTGGAGGGTGAGCAAAATTGAGGGCGACATGGCGATAATCACGGAACTCGGGCCAGATGTGCCTATCACTGTTCCGCACTCCGCCCTTGAGGTTGACCCTCGTTGGGTTGCTGATGAGTACCGATGGTATCTGACGTTTCGCTGAAATAAANNAACGGTTGCTACCTTTTCTACAAGGTCGCCGCTACCGGGGATTTTTTTGTTGAGCCACTCTTTTCGTTGTTGGCACCCACATCCCCTCTTCTTCTCTCTCTGAGGTTCCACTGTTTCCGTCACCGATTGCTTCGGGACGGGACCAACATTCCCCAATAACCTCCGTGTTCTGATTGCTTCAGTCTTCGCTCGATTTACCAAAATGTTATACTCCAATCCCCATTCCCATCACCCGCATTACACAGACCAAATGGATCGGTGAGTTGAGGATTGGGCGATCCCCAATAATAGGGGATAGGTGAAGTGTCATCCAAAGCCGCCTTTCCGTCATTCGGGTCCAACTATACCCAAT
>JACYYJ010023526.1_pt2 | contig 18106 bp, 36 predicted proteins | sample 8236861 | NCBI WGS metagenome assembly JACYYJ01 (sample SAMN14103086, study PRJNA606662) | landfill metagenome | isolation source: landfill solid waste | place: India:New Delhi, Okhla landfill site | collected 2017-11-05
ATTAAATTCCATAATTCTTTAGCTTTGATTTTACGATGTGTTTTAATCGCAAATCCTAAGTCTTCCCATTCGCGAACATCCCCAACTTCATGCCAATGTTTGTTATATGCTTCCATCTCTTCCTCATCATAGCTATCAGTGTCAGGGAAACGTAGTTCGTAAAAATCGTCATTCTCTACAGCTTCCATAAATTCCTTAGTTAATGTTACGGATATGTTAGCACCCGATAGAAAATCAGAATTATTGACCGTAAACTTACCACCCAGTTCTATTTTCTCTTCTAGGTCACGTTGTTGTTTCTTTATTTTGTTATATCCGTCAACTGATATATCGCCATCCGAAGATAACTCTTTATCAATATTTCTTAACGCTGCTTTAAATATGTCCATCTCATCTTCAGTATAAGGTATAAACTTTAATTTATTCTTAGCAAGTCGTTTGATTTCTTTATCGTTTGTTGTCTCGACTATAAACTCTAAAATACGTGGGTTCTGCATTTTAGAAATTATAAACTCGATAATATCTGGGTGCCAATCAGCAAGCATCATCATTTGAGCACCTCTGCGAGAACCGCCCTGCTCTACCAGATGCGTTAGTTTAGCTATGTCGTCCAACCAGCTAACTCCACCACTGGATTTTCCGTTAACTCCTCTAGCTATGGCATTTTTAGGTCTTAGAGTGGAGCCATTAGTACCTACGCCACCTCCGCGACTCATGATTTCCATAACCTTTTTACGATGGTCAGAAATGCCTTCTCTGGAATCAGCAGGATACGGCATAACATAACAGTTAAAATATGTTACTTCTTTGCCTGTACCAGCTCCGTATAATACTCTCCCTGCCGGGACAAAGTTAAGATTAACTATCTCATCATAAAAATGCTTAAACATTTTGTCTCGCATTGAAGGGTCAGTCTCAACATCTGATAGACCTTTAGCGTTCCTTTTAGCAATTTGTTCATAATATATTTCTAATGGTTTATCAATTAAGTCTAGATTTCTAACTACTATACCTGTTTCAGCCTCATCAGCGTCCTCCAATTGACCTAAAAATTCAGGGTCAACTAATACTCTACCCTCATAAGTATCCCAATTAATGTTTAATAATTGTCCTATTCCTCTAGCTGGGAAACTAGGGTCCTCCTTAATAGTAAGAACTACCAGGTCGCCAACTTTCAAAGTTTTCTTTTCGATATCTTTAAAAGCATATCGCTCCATCATGATTAAGCGTGACACCCCATTATGTGTTATGTGCATATCAGATGATATGGGAAAAATCTGTGGAAAAAGCTCAATATCTTTATTAAGGTTGTCCTTTACAATACGTGGATATACTGTCTTATCAATACTTTTATTATATTCTACTGTCATACTTGCGTCTCCCCTCGCCTTTGTGTTTTTATTCTTTCTTATTGGCTTTAGCTAATTCGGACTCATATATGCTAATATCTCTATTTAACATGTCCCTACTAGCTTCATATACAGCTATAGCTTTTCTATGTTCTTCAGCTAAAAATTCCAACTTAAGCTTCTTATCTTGTAGAAGGAGTTCTATAAATTCTCTCTTCTCTTTATGCATTGTTTTCACCTCCTTTAAATTATCACATCTCTAACTGCGAAACCGCATTTCATAAGCTTTTCTCTAATATTCAACAACTCGTGTTTGAAGAAGTTCCTAGCGTATCGTTGATGGTCATGTAAAAATATTTCATCAGCGTATATTTCGGGCTTTCTTAAATCTAAAGCTTCACCATCCGATAAAACTAATTTAATACAATAGGCCGTTGTTTTACCAGTCGCTCGACCTAGTTTTAATGAGCCATCATTTAATAAATATTTTATTTGGTGGTCGTGTAAATTAAAACCTAATGCTTTTTCTATACGGGGAATATCGGCAAGTTGTATGCTGATTTTCTTTGATTCGGATACAGTCTCTTCTTTTGGATAGGGTGTGTGTTTTACAAATATGGTAACCATATCAGTATCTAAAGCACTTGGATGGACTATATTAGCAGGAAGTGTAGACACAACCTTCCAACCTTTTTCAAATCTACCTGTAAATGATTTATCATAGGTTGGAAAACCGTTTGTAATAAGGTAATCGAATTCAATTAACTTATGTTCTTTAAAATAATCAGGTTTATCCTTATACTTAGGTTCTCTACCCTCGGCAATAGCCATCATTAATTCCATTCCATTATACATTCCGAACATATACTCATCATGATTCCAATTACCATCGTAACCATGAATCTCCAACGTTTCCCGCATAGCTTTAAGTTTGTTATCACTTTTTATATCACTTTTTATATCGTTATTTAACCATGCTTCGGCAACATTGGTGACGGGTTTAATATATTCCTTCCTAATTTCGCTTATTGAATCCTTATCAATAAACTGTGATAATACATTCTCCAATTCTATAGCATAATCTACAGTCTGCATATAAATCTCATTAATATTCATTTCGACTCCTCCAATCGAATAATTAAAATTTATACATTTCCTTAGCTAATGTATAAGGCGGTCTCTTATAACCTAAGATAAACCGCCCTTTTACGTCAAATACATGATTTAAGAAATTCGTTAAACTCAATCTCGTAAGTCACCGCGCCATCAACGCTCATGTTAGCGATTCTAATAGCTTGGTCCATGGATTCACGAGTTAAGCCAAATAAACCGAAAGTCTGCCTTTCTTCATTGAAATATGAATGATTATTGAGACGGTCCAATATATCGTCAATATGTTGACTAGTACTGTCCCATTCTATCTCGTTAAATTCAAGAAAATATTCAACCCAATACGATACACTTTCTCCACAGTTAAATTCAGCAGCTCTTGCATAATGTAAAATAACATCTGCAAATGATATCTCTTTATTCCATTTAGAATTAAAACCAAAGAATTGAACTTTGTAATCAATGATTTGCGTTCTTAATATCTCATCGCCGTTATTTTTAGGGATGAATGTAAATTCAAATAGTTGAAGTAATATTCGATATACGTCATGGTTAGGTTCCCAATCCGCTAATTCCATTCTTATAAATTGATGTTTAGCATCTGCACTATTAGGGTCGTATCTCAACGTCTTATCCTCCTTTGGGTTAATACCCTCTTCATAATAGTAGAAATCTGTAATTGGTTCGACTGGAGTGATTTCGATATCAATCGGAATATCGTCAGCATCTTCTGTTAATTCTGGATATGCATCGTGTAAAATATCCTCATCGACTAATGTCTCATCCACCGTACCTATTTGTTCCATACGATTTTTCTCAGCCTCTTGCGCTACTTCAGATAACGAGGGTTTAATGAATATACTATTATTTTTATTAATTTTCTCAGTCTCTATAACTGAAGTAATTTTAACAGTTTCTTCAGAATCGTCAACTACGTCTTCAATATCTTGAGTAAATTTAGCGGTTACTTCGACTTCATTTTCGCGCTCTTTAACTAAAGCTCTAGCCTCTTCTAGAGACATAGCCTCTTCTTCGGATTTCTCTAAATCTTTTGATTTTTTAATCGCATAAATAGTACCTCCAACTATTAATATAATAGTCGTAGTTCCTAAAATATATCGCCATTTAGAACCCATTCTAGTTTCCTCCCATTGTATCATAGTATCTTTCAAAATCTTCACGTTCCATATATCGCAATTCGCCCATGAAGTTTCTTAATATAACTCCGCCAGGAGCCATTGCAACTTCACCGCCATCTTCTTGAATCAAACAATATAACCCTTTACCATTATAAAACCATAACTCGTTATTAATCCATCCATCAACTATAGCCTCAGTATACCAGTTAGGATATTCATATAACGGTTTATCAGGATTAAAAACTACATATTCAATACAATTTTCATGTAATGCAGCAACGTATTCACTCAACCTAGTATATAGATGGTCGAATGTTTCCTTTCTAACATGGGCTATGCGACTATCTATGGTCTCTATCATAATAGTATCTCCAAAATCTGTGTACCCTACTGATGTGCCCCACATAGCCGCAATACTCATTGTTTAAACCCCCGAACATCATAATATTTTTCAAAATCGGTTCTATCCATGTTCTTTAATTGACCTAGGAAGTTTATCATCATTACTGAACCAGGACGCATTTTCATATCACCTGGATTATCACAAAATAGAAAATTACCATCTTCGTCCTCAAATATCATACCATTATCAAAGGCATTAATGTACCAATCAGGATAACAAACCAGTGGTTTATCTGGGTAAAAGACAGTATATTCAATACAATCCTCTCTTAATGCTGCCCACTCATCATCCAGTAATATAAACAAATCATGGAACGTATCGTCTTTAATTGTACGATATTGATAACCGTCTTTCATTAATAGCACCTTATGATTGTGGATATAACAATATAGAGATATAGTACCATGGAGAGGAGCTATATTAGAACTCAATGTCCATACCTCCCTAAATCCGGGTCATCATCATAATAAATGAGAAACTCATTATAAGTCATACCTCTAATTTCACCAAATTTATTACGTAAAAATACGCAATGCTCTTTAACTGTTGCTTCACCACGAATAGGAACTTCTAGAAAGTCTCTACTTGCGGTTATGGTCTGCTTGTTATTATCATAGAAATATATCGTTTCGTTATCTCTAGGAAAATTCAAAGCCTCTGTAAAATACTCGTAGAACCATTCAGGGTACCCTGCAGGTAGTACCCCTCCTAGACATTCTACGTATTCAATACAATCTTCGTTAAATGCAGCAATACCACTATTGGTAAAAGAGTCATAACGAAATACAGTATATAAGTCTTTAAAAATGTCATAATCAGTAACGTGTATTTCACCGTTAGGCTTTCTTAAGAACACCGAATAATCTTCAACTAATTGTTTATCATAATAATCAGGCTCTCTATCTCCCAAAGGTTTATAAAACGTATATCTGCTCTCGTCCATGTGAATACTATCGTAAAGTTCTTCTTCAAACCATGGAGGGTACTTTTCAGTAACCCCCATGTAATATACGTACTCTATATAGCTTCCTCTTAACGCTGCTATCATATTAATAGATTGAGTAACGCCCGTTGAATTCAACTTCGTCATAAATATAACGAGGACGAGACCATGTTACCCAGATTTGCTCCTTAAGTTCCCCAACTTCATTGTTGTTTTCATCCACATCTTTAAGCATGGTAACAACCTTTTCAATCTCGAAATTATCAGCAGATGTCCAACCTAATAGAGCACCAGCACGAATACGCTCAAATCCAAGAGCTTCACGAACTTCATTCAAAGTAAGTGTTCCTCGTTGGAAAAGTATTGTTTGCATACGTTCATTAACAGAATCAATTAGTGCCATATTATAGCTATGGTCATCTGACGCATATTCTTTACTATCGCTATACCATTGACCAATAGTGTGGTCGATATCCTTCTTAACTTCTTGAACAGTAATCTTTTCTTTACCATTTTTACCTGTCTCGACATGCTCTACTTCATCAGTAGGAGCAATAAACTTGTGATACGCTTCGTCACCATATTGTTTACGGTATTTCTTCTCGAAGTAAATATTACGAGATTGTTCGACCGCTAACGCTCCAGCTAATGTTAAAATACGTTTGTGTTGAATACGATGTGCTAATAAAATACATGTTATAGATGCAGCACCTACTAATACGGGTTGATAAATCGCCTCAGCGATATCCTTCGCTACCTCACCTTTGTTTACTTCGATATTAAGCTCATTCTTTCTCTCGATTTCCTCAACAACAGCTTCAACTTTATCACGAGACTTATACGCTAAATATGCAGTAGCGCCAAGACCTACAACACCTACTCCTGTGAAAATTGCTGGTGAATTTTTCTTAACGCTCATAGCTACTTTACCGAATACTTTTTTCATTGACATAACAAATACATCTCCTTTAAATTTTATAAGTTTTATAATTTTTATATTTTTTATACACGTGTATCAATACATCGTGTTTATTCAAAATTCTTATCTTTCCAAAGTTTTCCTTCTTCCTCCCACATCTCACGACGAGTTTGTTTACTACTAGCGCCGTACAACCCACCACCAGTAATAACTCCTACAAACATTAAGAGTCCGCCTACTAACATAGGTACTACAATATCCATTATTATCACCTCCTTAACTGACTAACTATATTCCAAATATTACGAAAAGGAAAGACGACATTTTATCAACGCCATCTAAAACCTTTACCATAACACTTATCACAAGTGACTTTAACTTTATTCATACCATAACCTAGTTTCTTATACGAGAAACCTCTACCTGAACATCCTTTACACTTTTTAGATTTCATATAAATCACACTCCAAATTACGCAAAGTAACTTTTAATCTATTACATAACTACTCTGTTTCCATCTCGAACTCTACAACATTATTCGTACCATCTACTAATTTAGCAGATTTAATAACGCCTATTGTTTCGCCTTCTAGCCCCATAAAGATTTTACCAGGTGCTTGTTCGACAACTTGTGATATAGCATTTTCGGAGTAGTTATTAAAACATTGTCTCATTTTTAGAAGTTTCAATGGTACCGTATTCTTCATTATATCACCTCCCCAGCTTTACTTTATTGTATTCTTCAATAGTAATTTCTTTCCAGTTTAGCAAAACATATTGTCCCGGGTATTCTCTATTAACCCGCATCTGCCAATCCAACGGATGTTCATCAGTGACGCCATTACCAGTTACTTGCTCAAACGTACCAGATAAATATAGTATGAAGTAATACACCCTCATTCACCTCCTAAACTTATCAAGTTTCTTCTTAGCTTTATCCATTGTATCCTTTATTACCTCTGACTTCGTAGGTAAGTAAAATATGGGACTTTTTCCAGATTTCCTAGGAATGGGTTTAATCACTCTATATCACCTCCACAGGTGGAAACTTAATAACATAACCACCACGAGTAGGTACAACACGAGCTCTAGTGATAGAGTCCATAGTCCAACCGTGATTATTATCAGTATACTGTGTAGGTACACCAATTAAATCATAATAGTCAGCAACTGATACAGAATCGTACATGTCCGCATATTCCGTAAGAGACGTTAAAACATGTGCCGCATCATAACGGTCTGTGATGACGTATTCATCCACTCCACCTCTAGCAGTACGCGGTATCACTCGGTCAGTTGGTGCTGGTTCTGCACTATTACTTTTGTAGTTGGAAGCATAATTAGTGTTTGGTCGATACCCGTTACGATTTACACCAGAATGAGAACCATATCTACCTCTTGGAGGTCCGCCACCATCTTTAAAAATAGCCATTCTAACTGCTGATTCGATTCCTTCATAAATAATATTTCTTAGTGCCGGTTTTACAATTTCTTCATTAACATAAGTCCCAATACCTGGTAAACCTTCAGGACCCACTATCCCAGTTATAAGTCTGCTTAAAAGACCTTTCTTAACCTTAGTAGGTTGCGTGGTAATTACTTTCTTTAGTTCTTTCTTTTCCTTCGGTTCGTTAGTTTCTTCTACTTCAACCTCGTTATCGACTTTCATGTTGTCTTTAACTTCGATTTTATTATACTTTTTACTCATTATCATATCCTCCTCCATTTTGTGTTACGATACGTCCCTTACGTACAAATCAATAAACGTGACGTCATGGTCATTATGAATGCGATAAACTTCCGCATACGAAAAGCGTCTACCTTCAATATAAATATTACCTTCAGACCTGTCAATCTCGGACATAATATCCACTAAATCTGGGTCATTAGTTCCAACTAGACGAATACGAATAATACCCGGAAGTAGCTCGTAATCGTATTTATCTAGTTTTGTCAGTAACATACACATTCCCCCTTTCTTTCGAGAAAAAAAAGAGAGGTATTAAACCTCCCTATGAATATGCCATTTTTAATGAACATGTCCATCAGTGTTTAATATCTCCACTTCTGTTTCCGAGTCTCCCTTATTCTTAAGTACAGTTCCAACGACAGCTGCTACTCCGACTACAACTCCTCCAACAATCATACCTTTAGCTCCGCCTTTTGCGAATGCTGTAAATACATTATCGTTCTCGTTTAGTGTTAATAGTTTCTTCATCTTTAACCATCTCCTTTTTTTTGTGAATCCTCTTCATAATAAGCCATGTTTTTATTGCGAATCTAAAAAAAGAAGAGTAGATAATGACTCCTCGCTCTGAATATGCAGGACTCCAACTCTGCATTTGTCGTGTTAATAGTATTTCAACTACCGTCTATTATCAGTTCATTGGCTTGAACTTCTCTTCATTATAATCCGTGTTTTTATTGCGAGCCTCATCAACTACTTCAACGTTATCGATTATAAAACCTCCAGTTTCGGGGTCTTTTCGTATCGTAACTTTTACCGCATGGTCTCCATTCAAACCCCAATCAATACTTATAATCGAATTTTCTAGATGAAATAACTGTTCTGGTGGGTTATAACATATCATCTATAAACCTCCTATTATAATGCGAAAGCATGATTTCCTATTTCTACAAAGACTTCTCTACTAAATATCCATCTGCTTGTAGCGGTGTCAGGATTATAAAAATATAGCACATTTTCAGGAATAACTCTTTCTCCACCTAACACATCTTTTGCAGCTTCTATAGATTTTTTACTTGGTTCATTATTAATCGAGCCATTAGACACAGGTGAGAATTGTCCTTCTTGATAGATAACCTTTTTTATAGTATTTGGAAAAGCATTTGATTCGACTCTGTTCATAATTACATTACCAACTGCGATTTTCCCGTTGTATGGTTGGTTATTGGCTTCAGCATGTATAATTCGAGCTAGTAAATATACTCTATCATTATCGGTGATTACCTCCTCTTCTACAATTTTATCTGCTGGTATTTTTAGTTTCATACCTATAGACAATGAAAGTGGGTCAATGTTGTTATTCAAATCTTGTATGATAATCCAGTCATTTGCATCGCCTAGATATAGCTGTGCAATCTCTGATAATGTATCCCCATAAGTTATTGTGTGATATATGTAGTTCTCCTCTTTGTTTATCTCATAAGTTTCATTATTTTCGTTCATAGTTATTGGTTCAATTTCAGAGATATAGTTAGATACAAAATCGATTCCTCTAAAAATATAAGACTTACTTTCTATTACAACATCCTTTTTACCCATTTCTTTCGTTGATGCGTTTTTATTATCTGTAAATAAATAAACCATTGTAGACACACATATAGCAACAATAATTACCACTAATAACGCCAGTAGTACAGGCGATTCCATAAATCTATGTTTTTTAATCATTATAAATCCTCCCTTATATAAAAAGAAAAAAAAGAGAGGTCACTTAGACCCCTTAAACATACTTGTTACCATATTGAACGCCTTGGACGTTATAATCACGTTATCCTTCTCATATTTAAGAACTATCAGCATTGAAGTTACTCCTAATAAGCCTGATACGACTAATGGTTTAATTGAATTCTTAGCTTTACTTTCTTCCAATTGACATCTAATCTTAGTCAACGCCTCAAGTTTAGCTAGTTTTTCAGAATATGCATCATCTCTACGTAGTTGTTCTACCACTCTAGTGAGTTCTTCGATTTGCTTATCCATCTCTATAACTGCATTACTTTTCTCGACTTCTTTTGTTTCCTTTGAATCTTTCATCAATGAATTTCTAAGGTCAGTTAAGATTTTCAATTTATCCATAGTTACTTCATACTTACTATCTTTCTCCATATCTTCAAGTTCCATACTTAGTTTCCCGATTTGTCTGTCCAGGTCTTCAATATTGACTGTAAGTTGTTTTTTAAACATCTATAGGTCCCCCTTTTTCATCTTCTTCACTATAGTCTTTGTTTAACTTACGAAGAGGGCTATCAAAGCTCCTCATAAATCCCCTTTTATTACTTTACATATTTAATAATATATGTTCCTAAAAAACTCTTGACATCCAAGACTTTAACCACTAATTTGTCGCCAGGTTCAACTCCTGGATTGTTATTAGAAACAAAATTTAGATGTTCACCTGCCTGAATATTGTATCCAAACATGCTATTCGGTACTAAATCATACACTTCAATAGCTACAGTTTTACCCCTAAGGTCTTCACCATTATTTAAAGCTTGCTCAAATTCAACCTCTGTATAATCGGCGTTAAAGGGGCTACTGCATCCAAATAAAACACCTACCATTAAAAACAAACTGATTACTAACATACTTTTTTTCATATCAAAGTCCTCCTAAATTTTTTATTTAAGTCATTATGAGAAGCTTTGATAACCCTCCTAAATATACAGAAAAAAAAGAGGACCGAAGCCCTCACTGATTATTTAGTTTTGTCATCTTCTGACTTAACATCTTCCTCAGCTACTTCTTCAGTCACTTTCTCTTTCTTAGAGAACCATTTCTTTTTAGGTTCGTCTGTCTTTTCTTTCTTACCAATGACATCGTCCAATGTAAGATTCTTGATACCATCTACCCCATTTTCGAAGCCCGTGTTAATAGACTTAACCGCTGCTTTAACAACTAACGCTTTAGTCCCTTCAAACACGATAGCTTTCCCAATTTTAAGTCCTGTGCTACCAATCTTCTTAAATTGCTCTCCATCTAATTTGATATTCATAATAAAACATCCTCCTAATAAAATAATTTTTATTTTCTCTTCATTATAATCTGTGTTTTTCTTGCGAATTAATCTTTAACCTCATACCATTCAGCATCTATAATATTATCATCTGTTTCTTTTGAGGGTTGTTCCTCATCATACATCGAACCTACAGTTACAAGAATCAATCCTGCACCAACAGTTAACCATCCAGCAGTTTTCAATAACTTACCTTTATTAATCATATACCTTCCTCCAAGGTTTTTAAAAATGAAAAAAAAGAGAGGAGTTATACCCCCTCCAGATTTAGTTTTTGTCAGTGTGTTGTTTAGTCGCCTCAATTATCTCGTACACTACTCGTTTGTAACTATCGCTCGCACCTCTATTGTATCCAATTTTTCGTCCAAGTCTAAAGCCACAAATTCCAGCTCCGATACCAACCGCTGCGAGAATCTTCAAACCACGTCCAAAATCCCCACGTCTTTCGAGTTCATCTCTCTCCTCGTCTCTTTTGTAATCGTTAGAATAATTTTGTTTTTTCATTCTAAACATCTCCTTTCATTATAGACTATGTTTTTGTTGCGAAAAGGTTAATTGTTCTATATCTCAACCTCGGACTTCGCGCCTTTAAAAAACAGTTACATAATATTCATCATAGGGTTGACCTCTAAGTTCCTTATCTACTACTAATGTAACCTCGCCTACAGTTTTGAACTTTTTCTCTAAATGAGTCCTAACAATATCCTCAACCTCAGTCGGCGTTAGAGTGACTTCCATTTTCATAATACTCACCTCCCATATTGTAAAAAAAGAGAGGTATTAACCTCCCGAGTTAGGACTTCTTGATTGTATCCCAGTTTACCGCCACATTCATAACAGCATTAGCCCCAGCAATCGCCCCGTAGGTCGCAAGACCGGCTTTAACACCACGCTTAAAGTTTCCACTGTATTTTAAACCCTGTATTAAACCGATACCTAATGCCCACTTAACTGTCGACCGGTCACCCATCTGTTTTATAGCTGCACCAACTGCTATAGTACAAGCAACTTTTCCTTTTCTCTTAAAGTCTTCTACCATCTCTTCTGATGAAATATGATTATCCATTTAAACATCTCCTTTTAAAATTTAATCATGTCCCTCATTATAGAGTGTGTATTTGTTACGAAATATCGACCATAGGTCTATACCACTGCTTACTCCAAGAATGGCGACCGTAAGTATCCTCAGTAATATAGTGTGTCTCAGTCTCCCCAATAATTTTACCAACAACTACAAATTGAATATACATTACAATTCCTCCTCCAATTTTCAAAAAAAAAAGAGCTATGATTAGCCCTTCTCTATCAAAACATATTCTATTGCTTTCTTAATGACGTTAATATCTTCTTCATTATCATAAATAGTACCATCTGGATTGAATAGAACTACGTTATGCTCGACCATTTTAACATACCCTTTATTAAACGCATCTTTAAAATTGTCAGCACCATCTATAAGTTCGTCATCTACCTCATATGATATTGCATTCATCATAGTAAAAATTCTTTTCCCCATTATTAAACATCTCCTTTGTTTTGGTCTTCATTATAGGATATGTAAAACTTGCGAAAAAAAAAGAATAAAGGGTATAACCCCTTATCTTGTGAGAACTTCTAATAAAGCAATTTTTGAGTCTAATTGTTTCTTAAGTGAAGCTAGTTCAATATCACATCTTCTAGATATCCTATCAGACCAACTAGAATTCATTTGATTAACTTGTGTAATCTCAATCTCTCTTTGTATTTCTGATATTTCACCCATTAATGAAATAGTTTTAACTTCTACTGAATCTCTCATATTAAACATCTCCTTTTTAGTATTCCCTCATTATAGGATATGTAAAACTTGCGAAAAAAAAAGAAGAGGACCGAAGTCCTCTACTCAGCTATTTAACGTTCCTAGCCGATTGAATCACGTTTAAGAAGTTCTGGTTGTATCCTTTTATATAGCCGTTTTTAAAACCATTAAACCTACCTAAAAGGTACATACCTGCTCCAAATCCCATGACTGCTATCGACCTCCGGTTGTCGTTAATATAACCTTTCAATCTATTCGCTGCCTCTTCTTGATTGATAGGAATAGTGCCATTCATTGAGTGCCACCTCCTTTCATTATAGGACGTGTTTGTATTGCGAATCTAAAACTATTTATTCCATAAGTCTTCATAGTCTATTTCGTTTATTTTACCTGATATGTATGCAGATATAAGAAATGCGATAACCACAATCCCAACACTAATCATTATTTAAAACCTCCTATATTTTTAAAAATGTAAAAAAGAGAGGAATTAATCCTCATCCTATTTAATTATGAATACGTTTCCAGATTTTATAGTTTTAGCCATACCTCTATTATGTCCTACCAAATAACCTATTGTAACTCCGGCTACTACAGGAACCGCAACTTTGAGTACCTTAGAAACTTTCTCATTATCAGTCTCCAATGTTACCTCATCCTTTGCTTTTTCCTCTTTAGCTTTCTTTCCAAATAATCTTGGTAATTTAACCTCGATAGTATGCTTCATACTAATCTCTCCTTTTCATCGTCTTCATTATAGCCTATGTATAACATGCGAAAAAAAAAGAGGATTGTAACCTCTTAAAAGCTGAAATGCTTTTCTCTAAGTATTTGTACATTTGTATAACCATATTTAGTACATAACTTATTGAATAGTTTATAAGCTTTTATTCTGTCTCCATAATCCTCACTTTTGAATTTGTTTTCTACTTTTCGTAAACCTTTAATTATTTTGTTGTTCATAATTAATCATCTCCTTTTAGTATTTTCTCTTCATTATAGTGTATGTAAAACTTGCGAAAAAAAAGAAGAGGACTTGTTAAGTCTCTTCAAGCATTCTAGATATTATTTATTTCTAATGTATTCGATTAAACCAACAATAGCTAACCCTGTCAAGGCTGAACCCCAACCTGCAGCAAAACCTTTCGTCCATTCCTTGAATTTCGCTTCACGCTCGACTTCAACCATATCAAGGATATCTTCTATCTCGATATTACCTTCATCAATTGCATCTTGTATAAATTTGACTTCTAGAAAATTTGCTTTCTTTAAAATTTTCCTCAACTTCATCTTAGTCTCTTCTGTTTTCTTTTCTAAATTTGTGTCTTTCATTATAAACATCTCCTTTAGTTTTTCTCTTCATTATAGCGTATGTAAAACTTGCGAATTCATTTATCAAAAATTACCCCCAGGGAAAATTGCAAAAAGGAATAGCCTGAGTTTTTAGCTCGGACTACCCCTCTCCCTTTTATTAATCGTCTAGGAAATTGTCGTCATTTTGACGCTATCTCAAACGGCGATTAACTTCTTTCTGTACTTCAGTGTAACGATTACCTAATGAAATCATTCGCTCTCTACCACTTCCATGTAAACCACGAATCACTTCATCAGCTAATTCGTCAATTGATTTTCTGGATTTTGTAGACTTTGAACCGAGCAATTCATTAACACGTTTCTGAACAGCTTCGTACTGAGCCCCTAAAGCCTTTTTACGAGCTTCACCAGACCCATGTTGTCCATCGATAACTTCCTTTGCTAGTTGAGTAATAGTCTTTGGTTGTGGTTTAGGTGCTACTTTGGGTTTTTTAACTCCCAATAGTTCATTAACACGTTTCTGAACAGCTTCGTATTGAGACCCTAAAGACTCTTTACGTTCAGCACCGCTTCCATGCTTACCATCAATGACTTCTTTAGCTAGTTGGTCAATGGACTTCTTGGGTTTAGACTCGGACTTAACCTTACCTAATAGAATCTTGTTAACCATGTCCTGAACCTCATCATAGTTATCACCAAGCTTCTTCTTACGTTCAGCTCCACTTCCATACTTACCAGCAATTACATCTCTGGCTAATTGTTCGATATCTGTTTTGGGTTCGTCATTGACTTCTGGCTTCTTAACGAACAGTTTAGTTTCAGGGAAGATTAGATTCTTATTCTCAAGGTCGTTCCACTGAACTAGCTGCTCAACAGTTACACCATGGTCTTTAGCTATTCCATAAAGAGTCTCACCCTCTTCGACAAGATGCATGTGCTCGTCAGCATGTTTACCTTCAGGGTTAGAGTTGCCTTTTGGAGCTGGTTGAGTAATGTCCTTCTCAAGTCTATCATGGAATTGCTCCCATTTTGACCAGTTGTCCCACTGCCAGTTACCAGGACATATCTTACCAGAAGCATCGTAATGACGAATCACATGGTCATCATCGATGTTATACTTCTTCTGAAGCTCCTTAACTAACCACTCAATCTTATCGACAGTTTTAGGATGGAAGTCCCAATGCCACACATCTTTACCAGTTGAAGTATCTTGACAACCTTCAATACCGATAGAATTTGTGTTAGTAGCTCCACCAGGGACAACATACCCATTATGTGTGCCTTTACCAGTTCTAGAACCGTCTCCAATATGCCAAGCTGGTGTATCATCTTCCACAACTTGAGCAATGGTGTTAGGGTCTACGAAATAATGTGCAGATGCCCCACGATAAGTCGTACGGAAGTAGTTTGCGTTTGCTAAAGCTTGACCAGATGCACCTACGAAATGGACGATAATCCATTCGGGAGTATTGTCACCCTTTTTACCTTTATTAATTTTGGTTAAATGTTTCTCAATAGTGTAAGACATTAAACATCCTCCTCTTATTTAGTATATCCATCAGTCTTCTTAACTAACTCAAATAATCCAGTAGCTGATAGACCTGCTAGACCACCACCCCATAGGCGTAGAACCAAGTCTAACTCTGTGAACGGCTGAGCCGCGAACCCAACTGCTAATCCAATGAATAGAGCCACTAATGGTACGTAGTTCTTAGGGAATTTAACAGTACTCTTTGTAAGTTCGACTAATGCTAAAATGATTGGAGCTATGATTGTAGCAAACGCTAGTACTTCCTGCATGATATCACCTCCTTTAATTGAATGTGGTAAATATGAGTATTACTAATGTAAGAAGGGCGAACAACCATCCGCCCCATTGTCTAAAACTCTCTAAGAATTGGTTCTTACCCTCTTCTTCATCAATTATAGACTGTAACTGTTTTCTAATTTCTTCATTCTCTTCGCGAACCTGACCTATTTCTTCTCTAAGTCCGTTATACTGCTTTATCAATGCTCTAGTCTCTTTCATGTCCGAACGTAGGTCAGTAAATTCCCCTTTTAGACTTCCTAGTTGCTCAAATAATTCTTTGTTAGTATACCATTGGTGAGCTTCGCTTTCTGGCATATTCTCCCCTCATTCCGTTTTTAGAGTTGTGGTGTTGCTACTATCATGTCCATTTCTTCCTGAGTGATTCGCCCTTTAGTTACTTGAAAATCTAGGAAAGTTTCGTCAATCTTACCCATTATCCACATATTTAATAGAAAACCATACATGTCTTTAGTCACCTCCTTACACCTACCCCTCCATCATCATTTGTAATATGACTGCCTCTAATTGTTCGATTCTTTCTTCTGGTGATGGGTTATGAGGTCTATTGTTTATAGCATCTATCTCTTCTTGCGATAAACCCTCCACCCAGTCGCCTAAATCGAAATCCCATATGGGTTGGTAAAATGACCTATCGCCCCATCCTGTGAAGTGATTTTCTGGTATTTCGTCTTCTTCAGGGTCTAGAGCAATGACGTCTAATACATTACCATCAAGGTCTACTTTTAGATATTCTTTTAATCCCATATTGTCACCTCCTATACACCGAGTGGGAATTCGACGTTCATCATAACATATGCGGGCTTTCCGCTAGTCTGATATGTTACGGCTCCGCTAGAACTAATGTCCATTCTAGCCACTGCCCCTTCACTAGTACCTATCGGGACCGATACTATAACCGTCGAGTCAGGTCTGAAACCGCTAGATAATGTAAATATTTTACTAGGTCCAGTCCCTCCTCTGACTAACCCTACTAGTTGTACAGTTCCATGAGTTGTTTTTCTATAAAATCCTCTCATGAAACCTCCGGAAGTCCCTGAGTAGTTTTCCCATCCGTTTTGATAATTATCAATCCAAACCCAATATGGTTGTACTATACCCCCGCTATACGATAATTCCAGGTCGATACCATGTCCTACATAATTCTGGTCTCTGCCGAACATTTTATATTTTTTGTTGTTAGCATCATAATACGACTGCATACGCCCATCGCCATATATGTTAACGTCGTAAGAGTGTACCTCCAAATATCCATTACGAATATATAGACCATCCCCTAGTTCTAAACCACGTCTAGTACCGTCTGACGAATCTTCGGTTATGATATCATAGTCCCCGATACGAATTTTACCAAGGAAATAACCATCACCAGAAACGTCTATCGAACCACGCTCGTGGACTTTTCCTATCCCGACACCTTTACCTTTAGCGATAGTTAACTCCTGGAATGCAGTACCGACTGAACTGGTCGCGGTAGCTTTTTTACCAAAACTATCAATAACCGTTATACTATACTGATACGATATCGCTTCAGATTGACCAGTATAAGTTTGGTTTGTGTTAATACTACCAGCAGTGCTATCATTCAACGTATAGTGCGTAACGCTGTTACCGTTACTATCCACTCCTTCGATAGTGATATCGGTGGGGTTGCTGGTACCTAATGCACTCCATGAAGTTATTATGGATGCGTTTACATTAGTTGATGGTGTTGTTCTACTTGTGCTGAATCTGGATATTTTTGGAGGAGAATACGCATCCACTACAAAGGTTGTAGATGCTGTGTCTGTTCTACCTCTACTATCCTTAACTGTGCAAACTATTTCATAAGTACCGCTCAGAGACACCGGATTAGGAGTAGTGCCACTATTACCGTTTATAGTTTGAGAGTTTTTATTATCCGAAGCTCGTCTAACCACTATGCTACTTGATGATATACTCGCACCATAACCAGCGCTCTGAGAGAAGCTAACCGCTACTTTAGATATTGTTTGAATATATTTACCTATTGTACTATCCCGCCCAGTCCCACTTATACTTTTTGTCACATTACTAGCGGTGGGTTTTATGGCAGCCTCTAACCCGAAGTATTCGCCTATGGTTTTTGGTCCCCCGACATTTGAAGAACCATTTTTAGTCTGCATCGTCAGATACATATTCCCAGTAGTCGAGCTAGGCATTCTTCTAATTATAGAATTTACCTCTGAAGCTGTGAGTGTTCTTGTTCTATTTCCAGTACCACTATCTGTCCAACTAGCTATTGTAGAACTCCCAAACTTAAGCGTCATCTGATGCGTAAAGCTACTAGATTTTCTATCTAAAGTATATTTCATTACTCTAGAGTCACCAACTGATAACCATGTATTATCTAGAGTAAATGATGTGAAATCAGAAGCCCTTGGAATAGTATCAAGAGTTATAGATTGCGATAATGATATACTTCCGAGAGCACTGTTATTAGTGTTTCCAGAAGCTGAGATGGTTAAAGATTTAGTCCCAGAGTCGTTATGATTAACGGTCCGGGTAACAGTCATAATAAGGTC
>JACYYJ010107212.1_pt1 | contig 18082 bp, 15 predicted proteins | sample 8236861 | NCBI WGS metagenome assembly JACYYJ01 (sample SAMN14103086, study PRJNA606662) | landfill metagenome | isolation source: landfill solid waste | place: India:New Delhi, Okhla landfill site | collected 2017-11-05
TGCCGCTCGCCGACCTGGTCGAGCCGGTCTCGGTCGCGCTGAAGTTCTCGATCGTCGGGGTCCTGTACCTGTTCCTGGCCTGGGTCGCGCGCTCGAGCATCGTCGATCTGAGCCGCGCGGCGGCCAACCCGTCGGGCGGCTCGATCGCCGTCGCCGACGGGGGATCGCGGACCTACGGCGAGCCCCGGCTGCGCGTCGAGCGCGCGATCGGTCACCATCCCGGCGACGAGTACGACATCGGACCCGGCGCGATCATCGGTCGCGGCAGTCAGGTGGACATCCAGATCGAGGATCCGTACGCGTCCGGAAAGCACGCCCGGTTGGCGCGGCAGGCAGGGGTGGTGATCGTGGAGGACCTGGATTCGACGAACGGAACGTTCCTCAACGAGGAGCCCCTGATCGGCGCACAGCCGCTGCAGCTCGGCGATCGTATTCGGATCGGCGACACCGAGTTCACCTACCTGGACGACTGAGTTCGCCGCCGACTTTGATGCTTCGCGTCGTAGAACACGCCCACCGGACCGACACCGGCCGGCAGCGCCCCGCCAACGAGGATTCGCTCCTGGCGCGCGCGCCGCTGTTCGCGGTCGCCGACGGGATGGGCGGGGCACAGGCCGGTGAGGTCGCCTCGCGGATGGCCGTCGACGTGCTCCAGGAGGGCATCGGCGCGGGCAGCGCGACGGTGGCCGAGCGCCTGACCGACCGCGTCGCGACCGCCAACACGCGGATCTTCGAGCGGGCCCGCACCGATCAGGGCAGCGCCGGGATGGGCACGACCCTGACCGCCGCCTACGTCGATACCGACGAGCTGGTGGTGGTCCACGTCGGCGACAGCCGGCTGTACCGCTACCGCGGCGGGGCGCTCGAGCGGATCACCGACGATCACTCGCTGGTCGAGGAGCTGGTCCGTCAGGGCCGCCTCACGCCCGAGGAGGCGGCCGAGCATCCGCAGCGGTCGATCATCACCCGCGCGCTCGGGCCCGAGTCCGAGGTCGCGATCGACTCCGAGGTCCTCGCCGTCCAGGACGACGACGTCTTCCTGCTCTGCAGCGACGGGCTGACCACGATGATCGGCGACGACGCGATCGCCGATCTGCTCGCGCCCGACGGACCGCTGACCGACAAGGCATCGGCCCTGGTCGACGCGGCGAACGCGGCCGGCGGACGCGACAACATCACGGTCGTGCTGTTCCGGGTCGAGGCGACCGGGAGCGACGGCGACGGCGGCGCGCCCGTCCCCGTGACCGAGTCGGTCCCCGCCGACGATCCGCCGCCGGCCCAGGCCACCGCGGTGATGCCGGCGGTGACGATCTCGCCGAACGGCCCCGACGGGCCGGACGGCACGGCGGCGTTCGCCGCCGACGGGACGGACGGACCGCGCGAGCCGCGGCGCAAGAAGCGGCGCGGCCTGCGGGCGGGGCCGTTCATCGTCCTCTTCCTGGTCTTCTGCATCGCGGTCGGCGCGTTCTTCGCGTCGCAGACCGTGTACTTCATCGGCAACGACCGCGGGCTCGTCACGGTCTACCGCGGCCTGCCCTACGAGCTGCCGTTCGGGATCAAGCTCTACACCCCGAACTACTACTCGTCGGTCCCCGTCATCACGTTGGACGAGGCGCAACGCGAGCGGCTGCTCGACCACCGGGTGCGCTCGCTGGACGACGCGAACGACCTGGTGTCGAGACTGGAGCGGGGCGAGGTCGTCACGCCGTGACGGCGCGCAATCGCGAGGCGCTGGCGCTGCTGCCGTCGGCGCTGCTGGTGACGGCGGGGTTCACGGCGATCTTCCTCAAGCGGGACGAGTTCCTCAGCGACGCCTCGCTGGCCTACGGCGCGGCGTTCCTGGCGCTCTGCCTGATCGGGCACCTGGTGATCCGCTTCACCGCGCCCAACGCCGACCCGTTCCTGTTCCCGATCGTCGCCCTGCTGGCGTGCTTCGGCCTGGTCGAGCTGTACCGGATCGACGTCTCGTTCGCCCGGGCCCAGGCGCAGTGGTTCGTCGTCGGACTCGGACTGTTCGCGGTCACGATGATCGTGCTCCGCGACTACCACCGGCTCGAGCGGTACCGATATACGATCGCGGCCGCGTCGCTGCTGCTGCTCCTGCTGCCCCGGCTGCCGCTGATCGGCCAGGCGACGAACGGCGCGTACCTGTCGATCAAGATCGGGCCGCTGGCGTTCCAGGCGGCCGAGTTCGCCAAGCTCGGCATCGTCGTCTTCCTCGCCAGCTACCTGCGCGACACGCGCCAGGTGCTGATCCACGGCGGGCGCAAGCTGCTCGGCGTGTCGCTGCCGCCGCTGCGCCACTTCGGGCCGCTGCTGGCGATCTGGGGCACCGCGATGGTGATGCTGATCTTCATCCGCGACCTCGGCTCGTCGCTGATGTTCTTCGGGGCGTTCCTGGCGCTGATCTACGTCGCGACCGGCAAGCTGCGCTATCCGCTCGGCGGGCTGGCGGCGTTCGCCGCCGGCGCCTACGTCGTCGGCGGCCGGGTCAGCCACGTCCAGGACCGCGTCGCGTCGTGGCGGCACCCGTTCGACCCGGTGCTCTTCGGCAACTCGCCGATCGAGCCGCGCCCGCCCGAGTTCGGCACCAGCTACCAGCTGGCGCAGTCGCTGTTCGCCCAGGCCGACGGCGGGCTGTTCGGCCGCGGGTTCGGGCAGGCGGAGCTGCTGACCAACGTGACCGACAACGGCACGGTCACCACCCAGCTGCTGCCGGCCGCGCAGACCGACATGATCTACGCGCTGATCACCAACGAGACCGGCCTGCTCGGCGCCGCGGCGATCCTGCTGGCGTACCTGCTGTTCGTCCACCGCGGGTTCCGCGTGGCGATCCTCGCCCGCGATCCGTTCAGCAAGCTGCTCGCGACCGGGCTGACGGCGGTCTTCGCGATCCAGGTCTTCGTGATCGTCGGCGGCGTCACCAAGGTGATCCCGCTGACCGGCGTCACGCTGCCGTTCATCAGCTACGGCGGGTCGTCGGTGATGGCCAACTTCGTGCTGCTGGCGATCCTGATGCGGGTGTCCGAGGAAGCGCGGCGACCGGCGTGAACACCCCGATCCGCAACCTCTACCTGGTCGTCGTCGGACTGTTCGCGTTGCTGCTCGGCTTCACGTCGTGGTGGACCGTCTTCCACGACGAGCCGCTGCGGACCAGCGCGCAGAACAACCGCGATCTGATCCGCGCCGAGCGGGTGCCGCGCGGCAAGATCGTCGCCGCCGACGGCACGGTGCTGGCGCGCAGCGTCGGCAAGAAGTCGCGCTCGACCAACACCCGGGTCTACGAGCGCCGCTACCCCAAGGGCGCCGACTACGTGGCGCCCGTCGGGCTGAGCGACGTCAACCTCGGCCAGACCGGTCTCGAGAAGGCGCAGAACGAGTGGCTGAGCGGCAAGGCGGTCAAGCTGGCGACCGCCGTCGATCGGCTGATCCAGGGCGACCAGCGCGGCGACGACGTCCACCTGACGCTCGAGCCGCGGGTCCAGCAGGCGGCGATCGACGGCCTGGAGGGACGGCCCGGCGCCGTGGTCGCGATGGAGCCCGCGACCGGGCGGATCCTGGCGATGGCGTCGGTCCCCGGCTACGACCCGAACACGGCGATCGAGGACCCGTCGTACCGCGCGTCGCTGAAGGACGCCGCCGAGACCAACCGCACCACCCAGGGCGCCTATCCGCCGGGCTCGGTGTTCAAGGTGGTGACCGCGGCGGCCGCGCTCGACACCGGCAAGTACACCGCGGACACGACCGTCGACGGGACCAACGCCCAGGTCTTCAGCGGCACGCCGCTGAACAACTACGGCAACGAGAGCCCGGGACCGGTGTCGCTGCGCTACGCGCTGCCCCACTCGATCAACACCGCGTTCGGCAACGTCGCCGAGGATCTCGGCGCGAAGACGATGCAGCGCTACATGGCGCGGTTCGGCTTCGGCGAGCCGCCGCCGCTCGACTACCCCGACAGCCAGCTGCGGCCGTCGGGCGCCTACCTGGGCGGCAAGCGCGGGTTCGTCCCCGCCACCAGCCGGCAGGTCGACATCGCGCGGCTGGGCATCGGCCAGGACAAGCTGCAGGTCACCCCGCTCCAGATGGCGATGGTCGCGTCCGCGGTCGCCAACGACGGCAAGCTGATGAAGCCCGAGCTGGTGGACAAGATCGTCGACGCCGACGGGCGGGTCCAGAAGGAGGTCGAGCCCGAGGAGATCGGCCGGGTGATGAAGGCCAGCAGCGCCCGCGAGCTGCAGTCGATGATGGGCGACGTCGTCAACGAGGGATCCGGCACCGCGGGGGCGCTCGAGGGGATCGCGACCGGCGGCAAGACCGGCACCGCCGAGCTCGGCGATCCCGCCGACGGGATCAACGACCTCTGGTTCATCGGCTTCGCGCCGCTGGAGAACCCGAAGGTCGCGGTCGCGGTGGTGGTCGAGCGGACCCCGGGCCAGGGCGGCGTGGTGGCGGCGCCGATCGCCAAGCAGGTGATGCAGGCGGCGCTCGCCACGGAGTCGAGCCCGTGATCGCATGGTCCCCCGCGTCGGTGCCGCCGACGACGGCCCGGAGGGTCGCGGCACCCGGACCGCGCGACCGGCATAGTGGGCCGTGCGCCCGTCGCGGCGCGAACGAGGCAACGGGATGAACCGCGCGGGACAGACGATCGACGGGCGCTACCTGGTGGAGCGTCGTCTCGGCACCGGCGGGATGGCCGACGTCTTCGCCTGCGAGGACCTCCAGCTCGGCCGCCACGTCGCGCTCAAGGTCCTCCACGAGAACCTCGCCCAGGACCCTGACGTCGTCGCCCGCTTCCGTCGCGAGAGCCAGTCGGCGGCCGGCCTCCAGCATCCCCACGTCGTCCAGGTCTTCGACCGCGGCGACTGGGACGGCATCCCGTACATGGCGATGGAGCTCGTCGACGGGGTCACGCTGAAGGACGTGATCCGCGACCAGGCGCCGCTGGATCCGATCCGCTCGATCGACCAGATCAGCCAGGTCCTCGACGCGCTCCGCTACGCCCACCGCCGCGGGCTCGTCCACCGCGACATCAAGCCGCAGAACGTGCTCGTCGGTCCCGAGGGCGAGCTGAAGGTCGCCGACTTCGGGATCGCCCGCGCCGTCGACGACCTGCAGATGACCCAGACCGGCATGATCGTCGGGACGGCGCACTACATCGCTCCGGAGCAGGCGGCCGGGCAGCCGGTCACGCCGTCCGCCGACCTCTACGCGGTCGGTGTCGTGCTCTTCGAGATGCTGACCGGACGGTTGCCGTTCGAGGGCGACCAGCCCGTGGCGGTCGCGCTGCAGCACGTCAACGACGACCCGCCCGCCGTCTCGATCGTCAACCCGTCGGTCCCGGCGGACCTCGAGGACGTCGTGATGCGGGCGCTCGCCAAGAGCCCGGAGCAGCGGTTCGGCGACGCCGAGGAGTTCATCGGCGCGCTGCAGACGGTGCGCCAGCGGATCATCTCCGGCGCCCCCGTGCCCGAGTCGGGCGGCGCCTGGGCCGCCGCACCGGTCTACGGCCCGGGGAACCCGCAGGCCACCGGCGGCTGGATGCAGCCCGCGGCCGGGATGGCGGTGCCGGCGGGGATCACCGGCTACGACGCCGAGGAGCAGGCGAAGTCCCGCCGCCGGCGCAACTGGACGTTCGGCGTCGTCGGCGCGCTCGCGCTGGCCGCCGTGGTCGCGCTGCTCGCCTACCTGGCCTTCGGACGGATGGAGACGGTGCCCAACGTCAAGGGCTCGTCGAGCGAGGCCGCGACCAAGCGGCTCGAGGACCGCGGCTTCAAGGTGATCGTCGACGCCCGGCCGGCGAAGGAGCCGGCCGACACCGTGCTGCGCTCCGATCCGGCGGCCGGGCGCGAGGTGCGGCGCGGGACGAGCGTGCGGATCGTCGTTTCACGGGGCCCGTCGGCGGTGGCGATCCCCGCGGTCTCGGGCCTCTCCGAGGCCGACGCCGAGAAGGCGCTGCGCGACGCCGGCTTCGCCAACATCACCGACACCAGCGAGTCCAGCGCCGGCGTGCCCGCCGGCCACGCGATCGCGACCGAGCCGGCGGCCGGGACCAAGGTCGAGCTCGCGACGCGGATCCACCTGCGGTTGTCGACCGGCCCGTCGCCGTCGGCCGACGCGGTGACCGTGCCGAACGTCCGCGGTCGCTCGCGGTCGGACGCCGCGGACGCGCTGCGATCGGCCGGACTGCGGGCGCGGATCTCGCCGCGCGACAGCCGCGAGACCCCGGGCACGGTGATCGACCAGGATCCGCTGGGCCGCAGCGAGGTCGATCGCGGGACGACCGTGACGCTGATCGTCGCCCGCAAGCCGGCGGCGACCCCGACGACGACGGCGACCACGCCGACCACCCCGACGACGACCACCACCACGACGACGAACGACGTGACCGTGCCGAACGTCGAGGGCGAGTCGCGCCGCGCCGCCGAGCGGGAGCTCGAGCGGGCCGGCCTCGAGGTCAGGGTGACGACGCGGAACGTCAGCGACCGCGAGCAGGACGGCGTCGTCGTCGGTCAGCGGCCGAACGGCGGCCGGGTCTCGCGCGGGGCCCGGATCAACCTCGTGGTCGGACGCTACGTCGCGCCCGAGCCGTCCGACTCGGCGGCCGGCGGCGGGACGACGACCGGGGCGAGCAGCCCCGCCGGTAGCGAGACCACCGCCGCCGCCAAGGGCGCGGCCGTCAGGTTCCAGCCCGAGAACGGAGTGCAGTAGTGGCCAGAGTCGCGGTTCTCGGCGGCGGTCGATCGTCCGAGCACGAGGTCTCGCTGCGGTCCGCCGCCGCGGTCACGGACGGGCTGCGGCGGGCCGGGCACGAGGTGGTCGAGGTCCATCTGGCGCAGGACGGATCGTGGCGGCGAGCCGGCGGCGAGCCGGTCGAGCTGACGCCCGGCGGGGGGCTGCTGAACTGCGACGTGGTGTTCCCGGTGTTGCACGGGCCGTTCGGCGAGGACGGGTCGGTGCAGGGGCTGCTCGAGCTGCTCGACGTCGCCTACGTCGGATCGCCGGTGCTCGGCTCGGCGGTCTGCATGGACAAGCTGGTCTTCAAGGACCTGATGCAGGCGGCGGGCATCCCCCAGGTCGCGTACCGCGCGGTCCACGCCCACGAGTGGGAGTCCGACCGCGACGCCGTGCTGGCGCGGATCCGCGAGCTCGGACTGCCGGTCTGGATCAAGCCGTCGCGGCTCGGCTCGTCGGTCGGCATCGCCCCGGCCCGGACCGCCGACGAGCTGGTCCCGGCGATCGAGGACGCGCTGCGCCACGACGCCCGCGTGATCGTCGAGGCGTCGGCGCCGGGAATCGAGGCAGAGAGCGCGGTGCTCGGTCCGGGCGACGCGCCGCAGGTCTCCGAAGCCGGTCAGATCGTGCTGACCAGCACCGATCCGGACGCCTGGTACGACTACGAGGCGAAGTACGTCCCCGGGGGCATGGAGCTGCGGATCCCGGCGCCGCTGAGCGACGTCGCCCGCGCCCGCGTCCAGGAGCTGGCGGCGCGCGCGTTCACGCTGGCCTGCTGCGACGGGCTGGCCCGCGCGGACTTCTTCGTCGCGGGCGACGACGTGCTGCTCAACGAGCTCAACACGCTGCCGGGGTTCACCGCGACGTCGGCCTACGGCAAGCTCTGGGAGGCCAGCGGCGTCGCCTACCCCGACCTCGTGTCGCGGCTGGTCGAGCTGGCCCGGGCACGGTTCGAGCGCGAGCGCCAGCACCGCTTCTAGCGTCCGGCCGCGCGCGAAATGCCGTCCCGTCAGACGGTGCCGGTGGAGAGCCAGCGGCGCATGCGCGCGCCGGCATGGGTGGCCTTGCCGTCGACCGTGCGCTGGATGTCGGCGATCGTCATGGAACTCAGAGACCGGCGCCAGGCCGTCTCGGCGTCGCGCATCGCGGCCGCGATCACGCACGACTCGCGGAACTCAGCCTGGGGAAGCGCTTCTCCCATGCCGCGTTGGCGGATCTCCTGGCAGGCGAAGACGTCCTCGCGGCCCTCGATCGCGTCCACGACGTCCATCAGCGTGATCTCCGCGGGCGCACGGGCGAGCCAGAACCCGCCCTTCGGTCCCGGCGTCGACCGCAGGATGCCGGCCCGCACGAGCGCCTGTAGCTGCTTGTTGAGGTACGTCGGCGGCAGGTCGAAGGTCGCCGCCAACGTGGCGTTGCGTACCGGCCCCTCGGCCCCCTGCCAGGCGAGCGCGAGGCAGCAGTGGAGCGCCCATTCGACGCCGTCGTTCAAGCGCATGTCAGGACTCCGGGACGGATCTCGCGGACCGAGTCCAGGACGATACATGTCCGGGACTCCTGCTCGGTCGTCACCGCGCCAAGGGCTCCGGCTGGCCCAAGGGCGTCGCGGCGACCGCGACGCCCCGCTTCATCCGCCAGATCGCGAGGCTCGCGAGGATCGGCGCCGCGAGCACGACGACGTAGAGCGACCGGGCGGCGCTCTCCAGCCCGACGCCGCCGGGGTCGGAGAAGCCGGCGAGGTTCACGACGACCCCGCCGATCGCCGCGCCGGCGGCGGCCGCCGTCAGCTGCACCGTCGTGACCGACGCCCCCGCCAGCTGCTGGTCCTCCGGCGGCGTGACCGTCAGCACCGTGGTCACCAGGTGCGGCCAGGCGATTCCGATGCCCGCACCGAGCAGCACGAAGCCGACGACGATCGCGGCGACCGTGAGCGCCCCGCCGGAGCTCGGGCCGGCGACGACCAGCCCCGCGATGCCCAGAGCCGACACGGCCGGCGCGATCCGCAGCAGCTGATCGCGCCGGTGCGCCCACCCGCCGGTGATGAGCGAGGCGCTCGTCCAGCCCGCCGCCAGGGCCGTCCCGAGGTAGCCAGCGGCGAGCGGTCCGAGCCCCTGCAGATGCTGCCCGAAGTACGAGATGAACACCTCGGGCGTGGCCGCGAGCATCAGCAGGGTCATCGTCACGTACGCCCACCGCAGTGGTCCGCGGCGGAACGTCGCGACCGGCAGCAGCCGCGGCCCGGTGGTGCGCTGATCATGACGCAGCCACCACGCGAGCAGCACGCCAGCGGCCGCGATCCCCGCCAGGCTGGGCACGGGCGAGCTCGAGGCGCCGGCGACGCAGAGCGCCAGGACCGCGGCCCCGAGCATCGCGGCGCTCCGCACGGGCGCGGCCGGCCGATTCCCGTCCCGGCCGGCGTCGACGGGCAGGCGCGCGCCGCCCCAGATCGCGAAGCCGATCGTCACCGGCACGACGATCCAGAACGCCAGGCGCCACTGCCCGACCTCGGCGAAGGTGCCGCCGAGGGCCGGCCCGGCGAACGTCCCGGCGCCCCAAGCGGCGGAGACCAGGGCCATCGCCCGGGGCCAGAGCGCATTCGGGAGGACGAGCCGCACGAGCGAGTACGCCAGCGCGAACAGCGCGCCGCCGCCGAAGCCCTGGACCGCGCGACCGGCGAGCAGGATCGGCATCGCGGGCGCGACGGCGCAGACGGCGGTCCCCGCGCAGACGAGGAGGATCATGGCGCGGTACGTCCGGCGTGCGCCGTGGCGTCCGAGGATCGTGGCCATCGTCGTCGAGCCGATGACGGCGGCGAGCACGAAGACGGTGGTCGCCCAGGCGTAGAGCGCCACCCCGCCGACCTCGGCCGTCGCCGAGGGCATCACGGCGGTGGCGACGTAGATGTTGGCGCTCTGGAGAACGATCGCGACGGCGACGATGAGCGCGGTGGAGCGGTGGCGGCCACGCAGCAGGTCCGACCACCGCGCGGCGTCGGTCGTCGTGCTCATCGTGGGCCCGCGTCGTGCGCGCGGTCGGTCCAGGTGGCGCTATCGACGAAGTAGCTGTCGAAGCGCTCCTGCGAGGCCAGCAGCTCCTCGCTGGTCGCCTCGCCCCGGTGCAGGGCGTCGAGCAGGCGGTAGTAGTCCGGCCGCGACGACGGGGGAGCCGTGACGACGAAGAACACCGCGCGGGAGCCCGGGGCCGGCGCGAGCGCGTGCCGCACCCCTGGCCCGGCGACGAACGTGTCGCCGGGATCGAGCGTGAGGATCTCGTCGCCGAGCAGGGCCTCGAGCTGGCCCTCGAGCATGAGGAACAGCTCGGAGCTCGTGCGGTGCAGGTGCGGCGGGACGCCGGGGGAGCCGGCCTCCAGCGTCGTGAGCGCGCTGGCGAGACCGGCGTCGCCGGCGGCCAGGGCGATCGTCGCGCCGGCCAGGGCCTCGACGGACCCGGCCCGTACGACGGGGCCCGGCTGGGGTGAAGAGGAGATCGAAGGCATCTGGTTCTTCTTTCCGGTGTGTAATTGTCCAGGACAATACATATCCAGGATAGGTGGAGCGAGCACGCGCTTCGCCGGCCGGCATAGCCGTCGCTTATGGCGGGATCGGGACGGGGTCTTGGACGGTGCGCAGGCGGCCGGGTTCAATCGAGCGCCATGGCCATTCCCAGCGTTGCGTCGGCGTCGAGCACCCCCGAGGCGAAGCCCGCGGCGCGCGGTCCGCTCGTCGGGCTCCGCGTCCTCGAGCTGGGCACCCTGATCGCCGGCCCGTTCGCTGGGCGCCTGCTCGGCGATCTCGGCGCGGAGGTGATCAAGGTCGAGGCACCGGGTCGGGCCGACCCCCTGCGCAGCTGGGGCCGCATCCCCGACGGCAGCGAGAGCTCGCTGTGGTGGGCGGTCCAGTCGCGCAACAAGAAGTGCGTCACGCTCGACCTGCGCCACGAGGAGGGGCAGCAGGTGCTGCTCGAGCTGGTGCGCCACGCCGACGTCGTGGTCGAGAACTTCCGGCCGGGGACCCTTGAGCGCTGGGGGCTCGGCTTCGACCGGTTGGCGGCGGTGCGGCCGGGCGTCGTGCTCGCCCGCGTCTCCGGCTACGGCCAGACCGGTCCGTACGCGGAGCGCCCCGGGTTCGCGTCGGTCGCCGAGGCGATGGGCGGCCTGCGCCACATCAACGGTTTCCCCGACGAGGCTCCGCCGCGTACCGGCATCTCGCTCGGCGACTCGCTGGGCGGCCTGTTCGCCACGATCGGCATCCTCGCGGCGCTGCGCCACCGCGATCGACACGGCGAGGGACAGGTGGTCGACGTCTCGCTGATGGAGAGCTGCTTCGCGCTGATGGAGAGCGCGCTACCCGAGTACGACCTGCTCGGCCACGTGCGTCAGCCGAGCGGCTCGAGTCTGCGCGGCATCGCCCCCTCGAACATCTTCCGGACGAGCGACGACCGCTGGGTCGTGATCGCGGCCAACCAGGACACGCTGTTCCCGCGGCTCGCCACGCTGATGGCGCAGCCGGAGCTCGTCGAGGACGAGCGCTTCCGCACGCACGTGGCCCGCGGCGAGCACCAGGAGGAGATCGACGCGATCGTCGCCGCGTGGGCGGCCGAGCGCACGTCCGCCGAGCTGCACGAGCTGCTCAACGGCGCGGGCGTGGTCTGCGGACCGATCTACACGATCGCCGACATCGCCGCCGACCCGCAGTACGCGGCGCGCGGAATGCTACTCGAGCACCACGCGCCCGACGTCGGCCGGTTCCGCGGGCCGGGCGTCGTGCCGCGCCTGTCGGAGACGCCCGGAGCCGTCCGCTGGAGCGGCAGCCCCGCGCCGGGCAGCCACGACGCGGAGGTCTACGGCGAGCTCCTGGGGCTGGACGACGAGCGACTCGCCGCGCTGCGGGCTCGCGGGGTGATCGCGTGATCTCGATCTGCGAGGTCGGGCCGCGCGACGGCCTGCAGATCGAGGCGGTCGTCCTGTCGCCCGGTCAGCGCGCGTCCCTCGTGTCGCGCCTGGCGGCGGCCGGGATCCCCCGGATCGAGGCCGTGAGCTTCGTGCATCCCCGTCGCGTGCCGACGATGGCCGCGGCGGAGGAGGTGCTCGCGCTCGTCGGACCGTCCGAGGCAGCGCGGCTCACCGGCCTGGTGCTCAACCCGCGCGGATACGAGCGGCTCACGCGAACCGCCCTGCGGGAGGTGCGCTTCGCCTTCGGGGCGAGCGGGACCTTCAACCAGCGCAACGCCGGCCGCTCGATCTCCGACGCGCTGCGGGACGCCGAGCGGATCGTGGGGGAGGCGCATCGGGCGGGACGCCCCGTCAGCGTGACGATCGCCACCGCCTTCGGCTGCCCGTACGAGGGCAGCGTGTCTCCGGCGCGCGTGGTCGCGCTGGCAGAGCGGCTCGCCGCGCTCGGCGTCGACGAGCTGGTGCTGGCCGACACGATCGGTGTCGCCGTCCCATCGCAGGTACGGAGGCTGGTGGCGGGCATCGCCGGCCTGGGCCCGGTGCCGGGCATCCACCTGCACAACACCCGGAACACCGGCTACGCGAACGTGGTGGCGGCGCTGGAGGCGGGGGTCGCGGTGATCGACGCGTCGGTCGGCGGAACGGGCGGCTGTCCCTTCGCGCCCGGCGCCACGGGCAACGTCGCGACGGAGGACGTCGCGTACCTGCTGGAGCGCGAGGGCGTGTCGACCGGCATCGACATCGACGCGGTGAGCGACGTCGCGTGGTGGCTGGGCTCCGTGCTCGGCCACGAGCTGGACGGTCGCCTGCACCGCACGCGACCGTGGTGGCCGGACGCCGGACGAGCGGGCGCCGACCCGGCCCTGTGCGCGGCGGCTCCGACGTCGTCGGACATCGACGCCGCCGGGGCTACGCCCGCGCCGGCGGGTGGTCGCTCGGCTGGAAGACCAGCGCGTCGGGGTGCGGTGACGGACTGAAGCTCTCCGCGATCGTGTCGAGGTACTGGTCGACGATCGGCAGCCACGGGTCGCGTGCGTAGGCCGCGACCTGCCAGACGATCGGATTGCGGAGCGGACGGATCGTCGGGCGCAACTCGACGGGTACGGTGTGGGGCGGCGCCAGCGCGGCGCCGAGCCCGGACGCGGCGAGCCGGATCGCCGTCTCGACCTGCCCCGTCTCCGCGACCGCGCGCGGCTCGAACCCGGCTCGGGCGCAGGCGGCGTCGATCACGGCGCGCAATCCGTGCGCGCGATGGTGCAGCACCCAGCCGTGCTCGCGTAGGTCGGCGAGCGCGACGGGCTCGCCGGACGGCAGCGGATCGTCGACGGGCAGGATCGCCACGAGCCCGTCCCAGCCGAGCGGCCGCACCGGGCCGTCCCAGGCGTCCGGGGCCGGGCCCAGGCCGATCAACCGCCGGCTGCCCTCGACGGCCTGCTCGACGTGGCCGGCGGTGGAGAACTCGTGCAGGCGGATCCGGAAGTCGGGGTTCGTGCGGTACCAGCGCTCGATCGACTGCGGCAGGACCTGCATCGCGAGCGTTCGGACGGTCGCGATGTCGACGATGTCCGGGAAGAGCTGGAACGCCCGCTGCGCCGCCTCCCGGGCCCGGTTGCAGGCGTTGACAGCCTCCTGCGCCTCCGGGAGGAAGGCACGCCCGGCCTCGGTCAGCGTGATCCCGCGCGCGTTGCGCGTGACGAGCTCGCCGCCGAGCTCGGCCTCGAGGCCGCGGATCTGCTGGGACAGCGACGGCTGCGCCACGTGGCACGCCTCGGCCGCGCGCGTGAACGATCCGCGCTCGGCGAGCGCCACGAAGTACTCGAGCTGACGTAGGTTCACAGCGCCCTCCTGGCGAGGACCGTACCGCACCGCTCGCGCTTGCGGTCCCTATCGCACCCGGCTATGAGGACAGAGGAACGACGTCTTTGATGCGGGCGAGCGGCGACCGTACTGTGGCGATTGCTCCCTCGCCCGTCGGTCGAAGCCGCGGCGGACGGAGCATGAGCACCGAGCCATGTCCGCCCCCACCACGACCTGCCCCGACCGCTTCGCCCTCGAGCACGAGCTCGACCGGCTCGGCGTGGACCGCGTCTGGGTCGACGGCGACGTCCGCCTCCACCTGTTGCGCTACCCGGGCCCGACGGACGTTCCCGCCATTCTGCTGCCGGGGATCACGAGCCCGGCGATCACGTGGGACTTCGTCGCGCGGGGGCTGACCGGCATCGTGCGGCCCCACGTGCTCGACCTCCGTGGACGCGGCCTGTCGGACGCGCCCCCGCGCGGCTACGCGCTGGAGGACTACGTGGCCGACGTGCGTCGGACCATGCGGCAGCTCGGCCTCGAGCGCCCCGTGCTGATCGGCCACTCGCTCGGAGCCCGGATCGCCGCGGCCGTGGCGGCCGGCGATCCCGGGCTGGCCCGCGCCGTGGTCCTCGTCGAGCCCCCGTTGAGCGGGCCGGCACGCCCCTACCCGACGACGCTGGCGTCGTTCTTCGAGCAGATCGACGAGGCGGCCGCAGGGTGCGACGCGTCCGACGTGCGACGCCACTTCCCCCGGTGGCCCGAGGCGGAGCTCGCGCGACGCGCCCGCTGGCTGCCGACCTGCGGCCTGGCCGCCGTGGCCGAGACGCACGCCGGATTCGAGCGCGAGCGCTTCGAGCCGCTGTGGGAGCGGCTGAGCCCCCCGCTGGCACTCGTCCACGGCGCCGAGAGCCCGGTCGTGACCGCCGCCGACGCCGACCGGCTGACGGACGCCAACCGCTCCGCGGTCTGCGTGTCCGTGCCGGGCGCTGGCCACATGCTGCCGTGGGATCGGCCCGACGCGACGGCCGTTCTCGCTCGTCTTCTGCGGGTCCTGCTCGCCTCCGAGCACGCCCCCGCGCCACCCAGCGAAAAGGAAGCCCCGTAATGACTGGTATGGACTTCGTCGATCTCTGCGTCGCCGAGCTGACGCTCTGCGGAATCGGCGAGGGCGACGCGATCGCGGTGCTGTCGCAGGGCGACCAGCGCCGGAGCCACGTGAACGCCTTCCTGCGGGCGGCCGACCACCTCGGCGCCAACGCGTTCGAGGTCCGACTGCACCACGAGACCACCTCGCTCGACGGCGAGGAGGGCCTGTGGCAGGTCGGCGTGACGCCGCTGGCGGGCAACCGCTCGGCGATCGATGCGCTCAAGACCGTCGACCTGGTGGTCGACACGGTCTTCCTGCTCTTCTCGCCGGAGCAACGGGAGATCCAGGAGGCGGGCGTGCGCGTGCTGGCCTGCATCGAGCCGCTCGAGCACCTGCGCGAGATGTTCCCGGACCGTCGCCTGCGCGAGCGCGTCGAGGTCGGCGCGGAGCTGCTCGGCAACGCGCGGAGCCTGCGCTTCACCAACCTGCACGGCACCGACGTCACCTACGATCTGGGCACCTACCCGGTGATCAGCCAGTACGGGTACACCGATACGCCGGGCCGCTGGGATCACTGGCCGTCCGGGTTCCTCTTCACCGGCGGCGACGACGAAGGCGTCAACGGGACAGTCGTGCTCGGTCCGGGGGACATCATCTTCCCCTTCAAGTCGTACGTGCAGTCGCCCGTGCGCATGCGGATCGAGCAGGGACGCGTGGTCGACATCCGCGGAGATCTCGACGCCGACCTGCTGCGGGAGTACATGGCGAGCTTCAAGGACGACGACGCGTACGGGATCTCGCACATCGGCTGGGGCATGCTCGAGGCCGCCAAGTGGGGCGTCCTGGCGTACGACAAGCGCGGCATCGGCATGCATCCGCGCTCCTTCTACGGGAACGTCCTGTTCTCGACCGGGCCCAACCAGGAGCTTGGTGGTCCCAACCAAACGAGCTGTCACGTCGACATTCCGATGCGAGGCTGCTCGCTGGAGCTCGACGGCCGGCCGATCGTGGTCGACGGCGACATCGTCGTCGACGAGATGAAGGCCGACCAACCGGCCGCCGTCTGATTCCAGCCCAGGGAGAGATGAGGAGATCATGAGAGCTACGCCCCACACCCGCCGGCAGCCACTGCTGCTGGCGCTCGCCGTCACCGCCGCCGCCGCGCTCGCGGCCTGCGGCGGGAGCGACGCCGACGAGGAGCCGGTCGGCGCCACCAATGCGTCCGGCGGCACCGCCCAGCGGTGCGACACGATCAAGATCGCGGACCTCGACTCGCCCGACACCCATGCGTCGTACTACGCGATCGACGAGGGGCTGGTGAAGGACGACCGGATCGGCCGCGTGGAGGTCGACTACCAGACGGTGCCGCAGCTGGTCCAGAACGCCGGCAGCGATCGCTACGACGTCACCTCGACGTCGATCAACGGCGTCGTCCTCGTGCGGAAGCAGAGCGGTCGCGACTACCGGATCGTCGCGCTCAAGCAGGCCATGCTGCCCGGCGCGGCCCAGATCTGGACCGGTGAGGGGTCGTCGGTACAGAGCCCGAAGGACCTCGAGGGCAAGACGCTCGGCGTGGTCGGCATCGGCTCCACCGTGACGGCGGCCGCGCAGATCGTGCTCGCCGACGAGTACGGCGTGAACGCCGCGGTCCAAGGCAGCGATCTGCGCGTCACGGACCTCGATCCGCCGACGCTGCTCAATGCCGTCGAGAAGGGCCAGACGGACGGTGCCGTCCTGTACCACCTGCCCAACTGGCTGGCGACCAAGAACCCGCGGCTGCGGGTGGTGGCCGACCTGGCCAAGGACTACGAGGAGGCGTTCGACGCCAACATCATCGGCGCGGCGTTGATCGTCGGCGACGAGACCGCGAAGAAGAAGGCCGGCTGCATCGCCGCGCTGCAGGAGATGCTGCGCGAGTCCGCCGAGTACGCGCACGAGAACATCGACGAGATCGCTCCGCACGTCGCGGCGAAGCTCGGCAAGGCCGGCGTCGAGGTCTCGCCCGAGTACCTGAAGTACTGGTTCACGCACAACCAGTACGGCAACACCGTCGAGCCCGCGTGGGTCGAGGGCACCGACAAGTTCTGGAAGGCGTCCAACCGGCTCGGGCTGCTTCCCGAGGCGCCGGTTGCGTCCGAGATCGTCTTCGCGCCCGGCCGGTAGGCGAGCGACCGTGGAGAGGACGAAGCAGATGAGGCGAGCACGATGAGCAGCCGACTCACGGAGGCGCCCCGCGGCGGCGCCGCTGCGTCGGTGGACGGCGCCGCCGTCCCGGTGGCGGGCAGCGACGCGCCGCGCAAGGCGGCGGAGCGAGCGGCCCGTCGGCGCCGGCTCGGGGGTCTCACGCTGGCCAACGGCATTCCGCTGCTGGCGCTGCTCGCCTGGTGGCTCGCCGCCCAGAGCAGCACCCCGCTCGAGATCCCCGATCCGTTCGTGGTCGTCGAGCGCTCATGGGACCTGCTCGTCGGCGCGGGCGCCTCGCAGACCTGGACCTCGTTCGCGCGGATCCTCGTGTCCGTCGCGCTGTCGCTGGTGATCGGGGCCGCGCTCGTCGCGGTCGCGCAGCTGCTGCCGGTGACCGATCGCCTGATCGGTCACCGCATCCTGCCGTTCCTCAACAGCGTCCCGGCCCTTGGCTGGGCGATCCTCGGCGTGATCTGGTTCGGCGTCGGCAACTTCGCCGTGGTCTTCGTCGTCACGCTGATCCTCGTTCCGTTCACCCTGGTCAACCTCTGGCAGGGCATGCAGGCGCTCGACGGCGATCTGCGCGAGATGGGACGGAGTTTCACGCGCTCGCGGTGGCGGGTGATGTGGCGGATCGAGGCGCCGCTGCTCGCGCCCTACGCGCTGGCGGCGACGCGGCTGTCGTTCGCGGTCGGCTGGAAGGTCGGGCTGATCGCCGAGTTCTTCGGCTCCGACACCGGCCTCGGCCTGGTGATGAACCAGGCACGCCAGATGATGGACACGCCCACGGTGTTCGCGGCGATCGTCGTCGTGATGCTGATCGTGGTCGCCTTCGACCGGCTCGTGTTCGACCAGCTCGCCAAGCGGCTGGCCGTCAAGAGCGGAACCGTCGTCCCGAACGGAGCATGAGCATGACGCAGACGGCGATCGACATCCACGATCTGCGGTTCGCGCCGGCGGGGGAGGTGATCCTCGACGGCGTCGACCTGCGGGTCGAGCAGGGCGAGTTCGTGTGCCTGCTGGGGCCGAGCGGTGCCGGCAAGTCGACTACCCTGCGGCTGCTCGGCGGCCTGATGGAGGGACGCGGCGACGTGCGGATCTTCGGAGAGGGCGCGGACCGCGGCTGGCGTCGGCTGGCGTACGTGTTCCAGAGCCCGCGCCTGGTCCGCTGGCGCAGCGCGATCGACAACGTCGTGCTCGGCGCCGAGCTGCGCGACGGCCGCGGCGACCGGGCCGCACGGCGCGAGCGGGCGCGGGAGGCGCTCGAGCGCGTCGGGCTCGGCGAGCTCGCCGACCGACCGGCGCACCTGCTGTCCGGCGGCGAGCAG
>JACYYJ010081032.1_pt2 | contig 18073 bp, 23 predicted proteins | sample 8236861 | NCBI WGS metagenome assembly JACYYJ01 (sample SAMN14103086, study PRJNA606662) | landfill metagenome | isolation source: landfill solid waste | place: India:New Delhi, Okhla landfill site | collected 2017-11-05
TCTTCGACGCCTCCGAGGCCGCCGCCGACCTGGTCGCCGAGCAGAAGCACGCCCTGGCCGCCGTCGCCCCCGACGACCGCGGGCTCACCGCGCTCTGGTACTCCTCGGGCGACGACATCCCCTACGTGGGGGCCGGCATCGGCGCGCCGCAGATGATCATGGACGCCGTCGGGCTGGAGAACGTCGCGGCCGACGTGCACGACACCTGGACGTCGTTCTCGTGGGAGCAGGCGATCGAGGCGGACCCGGACGTCATCGTGCTCGTCGACGCCACCTGGAACAGCGCGGACCAGAAGATCGAGCGGCTCGAGTCCAACCCCGCCACCGCCCGGATGACGGCCGTGCGGGAGGGCCGCTACCTCACCGTGCCGTTCCCCGCGTCGGAGGCCGGCGTGCGCAACGTCGACGCCGTCGTCGACCTGTCCGCGCAGCTCGACGGGCTGGACGGGCTCGAGCCGTGACGACGACGGCCCGGCCGGTCGAGCCCTCCACGACGACCGCGGCGACGACGACGGGCCGCCGCGGCGGCGCCGCGTGGTGGCTGCCGGCGTCCGTGGTGGTGCTGGTCGCGACCGTCCTCGTGACGGTGACGGTCGGGCCGGCCGACCTGTCGGTCGCGGACGTGTGGCGCTCGATCGCGACGCACGTCGGTCTCGGCGGTGCGCTGGGCCTCGAGCCGCTCGACGCGCTGCCCGACGGCATGGTCTGGGAGCTGCGGCTGCCGCGCGTGCTCACCGCCGCGGCGGTCGGGGCCGGGCTCGCGGTGTGCGGCGTCGTCATGCAGTCCCTGACCCGCAACCCGCTGGCGGACCCGTACCTGCTGGGGCTGTCGTCCGGGGCGTCCCTGGGCGCGGTGCTCGTGCTCGTCGCCGGCCTGACCGTGCTGCTGCCCGTCGCGGCGTTCGGCGGGGCGGTCGCAGCGCTCGCCGCCGCGCTGGCGCTGGCCGGCGCGATCGGCACGATCACGCCGACCCGGACCGTGTTGGCCGGGCTGGCGGTGAGCCAGCTCGCGGCCGCGGCGACCAGCTTCGTCATCTTCTGGTCCGCGACCGGCGACTCGTACCGCGAGATCCTGTCGTGGCTCATGGGCTCGGTGGCCGGCGCGACGTGGACGTCGGTCGCGATCACCGGCGTCGCCGTGCTGGTGCTGGGCACCCTGCTCGCCTCGACCGGCTCGATCCTCGACGCGTTCACCTTCGGGGACACGGCCGCCGCGGCGCTCGGCGTGCCCGTCGCGCGGGTGCGGTGGCTGCTGCTGGTGGGGGTCGCGCTGCTCACGGGCGCGCTGGTCTCCCAGAGCGGGTCGATCGGGTTCGTCGGGCTGATCCTGCCGCACGCCGTGCGGCTGCTCACCGGCGCGCGGCACCGGCTGCTGCTGCCGTTGTCCGCGCTGTGCGGGGCGTCGTTCCTCGTCTGGGCCGACACCCTCGCGCGCACGGTCTTCGCCCCGCGCGAGGTGCCCGTCGGTATCGTCACCGCCGCGATCGGCGCGCCGGTGTTCGCCCTCCTGCTGTGGCGCGGACGGAGGATCGCATGACCACCGAAGCACGCACCGAGACCCGCACCGGCACCCCCGCCCGGGACGCCGCGGTTCCGGCCGCCGACGGCCTGGACGCCGCCCGGGTCTCGTGGTCCACGGGCGGCCGCCTGATCCTCGACGGCGTGGACGTCACCGCCCCCGCGGGCGCGGTGACCGGGCTGCTCGGCCCGAACGGCTCGGGCAAGTCCACGCTGCTGCGCGTGCTCGCCGGGGTGCAGGCGCCGACGGACGACGGGCCCTCGGGCGGCGCACGCGTCGTCTTCGGTGGCGCCGACCTCCTCGCCCTGCCGCGGCGTCGTCGCGCACGGACGCTCGCGTTCGTCGAGCAGGAGGCGTCCACCGACCTGCCGGTGACGGTGCTCGACGCCGTCCTGCTCGGCCGCATCCCCCACCGCTCCCTGCTGGCCGGGGACTCCGCCGACGACCGTGCCGCCGCCCGGCGCGCCCTCGACGACGTCGGGGCGGCGCACCTCGCGGACCGCGAGGTCACGACCCTGTCCGGCGGCGAGCGCCAGCGCGTGCACATGGCGCGCGCCCTCGCCCAGGATCCTGCGCTCATCCTGCTGGACGAACCGACCAACCACCTCGACATCGCCGCCCAGCTCGACGCTCTGCGTCTCCTGCGCGACCTCGCCGACCGCGGCGTCACCGTGCTGGCGGCCCTGCACGACCTGCAGCTCGCCGCCCAGCACTGCGACCACGTGGTGCTGCTGTCCGGCGGCCGCGTCGTCGCGGCCGGCGACGTGCGCGACGTCCTCGTGCCCGACGTCCTCGACCCCGTCTACGGCGTGCGCACCGAGGTGCTCACCCACCCGCGCACCGGTCGCCCGGTGCTGACGTTCACGCAGCCCGGCTGACCCGCCGGTTCAGGCCCGGGGCCGCCGCCCCAGCTCGATGGCCGGGCAGCGGTCCATGACCATGTCGAGGCCGGCGGCGCGGACCCGGGCGGCGGCGTCCTCGTCGATCACTCCGAGCTGGAACCAGACCGCCTGGGCACCGATCGCGACCGCCTCGTCGGCGACGCCACCGGCGAGCTCGGAGCGGACGAAGACGTCCACGACGTCGACCGGGAACGGGATGTCCGCCAGGCTCGCGTAGCCCTGCTCGCCGTGCACGGTCTCGGCGCTCGGGTGCACGGGCACGATCCGCTTGCCCGCGCGCTGCAGCACCTCCGCGACGCCGTACGCGGTGCGCTCGGTGTTGGTGGACAGGCCGACGACGGCCCAGGTGGTGGTCTCGTCGAGGACGCGGTCGATGGTGGCCTCGTCGTCGGAGATGGTCTCGTCGGCCTCGGGCGTGCTCGCGCCTCGTGCGGCCGGCACCTCGATGGGCTTGTTCCAGTCCTTCGGGTCCCTGATCCTCATGCGTTCCTCTCCTGTCGGTACGGCCGTCCGAGCCGTCGTCCCGCCGTCATGCCAGCGCCAGCGCCACGCCCGCGAGCGCGCACGACGCCGCGCAGGCGACGGTCCGCACGTGGTTGAGCCGGCTCCAGGGCCGGTCGAAGGCGGCCCACCCGGCGGCGTCGCGGTGCGCCATGAGCGCGTCGTTCAGCGGCACGTTGCCGACCGCCGTCACCCCGAGCATGCCCACGACCACGACGACGGCGCTCGCCACGACCAGCCACGCGCCGTCGTACCCGCCGACGAGGCCGACGACGGCCGCGCCCACCGGCACGACCACGGCCGCGCCGAACAGCGTCATGAAGGGCGGCCGCACGGCGTCGGAGTTGATGGCCGCCATCGCCGCCGCGGCGTCGGCGGGGTCGAGCCGGCGCAGGCCCGCGACGACGAAGGTCGAGAACGCCGCGAACACCCCGCCCGCCAGGCCGGTGACCAGCACGGTCAGCACGAGGAGCACGCCCCAGAGGTCCATGGGCCCATCCAACCAGCGGGACCTCGCCTCGCGCAGCAGGATGGACCGTATGCCCGCACCGCCCGCCGTCGTCACGGCCACCAAGCGCTTCAACCCGTACGCCCTGAAGGTGAGCTCGCGCGTGCCGCCGTGGGTCACGCTGCACCACGTGGGCCGCAAGAGCGGCCGCGAGTACCGCACGCCGGTGGTCGCGTTCGCCGCGCGGGCACCCATCGACACCCGCGTCGCCCAGCCCGGCGACCCGGTCGAGATCGGCGAGTACCGCGACATCCTCGTGCTCACGCCGCTGCCCTGGGGACCGGACGTCGACTGGTGCCGCAACGTGCGCGCCGCAGGGTCGTACCGCCTCACCCGCAAGGGGGTCGACTACCGCGCGGACCAGCTGCGCGTCATGGACGCGGACGACGCCCGCCGCCTCCTCGGCGGGTTCGTCGGCGCGGCGTCCGGGCTGATCGGCATCGAGTCGTTCCTCGTCGGGCGGCTGAGCCGCTGGCCCGTCAGCGAGCCAGGGCGCGACTGAAGAACGCGACCGCGTCGGCCGCCACCTCGGCCTGCAGCGCGGGGTCGCCGTCCGGGACGTCGATGAAGGAGTAGTGCTCCGCGTCGGTGCCCAGCTCCCTCGCGTCCACGCCGGTGATCCCCGCCGCGTACACCTTCGCGTCCGTCTCGAAGGGCACGGACCGGTCGGCGCCGCCCCACCTGACCGCCGCCGGACGGGTCACCGTGGCGAGGCTCCCGGGGTCGATGAAGGCACCCAGGGGGCACAGCAGGTAGCCCGCCGTGACCCGGTCGTCGCGGAACGAGCCCGCGGCCTCTTCCGCCCAGGCGGTGCGTTCGGCGTCGGAGTGCTCGGCGAGCAGGCGCTCGGCGACGTCCGGCAGCTCGGGCACGGGCGGCGCCGGCACCTGACCGGACACCAGGGCCGCGTAGGACGGCCCGTCGATGCGCGCGCCGAGCAGCGCCCCGACGGTGTACCCGCCGATCGAGAACCCCGCGGCGCCGACGGGCCCGCGCGGGTCGAGGACGTCGAGCACGCGGGACAGGTCGAGGGCACGGTCCCACCAGCGGACGAACGCCGCCGGGACGTAGGGCTCGTCGAAGGTGTTGCCGTGGTGCTCGACGGCGGCCACGGAGAATCCGGCGTCCACCAGGCCGTCGATGAGGACGTGGAGGTCTTGCGCCGACCCGCCCGTGCCGTGGGAGACGAGCACGAAGGGCGCCGTCTCGTCGGCGCGCCAGACGTGGGTGCGGACCGGCCGAGGGCCATCCGCGCCGTAGGCCGGTCGTGCGGGATCGGTGAGCTCGAGGACCTCGGCGTGCACGGGACTCCTTCGTTCGCGCGGCATGGTGGGCCCAGTGTGCCAGCGTCGATGCTGGTCGCGGCGACCCGACCGGCCGGGGCTTCGGCGTAGGGGAACCCCCGGGGCGGACGCGACGCGGCCAGGGTCGCTTTCAGGGGCGTCCCGGTTCTGTGACGCCAGTCACCCCTCGTACGTTCGACGGCATGATCGAGGCACAGGGTCTGTCCAAGAGCTACGGGAACAAGACCGCCGTCGACCGCGTCACCTTCACGGTGCGCCCCGGCGTCGTCACCGGCTTCCTCGGCCCCAACGGGGCGGGCAAGTCCACCACCATGCGCATGATCATGGGTCTCGACCGGCCCTCCGCGGGCTCGGTCACCGTCAACGGCCGCGCGTACGCACGGCACCGATCCCCGCTCACCGAGGTGGGCGCCCTGCTCGAGGCCCGGGCCGTGCACCCCGGCCGGACGGCGCGGGCGCACCTGCGCGCGCTGGCCGCCACGCACGGCATCCCCGACCGGCGGGTCGACGAGGTCATCGACCTGACCGGCCTGGCCACGGTGGCCCGCAAGCGGGTGGGCGGCTTCTCGCTCGGCATGGGCCAGCGGCTCGGCATCGCGTCGGCCCTGCTGGGCAATCCGCGCACGCTGATCCTCGACGAGCCCGTCAACGGCCTCGATCCCGAGGGCGTCCTGTGGGTGCGCCACCTCGCGCGGAGCCTCGCGGCCGAGGGCCGCACCGTCTTCCTGTCCAGCCACCTCATGAGCGAGATGGCCCTCACCGCCGACCACGTCATCGTCATCGGACGCGGCCGCATCCTGGCCGACGCACCCGTCAGCGACGTCGTCGAGGCGGCGTCGCGGCGCGCGGTCACCGTCCGTACCCCGGGCCCGTCGGCCCTGCGGACCGCGCTGGAACGCGCGGGCGCCGCCGTCGTCGTACCCGACGTCGCCCACGAGGGCGCGCTGGAGGTCACGGGCCTCGACGCCGCGGCGATCGGCGAGATCGCGCTCACCTCGGGCGTCGCGCTGCACGAGCTGACCCCGGTGGCCTCGACCCTCGAGGACGCCTACCTGGAGCTCACGGCCGACGCCGTCGAGTACCGCACCGACGACCCCGCCGGCGACCTCGCCGCCGCCGGCTCGACGAGCCCGGGAGACCACTCATGAGCGCCACCACCATCCTCGTCGCGGACCCCGCACCCGCGCGCGACACCCACGTGACCTTCGCGCGCGTGCTGCGCTCGGAGTGGCTGAAGCTGTGGTCGCTCCGCTCCACCTGGTGGGGCATCGCGCTGACGGTGCTGCTCATGGCGGGGCTCGCGGTCATCATGGCCGCGACGCTCGGGTCGGCCACGACGTCGCCCGACATGCAGGAGACGATGAGCGCCGACCCACGGCTCGCCGTCCCGAGCGGCGCCGTCGCCGTGACGTTCGGGTACGGGTTCGCGCAGCTCACCGTGGCGGTCCTCGCCGTCCTCACCATCACGGGCGAGCACTCCACGGGCATGATCCGCGCGACCTTCGCCGCCGTGCCTCGGCGCCTGCCGGTCCTGTGGGCGAAGCTGGCCGTCGTCGCGGCGACGACGGCGCTGCTCGCCGTCGTCGGCCTGACCGCGGCATGGCTCGCGACGGCATCCTCGCTGTCCGCCGACGGACTCTCGCTGGACTTCGCCGACGGCGAGCACCTGCGGGCGCTGGGCGGCACGGTCGTCTACCTGGTGACCGTCGCCGCGCTCGCCCTGGGCATCGGCGCGCTCCTGCGCAGCACCGCCGCCGGGATCGCCACCACCCTGGGCCTGCTGATGGTGGTACCCCTGCTGTTCCAGGGACTCGCCGGCTCGGCCGCCTGGGCGCAGGACGTGTACGCCTACCTCCCGACCGTGGCCGGCGAGCGGCTCATCGCGACCGGCCCCACGCCCGACGGGCTCCTCTCCCCCGGCGCCGGGTTCGCCGTGCTGGCCGGGTACGCCGTGGCCGTGCTCGCCGCCGCGGCCCTCGCCGTCCGGCGTCGCGACGCGTGAGCCGCGCCCTGAGCTCGGTCAGGTTCCACGACAGGTTCAGGCTGGTCCTGGGCAGGCTGTCGGACGGCACACTGACGGCCATGAGCACCACCGCGCCGGACGTCGACGGCTACCAGTTCCTCGGCTTCGGCCCCCGAGCGACCGGCGACGCTCCGGGATGGACCGTGCACCCGGGACTGTTCATTCGCTGCGCCAGGTGCGGCGACCTTCTTCGTCTCGACCCGACATGCGACGCGACGTGCGGGTGCGGCCGGCTCGCGATCGACTCCGGCGGTCGCCTCGGCGCAACCGACGGTGACGGCAGCATCGCCGTCTACTCCCGGGGCTGACGACGCCCGGACGACCACGTCACTTCCGAGAACACCTGTTCGTGCAGCTTCCTCGCCTTGGGCGCCACGGCGCTCCCGCTCCTGGCATGTGTCGGGGACGGGTGCCGTCAGACCCTGCGGCCGCGCGGCCCGTCGATCGGGCGCGACGAGCGGTGCACGCCCGTGAGTGCGACCGCCGTCGTGCTCGGGGCAGGATAGAGCGCATGAGCACTCCGTTGTGGATCACCGGCGACCCCGAGACCGACGCGCTGCTGAGCGACGACATGTTCGCGCTGCTCGTGGGCATGCTGCTCGACCAGCGTATTGCTTAACCCCTAGCAACACGAGACCCCCGGGGTGTCCAGTCCCGGGGGTCTCGCTCGGTGCGAGCGCCGATCAAGGAAGCGCCCTCACCTCATAGCCCGCCGCCACCATGCCCGTGGATGCGGCGAGGCCGGTCAGGTCTGGGTCTGAGCCACCAGCTTCACGGTGACCGCCCAGTCGTTCAGCGGCTGGTCGATGACCCACAGGTCGCGCCCCACAAGCCGGGGGTCGCGGGACTCGACGACCCGCACCCGCCACCCGGTGTCGGCCGGGGCCGGAGTCCCGAGCGGCAGGTCCACGTCGTAGGTCTGCAGGTTGACGATGCCCCCGGAGTCCAGGGCCACCACGCGCGCGTCCTTGGCGCTCGGGGTGATCTTGGCGGGGCCGGTCCACACCGGCACGTCCCCGGCGTCGGCGGGCAGCAGGCTCACGCGCGAGGTCATCGCCTGCCGCGCCCGCCGGGCGTGGCTCGCCAGGTTGGGGACCCTCACGACGCCCTCCGCCGGTAGCGGTTGAGGACGAACGTCTCCGCCAGCGACCACCCGGCGAACCCGGCGTAGCCCACCGACTCGCCCGTGGTCAGCGTCTCGCGGACGTTCTGCTCCGGGTTGATGACCAGGCGGGCGGTCGCCGTGGTGATGACCGCCGCCACGTCCTCGCGCGGCTCGCCCGTCTCGGGGTCGAACCCCCGGTCGCGGGTGTAGGCCCGGGCCATCGCCGTCACGACGGCCAGGTGCTGGTCGGCCAGGGCCGCCAGCTCGGCGTCGTCCCCGTAGCCGAGGAAGTCCGCGATGGTCTGCCCGGTCAGCCCCTCCGGGGTCGGCTCCGGGTCGGGGTTGGCCGCCTCCCACGCCGCGAGCTCGTCGGGCGTCATGTAGCCGTCCTTGAGCGTGTACGTGTCGGGGGTCGTGCCCGTGTCCGGGTCCCAGCCGCCCGGGTGCAGGTCGCACCACTCGATCGGGACGTCGGAGATGGTGCCGAGCTCCGGGGAGTCCGGCACCGTGGCGTCCACCAGGGTGCCGGACTCGTCCGTCCGGTCGAGCTGATCCGGGTTGGGCTCAGTCGGCCGGGCCATCGTCAGGCCCGCGTGATGCCGGTGAGGGCGACGACGGCCTTGGGGTTGAGCGGCGCGGCGTCGTAGCGGGTGACCACGCGGATCGCCTGCTGGTCGTAGTCGGCGTAGCGCTCGGTCAGGAGCTTCACCGACGGGGCCAGGTCCCGGGCGACCGCGATCTGGGAGAAGTCCACCAGCGCGGCGCGGCCCGTGGGCGTCGCCCCCGTGGTGTCGGGGATGCGCGCGGTGATGGTGACCGGCGCGCCCCAGAGGCGGAACACGCCGTCGGCGGTCGGGTCGGCCTGGAGGATGTAGCGGCCAGCCGTGTCCTTGATCTTGCGCACCGCGACGAAGTCGCCGGGCGTCATCAGCCAGCGCAGGCCCGCCATGTTGACGTTGGCCGCGAGGGCGAGGCCCCAGGCGTCCAGGAGCGCGTCGAGCGTGAGCGCGCCGCCGACCGCGAGGGACTGGATGCCGGAGTAGGCGAACAGGCCCTTGGGCGTGGTGATGCCGTCGCCCGACGCGCTGAGGAGCTGGGTGTCGACCTTGGACGCGACGTCGGTCACGAGCCGGTCCTTCAGCGCCGCGTCGAGCGCGACCACCGACTGGCGCGACAGCTCGTTGCTGTACCGCGTGATGACCTTGACGGACTTCATGGTCGAGGGCAGGAGCTGCACCTCGTCGAAGTCGGCGTCACGCTCGGGGATCGCCTCGTTCTCGCCGGTCCAGCCCGGGTCGGTGATCGGCCCGCCCAGCTTGGGGAGCCGCAGCGGCCCGGCGGTGTCGAAGATGCGGGGGCCGGACGCGAGGAAGACGCTCTGCGCCTCCAGCGGGCGGACCAGCGTGTTGACGACCTGCTCGGCGGTGAGCTCGGAGGCGGTCGTGGTGTCTACAGCCATGGGGGTCTCCTGACGTGAGGTGTGAGGGATCACGCCGGACGCCAGGCCCGCAAACGCTGAGTGGCGCGAGGCACCAGGCCTCGCGCCACCCATTATGCCCCCGGGGGGTATCTATCGCGCCTCGAACTGGCCCCACGTCTCGCTAGGCCCGTCCATGAAGCACTGGCAGACCGGGCACAGCGGGTCCAGCACCTCGTGAGAGCAGCGGTCGGGGTCGAGCCCGGTCAGCCGCATGCGGACGCACGTCGGGCAGTCGAGCTGGAACTCGGCGTGCCCGCAGAGGTACGCCTCACGCCCGGGCACGGAGCATCCCCGCGAGGTCCACCGACGACGACGCGCCCCCGCCGACCCCCTGGCCGATGTCCCCGGCCACGCGCCGCGAGGCGAGGTGCGGCTTGCGGTCCAGCAGGCCGTCGATGGCGGCGGTGACCGCGTCGGCGTCGAGCGGGTCGGCGTCAGCCGGCATCGGCAGGTCGCTCGGGTCGGCCAGGCGGCCCGACGCGGTCACGCGCTCGGTCCACAGGGCGGCGGCCAGGTCGTCGGCGCGCTGGGCGCGGGTGCGGTAGCGGGCGGACTCGTCGCGCAGCCGCTCGACGTACGCGCGGGGGAACGTCTCGGCATCCTCCGGCGGGTCGTTCTCGTCGCCGTCTCCGGCCTCGGGGGCCTCGGGCTGGGTGGTCGGCTCGTCGGGCGTCTCCGGCGCGTCCTCGGCGGCGCTCTGCACGTCCTCGGGGGCGGTCTGGTCAGCGGACACTGGTGTTCTCCTTGGGGTTGGTGATGACAGGAACCTGGACGCACGAGCAGCCCTTGTGGCGGGCCATCCGTGCGGTGCGGGGAAGCGTCGGGCCGTGCCACTTGCGGCACGCCGGGCAGGCCGCCGGGGAGAGCTGGCGGGTCCAGCCGTCCACCGGAGCCTTGGCGAGGCCCTTGCCTCGGGCCTCGGTCGCGGTGCGCAGCACCTCCTCGCGGGCGACGCTCTGCGTCGTCTCGACCCACCCGCGCCCGTCGCGGGTCGGGATGAAGCTCTGCACGGACGTCTGCACCTGGAAGACGTAGCCCTGCGGGAGCGGGGCCGGGACGGGCGCGACCGCCGACCCGGTCAGCGTCGTGAGGTTGGCCGACAGTGCCACGGCGGCGAACGACGACGCCTTGGAGGCCGACCGGACGATGGTCGCCGTGGCGAGCGCCGTCACCATGCCGTCCGACACCTCCCCGGCGAGCCAGGCGAGGTACAGGGCCTCGATGGCGTCCTCCGCCTCCTGCACGAGCTTGTCGAGCGTCTCGGCGTAGCTCACGGCAGGAGCTCCGTGATGTTGACGCCCGCCTGGTCCAGCGCCTCGGCGCGGCGGTCGGTGCGGATCGCGTCGATCTCCGGCTGGGTGTAGCCGAGCCGCCGCAGCGCCGCCGTGGCCGGGATGAGGCCCGCCGTGAACAGCTTGGTGATCGCGTCGGCCTCCTGGGCAGCCGACCGGGTCGACGGGTCGGCCCACACCGGCTCGACGTCCACGCCCGCCGGGTCGACGCCGTCGCGCACCGCGACCATGAGCTGAGCCACCTCACGCCACGCCTGACCGAACGTGCCCTGCCGGGCCTCCGCCTTGGCGGTCAGCGCCGCCTCGCTCGCGCGGATGGAGTCGGCCGACGTGGGGTTGTCGCCGCCGATGCCGAGCAGGTGCTCCGGCAGGCCGCTCACGGCGCTGATCTGCCGCATGACGATGCCCGTAGCGTTCTCGTACCCGGCCAGGTCGGCGGCGGGGAGCTGCCCGAACTTGGACTCCGGGGCCTCGCTGACCATCATCCGGTCGTCCTCCCCGAACGGGTTGACTGCGTTGCCCTCGTCGTCCTCGGCGAGCTCGACGCCGGAGGCCCAGCGGCGGGGCCGGGCGGCGTACTCGGAGGCGGTGAGCATGTCCGTGGTCAGCTTGACGATGGCGTCCGTCAGGGACAGGACGTCGTTCATCTCGCTGAGGCCCGGCCCCAGCAGCCGGTCGCCGTTGCGCAGGTGCACGAGCGGCGTACGGCCCAGCGGGTTGGGGATCGTCTCGACGGCCTCGAAGCCCGTGGTCGTCGCGCCCAGGCCGTTGGCGCGGTAGCGGACGATCTCGTCGGCCCCGTACCAGACGGCGTGCGTCGCGCCGTCCGCCTCCCAGCGCTTGACGCCGGACACCACCTGACGGGTGGCCGGGTCGGTGTTGACAGCCACCTGGGTAGCCGACTCCACGGTGACACGCGGCGAGCCGTCCGGCCCGGCCCACACGATCACGTAGGAGTCGCCCAGCATCAGGGCCTCTCGGTGCGCTACCGCGCTCATCGCCTGCATGCCGTTGGCGATCCACGCCGACCACACGTCCTCGCGGGTGAACCCGGTCAGGCGCAGCCGCTCGGCGATGGTGTTCACGAGCAGGCGCGGCACGTTGACGCTCACGGCGGCGAGCCGGTTGTTGAGCGCCTCCTTCGCCTCCGGGGACAGGAACGTCAGCGGCTGGACGCCCTCGTAGTACCGCGTGAGCGCCGTGTACCGGGGCGCGGCCTCGTCCAGCTTCTGCAGGGTGTCGGTGAGGGTCTTCTGGTCAGGCATGCGTGTCTCCTTCATCGGGCGAACGACGCCACGCGGCGTCGGGTCGGCTTGCGGGTAGCGCGCCAGGTGGCGCGGGAGTGAGCCATGACCGCGCACGCGGCCAGGTCGATACGGCGGACGGCGTTGCCCTTGCCCTTGTCGAGCCGGACGCCGCGCGAGTCCTCGGAGATGACCGCGTTGCCCATGTGGCGGGCCAGGTCGGAGTCGCCCGAGTGGGAGAGCTCCCCGCCGATCGCGGCCTTGTACAGGTCCGTGGTCGCGGCGGTCAGGCGGGAGACGCTGTGCGGGAACTCCACGACCGGCAGGCCCTCCGCCTCCAGTGCCTGGAGCGTGCGCGTCCACCGGAACGGGTCCGCGATGATCTCGACCACGTCGAACTCGCGGGCGGCCTCGCGGATGCGGTCCTCCACCTCGGCCACGGGCACGCGGTAGTCGGAGTCCCCGAGCGGCGGCTCCCACAGGCCCCAGACGTCCAGGTGCGGCGCGGCGTCCACCGTCGCCAGCAGGAGGCCCGTGGCGTCGGAGTTGAACGACCCGTCGAGCGCCAGCACGACGCGCGCCCCCGGCTCGATGCCCTCGCCGGTCGCCAGGGTCGGCCACAGGCCCTCGGGGAGGAACGCGCCCTCCTGCTCGGTCACGAACTGGCAGAGCCGGGCTCGCCGGTACGTCGACTCGCGCGTCTTGGGCGGCAGGAGCGCCCGGAGCGCGTCCCGGTGAAGGAAGTCGTCCAGGGCCGGGTTCGCGAGCTTCCAGCAGTGCTCGCAGTCCACCGGGTGGTGCTCGTAGCCCGCCGCCGAGTGCTCGCGCCAGACGAACAGCGGGTCGTCGGGGTTGGCCCGCGCGTAGTCGCGCATGTCGGTCAGCACCGAGTCGTACGGGTTCGGGCCGGGCGTCCCGATGCCGATCAGGGTGGACTGCTCGCGCTTGCCCTGCGCCAGGGTCAGCACCTCGTAGGTGTCGCGGGAGACCACGCCCACCTCGTCGACGATGGCCAGCGAGAAGTCCAGGCCCTCCAGCCGCTTGGGCTCGGCGGGCAGGCACTGGAACGACGCGCCGCGCTCCGGCACGTACAGCCGGTCCTTGAACACCTGGATGCGGCTCGACAGGTCCGGGTGCAGCTCGACCATGCGGCGCGCGGTGCCGAACACGATGCCCGCCTGCCGCTCGTCGGTGGCCGCGACGACGACGGACGCGCCCTCGCCGCCCTCCATCAGGTCATACAGCCCGAGCGCGGCGACCAGCGTCGACTTGCCCTGACCGCGCGGCATCATCCACCCCGCCGTGCGCGGCCTCTGGTCAGCGTCGAGCACCGAGCCCACGAGCTCCACCTGCCAGGGCCGGAGGCGCATGGCTCGGCGCGCTCCGGTGCCCTTCGGGGTGACGATGAACCGCTCGCAGAACTTGGCGAACCGGGCCGCCCCGGTCGCCCGGGGGCGGAACGGCAGCGCCGTGTTGTCGACAGCGGCCTTGGGTCCGGCCTTCATGCCCTGGTACCCCCTTCTCGGTCAGTGGCAGGTGAGGTAGGCGGTGAGTAACGGGTCTCTTGGCTGACCCCACGGCCCCGCTGTACGGCGGGGGCGGGTCCACCCCCCTGGGTCGTGGCGCGCGCCCGGTCGGAGCCGGGACGAGCGGAGCCGCGCGCCCGGTTGCACGGGCCGCACACGACGTCCACGTCCTGGAGGCGGATGACCTTGCCGGCGGCCTTGCGTGCCCACGCGGCGGGCGTGTGGTCGCACTGCAGGTCCTCGGTCGTCCCGCAGTCGGAGCACCACGGCTGGATGCGTCGAGCTCGCTTCGACAGCCGGTCCCACGCGGAGTCGTAGCCAGCGGCACGGAACGACTTGGGAGCGCGCGGAGCTCGGCAGGTCGCACACCGGGTGCCACGGCTCGGCTCGCCGCAGTCGATGCACGGTCGCAGCCGGTCAGACCTGGCAGCAGAGCGGGAGCTCGGAGGCCGGGGGGACTGGCGGTTCGAGTCCCCCTGTCCAGTCCCCCCGTACTTAAGGGGGGACGGGGGGGACTGGACAACCACCCCGGGGGAGGTTCGGGGGGACTCGGGGGGACTGGAGGTCACTTGGTCCCTCCCGTGCTGCTGCTGACCGGGTGGTAGTGGACGGCGTTGCGGGCACCAGGCTCGGAGCGGAGCAGGCCCTGGCTCACGGCCACGCGGGCAGCACGGGAGCCCTCGCCCTTCTGCAGGTGGAAGCCCGCCTCGCGCAGCTCGGCCTCGACCTCCCCCGCCTTCAGCCCGGGGGACTGCTCCACAAGCGACACCACGGCCTGCACCAGCTCGTCGGCCTTGCGTCCCGCCTTCGCCTGCTTGCGGGAGCCGACGCCAGCCAGGGACAGCGCCCGCGTCTGGGCGTCGTACACGAGCCGGTCCTCGTCCAGCTCGACGTCGCGGCCCTCCACCCGGAGGTAGCGGTCGCCGGTGTCCTCGTCGCGGGTCAGGTAGAACAGCGCGTCGGCCCAGTCCTCCAGCGCCGACGAGCCGCGCGCCCGCTCCCCGTTCCAGCCCGCGTGCACGGCAAGCAGGACGTCGAGCGCGCCGACCTGCCCGCGCGCGAACTCGTCCAGCGCCAAGAGCCAGCGCTGCACCTCGCCCGCGTCGTTCTGGGACTCGCCCGCGTAGGCCCGCCCGAACGGGTCCACGATCAGCGACTCGACGTTCTGGGAGCGCAGCAGCGCGCCGAGCTCCGCCAGCCGCGCCGGGTCCCCGAACGGGTTGCTCGCGCCCCGGAGGTTCACCACGAACAGCCCGTCGTGCGGCACGCGGGCCTCGTCGGCCCACGCGGCGATCTGCGGGCCGCTCACCTCGAAGTTGAGCAGGGCCACGCGCCCGGACACCTTGCGCACCGGGCGACCGAGGAAGTCCGCCCCGGTCAGCAGGCATCGCGCCAGGTTGAGCACGAGCGTGGTCTTGCCCGTCTTGCGCTGGGCGATCACCGCCGTGGAGGCGGACCACGGCACCAGGCCCTCCACGCGCGCGGCGGGCGGCTGGGGCTTCTCGAGATGCTCGGTCAGGGTCCCGGCGTCCCACGGCGTGGCGGGCGGCCTCCGCAGCGCCTCGAAGCGCCGGTGCGCCTCGTCGCGGACGAGCAGTCGCTCCAGCTCCTCGCGGATCGCCCGCTCGCGCGGGTCGTCGGCGGACGGCTCGTCACCGCTGACCGGCTCGAAGTCGGCCGCCGGGTCGTCGTAGGGCAGCGGCTTGCCACCCACCAGCTTCACGGCGCTGTCCCACTTGTGGACGGGGTTGTACGTGCCCTCGGCGGGGGGCGCGTGCTCGATGAAGTCGGCGCGGGCCTCGTCCAGGGTGTACGTCGTGCCGGAGTTGGCCGCCTCCACGAGGCGCATGGCGAGCAGGTAGAGGCCGTCCCAGCCCCGCAGCTTGCTGGTCGGAGTCGGCCACGGCATGTAGACGCCCTCAGGCAGCCCGGCGAACTTGTCCAGGTCGCGCAGAGTGCGCTTCACGTGCTCGCGGACGTAGTCCTCGGGCAGCGCCACCTCAGGCCGGGAGAGCGGCATCTCGTGACGCTCGGTGGCGGGCTCGGGGGCGTTGAGCCGCGCGTCCAGGAGGACCGCGTCCACGGGCAGCGGCTCGCCGGTCAGGACCCACGAGCGGAACCCGCCCTGCTTGGGCACCGTGGGGTCGTACATCAGCCGCTCGGGCTGGCTGCACGTCGAGTCGAACAGCTCCGGCCCGAGCCGGTCCATCACCTCGCGGGCGGCCAGCCGGTACTCGTCGGGCGTGAGGTCGCGGTCGGTGAGGATCAGCACCCGGAGCCGGGGGGCCTCCGCCGTGTGGGAGTGCGTGGTCCACACGAGCGCGTCCCAGCCCGCAGCGCGGAGGTCGGCCAACAGCGCGTCGAACGACTCCGGGGTCAGCTTGTCGGCGTCGAGCGTCAGCGCGGAGCGCGACACGAGCGTGTCCTTGCGCCGGAGCGAGCTCGACAGCTCACCGAGGACGAAGCACGGTCCCGCCTTGGGGCCGGTGCGCGGGTCCTTGACCCATCCGCACACGTCCTCCCAGGTGGTCGTCGTGCGCTTCCAGCTCTTGGACTCGTGACCGTCCGCGTGCGCCAGGTGGAGGCGGCGGCTCACTCGGACACCTCGCCCACGTCGATGCCCTGTGCGGCGAGGCGGTCGAGCGCGGCCAGGTACTCGGGGGACTGGTCGTCGCCGCCGCAGCGCGCCAGGAGGTCGCCGAAGAACATGTCGGCGTTGGCGATGTGCCCGGCGGTCTGCTCGTAGGCGTCGTCACCGACCATGACCGGGACCCAGTTGGGCGGGAGAGTGGTCATCGCGCGCCCCCGGTCAGGAGGGCGGCCAGGCGGGCACGCTGCTCGTCGGTGAGCGGCGGAGCGGCGGCGAGGGCACGGGTGATGGCGCGCTCGACGTGGGCGGCGTTGAGGTTGCGGCGGGCCTCAGTCAGGGCCTCGGGCTTCCCGCTCCGGGCGGCGAGGGCAACGCGGGAGCGGGCAGACAGGACAGGATCGGCGGACACTGGTACGGCCTCTCGGGGACGTTCTCCTGAGAGGGGCGGCCTGGGTCGGCCTCCTCACCCGCCAGGGCAAGTCGCCCCCGTAGTGCCGTCGGTGTGTCCGGTGTGTCGACACCTTCCCGGGTGCCTCGCCGCCCGTGGGCGACTGGGGTACATCTTGCCCCAGAAGTCTACGTTTAGCACCTCCGACCTGGGGCTTTACTATCTACACTGGGTAGTAGTGGCTCAGGCCCGCCAGACCCACTCCAGCCGGTCGGCGTCGAAGGTGTTGCCCCGGCGCGTGGCCGGGCGCACGAGCACCGCCGACAGCACCGTCTCGCACACCGCGCGGCGGCGGTCGGTGTCCATCCCCTCCCACGCCTCGGCGTCGACGCGTGAGACGTCCGGCCCCCGGGTGGCGGCCTCGACGGCGTCCCGGGCCGCGCGGAGCTCGTCGCGCTCCGCCTCCAGCGCGGACACCGCCGGGAACACGACGGCCCCGGTCAGCGTCCCCGCCGTGAAGGCGTCCATCAGCTCCTTGATCTGACCGGCGATCTGCTCAACCCGCTCCGCCCCGGACCACTCCGGCGTCGGCATAGCCAGGTCCTCGGTGGCGAGCAGCCGGAGCACCGACTCCCCCACGATGGCGTCCACGGCCTGGCCGCTCGCGGAGTTGCTGTGCCCGTTGCCCTTGCAGGCGTAGTAGTGGGCGTCCCCCACCTTGTTGGCGTACATCACCGCGTTGCACAGGCCGCACCGGACGAGCCCGGTCAGGAGGTAGTGGCGCGCGCCCCGCCGGGGGATGCGGCTCCGGCCCTCGGGGCGCGAGAGCTTGGCGACGACCGCGCGGTGCGTGGCGTCGTCGAGGATCGCCGTCCACTGGCCGCGCACCGGCTCGCCGTCGGTGCCCACGGCGACCTTGCCCTGGTGGATGCGCCAGCCCGCGAGGCGCGGCGAGGTGAGCACCTGCCGCACGAGTGCGCCCCGCCAGGCGTTGCCGCGCGACGTGGTCACGCCCGCCGCGTTCCAGCCCTTGGCGACACGCGCCAGCGGCACGCCCGCCAGCACGTCGTCGGCCGCCTTGCGGATCAGCGCGGCCTCGGCCTCCCGGGGCGTGACCTTGTCGTCCTCCCACCCGAACGGACGGGTGCCACCCACGGGCTTGCCCGCCTGGGCGTTGGCGAGGTGCTTCCGGGCCACGCGCTCGGCGGTGCGCTCCGCCTCGCCGGAGTCCACGCTCGCCTTGATGCGCGCCACCATGCGCCCGTCCGCCGTCCCGAGGTCGTCGTTGCCGGACACCACGGTCTCGATGCGCGTCCCGTGGTGCTCGTGGAGCTGGATCAGGTCCTCCAGCTCCAGGTTGCGGCGGGTCAGGCGCGAGTTGCTGTAGGCGAGGATGACCGCGAACGCGCCCGCACGGGCGGCGTCGAGCATCGCCGTGTAGGCCGGGCGGGTCTTGGTGCGGGAGCGCGTGCTCGCGCCCATGTCGTTGTCCGTGAACACCTGGACGACGTCGTAGCCCGAGCGGGCGGCGAGCTCGCGGCAGTCCTGCTCCTGGCGAGCGACGCCCAGCTCCTCACCCTCGGTGTCCTGGCTGATGCGGCAGTAGATGGCGGCGGCGGTTCCCATGCCGACCAGTATGCCTCGTTACTGGGGTTAAGCACTTCCCGGTGACCAGCAGTACCCGATGGAGC
>JACYYJ010082467.1_pt1 | contig 18061 bp, 19 predicted proteins | sample 8236861 | NCBI WGS metagenome assembly JACYYJ01 (sample SAMN14103086, study PRJNA606662) | landfill metagenome | isolation source: landfill solid waste | place: India:New Delhi, Okhla landfill site | collected 2017-11-05
ACGCCGCTGCTGCTCGTCCTCGCGCTGCTCGCCGTCCTCGGCGCGGCGGGCCTGGCCTGGACCGCGCTGACCTGAGCCGACGCACCGACTCGGCGCCCGCCGCGACGGCGTGCCGCCACCGGCTGAGATGACGACGAGGTAGGGTCGCCCCATACGCCTACCCCTCCACGGGCAGCGCAGCCCCGGCCCGGTGGCCGGTCGGTACGGGGCGTCCGCGGAGGCCGATCCGGCCGGGACCGCCACCATGTCTTCCACCCCGCGCTGGTCGCCCGGCGACCAGGTGACCTGGACCTACTACACTCCGCAGCACCCCACCCGCACCGTCCGCCCCGGCACCGTCGTGCTCGACGACGACCGCGGCGTGGTGGTGTGGATCGCCCCCGGCACCGAGGTGCTGCTGCCCGTGCTCGAGTCCGGGGCGGCGCTGCGCCGCGCCGGCGACGAGGGCATGTTCACCGCACCCCGCGTGCAGTCCAAGCAGCTCTGGACCGGCAACGGGATCCTCATGATCGGCCTGCCCGACAAGCCCTACTCGATCTGGCTGTTCTACAAGGACGACGGCTCGCTGGGCTGCTACTACGTCAACCTCGAGACCCCCTACGAGCGGACCGAGGAGGGCGTGCGCACCCGCGACCTGGTGCTCGACCTGGTGGTCCTGCCGCGCCGCGACTGGCACTACAAGGACGAGGACGAGCTCGAGGGCGCCGAGCGCACCGGCTACTTCAGCCCCGAGGAGGTCGAGGGGATCCGCGCCGCCGGTCGCGAGGCCGAGCAGCACATCGCCGAGTGGACCTACCCCTTCTCCGCCGGTTACGAGTACTTCTTCCCGGACCCCACCTGGGAGCTGCCGCGGCTGCCCGAGCACTACAGCTGGGACCTGGACCTGACCCGACGCTGAGCGCAGGGGCCGGGCCCGGTGGCAGGATGGCCCCATGTCCTCAGAGAACCTCACCCGGGACGAGGCGCGCCGCCGCGCCTCCTTCCTCAGCACCGACGCCTACGAGATCCGGCTGGACCTCACCACCGACGAGCGGACCTTCCGCACGGAGACCACGCTGCGCTTCGACGCCGCGGAGGCGCAGGAGACCTTCCTCGACCTGATCGCCGAGGAGGTCCACGAGATCGAGCTCAACGGGGAGCTCCTGCCCGATCCCGCCTCCCGCTTCGACGGCGCCCGCGTCCGCCTGCCCGCCCTCGCCGAGGGCGCGAACACCGTGCGCGTCCTGGCCACCGGCCGGTACATGAACACCGGCGAGGGCCTGCACCGCTTCGTCGACCCCGTCGACGACGAGGTGTACCTCTACACCCAGTTCGAGGTCTCCGACGCCCGGCGCATGTTCGCCTGCTTCGAGCAGCCCGACCTCAAGGCGACCTACCAGCTCACCGTCACCGCGCCCGACCACTGGCGCGTCATCTCCAACTCCCCCACCCCGGAGCCGTCGGTCGCGGGCGAGGGCACGGCGACCTGGACCTTCTCCCCCACCGAGCGGATGTCCACCTATCTCGTCGCGCTCATCGCCGGCAACTACCAGGGCGGGACCGGCGAGGTCACCGCGCGCGACGGCCGCACGATCCCGATGGGCGTCTTCGCCCGCGCCTCGCTGGCCGAGCACGTCGACGCCCAGAACGTCATCGATGTGACGAAGGCCGGCATCGACTTCTACGAGCAGGCCTTCGACCAGGACTTCCCGTTCCGCAAGTACGACCAGGTCTTCGTGCCCGAGTACAACATGGGCGCGATGGAGAACCCCGGCGCGATCACCTACGTCGAGTCCTACGTCTTCCGCTCCGACGTCGCCGACGCGGTGCGCGAGCGGCGCGACCTCACCATCCTCCACGAGCTCGCCCACATGTGGTTCGGCGACCTGGTGACCATGCGCTGGTGGGACGACCTGTGGCTGAACGAGTCCTTCGCCGAGTACGCCTCCACCCTCGCGAGCGCCGAGGTGACCCGCTGGGACGACGCCTGGACCACCTTCGCGCTGTCGGAGAAGAGCTGGGCCTACCAGCAGGACCAGCTGCCCTCCACCCACCCGATCGTCGCCGACATGGTCGACCTCGAGGCCGTCGAGACGAACTTCGACGGCATCACCTACGCCAAGGGCGCCTCCGTGCTGCGCCAGCTGGTCGCCTACGTCGGACGGGAGGAGTTCTTCGCCGGCGTGCGCGCCTACTTCGCGAAGCACGCCTGGGGGAACACCGAGCTGCGCGATCTGCTCACCGAGCTCGAGGCCACCAGCGGCCGCGACCTGACCCGCTGGGCGCAGCTGTGGCTGCAGCGCTCCGGGGTCAACACCCTCGCCCCCGTGATCGAGCACGACGCCGACGGCGCCGTCTCCCGCTTCGCGATCCGGCAGACCGCCCCGGCGGAGCACCCGGTGCTGCGCCCGCACCGTCTGCAGGTGGGCGGCTTCTCCCTGCAGGACGGGAAGCTCGTGCGCACCGAGACGCTCGAGCTCGACGTCGACGGGGAGCTCACCGAGGTGCCCGAGCTCGCCGGGCGCCGCGCCGACCTCTGGCTGCTCAACGACGGCGACCTGACCTACACGAAGGTGCGCCTGGACGCCGACTCCCTCGCCGTCGCGATGGAGCACCTGCGCGACCTCGAGGACCCGCTGGCCCGCACCCTGCTGTGGTCCGCCGCCTGGGACATGGTGCGCGACGCCGAGCTGCCCAGCCGCCGCTTCCAGCAGCTGGTGCTCGCGAACCTCACCGGGGAGAGCTCCTCCTCCGTGGTCCGCACCCTGCTCCAGCAGCTCGAGTCCGTCGCCGGCCCCTACGCCGCCGCGGAGGAGCGCGCCGGCCGCACCGAGCAGGCGGCCGACGCCGTCTGGGCCCTCGCCCAGGAGGCCGAGGCCGGCTCCGACACGCAGCTGCAGCTGCTGGAGAGCTTCGCGCGCCTGGCCCGCACCACCGAGCACCGCAGCACCCTCGAGGGGCTGCTCGGCGGCGGCATCGCCCTGCCCGGCCGCGAGATCGACACCGATCTGCGCTGGAAGCTCGTGATCTCCCTGGCCGTGCTCGGCGGGATCGACGCCGCCGGCATCGACGAGCAGCTCGCGGCCGACGACACCCAGTCCGGCCGCAAGCACGCCCTCACCGCCCGTGCCGCGCTGCCCACCGAGGTCGCCAAGGCCAAGGCATGGCGCCGCACGGTCGAGAAGGACACGCTGGCCAACGAGTCGGTCACCGCGGTGGTGCAGGGCTTCCGCCGCGTCACCGACGAGACGCTGATCGCCCCGTACCGTCCGCGCTACTTCGAGGAGATCTCCCGGATCTGGGCGGAGCGCTCCAACGAGATCGCGACCCGCCTGGTCTCCGGCTACTTCCCGCACTCCTACGGCGGGCAGGGCGTGCTCGACGCCGCGGACCAGTGGCTCGCCGACTCCGAGGACGCGCCCTTCGGCCTGCGCCGCATCATCATCGAGGGCCGCGACACCGTCGCCCGCCAGGAGCGGGTGCGCGCCGCGGACGTCGAGTGAGCCGACGGTGACGAGCCTCGCCCCGTCCGGGCCATGACGGCCCCGGCGGGGCGAGGATATCGTCGAGGACATGCCTGACGACTTCCCTCCCGACCTCGACCCCCTGCTCGCGACGCCCTCCACCGACGAGGCGCTGGGCCTCGCCGATCAGCTGCTCCAGTGGCTCGCCACCAGCGGCGTGAAGATCGTCGTGATCCTCGTGGCGGCCACCGTCCTCAGCCTGGTGGCCGGCTGGCTGCTGCGCCGCTTCTTCACCACGATGGTGCAGTCCGGCTCCAAGATCTCCACCGTGGCGGGCACCGTGATCAAGCGCGATCCCCGCTCGCAGAAGGCCGCCCAGGCACGTCGCGAGCAGCGCGCCGAGACCCTCTCGAACGTGGCCCGGAACGTGGCCCGCGCCGTGATCTGGGCGATCGCGTTCATGATGATCCTCTCCGAGATCGGCGTGAACATCGCCCCGGTCATCGCGAGCCTCGGCGTGGTCGGCCTCGCCGCCGGCATCGGCGCGCAGACGATCATCAAGGACGTCGTGGCGGGCATCGTGATGCTCTTCGAGGACATCGTCGCCGTCGGCGACTGGGTGGACCTCGAGTACGCGGAGGGCACCGTCGAGTCGATCAACCTGCGCGCCACCCAGGTGCGCGGCATCGACGGCGTGCTGTGGACGGTGCGCAACGGCGAGATCATCCGCGTGGGCAACTACGCGCGCGGCTTCTCCAACGCAGTGGTCACCCTCGACATCGACGCCGGTGCCGACGATGAGACGGTCACGAGGATCCTCGAGCAGGTCACCGCCGATCTCCAGGCCGACCCGCAGTGGAAGGAGCCGATCCTCGCCCCGGCGGACATCAGCGGCATCCTCGACGTCGACGGCAACCGCTACCAGCGCCGCGTCGTGGTGCAGACCGTCCCCGGCCAGCAGTGGGGCGTCGAGCGGGAGCTGCGGGCACGGATCCGTGCCGGCTTCGCCTCCGCCCACGTCGCCTTCGCCCTGCCCCGCTTCGTCGAAGCGGGGAAGTGACCCCCGCCCGCGCCCGAAGAGACGGAGCACGACCATGACCACCCCTGCAGGCAGCTCGCCCGAGCAGCAGAGCTTCTACGACGCCGTCGGCGGTGCGCCGACCTTCGCCCGGCTGGTCGAGCGGTTCTACGAGGGCGTCGCCGAGGACCCGCTGCTGCGCCCGATGTACCCCGAGGAGGACCTCACCGGGGCGAAGCACCGCCTGGAGACCTTCCTCGCCCAGTACTGGGGCGGGCCGAAGACCTACGGCGCCGAGCGCGGGCATCCGCGGCTGCGGATCCGCCACGCCCCCTTCCCGGTCTCCCCCTCGGCGCGGGACGCCTGGCTCCGCCACATGCGCGTGGCCGTCGACGAGCTCGAGCTCGCGCCGCTGCACGAGCAGACCCTGTGGGACTACCTCGAACGGGCCGCGCACTCGATGCTCAACACCGTCGACGGCGGCGAGGCGCCCGCGGCGGGTCAGCAGGTCCCCGACCGGCTCTCCTGAGAACGGTCGATGGTTTGCTTTCCCCCCCCCGGCGGGCGGAGCGGGATAGGGAGTGAAGGGCTGGGGGCTCACGGGGTTCAGTGTGCGCTCGGGGCCGGACAGCCAGGCGCCGGTGGGCTCAGTCGGCGTCGACCGGTGCGATGAGCGAGGGGTCCGTGCGGTCGAGGGTGCGGACGTTGTTGACCTGGCGGTCCACCGGCACGGTCACCAGCTCGGCGGCCATGGTGGTGGAGACCTGGTCGAGCTGCGCGAGCAGGGGATCCTTCTGCTCGGGCTCGAGCTTCCCGGGGACGAGCCAGTCGGCGACGGCATCCTCGGTGAGGAAGACGGGCATGCGGTCGTGGACTTCACCGCTGGCGTCCCGCGCCTCGCGCGTGACGATGGTGAAGGTGACGTCCCAGCCGTCGCCGTCCTCGGCCTTGCGAGCGGAGGTGAGGCCGGCGGCGTGCAGCAGCTGCCCGTCGGGGTGGTGGATGAAGTACGGGTCCTTGCCGCCGTCGTCGGCCTCGACCCATTCGTAGTAGCCGGTCATGGGCACGATGGCGCGGCCGCTCGAGAACGGTCCGCGGAACATGCCGTTGGTCGCGATCGTCTCCAGGCGCGCGTTGATCGGGCGAGGCCCCTTGTCCTTCGCCCACGCGGGGTACAGACCCCAGCGCGCCAGCTCGAGACTCCGCTGCACCTCGCCGTCGTCGTCGACGAACTCGCGCACCACCGGCGCCTTGGTACGCGGCGCGATGCTGTAGACCGCCTCCCACTGCGCCGCGCGGTCCTGCCCTGTGGCCACATAGCCGTGCAGCAGCCGATCTCCACTGCCGGGGGACGGTATCGTTCGGTTGAGCATTGTTCTCGCGGCCGACCCTCGCGCGAAGGTGTTCGGATCTCGTGCCGCAGGTGCTCGGTTGGCCAGGGAGTAGGTCTTCCGGATGTCCTGTTGAGGTGTTCGGCGCTGCATGGCAGGCAGGTCTGTCACGAAAGTCCCGGCGGGGACAGAGCGCTCAAGTTCGAGGCAGTCGGTTACGGGACGGCCGTTTCTTTGGTCCCCGGGACGATTGCGGGCACGATTCGGACGAGGATGACCATGGCGATGAGTTCGACCAGGGTCTGGGTGACAACTGCGAGTGGCGCGATCGCAAATGCGTCTGGGAGGGCCAGTGCGAGGGGAAGGACGACCAGGGAGTTGCGGGTGGAGACGGAGAACATCACCGCCCGCGTCGATGGCGTATCCAGCCTCGTGGCTCTTGAGGCAACCGCACCGATGAGAACAGCCCCAACGACGAATCCGGTGTAGAGGGGGAGGAGGCGTGCCAGGGTCCCGATCTGCGAGCCGACCGCAGCGATCTGGGAACCGATCACGGTCGCGAGGGTGATCATCATCAGCGGAACCATGGCCCGCGCCATTGCGCCTTCGATGGCTCGACCCGACTGGTGACGGCGCGCCAGCGCCTGCACGGCCGTCGCCGCGGCCAGCGGCACCACGATCAGCAGCACGAACGCTTCCACAAACGGGGCCACGTCGATCACGCCGACGACCTCGCGGCCCGCGAAAACGAACAGGTACAGCGGCAACAACGCCAGTTGGAGGAGCATCAGCAAGGGCGCTGCTGCCAGCAGTTTCGCGTGCGCTCCGCCAGCCAGGCCTGTGAAGACGATGACGTAGTCGATGCATGGGGTCAGCAGCACCAGAAGCACGCCGAGCAGGAGCCCTTGGTCGTCCGCGACGAACCGTGATAGCGCCCAGGCCAGCAGCGGCACGATCGCGAAGTTCGCCACGAGCACGGTGCCTAAGAACCTCCGGTCGCGGAATGCCTGGCCGAGTTCGATCAGGGGCACGCTCAGGAACGTGGCGAACAGCAGCAGCATCAACACCGGCTCGATGGAGTGCTCCAACGTCGGCGCGAGCCCTGGCGCAGCCAGTCCAAGTGTGGCGCCGGCTGCGATAGCGGCCAGGTACAGGGTGATCTGGTGGGTGTCCCACCAGGAGACAAGGCGATTCACAGTCGGGAATCTCCTTCGTGGGCGTCACGGGAGGTAGGGACTGATGCACGGTTACGCACCGGCAGCAGTGGAGAGGCCGGTGCGGGAACCCTGGCTCCGGCCATGATCTTCCATAGTGGTCAGCGACTACTGTATGGTCAGCCTGTGCTGACTATTGCTTCTCGTTTGGACATCATGAACCGCCTGGGCCGTGCGATGGCAGATCCGACGCGGTCACGAATCTTGCTGACACTTCTGGAGGCTCCGAGCTATCCAGCAGTGCTCTCACGCGAGCTTGAGTTGACGCGGTCGAACGTATCGAACCATCTAAGTTGTCTACGGGACTGTGGGATCGTGGTCGCCGAGCCGGAGGGACGGCAGACCCGGTATGAAATCTCCGATCCGCACCTCACCGCGGCCTTGAACGCGCTGGTCGAGGTGACTCTCGCGGTCGATGAGAGTGCCGTGTGCCTCAATCCTGCTTGCCCGGTCCCGGGCTGCTGCGATGCGGGGGCTCTCGCGTGAGCGCGGTGACGGATCCGCAGGTGAACAGCGTCGACGTCGACGATCACGACGACGGTGACGGGCCCTGGTGGAAGGACCGCGAGGTGCTCCTTCCCGTGCTCTCCGGGATCGCGTTTCTTACTGGCCTCCTTTGTGAGTGGTCCGGCGCGGAGATACCCGCCCTTGCGTTTTTCTGGAGTGGCCTGCTTCTAGGCGCCTCAACGTTCACGCCCGGCGCGATCCGGGCACTGCTCAAGGGCAGGCTCGGCATCAGTCTGCTGATGACGATCAGCGCGGTCGGTGCGGTGATCCTGGGCTACGTCGAGGAAGCCGCGGCACTGGCGTTCCTCTACTCGATCGCCGAAGCGCTGGAGGATAAGGCGATGGACCGGGCCCGTGGCGGGCTGCGGGCCCTGTTGAAGCTGGTCCCCGACACCGCGTCCGTCTCCATCGACGGTGCGTGGACTTCGATCGCCGCACGGGAGCTGACAGCGGGTCAGGTGATGCTGGTGCGCGCCGGTGAGCGGATCGCGACCGACGGGATTGTGCGCTCAGGGCACAGCAGTCTGGACACTTCCGCGATCACCGGGGAGTCGATTCCCGTCGAGGTCGAACCTGGCGATGCGGTTTCGGCAGGGGCGATCAACAACGCCGGAGCTCTCGAGGTCGAGGCGACCGCAGCGGGGACGGACAACTCGCTGACCACTATCGTGGAGCTGGTCGAGCAGGCCCAAGCCGAAAAGGGCGACCGCGCCCGTCTCGCCGACCGCATCGCCCGCCCTTTGGTTCCCGGGGTGCTGATCCTTGCGACCTTGGTCGCGCTGATCGGATCGATACTCGGCGATCCGGAGTTGTGGATCACCCGCGCACTGGTGGTCCTGGTCGCCGCATCGCCGTGCGCGCTAGCGATTTCCGTACCGATCACCGTGGTCGCGGCGATCGGCTCGGCCAGCAAGTTCGGGGTGGTCATCAAGTCCGGTGCGATCTTCGAACGCTTTGGCGGCATCCGCCACGTCGCTCTCGATAAGACAGGCACCCTGACTCGTAATCAGCCGACCGTCACCGCCGTCCTCACTGCCGATGCAGTCGAAAGCGAGGTAGTGGCCTGGGCGGCCGCGCTCGAGCAGCACAGTACCCACCCGCTGGCAGCCGCGATCACCGCCGCTGCACCCGAAGCACCGAAGGCGACCGAAGTGACGGAGCTGGCTGGTCAGGGAATCCAGGGAGTCGTGGGCGGAGCCGTGATCACGGTCGGAAGCCCGCGCTGGCTGGCATCGGGCGCACTCGCGGAGCGAGTAGAGGAACTCGAGACTCAGGGCATGACCGTGGTCATCGTGCACCACGAGCATGAGCCGGTCGGGGCGATCGGAGTACGCGATGAGCTGCGGCCGGAAGTTCCCGAGGTGATCCGCACCCTCAGCGACCGAGGCATCGGGATCACCATGCTCACCGGAGACAACCTGCGCACCGCGCAAGCCCTCGCAACCCAGGCCGGGATCAGCGACGTCCGGGCCGCGCTGCGCCCCGAGGATAAAGCTGCCGCGATCAGCGAGCTCTCCCGCACTGCTCCGGTGGCGATGATTGGTGACGGCATCAACGACGCCCCAGCACTGGCCGCCGCGGACATCGGGATAGCGATGGGCGCCACCGGTTCGGATGCAGCCATTGAGTCGGCCGACATCGCATTCACCGGGCACGACCTGCGCCTCCTCCCGGCCGCCTTCGACCATGCACGTCGTGGACGGCGCATCATCACCCAGAACATTGCCCTGTCGCTGTTGATCATCGTCGTGCTCCTCCCCCTCGCACTGAGTGGAGTCCTCGGTCTCGCTGCGGTCGTCCTGGTCCATGAGGTCGCCGAGGTGGCCGTCATTGCCAACGGAATGCGCGCCGCCCGGACACGCAGCCACGCCGCTGCGCAGGAGTCACCCAGCCACGTCCGAGACGATTTGCGAAAGCCGACGACCACAGGAGGACCCGCATGAGCAGGAGTGTCAAGCTCACATTGGGGCTGATCGCCGTAGCCGCCCTGGTCTTCGCGGGGTTCGTGATCTTTCTCGACCCCAAGGAAGATCAGACGGCACCCTCGGAGGCCACGGGAACCGCGACGGGTCAGCTCGTTCGAGAGGACAGCCCGCGGCTTTCGGAAGGTGGCGAGGCCGTCTTCGTGGAGTACCTCGACTTCGAATGTGAAGCCTGTCTATCCCTGTATCCCGCGGTCGAAGAGATTCGTGCCGAATACGGCGACCGGGTGACCTTCGTGGTCCGCTACCTGCCCTTGCACGGCAACTCCGTTGAAGCCGCCAAGGCGGCTGAGGCCGCCGGAGAGCAGGGCGAGTTCGAAGCCATGTACAAGGCGCTGTTCGACAACGCGGCCGAGTGGAGTCACCAGGAGACGTCCCAGCGGGAGGCGTTCTTCGGGTATGCCGAGGAGCTCGGCCTCGATATGGAGCGCTTCGAGCAGGTCTACGACGATCCGGCCACCCTCGCGCGCATCGAGCAGAGTGCAGCCGACGCCGAGGCGCTCGGAGTCACCAGCACCCCCACCTTCTTCGTCGACGGGGAGCGCCTGGAGCCCACCCGCGTCGAGGACCTCACGGATCCTCTCGATGCCGCACTCGACGGCTGACGGCCCGGCCGCCGGGCTGCCTCGGGAGTCGAGGGCGCCACGCGGCCTGGGGATGCTCTTCGCCGTCACCGGGGCTATCGGCCTGGTCATGGCCGTCGTGCTGCTGGTCGAGAAGATCGCTCTGATCGAGGACCCCAGCTACGTCCCCTCGTGCAGTCTCAATCCGGTGCTCTCCTGCGGCTCCGTGATGGACACCCCGCAGGCCTCAGCCTTCGGCATCCCGAATCCGATCCTCGGCATCGCCGGCTTCGCGGCCGTTCTCTCCCTCGGATTCGCGTTCCTCGCCGGTGCGCGCGTGGCGCGGTGGATGAGTGCGCTCATCCAGGCGGGCGTGACTTTTGCGGTGCTCTTCGTGCAGTGGCTGATCGGGCAGAGCCTGTACGAGATCGGGGCACTGTGCCCCTACTGCATGGTCGTGTGGGCAGTGACGATCCCGTTGTTCTGGTTCACCACGATCCACCATCTCCGCGCGCTCGCAGACAGCTCCACCTCGGCCAGTCGGCGGGCGCTCCGCCTCGTGATCGAATTCCGCGTCCCGGTGCTCGTGGCCTGGTACCTGGTGATCCTGGCACTCATCGCCGTGAGGTTCTGGGACTACTGGTCCACGCTGTTCTAGGCCCGGACGAGCTCACGTCCTGCCCCTCCACCCGACCCCCGCAATCACCCTGAAGGAGCGAGCACATGCGCGCCCACTCCCGGCGACGGATCCTGTACGCCACCGGCCTCTTCGCCACCACCGGCTTGGTCACTGCCTGCGGCAGCACTGACACCGGCGATCGCTACGACTCCGAGGACGCCGGATACGTCTCCGGCAACGGCGTGACCACAGAGATCGCTCCCGCCGATCGCACAGAACCCGTCGAGTTCACCGGGACCAGCTACGACGGCGAACGATTCGACTCCAGAGACCACTGGGGATCGGTGCTGGTGGTCAACGTCTGGTACGCCTCCTGCCCGCCATGCCGGGTGGAGGCCCCGGATCTTCAGGCCATCCACGAGGAGTACGCCGACCAGGGCGTCTCGTTCATCGGGATCAATGTCCGTGATTCGGCAGGGCCCGCCGCGGCCTTCGAGGAGACCTACGGCATCACCTATCCCTCGCTGCCGGACTCTGACGCAGAGATCATGTACCAGCTGCGCGGCCAAGTCGCACCCAACGCGGTACCCACCACTCTCGTCCTTGACCATGACGGCCGAGCCGCGGGCCGAATCTCTGGAGCGATCGACCCCTCCATCCTGAGATCGATGCTCGACGCCGTCCTCGCCGAAGGAGCCGCGTGAGCATCAACGGACTCGCGGAGACCTTCCAGTCGATCGCCCTGTCCGGGTCCCTTCTGCTGGCCATCACCGTCGCCGCCATCGCGGGCCTGATCGCGTTCCTCTCACCATGTGTGCTGCCCATCGTGCCGGGCTACCTCGGTTACGTCTCCGGGCTCGCCGGACAAGGACTGAAGACCACCAAGCCACCCCGGCAAACGCCTGAGAATACTGGGAAGGCGCAACGACCGACGACCCTTTTCCGTGCCGGAACTGGGAGAATGCTGGGCGGCAGCTTGCTGTTCGTCGCGGGGTTCGCAGTGGTGTTCATGGCGCTGGGCGGATTCGCTGGCGCGATGGGATATCTCCTTCAGGCGCACGCAGTATGGATCAATCGGGTGGCAGGCGTGGTCGTCATGTTCATGGGACTCATTTTCATGGGCGCGTTCCCTCGATTGACAGGAAATTTCCAGGTGTCCAGGAAACGTCCTGATGCTGGCCTTCTGGGAGCCCCATTGATGGGCTTCGTCTTCGGGCTGAGCTGGACCCCATGCATCGGCCCTACCTACGCCGCGATCATCGCCCTCTCTCTCGACGCCGGCGCCGACGGAGGGTCCGCAGCTCGGGGCGCGACCTTGGCACTGGCGTACTCGCTCGGACTGGGCATCCCCTTCGTCCTCAGCGCCCTGCTACTTGACAGGGCGATGGGCGTGAGCAGGGCACTTGCCCGCCATCGCCGACTCATCGGAGTCCTATCCGGGGCGCTGCTCATCGCGATCGGCCTGCTGCTACTCACGGGAGTGTGGGCCTCATGGATGGATCAGCTCCAAGGCTCCATCGCCACATTCCAGCCCGTCGTCTGAGCCTCACGAAGGTACTCTCTCCTCCCGATCTGCTACCGGTGACCGACACGGGCCCGTCCACCTCGACTGCGACTCGTGAGGTCGACCCCATTGCGGCACCGGGGTTTGGTAAAGAGACGGTGTGACCCCGAGGCCCATGGGATGAGAGTGTTCAAGAGAAGGAGAAATCGTCGGTCGGGGTCGCCCATGGCGCTATTGGGAGGGTGTTTGGGTCGGTACGTTGGTCCCACCGGTAACGAGGTACGAGATTCCTTCCCGACGCGTCCTCTGCTGTCGACGTTGCCGCGACCAAATGCCAGACGACCCCGTGGATACATGCGGGGATATTCACGGAGTACATTCATGGCCACGAGCAATTCCCATCGCGCGGCCGGCCGCGCAGTCACCCCCCTTCGACACAGCGGACGCGCCCTGCGTGGCACCGGAGGTGCCGCCCTCCTCGGCACCGTCCTGCTCGGGTCCGCCTTCGCTGGTGGTGCGGCCCAGGCAGCACCCGCAGCTCCTGCGACCGTGCCGTCCGCGGCCACGCAGGCCGCCGCGCCTGCTGCTCCGGCGCCGACGCAGGCACTGCACTCTTCCGAGAAGCTTCGCTGGGGATCCCAGGGTGCCTCGGTCGAGCAGCTCCAGTCCGCGCTGAACGATGAGGGTTCCTCACTCGCCGTCGACGGGAAGTTCGGCCCGCGTACCCATGGCGCGGTGAAGGACTACCAGCAGGCCAACGGCCTGCAGGTCGATGGCGTGGTGGGCCCCGAGACGCGCGGCTCCCTGAACGGTTCGGCCCCCGGTGTCGGCGGTGGTGGTGCGTCGGTTCCTGCGCCCGCATCCTCCTCCAGCAGCACCGGGCAGGCGATCGTCGACGCCGCACGGACCCAGATGGGTGCCGCTTACTCCTGGGGCTCGAGCAACCCGGGCGTGAGCTTCGATTGCTCCGGCCTGACCCAGTACGCCTACAAGCAGGTCGGCATCGACCTTCCGCGCACCTCCGGCCAGCAGGTCGACGCCGGCACCCAGATCTCCAAGTCCGAGGCGCAGCCCGGCGATCTTGTCGTGTGGCCCGGCCACATGGGCATCTACGCCGGCGGCGACAAGGTCGTCGATGCAGGACGCTCTCCCGGCGCGGTCACGGAGCGCACCATCTGGGGCAATCCCACCTTCGTCTCCTTCCGCTGAGCCCAGCGACCACTCGCGGCGCGCACCCCACCATCGAGGGGTGCGTGCCGTCTTTGCTCTCGCCTGCGGTCAGGAGGCGATCGGATCCGTGGGTGCTAAGTGTGCAAGGGACGTTCGGATTCACCTCGATGCACGGACGGGCTCTCCAGTTGGATCGTGGCGTGCTCGAACGCTATCGGGAAGTGCGTCCTGACGCAGACATGGACCTCTTCGAGGATCCGCAGTGCATGGGCCGATTCGAAGCACTCCTCCCCGACGACGACGTGCGCAGAGAAGATCGGCAGATTGCTCCCGATCGCTGAGGCGTGCAGGTCGTGGACGTCCTGGACGTGGTCGAGCGCGAGGATGTGCTCACGCACCTGATCGAGATCCACACCCTTCGGGGTGTACTCCATGAGGATCCGGAGCGTCTCGGCCATGATGCGGAACGCCCGAGGCACGATCAACGCGGCGATGAACAAACCGGCCAGCGCATCAGCCTGCTGGAATCCGGTCAGCTGAATCACGATCGCGGCAGTGATCACGCCGAGCGAACCGAGAGCGTCATTGAGGACCTCGAGGAACGCGGCACGCATGTTGAGGCTCGAATCCTTGCCTCCGGCCAGGATGAGGATCGCGGCGATGTTCGCGACCAGCCCGATCACACCGAAGATGAGCAGCTCACCCGAGGGAACGTCCGGGGGGTCCGTCAGTCGCGAAATGCCCTCGACGGCGGTGTAGGTGCCGACCACGATCAGGAGCGTGGCCTGGGCCAAGGCTGCCAGTACCTCGATGCGAGCGAATCCCCAGGTCTTACTGCTGCTGGCCGGGCGCAACATCATGGTCGCCGCAATCAACGCGACCAGCAGACCGGAGGCGTCGACAAGGGCATGCGCCGTGTCCGTGAGCAGAGCAAGACTGCCGGTGACGACGCTCCCGATCGCTTGCGCGAGCACGATGACGGAGGTGATGGCGAAGGCGATGGCGAGTCGCGTCCGGGCCGTGCTCGATCCGCTACCGCCGTGCGAATGGTCGTGTCCTGAGCTCATCAAAGGCCCCCGTCCTCGAGGTTCTCGTGATCGCGGTGGTTCTTCAGGGACAGGGTGGTCCCGGAGGTGTCGAGCAGGTCGTCAGCCGCCTCGAGTAGGTCGCTCAGTCGGGGCAGATCGGTGAGAGCGAACCACGATGCGCGGCCTTCAGTGCGCGCGGTGACCAGACCACAGTCGCGCAGGCACGAGAGATGCTTGCTGACGGTCGACTGGGCAAGGTGCATGTGTTCGACAAGGTCGCGAACTCGATGCTCACCGGTCGAGAGGTGCTGGAGGAGAGCCAAGCGTGTGGGTTCGGCGAGAGCATGGAAGAGCGCGGCATGACTGTCTGCCACCTCGAACTGCGGCTCGGCCGGGATCGCATCAATCGTCATATGGCGATGATATCGTCGTGTGGGGTTCTGTAAAGGGGTGGGACTGGACGAGTCGATCCTGGGAGATGAGCGAAGGGGTCGCTGGTGGCACGTCGCTACACTCGATGCGCCCCGGTCATGGGGACAAACCGGCCCGCACGAGGGGTCACCCGAGGAGGAGACGTTCATGACGGCGGACACGACGGCTGCTCGCGGAACCACCGGGACGGCGGTGCGGATCATGCTGGCCAGCCTGTTCGGGCTGCTCGCCGCCGTACTGATGCCACTGGTGGTGCCCGCATTGTTGCCCGCGGCGTCGGCGCACGACACCTTGACCTCTTCGAACCCGGCAGCAGGCGAAAGCCTCGAGCAGGCTCCCGAGGCGCTCGAGCTCACCTACAGCGATGAGGTTCTCAACCTCTCTCCGGCCGTGCGACTGACCACCTCCGCCGGCGAGGAGATCTTCACCGAGACACCCGCCGTGTCCGGCAACACGGCCACGATCGACCTGCCGCCGCTGCCCGCCGATGACTATCAGGTCTTGTGGCGTGTCGTCTCCTCGGACGGCCACCCGATCGAAGGCACGGTCGACTTCACCGTCACAGTCGGTGCCGAGCCCACGGCCACAGCGGACTCCGAATCGGAGGAGCCGAAGGAGAGCGAGGAGCCGACCGCCGGGACGGACGAACCGAGCACGGAAGACACCGCTGCCGAACCGGCAGAGGCTCAACAGAGCGAGGGCGGCCTTCCTCTCGGTATGATCCTCGGCGGCCTCGCTCTGCTCCTACTGCTCGCCGCGATCGGTGCGATCATCGTCCGCCTGCGCCGCAGCCCCGGTGACAACACCGACTGACCATCACGAACCCGATCAGGACAACGCATCACGGCACGCCGCGGCGAGCAACAGAACCCGGCTCAGTACCGCGCTGAGGCGGAACGACCTACGGAGAGTCCTTCGCTGCTCCGTCGCGATCGCGAGATGACCGCGCCGTGCAGGACTGCCAGCGTCAGAACCAGCGCAAGCAGGACCCGGCCACCAAGCCTTTGATCTCCGAACGCATCGGGGCCCCAGGTCCGCCCCATGACTGCGAACCAGTCGGGCTCCACGACCGGGAGCGCCAGCACCAGCAGAAGCGCCAGCCCAGCAAGAAAGCCGGCCCCCACAACCAGGGCCACCCAGCGCTCCCGCCCAGCGACCATGCCACCACCCAGCGCCCTACCCTGGAATGGCAGCGCCACAGCAGCACCGGCCACCACAGCGGCAGTAAGCACGACCAGTCGGCCGGGCGCGGTATGCAACCCCGCGCCGAGCGCCGGGGTCAGGTAGATCGCTGCAAATCCCGCCGCGCCGAGCAGCGCCAACACCGCCGGGTGAGCGAGCCACCGACCCGCACGGGAGCGAGGCTTCCAGTCGACGAGCTCGCGCAGTCCCGCCGAACCGTCCGACCGAGGAGCGATCCGATCCCGCACGAGATCACCGAAACGCCCGGCAACCAGTAGAGGCACTGCCACCAGAGCAAGCAGCGCGTGCTGGCTCAGGTGCACGGAGAACTGCACCGGCGCGTACACGCCCGGTGCCCCGTTCGTCACCCAAAAGATGACCACGCATCCCGCTACCCACGCCGAAGTCCTGGCCACGGGCCAGCGTCGCCCGCCAGTGCCCGTCAACGGGCGGCGCAGGTGCACCCAGAGGTAGATGACCGCGAGACCGAGGGCGAGTGCCATTCCGGCGACGTCCACACGCCAGGTCGTCAGCAGCGTCGCCAGCTCAGGCGGAGCAGGCAGTGGATAGTCGGTCAGCGCCTCAGCCGTCGAGGTGACCGGCTCAGGCTCGTCCGGCACCGGAGGCGCCGTGTTCGACAGTGCGGCAGCGAGTCCGGTCGCCGCCGCGATCAGGAAGACTTCCCCCGCGGCGAGCCACAGGAAGTCTCTCCGGCGATCCGAGTCCCGCAGCCGGCCCAGTACCCGTCGGCGCTGCCACCAGCCAGCGCCACCCAGCAGCACCAGCAACACCGTCTTCAGCACGAGCATCCACCCGTACGCGGTGGTCACAAGGTCCAGAGGCGCGGAGAGCCGGACCAGGGCAGAGGCGATACCGCTGGCGGCCAACGCCCCATAACAAGCAAGCGCCAGGACGCTGAACCGTTCGGCGACATCCCTCAGTCGTGCTCCGAGCCGGCCCGCAACCAGCACGAGCAGCGCGAGCCCACCCAGCCACACTCCGGCAGCCACGAGGTGCACGATCATCGCGCTCGTGGCCGCCTCATGGGAGGTCTGCCCCGAGGCGTGGCCCGTCATCGACTTCGTCACCAACGCCGCGAACACCAGACTCAGCGAGATCAGCAGCCCCGTACGGGACCTCACGACGATCAGCATGGTCGAGGCAGCGGCGACGAACACCGCCCCGGCAAGCTGGTATTGACCGAGCTCAAGCCGTGTGATGTACATCAGGAGATCGGAGCCGAACCGCGGGGAGAAGGGTGCCTGGCCCGCCGCCAAAGCGTAGCCAAGCACCATCCGTACGACCAGCAGCGTTGACCACACCATTCCCAGGCCCATACCGATATCGAGCGTCCGCTCGTACGCTGGATGGAACCGAGACACGGCAGCGTGTTCCTGATCAGCCTCCGACGCGGACGGCTCCGCACGGCGGGGCAGCACGACGAGCGCCAGCACGAGGCACGCCACGGTCGCGGCACCGACCACATCACCGATGGCATCGACGATCGGCAAACCCCACCGCACCACCGGGCCGGCATCGACGAGCTCCATCGAGACCGGTGCTCCCGCCATGGCGGCCGCGATCACCGTCCAGAGCAGAGCCCACGGGGCCGCAGCACCCACGATGAGGATTCTGGTGCGAATCGAGCTCACCAGCTCGCCCCGCATCGAATCCCGGAAACTGCTGCGCCGACAGGCGAGGCGGCCGTCTCGGCGTCGTTGTCTGCCACTCTGTTCGCCGCACGGGAAGCAACCCGGCGCGTACCGATCCTCAACATGCTGCCCAGTCTCCCGTTCACTGTTGCGCCAGCTACTCCACTAGCCCCGGTCAGGCTAGCCATCGACCGGTGCGCGCTGGAACTCAGACGAGCTCACCATGAGCAAGCCCTCCCCGTTGAACGGTGGGAACTCGTCGGGGCTCAGATCCGGACTCCGCTCGGACGATGCCGACGCGACGAAGTGTCCCGGGTCCAGGTTCCGGGACCGATCTATCGAGCCCGGGACCTGTGTTTGCTTTAGCTGAGTCAGAGGCCGAAAGCTCCGCCACTGACAAGGATGACGATGCCGAG
>JACYYJ010009736.1_pt1 | contig 18046 bp, 5 predicted proteins | sample 8236861 | NCBI WGS metagenome assembly JACYYJ01 (sample SAMN14103086, study PRJNA606662) | landfill metagenome | isolation source: landfill solid waste | place: India:New Delhi, Okhla landfill site | collected 2017-11-05
CCAGCACCGTCCCGCCCAGCGGCAGCACGCCGCACAGGGCCAGCACGAGCCAGCGCAACAGCCCCCGACCGGCACCGACCGGGCCGCCGCCGTCCGCGGAGAAGGTCCGGATCCCCAGGACGGTGTTGCCGAACGTCCGACCCGCCAGCCCGTCCCACAGCGCCAGGCCGGCCCACCCGAGCACGCTCACGGCGGCGCCCACCAGGCTCACCACGAGGTAGGCGCTCGCGGCGTCGCGCACCGCCGCCTCCGCCCCCATCGCGGTGGTCGCCGCCGCCGCGTCCGCCACCCGCGCCGGCAGGCGCACGGCGAGCGCGGTGACCGCGGCGGCGACACCCGCGACGAGCGAGAGCGCCAGCAGGTCGATCACGTAGGCCCCCGCGCGCCGGCCGACACCGGCCAGCGGCGGCTCCTCGGCACCCCGGCGGTTCCCGGCGGCCAGGTCGTCGGGGGCCCGGCGGGTGCGCTCGCGCAGCTCCGGCTCCGTGGTCACCTCCAGGCTCCCGGTGGGCGGGCCCGGCGTCCGGTAGGCCGTCGCCACGGTCGGCGTGCCGCACACCGAGCAGAACGCGCCGCTCTGGCCGCTCGCACCGCACGCGGTGCACGTCGTCGTCATCGATCCTCCTGCCGCCGGCTGCGCCGGGCGCGGTCGTCGCGGCGCCGGGCGCGCGCCATCCTGTCATGCAGCGGGCGGACCGCCGCCCTGCAGGCACGCCCCACCGCCGCGGGCGCCGCCCCGAGCGAACGGCGGACGACCGTGCCCACCGACGGCGCGTCGGCGCCGCGCACCGAGCGCAGCGACAGCCGCGCCGCCACTCTCTGCCGCCAGGGCACGCCGGCGCGCATCGTCCCGACGGCCTCGTCCACCTCGGCCCAGAACTGCGCGACCTCCTCGTCGGAGGGAGCACCCGCACCGAAGACGGTGGCGTCGGCACGGTGCGCGAGCCGCGTCGTGCGCGGCGCCGCCGTCGGGAGCCGCTCCGCCAGGAGCAGGGCGCTCTCACGGCGCGTCGCGGCCCGGGGCACGCCCGCACCGAGGTCCGTCGCGGCGTCGACGACCTCGCGCCACCCGCCGCTCACGCGGTCGGCGAGCTCGGGGGCGGTGCGCCGCTTTCCGCGGCGGCGGCGCTTGAACCCGAGGATGAGCAGCAGGGGCGCGAGCAGGATCGCGAGCGGCACGGCGACCGCGACGGCGATCATGGCGACCTGGCGCCAGTCGATGGCGGACTGGTCCTCGTCCTGGTCGTCCTCCTCGACGTCGCCAGCCTCCGCCTGCGGCGGCTCCTCGGGCGACTCCGGCGACTCGAGGACCGGGGGCTTCGGCACCTGCTTGGACCGCGGCAGCGGCTCCACCTTGTTGTCCTCGTCCGGGATGACGTCGAACGGCACCCAGCCGTAACCCTCGAACGGGACCTCGACCCAGGCGTGCACGTCGCCGCCCGTGACGGTGTAGGGCTCACCGGCCGCCACGGCGTCCTTCTCGGGGTAGAAGCCCATGACGACGCGCGCCGGGACCCCGACCCGCTGCGCCATGAGCGCGAACGCGACGGCGAACTGCTCGTCGTCGCCCACCATCTCGTCCTGCGCGAGGAGCGTGTCGATCCGCGCGGCGGAGTGGCCGGGGCGCGACGGCGGCTGGTTCTCCAGGCCGCTCGAGTACACCCCGGTCGCCACCAGCGTGTCGCGGATGTTGACGAGCTTCTCGAACGGCTCGGTGGCGTCGGCGGCGAACTGCGCCGCCTTGGCGGGCACGGCGTCCGCCACGTCCTGCGCCTTCGGCAGTTCCACGTCCAGGATCGGCACCGACGCCAGCTCGTCCTCGGACGGCGGCGGCGTGACGATCGCGTCGATCTCGTACGAGTCGCCGGGGCGCAGGCCCGCCGTGGACAGAGCCGTGCCCGAGGTGGAGTTGTAGTACGTGGTGGACGCGAGCTCGGCGGCCCGCTCCCCGGAGAAGCGCACGCCGGCCAGCTGCCCGACGTCGGGGAGCCAGACCCCCGAGTAGCCGGTGACCGTCACCTGGACGGGGGTCCGGGCGCCCGGCGCGACGGTGTCGATGACCTCGCCCGCGCGGTTGAACACGCCGGCGGCGCCCCCGCTGGACGCGTCGTAGACCGTGCCCGCGTACGCGTCGAGCGTCGCCAGGCGCACGCGGCCGCCCTCCGGCAGCCCGGTCACGGTGAACAGCTCCGCGTCCTTGAGGTCCTTGGTGTAGTGGCGGAACCCCACCAACGGGCTCGTGTACTGGTGCAGGTCGAGCGGCGGCGTGATCATCTCGCGCAGCGCGAGCCGCTCGCCGTGCGCCATCGGCGGCGCGGCCAGGACGGCGACCGCCCCGCCGAGCGCCAGCAGCACGGCGCCGCCGCGCAGCCGCTGCGCCCGCAGGCGACGCGTCGCCGAACGGCTCGCGTCGGACAGCAGGCGGTTGGCGCCCATCCGGCTCTCGGCCGCGCGCCACGAGCCCCACAGGAGGCCGACGACCGCGACCACGAGGCCCTGCGCCAGCGGGTACGCCGGCAGGATCGTGCCGAGCAGCGCGACGCCGGCGAACGCCACCACGACCGGGGCCAGGGCCCACGCGGCCAGGCGAGCGCGCCACGCGATCGTCCCCGCCAGCACGCCGGTGAGGAGCAGCAGCAGGTACGGGACCACCGCCAGCTCGGGGAACGACGCGAGCGGCGGGACGGTCGTGACGAAGCTCTTCCACCCGTGGACCGCGCCGAGCGCGAGCTCCTGCAGCGTCGTCAGGGACGGCAGGACGCCGCCGATCGTCGTCGACGGGAGGGCGAGAACGCCACCGAGCACGAAGTAGGCCACGACGGTCGTCAGCGCCGTCAGGAGCACCGACCAGCGCAGCCAGGCGCCCAGCCACGCGACCAGGAGGCCCACGACCGCGCCCCCGAGGGCCGGCAGCAGGTAGCCGGTCGTGCCCCAGGCGGGCCCGAACCCGACGGCCACGGCGCCGAGCAGCAGAAGCAGCACGGCGCCGTCCACGGCGCCCGCGCCGGTGAGCGCGCGCGCCCGGTCGTCCGCCCGGCCGCGGGCCCGCGTGGTCCCCGCCCGCACGGAGGTGCGCGACGTGCCGCCCGTGCGGCCGGTGCTGCCCGTGTGCCCCGTGGTGCCGGTGTGCCCCGGTGCCGCGGCGTGAGAGGTCCGGTCGTCGGGCTCGGGGGCGGTCCCCTCAGTCATTCATCCTCCGCAGCGCGTTCGGCAGGTCCGGCAGCTCGCCCAGGGTGAGCACCTGCATGTCGGCCACCCGGCCGCGGCTCACCGACGCCCCCGGCACGCACTGCATCGCGACGAGGCGGGCGTCGACGGGCAGGCGGACGGCGGCGGCCCGCAGGTCGGTGGGGGTGACGCGGCTGCCCACGACGACGGCGACGACGGACGCGTCCGTGACCGTCGCCGTCGCGACGCGCGCCACCTCCGCGAGGCTGGTGCGGGCCGGCGAGAGCTCCAGGCGGGTCAGGTCGTCGAGCAGACGCGTGCGGTGGTCGCCGCGGACGCGGCCCTGCTGCACCAGCACCGTGAGGCCGCCGTCCTCTCGGATGGCCTGCAGGCCCAGGGACCCGCAGACGGACACGGCGAGCTCGAACTCCTCAGGGTCGGCGTAGTCGTCCTCGCGCATCGACAGGATGACCGCGAGCCGCGAGCGGCGGGTCTCCTCGAACTGCCGCACCATGAGCTGCCCGGTGCGGGCCGTCGACTTCCAGTGGATGTGCCGGCGGTCGTCGCCGGGCACGTAGTCGCGCAGCGCGTGGAACGACACGTCCGAGTCGGAGATGTCGGGGGTGACCCGGCCCTCCAGGTCGTGCAGCAGGCCCGTCGACGACCCCGACAGCGGAAGCGTCCGCGGGTGCACGAAGAGCTCCTCCGGCTCGGTCCAGGTGAGCTCGCGGCGCAGCAGGCCCAGCGGGTCGGCGCGCACCGAGCGCACCGGGCCCAGGGGGATCACGGCGCGGCGGTGGGTCGGTACCGCGAAGATCTCCTCGTGCTCCGCGTCCGGGCGCAGACGGGGCACCGGGAACGTCGCGATCCCCTGTCCCACCTGCAGCTCCATGACCGCCGGCAGCATGGACCGCGAGGAGCCGTTGCGCACCAGCAGGCGCCCGACCGCGCGGTCGCCGACGACGACCCGGCGGGACGCGACGTCGAGCGTGACGTCGTAGCGCAGGCGGCCGAGTACGAACACGACGGCGCCGAGCAGCGCCACCGTCACGGTGACGGCGACGACGGCCCACTCCTCCCAGTGCAGGTCGACACCCGCCCACCAGGCCGCGGCGGTGAGGGCGAGCACGACCCAGCCGAAGGGCGACACGACCCCCAGCACGGGAGCGACGCGCACGAAGGCGCGCGCGCCGAGAGCGCGCAGCCCGCCCCCGGCGCGCGCGAAGGCGTCGCCGACGCCGCGGGCTCCCGCGGCGAGGCGCCGCGTGGCGCGCCGGCGCGCGGGCACAGCCTCGGGCGTCCCCTCGTCGGGGGCCGGCCCGCCGTCGGGAGCGACCGGGGCGTCGGTCGCCGGCTCCGTGGTGATGGTCATGAGTTCTCCGGGTCGGTTCGCGGGGTGGGTGCTCCGGTCAGGCGGTCCGGCGCTCCTGGGGGGCGGCGACGTCGCTCAGCAGGCGGGAGATGGTGCCGTCGGCGGTCGCGCCCCCGAACTCCGCCTCGGCGTCCAGCACCAGGCGGTGGGCCCACACGGGCTGCACGAGCTCCTTGACGTCGTCCGGCAGCACGTAGTTGCGCCCGTGGGCCGCGGCCCACACCTTCGTGCAGCGCACCAGGGCCAGCGCGCCACGCACGGAGACGCCGACGTGCACGTCCGCCGCCGCCCGGGACTCCTCCGCCAGCCGGGAGACGTACTCGAGCACGGCAGGGTCGACGTGGGTCGCGGCGGCGAGCGACGACATCTCCACGACCGCCTGACCCGTGATGACGGGCTGCAGGCCGGCGCTCCGGTCCCGCACCGCCGAGCCGGCGAGGATCTCGACCGTCGACGTGAGGTCCGGGTAGCCGATCGACGTCTTCATGAGGAAGCGGTCGAGCTGCGCCTCCGGCAGGCGGTACGTGCCGGCCTGCTCGATCGGGTTCTGCGTCGCGATCACCATGAACGGGCTGCCCGCCGCGTGCGTGACGCCGTCGACGGTGACCTGGCCCTCCTCCATCACCTCGAGGAGCGCCGACTGCGTCTTCGGCGAGGCGCGGTTGATCTCGTCCGCGAGCACGATGTTCGCGAAGATCGGACCCTTGTGGAACTCGAACGTGCCGGTCTTCTGGTCGTAGATCGTCACGCCGGTCACGTCGGACGGCAGCAGGTCCGGCGTGAACTGGATGCGGTGGTTCGTGCCCTGGACGCTCGCCGCCATCGAGCGCGCGAGCATCGTCTTGCCGGTGCCCGGCGCGTCCTCCAGCAGCAGGTGCCCCTCCGCCAGCATGCACGTCAGCGCAAGGCGGATCTGGTGCTCCTTGCCGAGCACGGCCTGCGACACGTTGCCGACGATGCGGTCGAACGTCTGGGCGAACCAGCTCGCCTGCTCGGGGGTCATGGTGGTCATGCGTCGTTTCCTCCGTGGTTCACCAGGTCAGCCTGGGGGTCGAGAAGCTCTGTCCGTTCACGGTGCCGGTGATCCACACCTGCTCACCGGGCCCACCGAAGTAGCACCAGGCGTCCTTCGGGCCGGCGTTCCCCGAGCCGTCGGTCCGGGCGCGGCTCCCGTCGGCCCAGTTGGTCTGGGTGTTGCCGCTGAACCCGTTGGTGCTCGACTGGCAGGTGTACCGGATGTCTGCGTTCGCCGGCGCGTCGCGGATCGTCAGCGTGAGCCAGCGGCAGGACGAGTGCGTGCACACTCCCCATCGGGTCTCACCGACCGCGTCCGAGCCCTTGCCGACGGAGTAGGTGGGCTGCGGCCTGGCCGCCGACGTCCCGGACGCGCAGTTCTCGGCCCGTTGCCCCTCCGTGTCGGTGACCGTGACGCAGATCCGCTTGGTGTCGGAGTATCCGGCCGCCACCGACTGGTTGGAGCCGCTCTTGGCAGTGCTGGAGATCGCGCCACTCACCCTGACGGAGATGTCACGTCCGTTCGTGCTGGTGGACCACGAGAACGTCACCCGCTGGTCCTGCCCGCTCACCGCGCTCACGCTCGGTGTCGGCACCGGCCCATACGGGGTGACCGCGGTCGAGTAGTCCGTCCATGCGGAGCAGCCGCCCGCGTTGCAGGCCTGCACCCGGAACCGGTACGAGGTGCCGTTGGACAGCCCGTTGAACGCCATCGACGTGCCGGCCGAGGTCGCCGACTGGCCCTTGTCGGTCTGGACGGTGTACGTGACGGCGGCCCCGTTGTCGTCGGACGCACCCCAAGACACGTTGGCCTGGCCGTTCGTCCCCTTGACGCTCGCGCTCGGGGCACCGGGGACGGTCGGCTTGCCGTACGGCTTGACCGCATTCGACTGGGGGCTGGTGCCGCCCTTGCCCGCCTTGTTCTCCGCGGTCACGGCGAACGTGTACTCCGACTTGGTGTCGAGGCCCTGGAACGTCGTCGACGTGCCCGACACCGTGCGCGTGTCGACTTTCGAGCCACCGCGGTAGACGTCTACGTGGTAGCTCTTCACGGCATCGCCGTTGTCCTTGGGCGCGGGCCACGAGACGGCGATCTCGCCCCCGTCCGGCGCGATCTCCGAATCGGCACGCGTGGCCGTCGGCGCGCCCGGCGCGTCCGGCGGCCCGGCCGGGATCTCCGATGTGGACCAGGCGCCCCAGTCGGACGGGTCGGGCGCAGAGTTCACGGCCTGCACGCGCACCTTGTACGCCACGCCGTTGGTCAGGCCCTCCCAGACGATGCGCTCGCCGGTGACGCCGACCTTCTGCGTGGCGCCCGACGCCGGGGCCGGGGAGATCTCCAGGTTCACGGAGGTGATCGGCGACCGGTCGGTGTACGACGCGTTCGCCCAGGTCACGACGAGGGACTCGTCACCGAACTCGAGGGACGGGGCCGAGGGCGGGTCCGGCTTCTCGTCCGGCCGGGCCTCCGCGGAGGCCGGCGACGACTTCGAGTCCCCGACCTCGTTCGTGGCCTGCACGGTGAACGTGTACGTAACGTTGTTCGTCAGGCCGCTGAGCGTGCACGTCGTAGTGGCGCACTCGAACGTGTCGCCCTGGCTGGAAGTCACGGTGTACCCGGTGATCTCCGCGCCGTTGTTCTGCGGCGGCGTCCACGACAGCACGACCGTCTCGGAGCGCACCTCCTCCACCCGAGGCGTCGACGGCGCCTCGGGCACGCCGAGCACGTTCACCATGACGCGGCCCTCGACCTCGCGGTCCGGGTCCTGTGTCGCGTCCTGGACGGTGTATCGCACCACCATCGTGCCCACGAAGTCGGACTTCGGGGTCACCACGACGGAGTCGCCGTCGACGACCGTGCCGCCACGGCCGGTCTCCACCACCGGCTGCCCGACGATCTTCAGCGGGCCGCGGTCGGAGAACGGGTTCGAGTCGTTCGCGAGGACCGGGACGGAGACCGCCTTGCCCTGATGCGCGTCGTCCACGCGGTCCTCGACCGCGCGTGCCAGCGGCCTGGTCGACGCCACGACGGTGACAGTCAGCTCGCCGTCCACGGGCGGGTGTTCGTCGTCGGTGACCGTGTAAGGAACGGTGAGGACGGTCCCCTTGGCCACCTCCGGCTGGGCCTCAAGCGTCACGCGCGGCCCGGACAGGGTCGCGCCGAGTCCGCCGGGCAGCCCGCCGAGCTGGAAGCGCAGATCGTCGTCGTCGGGGTCGGTGGCGAACCGGCCCAGATCGACGACGCTCTCCTCGCCGGCCGCGACCTCGCCCGACGGCTTGCCGGGCTCGGGCGGCAGGTTCTCCGGCGGCAGCACCGTGATCGGCAGGGTCAGCAGCGCGACGGCACCCTCCGGGTCGTCCACCGACGTGCCGTCGGTGACCTCGAACGTCACGGAGGCGGGGCCGTCGTACTCCGCGCGCGGCGTGTACGTCAGCGCGGTCTCGCCGGTCACCTTCGCCGCGCCCTCGGTCGCGGTGACCTGGTCCTCGGTGGTGAGCCGCGGGGTGCGGCCCTCCACGACGAGCACGTGGTCGGTGATGTCGATGTCGAGCGACTCGCCCGAGACGACCTCGAGCGGGGCCTGACCCGGCTTGAGGATCGGCTTGGTCGACTCCATGCCCGGCACGACGACGAACGCCTTCGCGGCGAGCCCGTCCACGTCGGTGACGGTGTAGGTGATGACCTGGCGGGTGCGGGTCAGGGGGATCTCGAGCCCACCGTCGGCGGTGACCGCCACCCCGGCCGACGTCGCGCGGTCGTCGACGGAGACCTCGAGGTCGTCCGCCGCACCGTCCGGGTCCTCGTCGTTGTCGAGCACGGGCACGGTGACCGCCGTCTGCCCGAGGATGCTCGCCACGGGCACCGAGTCGTCGCGCGCGATCGGGCGCAGCAGCGGGGCGTCCGCCGCCACCGTGACGCTCACCGACGCCGACGCCCGCGCGGCGTACGTGTCCTCGATCGCGTAGAAGAAGGTGTACGTGCCCTCGTCGGCCGGCGTGCGCACCACGATGCGGTCGTCGCTCACCTGGGCCTCGAGGTCCTCGCCGCCCTCGACGGCGCCGGGCACGAGCCCGATGACGTCGCCGTCCGGGTCCGCGTCGTTCGCCAGGGCCGGCACGGCCACGCGACGCTCGGGCCGCACGGTGACCTCGTCGTCGGCTGCCACCGGCGGCTGGTTGGTCTCCGGGGGCTGCGCGATGCCGACGCGCACGACCCCGGTCGCGACCTCGCCGCGCGCATCCTGCACGGTGTACCGGAACGAGTCGCTGCCCTTGGCGTTCTTGCCCGCCTCGTAGTCGACGTACCCGTCGACCACCTCGGCCCGCCCCTGGGTCGGCCCGGTGGCCAGGCCCGTGAGCTGCACCGAGTCGCCGTCCGGGTCGATGCCGTCCAGCGGCACCGGGATGCGCGTCGTCCCGCCCGACAGCACGCGCGCCTCGACGTCCTGCGGCACCGGCGCGGCGTTCTCCTTGCCACCGCGGATGTGGATCGTGACCTGGGCGGAGTCCTCCTGCCCGTTCGGGTCGCGCACCTTGTAGATCGCGTAGGCCGTGCCCTGCTCGGCCCCGGCACGGAAGCGCAGGCGGCCCTCCGAGACGAACAGCTCGCCCTGCCCCGGGTCCACGGACTGCTCCAGCTCGTCGTCGAGCGTGAGCTCCAGGCCGTCGGGGTGCGTGTCGTTGTCCAGCACGTCGATGTTCACGTAGTCGCCGGCGCGCACCGTGACCTCGTCGGCGGCCGCGTTCGGCGGCTGCAGTCGGTCCGGGGGCGGCACCGGCAGCACCCGCACCTCGCCGGTCGCGGTCTCGGTGCCGTTGGAGACGGTGTACTCGAGCACGACCGCCTCGGCGAGGCGCCGCGTCTCGGTGACCCGCAGCATCTGGTGCGACAGGACGGCCACGCTGAGTCCCGAGTCGTCCGGCACCCGCACCGACTGCACCACGAGCACGCCGCCCGCCGGGTCGGTGTCGTTCGCCAGCACGTCGACGAGGGTCGAGCCGCCCGCGGGCAGGAGCGCCGTGTCCGCCACGACGACCGGCGCCCCGGACGCCTCGTCCGGGTCCTGCACGTCGACGCGCACCACGCCGGTGGTGGACGCCGGCCCGTCCGTCACCTGGTAGAGCACGTCGTAGGACTTCGGCTCCTGCGCCAGGAACGTGAACGTGCCCGCGTCGTAGTTGCGGGTGATCTCCGCGGGCGCGGCGTCGCTGACGTTCGTCAGGCGCAGGTCGTCGCCGTTGGGGTCGGAGTCGTTCTTCAGCGGCTCGATCGTGATCGGCTGGCCGGCGGTCACCACCACGTGGTCCCCCACGGCGACCGGCGGTTCCTGGCCGTCGAGCACGTCCACCCACAGCGTGCCCTCGACGACGCCGCCGAGGCCGTCGCCGACGGTCACCGTCACCTTCTTGCGGCCGGTCGACGAACCGCCGTCGCGGAACTCGACGGTGCCGTCCGGGTAGGCGCGCACCTCGTCGCCCTGCACGGTCGGGTCCGCGGTGGCGAGGTAGACGTCGTCGCCGTCGGGGTCGCGGAAGAACGGGAGCACCTTGATCTGCGCCGTGCCGCCCTGCTGCACCCGCAGCACCGGCTCGCCGGTCTGCTCGGGCTTCTCGTTCTCCGACAGCGGGACCACCCGCAGCGACACCTTGCCCTCGTCGGTGCCGCCTCGGCCGTCGGAGACCTCGTAGGTGAACGACGCCGAACCGGTGGCGTCCGCCGGCACGACGGCCTGCAGCGCCTTGCCGCCCAGCACCTGCTGCACGGTGATGCCCTCGGGCTGGTCGCCCGACAGGCGCGCCGTGATGACGTCTCCGTCGGGGTCGAGGTCGTTGGCCAGGACGTCGATCAGGGTGGTCCGGCCCGGGCGGACGCCGAACGAGTCGTCGTTCGCCTCGGGCGGGTCCTGCTTCTCCCGGTCCACGACCGTGTTGTCGACCAGCTCCGGCTTCGCGTCCTCGGCGTCCTCGTCCTGGCCCTCGGCGCGCTCGGGGAGCTTGATGTCCCAGTCGTCGACCTTCTCGTACTCGTCCAGCGCCATCCACAGCGTGCCCGCGGTGAGGTCGTTGAGCACCACGTTGTCGCGGTTCACCCGGTACTCCAGCTCCGTGGACTGGTCGATGCCCTCGAGCACCTGGTCCATGTCGCGGTCCGTACCCTCGCAGTCGCGCACGATCTGCCCCGTGCCGGACCACGCGCCGTACAGGCAGCCCCCCAGCTGCACCGGCTGCGCGGGCGAACCGGTCGCCTGGCGCTGGGTCGCGGCGCCGCCGCCGAGCGGCTGCAGCACCAGGGCGCCCGACGTCGCGTACGCCACCGACCCGGTGTCCGCGCCCGGCAGCTGCAGCTGCGCACCCTGCGCGTCGGCGACGGCCACGACCTCCCCGCCCGGCAGGCGCAGGCGGCCCGACGTGCGGTCGAGGATCACGACGTCGTCGCCGACCGTCGTGAGCACGACGTCGTCGCCCTCTCTCAGCAGGTCCAGCGTCGAGGTCTGCGGCTGCCCGCCGGGCTCGATGGTCCACAGCACGTCCCGGCTCGGCACCACCGCGAACGTCGTGCCGGACTCGGAGACGACGACCTCCGCAGCCCCGGCGAGCTCCGCGGTCGGCTTGGCCTCCTCGGTGTTCAGGCCGGGGAACCGGTCGAGCGCCGTGACCCACAGCGCGCCGGACTCGTCGTCCACCACCGCCGCGCGGCCGCCGCCCATGGCGACCTGGGCGCCGGCGGGAACCTTGGTGGTGGACGCGAACTTCAGCCGCGCGACGTCCACCACGCTGGCGCTCGACGAGCCGTCGTCGGCCACCAGCACCTGCCCGGCCTGCTGGTCGATGTCGAAGGCGGAGCTGCCCGCGAGCAACGTGCCGTCGAGGGACTTGGCGTCGGTGTTGAACCGCCCCACGAGGCCGGAGGCCTGGTTGGTGACCCAGACACCGGAGTCGTTGAGATCGACGTCGGCCGTGGCCTCGCCGTCGTACAGGACCGCGGCGGCGACCACGCCCGCGGACAGCGCGAGGACGACCGTCGTCGCGATGCTGGAGCGACGGTCGCCGCGCAAGCGCGTGAGCACGCTCAAGATTTCCCCCGATGTGGTGGCGCCCTCCGGCCGACAGCCTCCGTCGGCGGCACTCAGCGCCCGCACAGGATAGCCAGGCTTTACCCGCGGGGGACAGCCGTTCCCACCCTGCGGGCATGGGGAGAGGTCCCCATGCCCGTGGGTGTGGGGACGGCCAGAGGCGTCACCACGGCCGCCTCTCGTACATCTTGCCGTCGATCTTCACGGCCACGTCCTTGCCGGGGTACCCGAAGACGCAGCTCAGCTCGAAGGACTTCGACGCGCCGAAGGACTCGGTGTACACGTGGCCGTTGTTCAGCACCGGCTCCCAGCCGTTCGAGCCGTCACCCCAGCACTCCACCTTGTGGGACCCCTGGCGGAAGTTCTCGACGTGCACGTTGAACTGGTGACACGACGTGGACCCGCAGCCCTCCACGTTCTTCTGGCTGCCCCGTGTCACCCACGCCTTGGCGTCGAGCGCCGACGCCGAGGCGCAGGCCTGGTTCGTCTGCCCCTCGCTGTCCGTCGCCGTCACGCAGATCTTCTTCGACTGGCCGGGGTCCGCGGGCACGGACCTGGTGCCGCTCTTGGCCGTGCTCGAGAACGCGCCCGTCACCTTGACGTCGATGGGACGCCCGTTGGTGGTCGTGCCCCAGACGAACTTCACGGCACCACTCTGCCGGCTCGCGGTGACGCTGGGCTTCGGCACCGGGCCGAACGGCGTCACCTCGTTCGAGTAGTCGGTCCAGCCGGAGCAGCCCGCGGCGTTGCACGCCTTGACACGGAACCGGTACTTCGTGCCGTTCTGCAGCCCGGAGTACGTGTAGGACGTCGCCGTCGTGGTCTTGCTGCCGCCCTGACTCGTGCCCACGGTGTACGTCACGGGGTTGCCGTTGGCGTCGGCCGCGCCCCAGGTCACATCGGCCCGGCCGCTCATGCCGGTGCCCACGCTGGCCTTCGGGCCACCGGGCGCGCCCGGCTTGCCGAACGGCGTGACCTTGTTGGACTGCGGGCTGGTCGCCCCCTTGCCGGCCTTGTTCTCCGCCGTGACCGCGAACGTATACGTGGACTTCGGGTCCAGGCCCTCGAGGTCGATCGAGGTGCCGCTCGTCGTCTCGGTGGACACCTTCTGCCCGCCCTTGAAGACGTCCACGAAGTACGTCTTCACGGCGTCGCCGTTGGTGGCCGGCGCCTTCCACGCGACGTGCACCTGACCGCCCAGCGGCGTGTCGACGCGCGCAGCACTCGGGGCCGCCGGAGCCTCCGGCGGGCCCGCCGGCACCATGCTCGTCGACCAGGCGCCCCAGTCCGACGGGTCCGGCGCCGAGTTCACGGCCCGCACGCGCACCTTGTAGGCCGTCCCGTTCGTCAGGCCCTCCCACACGATGCGCTCGCCCGTGACGCCGACCTTCTGCGTCTCGCCCGACGCCGGCGCCGGCGAGATCTCCAGGTCGACGGAGGTGATGGGCGACCGGTCGCTGTAGGTCGCGTTGTCCCACGTCACGACGAGGGAGCCGTCACCGAACTCGAGCTGCGGGGCGGCCGGCGGGTCCGGCTTCTCGTCCGGGCGCGCCTCCGCCGACGGCGGAGATTTCTCCGACGGGCCCACGGCGTTGTTCGCCACCACGGTGAACGTGTAGGTGACGTCGTTGGTCAGCCCGGCGAGCGTGCACGTGGTCGTGTCGCACTCGAACGTGTCGCCCTGGTTCGACGTCACCGTGTAGCCGGTGATCTCCGCGCCGTTGTTCTGCGGCGGCGTCCAGGAGAGCACGACCGTCTCGGACCGCACCTCCTCCACCTGCGGCGTCGACGGAGCCTCGGGAGCACCGAGCACGTTGATCGTGATCCGGCCCTCCACCTGGCGGTCGGGGTCCTGGGTGGCGTCCTGCACGGTGTAACGCACCACCATCGTCCCGACGTAGTCGTCCGCCGGCGTGACGACCACCTGGTCGCCGTCCGTCGTGGCCTGCGCCACCCCCGTCTCGACGATGGCGTCGCCCACGAGCTCCAGCGGGCCGCGGTCGGCGAAGGGGTTCGAGTCGTTGGCCAGCACCGGCACCGAGACCGCCTCGCCCTGGTGGGCGTCGTCGACCGTGTCGTCGACCGCCCGCGCCAACGGACGGGTGGAGGCGACGACGGTGACGCGCATCTCCCCGTCCACGGGCGGGTGCTCGTCGTCCGTCACCGTGAACGGCACGGTGAGCTCGGTCCCCTGGGGGATCTCCGGGGACGCCTCGAGCGTGACCCGGCTGCCCGACAGCGTCGCGCCGATCCCGTCGGGCATGCCACCCAGCTCGAACCGCAGCTCGTCGCCGTCCGGGTCCTTCGCGAACCGGCCCAGGTCGACGGCGCTCTCCTCACCCGCCGCGACCTCGCCGGACGGCGAGCCCGGCTCGGGCGGCAGGTTGTCCGGGGGCAGCACGGTGATCGGCAGCGTCAGCACCGCCGTGTGGCCCTCGGGGTCGTCGGGACTCCTCCCGTCCGTGACCTCGAAGGTCACGCCCGCGGGGCCGGTGAACCCCTCGCGCGGCGTGTACGTCATCGTCGTGGTGCCGGTGACCTCGGCGTTGCCCTCCAGCCCCTGGACCTGGTCCGCCGTCGTCAGGCGCGGGCTGCGCCCCTCCACGACGAGCACGTGGTCGGCGATGTCGATGTCGAGAGACTCGCCGGCCGCCACCTCGAGCGGCGCCTGGCCGGGCGCCAGGATCGGCTGCACGGACGTCAGGCCCGGGACGACGACGAAGGCCTTCGCGGCCTGCCCGTCCACGTCGGTGACGGTGTAGGTGATGACCTGCCGCTGCTCGGCGAGGGTCACGGCGACCTCGCCCTCCGGGGTGACGGTGGCGTTCGACGACGTCGCCTCCACGGTCAGGTCGTCCGCGGCACCGTCCGGGTCCTCGTCGTTGTCGAGGACGGGAACCGTCACGGACGTCTTGCCCAGCAGGTCCGCCACGGGCACCGTGTCGTCCCGCGCGACCGGCGGCAGCAGCGGCGCGTCCTCGGCGACGGTGACGCTCACCGAGGCGGAGCCGCGCGCCGCGTAGGTGTCCTCGATCGCGTAGAAGAACGTGGACGTGCCCTCGTCGCCGGAGGTGTGCACGAGGATCCGGTCCTTGTCGACCTCGGGTGACAGGTCCTCCCCGCCCTCGACCGCGCCGGGCACCAGACCGATCTGGTCCCCGTCCGGGTCGGAGTCGTTCTCCAGCGCGGGCACGGCCACCCGGCGGTCGGGGCGCACCGTGATCGCGTCGTCCTGGGCCACCGGCGACTGGTTCGTGGCCGGCGGCTGCGCGATGCCGACGCGGATCAGCCCCGTCGCGACCTGCCCGCGCGCATCCTGCACCGTGTAGCGGAACGCGTCCGCGCCGCTCGTGTCCTTGCTCGCGGCGTAGTCGACGTACCCGTCGACGACCTCCGCCCGGCCCAGCGCGGGGCCCGAGGCCAGGCCCGTCAGCTGCACGGAGTCGCCGTCCGGGTCGATGCCGTCGAGCGGCACGGGGATGCGCACCGTGCCGCCGGCGAGCGCCCGCGCCTCCACGTCGCGGGGCACGGGGGCGGCGTTCTCCTCGCCGCCCCGGACGTGGATCGTGACCTGGGCGGAGTCCTGCTGGCCGTTCGGGTCGGTCACCGTGTAGATCGCGTAGGCGGTGCCCGGCTCGGGTCCGGCCCGGAACCGCAGTCGGTCCTCCGAGACGAAGAGCTCGCCGCGCTCCGGGTCCGCCGTCTGCTCGAGCTCCCCGTCGAGGGTGAGCTCGAGGCCGTCGGGGTGCGTGTCGTTGTCCAGCACGTCGATGTTCACGTAGTCGCCGACGCGGACGGTGACCTCGTCCGGCGCGGCGTTCGGCGGTTGCAACCGGTCCGGCGGCGGCACCGGCAGCACGCGCACCTGTCCCGTGGCCGTGTCGTTGCCGTTGGAGACCGTGTACTCCAGCAGCACCGGCTCGGACACCCGGCGGGTCTCGGTGATGCGCAGCGTCTGGTGCGCCAGCACGGCCACGCTGAGACCCGAGTCGTCCGGCACCTGCACGGACTGCACGACCAGCACGCCGCCCGCCGGGTCGGTGTCGTTCGCCAGCACGTCGACGAGGGTCGAGCCGCCCGCCGGCAGCATCCCCGTGTCCGCCACCACCACGGGCGGGCCCGTCGCGTCGTCCGGGTCCTGCACGTCGACGCGGACCACTCCCGTGGTGGCCTCGGGGCCGTCGCTCACCTGGTAGAGGACGTCGTAGGAACCCGGCTCCTGCGCGAGGAAGGTGAACGTGCCCGCGTCGTAGTTGCGCGTGATCTCGGCGGGCGCCGCGTCGTTCACCTTCGACAGACGCAGGTCGTCGCCGTTGGGGTCGGAGTCGTTCTTCAGCGGCTCGACCGTGAGGGGCTCGCCGGCGGTGGTGACCACGTGGTCGCCGACCGCCACCGGCGGTTCGTTGCCGTCCCCGAGCACCTGCACCTGCAGCTCGCCCTCGATCACCTCGCCCCGGCCGTCCCCGACGACCAGCTTGACGGTCTTGCGGCCCGTCGCGGAGCCGTTGTCGCGGAACTCCACCGTGCCGTCCGGGTAGGAGCGCACCTCGTCGCCCTCGACGGTGGGTTCCGCCGACGCGAGGTACACGTCGTCGCCGTCCGGGTCACGGAAGTATGGGAGCACCTTGATCCGGGCCGACTTCCCCTGCTCCACCCGCAGCACGGGGTCGCCCGACTGCACGGGCGCCGCGTTCTCGTCCTCGGGCACCACGCGCAGGTCGACCGTCGCCCGGTCCGTGCCGCCCCGGCCGTCGGAGACCTCGTAGGTGAACGACGTCGCCCCGGACGCGTCCTCGGGAACGACGGCCTGCAGGGCCTTGCCGCCGAGCACCCGCTCGACCCGCACGCCGTCGGGCTGGTCGCCGACGAGCCTCGCGGTCATCACGTCGCCGTCGGCGTCCAGGTCGTTGGAGAGCACGTCGAGCACGGTGCTGCGGCCGGGACGCGCCCCGTACTCGTCGTCCTTCGCCTTCGGCGGGTCCTGCTTCTCCCGGTCCACGACCGTGTTGTCCACCAGCTCCGGCTTCGCGTCCTCGGCGTCCTCGTCCGAGCCCTCGGTCTGCTCAGGGAGCTCGATGTCCCAGTCGTCGACCTTCTCGTACTCGTCCAGCGCCATCCACAGCGTGCCCGCGGTGAGGTCGTTGAGCACCACGTTGTCGCGGTTCACCCGGTACTCGAGCCGGGTCTCGGGGTCGAGACCCTCGAGCACCTCGTCGACGTCGCGGTCGGTGCCCTCGCAGTCGCGCACGATCTGCCCCGAGCCGGACCAGGCCCCGTACAGGCAGCCGCCGAGCTGCACCGGCGAGGCGGGCGAGCCGGAGGCCTGGCGCTGCGTCGGCGTCCCCCCGCCCAGCGGCTGCAGCACCAGGGCCGACGGCGTCGCGTACGCGACGGAGTCAGTCGGGCCCCCCGGCAGCTGGAGACGCGCCTCCTGGGCGTCCGGCACCTCGACCACCTCGCCGCCCGGCAGCCGGAGCTCTCCCGCGCTCCGGTTCAGCACCACGAGGTCGTCCCCCACCGTCGTGAGCAGGACGTCGTCGCCGTCGGAGACCATCCCCAGCTCGTCCGTGGTCGGCTCCGCACCCGGCTCGACGGTCCACAGGACGTCCCGGCCCGGCACCACCGCATACGTGGTCCCCGACTCGGAGACCACGACCTGTGCCGCGCCGTCCAGCTCCGCCGTCGGCCTCGTCGTCTTCGTGTCGAGAGCCGGCAGCTGCTCCGTCCTCGTCACCCACAGCGAACCCGACTCGTCGTCGACGACCGCGACGTAGCCCCCGCCCAGGGAGACCTCGGCGTCCGCGGGCAGCGGGGTCGTGGACCCGAACTTGAGCCGCGAGACGTCGACGAGGTTCGCGGCGCTGCTGCCCGTGTCCCCCACGAGCACCTGGCCCGCCTGCTGGTCGACGTCGAAAGACGTGCTGCCGGCCACCAGGACGCCGTCGAGGGCCTGGGCCTCGGTGTTGAACCGCCCGATCTTCCCCGAGGCCTGGTTCGTCACCCAGACGCCCGAGTCGTCGAGGTCCACGTCGGCCGTGGCCTCGCCGTCGTACAGCACGGCGGCGACGGCCACCCCGGCGGTCAGCGTTAGTACGACCGTCGTCGAGACGGTGGTGCGACGGTCGGTGCGCAGTCGGGCGAACAGGCCCAAGACTCCCCCAGGAGCATCGATCGACGACGACCCCGCGGCGCATGCGTAGGACCGGGACTCCGGTCGGCAAGGTCAGGACGCACGCCAGGGTGCCAGATTTCACCCACCCCGGGCAACGGATCTCGCCGTGCGGGCGTGGGGAGCGCTCCCCACGATCGGGCTCCCCGTCAGCGGGCGAGCCGCTCCACGACCGAGCCGTACAGGCGCGGGAGCCGGGCGGCCGCCGGCACCACCCCCCGCCGCCACGGCGACGCGGCGGCGGCGACC
>JACYYJ010096803.1_pt2 | contig 18041 bp, 13 predicted proteins | sample 8236861 | NCBI WGS metagenome assembly JACYYJ01 (sample SAMN14103086, study PRJNA606662) | landfill metagenome | isolation source: landfill solid waste | place: India:New Delhi, Okhla landfill site | collected 2017-11-05
GTGTACACGGTCCAGTCGCAGGAGCTCCAGCTGCCGTGGGTGAACCGCACGGTGCTGATCCTCGAGCGTGCCCGGAAGATCGCCGTCCTGCCGAAGGGCATGGTCAAGCCGATCATCGTGACGGGATTCCAGGCGCTGGGTCGCAACCACGCACTCAACTCGCTGCGCGGCTATCTGCAAGACCTGTTCAACCTCCTGACCCCTCAGGTCGCCATGCAGTACCTGAAGGGCGACGTCATCGCCCGCAGGCTCGGCATTGGCTGGGGCGTCACGGAGCTCGCGGAGATCCTCAAGGCTCCCGAGGAGATCCAGCAGGAACAGCAGGCGCAGCAGCAGCAGCAAATGATGTCGACGCTGATGGAGAAGGGCGCAGGCCCGGTCATCAGTGAGGCAGCCAAGGCAACCATGGGAAGCAACGCATGACCACCGAAACGCAGAACCCCGAGGGCCAGCCGCAGGGCACCCCCGAGGGCCAGCCGCAGGGCACCCCAACGGAGACCCCGCAGCGCCCCGACAACGTCCCTGAGGCGTTCTGGGACGCCGAGAAGGGCACGGTGAACACCGAGGCCCTGCTGGCCTCCTACGCCGAGCTCGCGTCCAAGCAGACGCCGCCGGAAGGTGGCACCGAGGGCGGTGCTGAAGGGGAGGGCGACGCGCCCCCGCCGGAGGTTCCCCCGAGCGCCGCCGACCAGTACGCCGCCACGGTCGAGAAGGCCAACGCCGAGCTCGCCTCGGAGACCGGCCAGCTGTCCGACGAGACGTACGCGCAGTTCGAGCAGATGGGCATCGCCCGCGAGCGCGTGGACGAGCACATCGAGGGCCGCAAGGCCGTCTTCGAGCTCCGCAAGCTGTACGCGGAACGCGAGGCCGGTGGCGAGGACGCCTACGCCGGCATGCTGCAGTGGGCTTCGGCCAACTACACGCCCGAGGAGGCCGAGGCCTACAACGCCGCGGTCTTCGGCAACGACAAGGACGCCGCCATGCAGGCGGTGCGCGCACTGAAAACCCGATACGAGGAAACCATGGGCAACGACGGCAAGATCGTGACCGACGGCACCGGCGCTCCGAGCACCGGCGGCTACACCGGTCGCGACGAGTGGCTGGCCGACCTCCGCAACCCCGAGTACAAGCGAAACCAGGCGTTCCGCGACAACGTCAAGCGGAAGCTCGAGGCCTCCATGCGGGCTGGCACCGACATGGGCATCGCCGCCTCGGTCCGCTGACCGACACCACCAACTTCCAGCGGTAAGTGACCGCTCGCGGGGGCCGCGTGATTGGCCCCCGCACCCCCATTCCATCCCCTAAGGAAACTACCAATGTCCAACGTGAACCCCTCCTTCGGCGCGCAGAAGCTCGGCACCGGCTCGGTCGATGCGCTGAACCTGACGCAGTACGCGGGCGAAGTGCTGGAGGCCTTCGAGTCGAAGCGCATCATGCGCGACCTGATCCGCACCCGTTCGATCTCCGGCGCGAAGTCGGCGCAGTTCCCGGCCTTCTTCAAGGGCTGGGCGGGCATCCATGTCCCGGGCACCGAGCTCACCGGCAAGGACGTCCAGAAGTCCGAGGTGACCGTGACCGTGGACGGCCTGCTGATCCACGACATCTACGTCGACCGGATCGACGAGATGCTGGTCCACTACGACCTGCGTGGCCCGTACGCCCGCGCGCAGGGCAACGCCATCGCGGCGGTCTACGACGCCATGTGCTCGCAGCTGGTGGCCGCGGCTGCCTACGGCGACGAGATCTTCGACGGCGACGGCGGCGGCACGCAGGTGACCGAGGGCGGTACGCAGGACTTCGACGCCTCGGGCCACGACCTGATCGACGCGCTGAACCAGGGCAAGCTCGAGATGGAGGAGAAGGACGTCGACGTCGACAACCTGAACGCCATCTTCCGCCCGCTGCAGTGGTCGCTGATCGCGAACTCCGACAAGAACATCAACAAGGACTTCGGCGGTCAGGGCTCGGTGGCGACCACCGTGCTCGAGACCATCTCGGGCATCCGCATCCACAAGTCGAACGCGTTCCTGTTCGGCAAGGACGTCACCCCGTACCACGCCACCACCAACCCGGACGGCCTCGTCGGCCACCCGACCGACATCCGNNNNGAGGCCGCGGCGATGCTGCACGTGCTCGACCTGAACACCGAGGCCACGTGGGACGCCCGTCGCCGCGCCACGCTGCTGGTCGCCGAGATGGCCGCGGGCGGTTCGCCGCTGCGCGCCAAGTGCGCCACCGCGCTGGTCAAGGCGTAATCCATGGAGGGGGTCTCTTCGGAGGCCCCCTCTTTTTTTCCTGAGGACACCCCATGGCACTTCCCCCGCTGGTCCTTGAGCCCACCTCGGAGCTCGACGCCGTCAACAACCTGCTCCTGTCCATCGGCCAGTCGCCGGTGAACACGCTGCACGTTCCCGGTGTCAAGGACGTGTCCATCGCCCGCATGTCCCTGCACGACACCTCGCGTGAAGTGCAAGGCCACGGCTGGTGGTTCAACACCGACACCAACTACCCCCTCATGCCCGACTCGCAGGGCCGCGTCATGCTTCCCCCGAACGCACTGCAGGTGATCCCGCAGAGCACCGAGGTGACTGAGCGTGGCGGCGGGCTCTACGACCGGACGCGCCGCAGCTTCCTCTTCCCGACGGGAGTCGCGGTCAACTGCACGGTCCGCTGGTTCTTCCCCTTCGAGGAGCTCCCGCAAGCGGCCCGCAACTACATCCAGCGCCGTGCTGGTCGGATCTTCCAGACCAACATCGTCGCCTCCCGAATCCTCTACGAGTTCACCAAGGAGCTCGAGGTCGAGGCGCTCGCGGAGATGCAGCGGAACGACCTCCGGGTCAACCGCCCGAACTTCTTCAACAGCGCATCGACCACCAACACCATCTTCCAACGGAGGTAATCCATGCTCGTCTCCCGCGCCATCCCCGCGCTCTACGGGGGCGTGTCGCAGCAGCCCGACGCGCAACGCTCGCCGCTGCAGCTGGAGGCCATGGTCAACTCCTGGGCCACCATCGTCGACGGCATCGGCAAGCGGGCTCCCTCCGAGTTCGTTGCCAAGCTGTCCGACTCGGCCCTCAACTCCGCGCTCCTGCACATCGTCAACCGCGACTCCGCGAACCGCTTCGTCGTGTCCATCACCGACGGCGGGATCGAGGTGTACGACGCGACGACCGGCGAGCGGAAGGGCGTGTCCCTCACCAGCGGCGCTTCCGTGGACTACCTCAAGGTTCCCTCGGGGAAGACCGCGGCTGAGACCTTCGCCTGCGTCTCCGTGGCGGACTACACGTTCGTCCTGAACAAGAGCGTGGTCACGAAGCTCGGCGCGTATGGCGACGACGTCGCCCCGCAGCCCATCGACTACTTCAACGTCAACCGAGCCCCGGGCGAGGGCGGTGCCCACACGTGGCAGTACCCGCCGAACCCCCCGAACGGCTCCTACCGGGGCGTCGTCCAGACGTTCCAAGATCTCCCCGAGAACGCCTCCGAGGGGTGGACCTTCAAGATCCAGGCCACGGTGGAGTCCGGCTTCGCGGGCTACTACGTCCGCCGCACGCAGGGCACGTGGGTCGAGGTCACCAAGCCGGGGCTGATTAACGCAATCGACGCGAAGTCGATGCCCCACGCGTTGGTCCGCAACGCCGACGGCACGTGGTCCTTCGGCCCGTTCTCGTGGGCTCCGCGCCGCGTGGGCGATGACACCTCGAACCCCGGCCCGTCCTTCCTCGGACGCGCCATCACCGGGATCTTCTTCGCGGCCAACCGTCTCGGCATGACGGTCGACGAGAACACGATCCTGTCCCGCGCGGGCGACTTCGGGAACTACTGGCGCATGTCCGCCATCGACCTCCTCGAGGATGACGTCATCGACGTCGCCGCCACCGAGACCAAGGTCACCAAGCTGCAGCACGCGGTGCCCCTCGCGGGCGACGTCATGCTGTTCTCGGATCAGGTTCAGTTCCGCCTCGACGGCGGCAGCTACATGACCCCCATGTCGGTCTCCCTGACGCCGACTACCTACTACCCGACGACGGGCAGGGTGGCCCCGGCACCGCTGGGTTCGGACATCTACTTCTCCTCGGAGGAGGGTGGCTGGGCTCGGCTGATGGAGTACTTCGTCCGCGACGACAGCAACTCCCACGACGCCGCCGACGTCACCTCGCATGTCCCCCGGCTGATCCCGAGGGGCGTCCGAGAGATCGCCACGAGCCCCGATCAGGACGCGATCTTCGTGGTCTCCGACGGTGCTCCCGACCGGATCTTCCACTACAAGTTCTACTGGAGCTCGGACGGCGAGAAGGCTCAGTCGGCGTGGGGCTGGTGGCAGTTCCCCGCGGGCACCCGAGTGCTCGCCTGCGAGTGCCTCGGCGAGTACCTGTACGTCGTGTCCTCGCGCCCCGGCGGCACGTTCCTCGAGAAGGTGAACCTCGCGCTCACCACGGTGGCCCCGGGGCTGCCCCATCAGGTCTACCTCGACGAGCGCGTCATGGTCACCGGCATGTACGACGCCGGGTCGAACCGCACGCGCTTCCACCTGCCGTACGACGTCGCCTCCGCGCGGCGAAGCCAGTACCGCATCGTGCGCGGGGCGGGGTGGCCCGAGGGCGTCGGCGGGCTGGTGGATCCGTCCTCCTACGTCTGGACTGACCCGTCGACCGTGACCGTCCCGGGCAACTTCGCCGGACTCCCGGCGTTCTTCGGGCGAGCCTACGAGCAGCGCTGGACCTTCTCGAAGTGGTTCATGCAGGACCGCAACGGACAGGCCGACCTCAGCGGTCGCCTGCAGGTCCGCACGGTGTCCCTGTACTACTCCCGCGCGGGCTACTTCCAGACGGAGGTTGCGCCCTACGGGACGAATCCTGAGGTGCAGCCTGTGGCCCCGGCGAAGCTCGCCGAGTTCACCGGCAAGACCCTCGGGAGCACCGACCTCCTCGTGGGGAAGCCCGCCTTCGACGACGGCGTCTACTCGTTCCAGGTCTACGGGAGCGCGGCGGACTGCGTCATTTCCATCACCAACGACTCGCACCTCGGCGCGTGGTTCACCGCCGCGGAGGTCGAGTTCTTCTGGCAGAAACGAGCGAGGTTCGGATGAATTACGAGATCGTGCAGGCTGAGTACGCGCATGCCGAGACGCTGGCGAAGCGCCTGCGGCTGGCGGACGCCAACGAGGTCCGCGTCATCACCGGCATGGACTCCCTCACCGCGCTCCTGATGTCCCTCTCCCTGTCGTCCGAGGCCTACACGTGGCTCGCCGACGGGGAGCCGGTGGCGATGTTCGGGGTGGCTCCGATTGTGGACGCCCCGGGCACCGCCGCCCCGTGGTTCCTCGGCGACGAGCGTGTCGTGCGAGGGCGCAAGTACTTCCTGAAGAACTCCCGCCGGTTCGCCGCGCGGTGGCGCAGGCAGTTCCCGCTCCTCGAGAACTACGTCCACCCCGACAACAAGCTCTCGATCCGCTACCTGAAGTGGTGCGGCTTCGAGTTCGGAGAGCCCGAGCCCTTCGGCGTCAACGGAGAGCTCTGCCTCCCCTTCTACTTGGAGACCTCTCGTGTGTGAACCCGTGACGATCATGATGGGCGTCATGGCGGTGGCCGCTGTGGCTGCTGGCGTCGAGGCCAACAAGGCGACGAAGCGCCAAGAGCGTGCGCTGAAGCATCAGGCCGAGGTCGCCGCCGAGGAGCGCGCCGACGCCGCCAGTGCGGAGATGAACGAGCGCTCCCGCGCCGCTCGCCGCAACCGTGCCGCCGCCCGCGCCGCAGCCTCGGAGGGAGGCATCAACCTCGACTCCGGCTCCTTCCTCGCCCAGCTGCAGGCCTTCGACGCGCAGATGGACATGGATGCCGGCCTCGTCCAGAAGGGCACCGACAACGCCCTGCGCGCCCAGACGGCGCAGACCAACAGCGCCCTCGCAGGCCTGAGCTACAAGACCGGCCTCGGCCTCGCGCTCGACGGCGCGTCCGCCGCCGCTGGCACCTACACCGGAATGGGCGGCTTCAGTGGCGGCGGCGCGTCCACCGCCCCGAAGGCCCGGACGTCCAGCAAGGGCGGAAGCCCCAAGCCCAAGAACTGACCTAAGGATCCCCCATGGCACGACCCAACGCCACCGGCCTACGCCGGAGGGTGCAGGTAGCTGCGCCCGAAGTGAACGGCCCCGGCCTTGCCGTAGAAGCTCCCCTCGCCGTCAACACCGGTGCAAGCACCAAGGCGGCTGGCTGGGAGTCTCTGCAGCGTGCCTTGGGGCTCGCCGCTCCCATCATCAAGGATCGGCAGGACAAGAAGAACGCCGAGGCCCTCGAGCAGGGCGCGGCTGACCATGCGCTGGGGCAGGTAGACCCCGACCGCAAGGCCCACGACGAGCGGTACGCAGACGGCGTCATGCGCTCCTACCACACGAACATGGTCGCCGAGGCGATCCGTGAGGTGGACGAGCTCGCAGCCGCGGAGCTCCCCGTCGACACGCCCGCCGCTGAGGCCGTGGCGTGGGCCGACAATCAGCTGAAGATGCGCCTCGGGGATCTGATCGAAGACCCTGAGGCCCGCCGCATCGTCGCCTCCCAATACCAGGGATTCATCGAGCGCTTCGCTGGCCGCAAGGTCGAAGAGAACCGCGCGCTCCACCGCGAGACCGTCGCGTCCGCGTGGGAGGTCGAGGTCAACCGCGCCATCGAAGGCGACGACGTCGACATCACGCAGCTGGTCGCAGACGGCTCCGCGATCTTCGGCGAGGACGAGGCGTGGCAACGCGTGACGGACCTTGTGGCGTCCCGCGCCGAGGCCCTGCACGATGACGGCATCCTGCGCGACCTCCTGCCCACCGCGGTGGAGACCCGGGACGGCACGAAGCACCCCATGGCAACCAAGGCCAACCGGGCGCGCATCCAGCTGGCTCTCGAGCGCAACGCGAAGTGGCGCGAAGAGCAGCAGAAGCCGATGTTCGAGTGGCAGCAGGCGCAGGTGTTCGACCACTTCGAGGCCCGCATCCGCTCGGGCGACGTTCTCGACATGGCCGAGTTCGAGCCGCTGGTCACCCGGGGCGTCGTGTCCGCGGAGAAGGCCAACGAGTTCGTCCGGCGCTCGCACAACGAGGCCGAGGCCCGCCGCGAGAAGCGCAACGAGTGGGCCGATGCCATGGCCGCGTTCCAGGCGTCGGGCGGTGAGTCCTTCATCGCCACCGAGGGTCTCCCGGGCGGCGCGAAGTCGCGCGGCAAGGCGCAGGAGCTCACCGACCAGCTGCTGTCCCGCGAGCTCACCGGCCTGATGGAGTCGAACGGGCAGGTGCCCGAGGGCTACGACGGCGGCATCCTGCCGATCCACACGGGCGTCGAGCTCGTGAAGCCGGAGAACGAGCAGGTGCTGGACTACGTCCTGCGGCGCTCGAAGACCCTGAGGCTCCCCTACAGCCCCCTGAGGGGCATCGTGGACTCGGTCAACCCGGCGATGGGCGAGACCGTCCTCAGCCGTCTGCACTTCTACGAGCGCGCGAAGGAGGCTGGCGTCAGCGCCATGTATTTCGACGACGACCACACCACGGCGCTCTTCGAGATGGCCCTGACGGCGAAGCGTGCGAACGTCCCTGACGACAAGATCGCCGACCAGCTGCGTCGCACCTCGACGCCGGAGGCGCAGGCGCACGTGGCGCGCAACCGTGAGGACGCCTACAAGCGCCTGAGGTCGACCGAGTTCGACACGCTGAACCGCCTCTTCGACGACGACCTGAAGGACATCGGGAACCTGCCCATGGCGCAGGCGCGGCTCAACGCCCTGACGGACCAGTTCCTCGCTGCAGGCATGTCCGCCAAGGACGCCGCCTCGCGGGCGCAGGAGCGCTACCTCGAGACCCACTACGCGGTGCGCCTCAACGGCAAGTCCTACGCCCTGCCGGTCACCGACGAGTACGACCCCGCGGAGTTCGCGACGACCCTCGAGTGGTACGCCGGTGCCGCGGGCCGTGTCGCCGCCAAGCACAACGACCCGAAGCCCGACGCGGCACGTCTGGTTGTTGGCTACGGCGTCGGCGGGCGCGGCATCGAGGTGTTCTACGAGGGCTCCGACGGCAACCGCATCGGCAACTACCTGCGTCCCGCGGACCTGATCCGCCTGATGAAGGAGCGGGAGCCGGGATACGAGGAGCTCGTGTCCATCAGCCGCCGCTCGCAGGAGACGCGACGCCAGCGCGCCCGCCGTCTGTACCAGCAGGCAACCACCCCGCTCCCGAGCGGCCCCAAGTACTGAGGAAACTGAAGTGGCAGACCGAGAACTCACCGCGTACGAGGCCATCCTCGCGCACGACATGCAGGCGGCATCCGTGTCGCCGGACATCGAGCGGCTCCCGGCTGCCCCCGCCGCAACCGGCCCCGCAAAGGAGGGGCCGGGTTTCCGCAAGTTCGCCGGAGCGGTCATCGACTCCGATTGGGCTCCCGCCGCGCTGGGGCGTCTCGCCGCAGAGGCAGGCATCCCCCAAGACCTCGAGTGGGACGTCTCGCAGATCCCCGAGCCGCTCTTCCAGGAGATGGTCAAGGGCATCCCCGAGGAGTACGTCGAGGACATCGCGGATCGCGCATGGTCCGAGGAGCATCTCCACGCCCTGATCGCCGACACCCGTCGTGCGATGGACAACGAGAAGATCTTCGAGGAGGCGGGCGGCTGGGGCGTCGCCGGTCGAATCCTCGGCAACGTCGCGGATCCCACCAACGTGATCCTCGCGGCGTCCACCGGTGGCCTCGGCGTGATGCAGAAGGCTGACCGCCTGCGCCGCGCGGCGACCGCCACGGGTTCCCTGTCGGCGCGCAAGGCTGCCGCCGCGGAGCTCGGCAAGGTCTCCTCCAACCTGAGCACCCGCAACGCCCTCCTCGTGGGCGGCACCGCTGCTGCGGAGTCGATGGCCCTCGAGTCCATCCTCGTCGCCGCGGACCCCACGCGCGACGGATGGGACATCGCCTACGCCGGTCTGGGCGCAGCAGCGTTCGGCGGCACCGTAGGCAAGCTCATGTCCCGGGGCGAGCAGCGGCTGGCGCAGGAGTGGTCCCGCAGGGCCACCTTGGAGCTCGAAGCGGAGGAGTTCGCCGCGGAGGTCGCCCGTCGCCGGGAAGACCTGATCGGGAAGATCGGCGACGTCGACGCCGCCCGGGCCACCTCAGGCCGCGCCGTCGGTGAAGCCGCCGCGTTCCTCGCGGAGCGTGACGTTGCCATGGGCGACGACTACACGCGCTTCCTGCACGCCCTCGAGTCGAACGGCAGGGCCGACGCCGTCAACGCCGCGTCCTCGGCCACCGGTGTCGACCAGTTCATCGAGTCCACGTGGCTCTCGCTGGTCCGCAAGGCCAAGCCTCAGTGGGCCGAGGGACTGTCCAAGGACGAGCTCCTCGCGCAGCGGCTGAACCCCGAGCGCTCCGCAGAGATGCGGCGGGTGCTCGATGCCGAGAACCAGGAGGTGCTCCGCAAGGCGAACGCGCCGGTGAACCACTTCACCATGTACGCCATGCACCACTTCGGCCCCAAGCGGGGCGTCCGGTTCGCCCACGCGGCTCCCGGCACGAAGATGGAGGACATTCTGTCCCCCGGGCAGATGGACGCCAACGCGTACCTCAAGGGCCTGACGAAGGCCGAGGCGCTGCAGAACTGGGCCGAGCGTGCCCGCCGCGCCGGGGCGCTGGACCTCAGGGGAGCCCTCGGTTCCGCCGGGGAGTCCCTCGCCGAGCGCACGGCTGTCGCCCGCCGCGGTGCCATCGACACCGAGACCGCCTCCGCTCGCATCACTGAGCTCGAGGCCGAGCTCGAGGCGCACAACGCCCGCGTCGCGCAGCTGCGTGAGGACGCCAAGGGAGAGATCCCGTCCGGCGAGCTCCGCAAGCTGGAGCGCAAGGTCGACAAGCTGGAGCGCGAGCTCCGGGGCCACCGCGGTGAACCCTCAGCGGCCACTGGTGCCAAGCTCGCCAAGTACGACGAGGCGCTGGCGAAGATCGACGAGTTCGCCGAGAACCTGCGTGCCCGCTACCTCGAAGAGGACGTCCGCAAGCTCGGCGCTGACGTCGCCCGCAACAAGCAGCGCACCAAGCTCCGCGAGAGCGCCGTCAAGCGCGCGGCGAAGGAAGAGAAGAAGCGCCTGGAGGCCCGCCGCCGGGAGGTCAGCCACGACTACCGGTCCCGCCGGTACGCCCTGCGCGAGGCCCTGACGGAGCCCAAGGCGCGTCTCGAGGCTGGCCGGAAGGCTGAGGCCGCGAAGAAGACCCTGAGCGCGCTCCTGAGGGACGATCCGACTGCCCGCATCCAAGGGGAGGGCAAGTCCCTGCGCGAGGCGCTGGGGCTCGCTGAGGAGCTCGACGGGCGCATTGCCAGCGCCGCCTCCCGCCGCACCGAGGTGGACGACTTCGTGCGCGCCACCGAGGGCACCCGCGCGGACCTCGACCGGCTCGACCAGCTGGACACCGTCGGCGAAGCCGCGGCTGCTCGGCAGGAGGGCCTGAAGAGCGGTGAGGTGTCGGCCTTCGGTGCCGACTCCCTGTCCGCCGCGCGAGCCGTGGGCATCGACGTCGGCCTGTACCCGTCGCTGGAGGAGGTGGTCGACTCGGCTACCGCAGCGAAGATGAAGTTCGGCGACGTCCTGAACCTCTGGGGTGCCGGTACGTTCGCTGGCCTGTTCCGCGGCAGCGACAACCCGGTGGTCCGGAAGATGCTCGGCCCGCTCGTGGGCAACGCTCTGGGCAACGCCGACGACTCCGCAGTGGAGGTGGGTGCGTCCGAGATCGCCTCGCAGATGACCAAGCGCTACGTGGGCCAGTTCAACACCGCCATCAACGGCCCGTACCGGGAGTGGATGACGGAGGCTGGCATCCCCGGCTGGCGTCAGTGGAACCGCAAGGTCCGCTCCGACTTCATGAAGGAGCTCGGCCTGCATATCCGCGGTCAGGAGAGCGCGTCCCCGGCGATCCAGAAGGCCGCTACCGGTGTCCGGAAGATCTTCGCCGGCATGCTCGACGAGGCCAAGGCCGCGGGCGTCAAGGGCTTCGAGAACGTAGTCGCAGACGACAACTGGCTGCCGCGCGTGTTCGACTTCCACCGCTTCTACGATCTCCGGAAGAAGCACGGCGGTGACCAGCTGGAGATGCTGATTACCGGGGCCATCAAGCAGCGAGTCCCTGACCTCGACGACGCCATCGCCAAGCGCATCGGTGCCGCCTACATCAGGCGCATGTCCGAGCTCCGCATGGGCAACGACGCCAACATGATGCAGGGCATGGTGTTCGACGACGTCGTCTTCCTCCGTCAGTTCCTGGAGGAGATGGCGTTCGACAAGGCCGAGATCGAGGAGGTGGCCGCGCGGTTCGCTGGCGCGAAGCTGTCGAAGGGCGGCGACGTCTTCTCGAAGGAGGGCGACTTCCGCAACGCGAAGTCCCGCGTGAAGTTCGACGAGAACTTCGGACTCCGCATGGTCGACCCCAAGTCCCCCACCGCGGAGCGGTTCGAGGTGCGCGTGAGCGACCTCCTCGAGAACAACGTCGAGGCACTCTTCGGGCGCTACGTCCGGTCCATGTCGGGGCACATCGGCCTCGCCAAGGTTGGCATCAAGAGCCGCGCCGACTGGACCGAGCGCATGAACGCCGTGGCCCGCGCCCTCGAGAACGATCCCAACCAGTGGAAGAACGTCTCCGAGAAGGCCGAGCTCGCCTACAGCATCCTGACGGCGCGTCCCATCGAGAACGCCACCCTGCTGCAGGAGATGGGCCGCACGGGCCGAGAGATCGCCTTCGCCACTCAGATGGAGAACGTGGGTCTCTCCAACGTGCCCGACCTTGCATCCCTGCTGGCGTGGGGCAACTTCCGCTACGTGCGGGAGGCGTTCTTCAGCGGCGAGGTCTTCGGTGCCCTGTGGAAGCGCGGCAGCGACGGCAAGCTCACCAACGACCTCCTGCGTGAGGTGGAGGAGACGACCGGCCTCGGCACGGACTACCTCAACAACACCATCTTCACCGCGTACGACGTCGGTGAGGAGCACGCGGAAGCGCTGGTGACCGGCAAGGCCATCCCCCGGGCGCTCTCGAAGGGGCTCTCGAACATCGGCCACGGTGCCCGTGTGGCGTCCCGCGCGGTGACCGCAGGCTCCGGCCTCGGTGCCATCACCGCGGGCGCACAGCGGCTCGCCGCCAACGTCATCATCCACCGCATCAAGGACGACGTCCTGAAGGGTGGGCGGTTCAGTGACGCCCGAGCGGCGGCGCTGGGCCTCGACGAGGCGATGAAGAAGCGCGTTGCCGCGCAGCTGGGCAAGCACGTGGAGTGGGTCAAGGGCGACACCGGAGGCCGCATCCAGCGGCTCGCGTTCGAGAAGTGGACCGACACCGAAGCGCGCGACACGTTCCTCTACGCAGTGATGCGCGAGGCCCGGAAGAACGTGCAGGAAGAGGATCTTGGCGACACCCTGTGGTGGCAGCATACGGGGTGGGGCAAGGTCATCTCGCAGTTCCGCCGATTCGCAATGACGGCGTGGACCAAGCAGACCCTGCGCGGCCTGACCGAGCGTGACGCCGAGACGGCGACCCGAGTGGCCCTGCAGTTCGTCATGGCTGCGGGCGTCTGGGAGCTCCGGCATCAGGTGGCTATCGCTGGCATGGAGGCCGCGGGCGTCGACCCGGCGAAGATCGAGAAGTACCGCGAGGAGAAGCTCGCCCCGGACCGCATCGTGGCCGCGGGCATCCGCAACTCCGGCGTGGCCTCGCTCCTGCCTGACGCCTTCGACACCGCCAGCGGCCTGCTGGTCGACGAGACGTTCTTCGACGTCCGCAACTCCGGCAACAGCAGCAAGCTCCTCGAGGGCATCCCGCTTGTCGGCGTGGTCGGCTCCATGGGCAACGCCGCCGGTGCGGTCTTCCAGTCCGTGATCCGAGGCGACCGGCAGTTCACCAAGAACGACGCCCGGGCAGTCCAGGCGCTTGTCCCCTTCGGCCACCACCTAGTGGTGCAGCCGGTCTTCGAGGCGTTGACCGCCGACCTCCCCGAAAGGGACGAGGACGACGATCCCGACTCCTTCGATTGGTTCTGACGAAACGGGGCTCCTTCGGGAGCCCCTTCCTTTTCACCCCAAGGAGGCACCAATGACCAGCCGGGTCATCATCCCGACGGACGGCTCGACTCGCCTGTTCACTGTTCCCTTCCCGTTCCTCGACCGCAACCACGTTCGCGTGGCGATCAACCGCGTCCTGCAGTTCCCCGGGCGCGACTACGAGTGGGTCGGCCCGCAGCAGATCGAGTTCCGCGAGCCGCCGCAGGGTGGCTTCGAGATCTTCCGGCAGACGCCCGACGACGACGCCATGGTGTCCTTCCGGAACGGCGCTGCCCTGACGGAGACCGAGCTCAACCTCGCGGTGCTCCAGAACCTGTACCTCGTGCAGGAGCTCAAGGACTACTACGAGGCCCTGATTAACGGCGCGCTCGACCGCCTCGTGATCGACAGCGGCAACGACAACGCTGGCCCGGTGATCGACCGGGTGGTGCAGGAGGTGCTCGAGAGCGAGCTCCTCGCCGAGCTCCGGCAGCGCATCGTCGACATCGACACCAACGCGAACACGATCAACACCCAGCGCATCGAGCTCGACGAGCTCCGCACGGTGATGGACGAGTGGCTCCAGAGCGTCGACATCGGCACGATCATCACCGAGGAGCGCACCGAGCGCATCGAGGGCGACACGGCGCTGGCCGAGATCCTGTCCATGATCGGCGCGGTGAGTGGCGACTCTTCGTCCTTCATCATGGACCTCGACCGCGTCCACGTGACCCCGACGGAGTCCATGGGCATGCGCCTGTCGCTGCTCGAGGCATCCATCGGCGACAACACCACCCTGATCGCCGAGGAGCGCACCACGCGCATCGACGAGCTCGCGGCGATGTCGCAACTGCTGCTCAACCTCGAGTCCAGCTTCAACGAGTCCAACGCGCTCATTACGGAGACCCTGCAGACGCTGGCCTCCGAGGACGAGGCGCTGGCGAACCGCATCGACGGCATGCTCGTCGAGATGGAGGAGAGCGTCACCGCCCTCCTGCTCGAAGAGCGCACCGCGTGGGTCGCCGCCGACGCCGCCATCAGCAGCCTCGTGCAGACCCTCCAGAACCAGGTGGGCGATAACACCGCCGCCCTGCAGGTGCAGGCCGAGGTCATCGACGGCCTCGAGGCGCAGTACACGGTCAAGATCGACAACAACGGCGTCTTGTCCGGCTTCGGCCTGACGTCCGGCCCCTCCGGCCCCGATGGCGTCATCTTCAGCGAGTTCCTGATCCACGCCGACCGCTTCGCCTTCGTGACCCCCGGGAGCACCCCCAAGGTTCCCTTCGCGGCGGACGCCAACGGCGTCTACATGGACGAGGCGTTCATCCGCCACCTGACGGTCGACAAGATCTCCGGCGGCGCGATCAACGACATCTGGAGCATGAACCAAGGTGGTGGCCGCATCGTGCTCGACACGGGCACGCACATGAAGGTCATCGGCGTTGGCTTCGGGGCCGGCGGCGACTTGGTCGAGTGGTACGGGCCGAAAATGAGCATCACGGCCTGCAGCAAGGCGAACGGCATCACGTGGACCGACATGCGGGGCAACGCCTACTGGGGCGGAAACCTGAAGGCCGGCACGCTGTACAACGCCGCGCGCACGACCAACACCGCAGGCGACGCCGAGGTGGTCTTGGGGCCGTTCGACACCAACGGAGGGTCCAAGTCCGTCGTACTGTCGTACTCGTTCTCGAAGCTGGACACCAGCACGGCGACGGGCAACTCCGGCTACTCCTACACCGGGGGCACGCCGGTCGCCACGATTCGTCTCTACCGGACGGTCAACAACGGCCCAGAGGTACTGATCGCGACTTTGCCGTTCACCGGCAGCTACGACATCCACAACGAGTTCGACGCGCCGGACACGGCAAGTCAGGTCATCGGGGGATCGCATACCTACACCGACAACACCGGTGCCTCGCAGATCACCTACCGCGCCGTTATCTCGGGCCGCTCGCTTGCCCAGTTCAGCCACCCCAACGAGACGCAGCACGTCCACGTGGAACAGTCGCTCGGCATCGTCAGCACCGAGCAGTAAGGCGCACCCATGCACAACACCGTGGAGGAATAAGCATGCGCTTCACCCTGCTGCTCTCGCTCCTGCTCCTTGCAGGCTGCGGCGAGCGGATCGACCCCGCGCCGAGGGCCGGTGCGGTCTACGAGATCCCCGCCTTCGCGTGGCATGTCGTGGACCGCGCGGAGCTCGAGCGCACCTACCGCAACGCAGGCATGCCCATCGGGCCGAACGACCGCCTGTCCGGCTACGTCGCGAAGACCGCCGACGGTCGCAACGTGGTGGTCACCCTCCCGCCCTCGCGGGTCGATGACTCGGCGACCTGTGTCGTCGGCCACGAGGTGCTCCATCTGGCTCTGGGGGACTACCACCGGTGACCTACGGAGCCCCGACGCCCGCCGATCTGGCGGCACGCATGTCCGAGCTCATTACTCGCTGGCGGGTCTACACCGATCAGATGAAGGACTGGCTCGCAGGCACGCCGGACGGCGGTCCCGAGGGCAACGGCAAGTACCCCCTGACGGACGCCACGGGGATCACCTACATGATCCTCTGTCCGGCGGCACAGGAAGCGCTCGTGACGAGCACCGTGGGTGGCGTGGGGGACAACGCGGAGCGTGCTGAGGCAGCCGCCGTGCTCGCCCAAGCCTCTCGCAACGCCGCCCAGACCGCCGCCGCGGTGGCGACCAGCCAACTCAGCGCCATCCAGGAGTTCAAGGAGCTCGCGGAACACTACGCCGACACCGCGGGCTCCCACGCCGCGAACGCTCTGGTCGCGCTGCAGGAGGCCGAGCGCTACGCCGAGCGCGCCATGGCGGCGATCTCGGAAGAGATGCCGGACAACCCCTTGCCGGGACAGACGTGGATCGACCTCAACACGGGCACTCGATACACGTGGGTGCCCGATCCGGACGGCTACGGCCACTGGATCGAGTTCGGCAATGCCGGCGTCCCGCTTCACTCCCACGACGAATACATCGTCAAGCCTGCGAACCCCGCGGACGGCAGCGCCCTGATCTACAGCGGTGCGGATGATGCATGGAACGCGGTCCCCATCCCCACGATTTCCCCCATCCTCGACGGAGGCAACTTCTAGTGGCAAACAACATCTTCCGCATCAAGCGTCGCGCCTCGGGCCTCGCCGGCGCACCGACGTCTCTGCTCAACGCCGAGCTCGCGTTCAACGAGGTCGACAACATCCTCTACATCGGTAAGGGCACCGGCGCGGGGGACATTGCGACCACCATCGAGGCCATCGCCGGTCGCGGCGCGTTCGTCTCGATTTCGGACGACCAGACGATCACCGGATCCAAGACCTTCGCCAACTCGCCGGAGGTGCCCACGCTGGACCTATCGGACGACAGCAACAGCGCCGCGTCGACCGCCTTCGTGAAGGCCGTGGTGGCTCAGGTGTCGACCCCCGACGGCGACAAGGGCGACATCACGGTCGCCGCCAAGGGCACCTCCTGGACCATCAATCCGTCCTCGGTGACCTTGGCCAAGATCGCCAACATCGCCTCGGGCACCTTCATCGGTCGCACCGCGGCGGGCTCCGGCGCTCCGCAGGCACTGACCGCGGCGCAGGTGAAGGCCGCTCTGGCGCTCGGCAAGGGTGATGTGGGGCTCGGCAACGTCGACAACACCTCGGACGCCGCGAAGCCGATCTCGACGGCGACGCAGACCGCGCTGAACACCAAGGCTCCGCTCGCGAACCCCGAGTTCACCGGAGTCCCGAAGGTTCCCACCGCAGCGCCGGGAACCAGCACCACGCAGGCTGCCTCGACGGCGTTCGTGCAGACGGCGGTGGCAGCCCTCGTGGAAGCCGCGCCGGAAGCGCTGAACACGCTGAACGAGCTTGCGGCTGCCATTGGCGACGACCCGAACTTCGCCGCAACGATCACGACCAGCATCGGCGAGAAGGTGGCGAAGTCCGCCAACCTGTCCGACCTCACGAACGTGGCAACCGCGCGCAACAACCTCGGCCTGAAGACCATGGCCACGCAGGCGTCGAACTCCGTGTCCATCACCGGCGGCACCGTCGCGGGCGTCACTGTGAGCAACGTCGTCATCGACTGCGGCACGTTCTGAGGAGGCCCCTATGAACGACGTCCGGCTCCGGAGGTCGACCGTCGCCGGTCGCGTGCCGGCGTTGGAGGACGTACCCGAGGGAATGATCGCGATCAACCACGCGGACGGACGGCTCTTCATCAGGAAGACCTCCGGCGTCCCCGCGGTTGTCGCTGTGGGCTCCGGAAGTGGAGGTGGAGGGGACGCGAGCCCCTCCATCACTCTCGCCGCCTCGCCTCCGACCGGCGTGATGGCCGGTCACCGCTGGTGCGATTCCGGCACCGGCATCGTCTACACGCTTCTCGACGACGGCACCTCTGCCCAGTGGGTCGAACTTGAGGCCCGCTCCCGAATCCTCTGAGGAGAACTCTTGAACTTTCCTGATACCCCGAGCATCGGCACGTCGTATTCGTACGGTGGCCGGACTTGGACCTTCAACGGCACCGCGTGGGATCTCCAGATGCAGGCCCTGCAGCCGCATACGATCCCCGCGCTGCCCGCCTCGAAGATCACCTCGGGCACCTTCGAGAACGCCCGGATCTCCGAGATGTCGGTGCGCCAGCACGAGGCCAAGTTCTCCATCGCATGGAGTCAGGTGGCCGGGGCACCCGAGGCCTTCCCTCCGTCGGCCCACGTGCACGCGATAGGGGACATCACGGGGCTCGGCACCGAGCTCGAGAACCGCGCTCTGGCGGTGACGACCAACTACCGCAACAGCGACGCCGATGTCCAGACCTACTTCGGCTCGGAGGTCTACACCAACTTCGCTCTGAACACCCCCGGCAACAGCTGGTCCACCGTGATCTCCGGCGGCTACGGCGAGCGGACGATCCAGCTGGGCATGGCCTGGAACACAGGCGCACCCGATTCCTTCTACCTGCGCCGGAACAGCGCTGGCTGGTCCGAGTGGTACAAGGTCCACACCTC